>Ga0070658_10001224_pt1 | contig 22025 bp, 17 predicted proteins | sample KBSC13metaG_FD_64664 | JGI IMG/M metagenome (GOLD analysis project Ga0070658, IMG submission 64664) | Corn rhizosphere microbial communities from Kellogg Biological Station, Michigan, USA - KBS C1-3 metaG | ecosystem: Host-associated > Plants > Roots > Rhizosphere > Soil ...
TCGTCGGACAACAGCTGCCCGTAGCTGATCAGCGGCGACGAGAAGTCCCACTGAGTCTCCGGGCGCGTGAGGTTGAGCGGCGTGAAGCTGGTCGCCAGCAGATAAAGCGCGGGCAACAGGGTGATGACCGCCAGCACCGCCAGCGACGGCGCCACGCAGAAGACGTAGAACTGACGCTGACGCTTAGAGGTCAATCTTGATCCCGGCCTTGTGGAGGTCCTGCACCGCCTCGGCCTGCGCCTGCTTCATCGCCTCGGGCGCTGCCTGCTGCTTGGTGGCGATCTTCTCGATCGCCTTGTTGATCTTGTCGCCGACCTGCGGATAGACCGGCACCGTCCGGTACTTCATGTAGCCGGTCTTGCCGCCGAGCTGCAGCACCTCGAGATAGAGCGCCGCGACGTCCTGGCCGTTCAGCGTCATCACTTCCTTGAACTTGGGCGACTTGATCACCGAGGTCCGGCAGACGGCGGGATAGCCGTGCTTGTCGACGATCCTGGCGATCATCTCCTTCGACAGCGCCCACTTGATGAACTCCCAGGCGGCTTCCTTCTTCTTGGAGCCGGCGGGGATGCCGAGGCCGTGGCTGTTCGAACCGGGGAAGTTGCCCTTCGGTCCGGCCGGCATCAGGGCGAAGCGCGTGGTCTTGGCGACCTTGCTCCCGGGATCCTTGACCAGGGGTACGCCCCAGGTGATCGCCTGGGTGCGCATGTTGGCGCGGCCCGACATCTGCGCGCGCATTGCCTGATCGTCGGAGTAGGAAAGCTGGCCGTCCGGCCCGTACTTCATCAGCAGATTGGCGTACCACTGCGCCGAATCGATGCCCTCGGGCGAGGCGAAAGTCGGCGTGAGGTTGGTCGGCGGGTCCTTGAACACGCTGCCGCCGTTGCCCATCAGGTACGGGATCCAGTTCCAGTGATGCAGCTTGTCGGCGACGAACGCCTTGACGTTGTCCTTGCCGTCGATCGCGTCGCACACCTTGATCAGGTCGTCGAAGGTCTCGGGCATCTTGAGCCCCGCCTTCTCGATCAGGTCGTAGCGCGAGGCGATGTTCAGCATCGCGCCGGCCTCGTGGGTGAAGGCGAAGGTCTCGCCCTTGGCGTTCTTCATCTGCGACTGCGCGCCGCTCACGAAATCGTCCGGATCCCAGTCGGCCGGGGTGTGCTTGCTGTCCTTCAGGAACGGATCGAGCGGCGTGAACCAGCCGGCGCCGATCCAGCGGCCCGAATAGATGAAGGTGATGTTGCAGGCGTCGACCGCCGAGCCCTTGGTCGAGAGCTCGAGGTCGGTGCGCTGGTTGTAGACGGGGAAGGCCTGCATGGTGAAGTTCACCTTGATGCCGGTCTTCTCCGTGAACTCCGGGAAGTAGTTCTTGAGATATTCGTAATAGGTGGTCTGGAAGCACGAGCAGTTGATGGCCGTGCCGGCGTAGGGCTTGCCGCCCTGGGCGTGCACCGCGGGGGCGGCCAATGCCGCAAAGGGCGCGCCCAGAGCGCCGCCCAGGACCGTACGACGACGGAGATCGGTCATATGCACTTCCTCCCAGAAGTTGCCGCCGCTTTGGGCTTGGCACCGTAATATGTCTGACATATCGTCCGGCGACTCCTCGCGCCTGTCAACGTCGATCGCCCGAGGGGGCGCAGAAGGTTCGCATCGTGGACACAACCAGCGGCGGCACACGACGGAAAAAGAAACAAGCGTCGGTCGCGGTCGACGGTGCGGGCCGGATCGCCGAGGAGATCGGCTCGGCCATCGTTGCCGGCGTCTACAAGCCCGACGAACTTGTTCCCGGCGAGATCGAGCTTTGCCGGCGCTACGGCGCCAGCCGGTCGGTCGTGCGCGAGGCGTTCAAGCTGCTGTCGGCGAAAGGCCTGATCGCGTCGCGCCGACGGACGGGAACGCGGGCGCGGCCGCGCGAGGCCTGGAACACGCTCGATGCCGATGTGCTGGCGTGGCGCCTGAAGAGCGGCCACGCCGAGCCGAAATTCGTCTTCGACGTCCTGCAGGCCCGCGCCGTGGTCGAGCCGGCGGCGGCGGCGATGGCGGCGCGCAGCCACACGCGGTCGACCCTCGCGGCGATCGAGGAGGCGTTCGCCGAGATGGAGCGCACGGCGCACGATGCCGCGCTCTATGCCGATCCCGACATCCGCTTCCACAAGGCCGTGCTGGCGGCGACGGGCAACGACGTGATGATCGCGTTCGGCGCCCTGACCGAGGCGGCGCTCGGCATGTTCGTGCGCATCGCGTCGCGCCACCCCGGCGCGCCGGGCGCGTCGCTGCCGCTGCATCGCTCGATCCTCGCCGCGATCCGCCGGCGCGACGCCGAAGGCGCCCACGCCGCGATGATGGCGCTCCTCGAGCGGACGTCGCGCAACGTCGAGCGCAACGTCGCCCGCGACGGCGGCACGGACCCGCGCAAGAAGCCGCGTGGGCGTCGGATTGTTGTGGATACAAGGCGGGCGTTGCTGTGAAATCCGGTCCTGTCCGGAGGAAAGAATGAAAGCAGCCGTCCTGTTCGAACCCAACAAGCCGCTCGAGATTGTCGAGTGCGAACTCGATTCTCCCAAGGCGAACGAGGTGCGCGTGAAGATGCACGCGTCGGGTGTCTGCCAGAGCGACTGGCACATCATGAACGGCGACTGGCCCGCGCCGATGCCGATCGTGCCCGGCCACGAGGCCGCGGGCGAGATCCTCGAATGCGGTCCCGGCGTCACCACGGTGAAGCCGGGCGACCACGTGATCTTCTCCTTCCGGCCGCACTGCGGGCGCTGCCGTTACTGCACGCAGGGCAGGACTGTCCTGTGCATCGGCCGCGCGTCGGTGCCGCCAGGATCGCTCTACGACGGTACCCTGCGCATCAAGCACAAGGGCCAGGGCATCAACCAGATGGCGCGCATCGGCACTTTCGCCGAAGAGGTCGTCGTGCCGGAAGAGATGGTCGTGCCGATCCGCAAGGACATGCCGTGGGCCCAGGCTGCACTGGTCGGCTGCTGCGTTGCAACCGGCGTCGGTGCCGTCACGCGCCATGCCAAGATCGAGGCGGGTTCGACCGTGCTGGTGATCGGTTGCGGCGGTGTCGGCCTCAATGCCATCCAGGGCGCCATGCTGTCGGGCGCGAGCACGATCATCGCCGCCGACGTTCTCGACAACAAGCTGGAGATGGCAAGAACCTTCGGCGCCACGCACACGATCAACACCGCCAAGGACAACGACCCGGTGAAGAAGGTGAAGCAGATCACCGGGCTCGGCGTCGACTATTCGTTCGATGCCGTCTCGATCGGCGCCACGCAGGCGCTCGCCTTCGATGCGCTGGCGCCCGGTGGCCACGCCGTCGCCGTCGGCATCTCTGCGGCCACCGCCAGGGCCACCTACTCGCCGATGATGATGGTGTTCGGCGAGAAGACGGTGAGCGGCACCTTCTACGGCTCGGTGCGGCCCAACCTCGACTTCCCGACCCTGGTCGATCACTACATGAACAAGAAGCTGAACATCGACGGATTGATCAGCCGCACCTACAGGCTCGAGGACATCAACGAGGGCTTCAGGCGCATGATGGCGGGCGAGGTCGCGCGCGGCGTGGTGGTGTTCGATTGATCTACAAAGTCGGTTTCGGACGCGAGTTTACGGCCTATCTCTGGGCCGTAACGGCCACTGCTGTTGCCCTTGCAGCTGCCCATTTGTGGGCAGACGCGACTCTTCGATGGGTGTCGCATGGTCTGCCTTCTCTGTCTTTGATCGTCGCTCTCCTCGTGACCTATTGGGTTCTGACATTTGTGTGCGCCGGAATTCCCTTTATCGCGGCGTATTGGTTCGCTCGATGGTTCAGCATCAAAAGCGGTTTCTATTACGTGATGTGCGGCGCGTTTATCGGGACGCTCTTCGTGCCAGCGCTCGTCTACATCGGCCTCTTTCCCGTTGAACAGATTTTCGCGTCCGTCGAACCGGAGTATCAGTGGCCCTTTATCGATCAGTGTCGAGTGCAATGCCTCAGCATCGTTCCATGGGTGGCATTGAGCGGTGTTTTTGGAGCTTTGGTTTTTTGGTGGAAAGCCGGTCGGTATCAATGAGGAAGATCGGCGACGCGTCGTTCTTCCGCATCGTCGATCGCCTGCTGAGCGCGGGCACCGGCCGTACACCTGTCAGTCAGTGGTCGGTCGACGGCGTGGAGTGGCGGCGCGAGCGCCACAGCTACTCGGGCGCCAGTCACGGTTTCACCATCGAGGTCACGACCGGCGTCTGCCCGGTGGCCCCCAAGGTTGGCCGGCCCGGCTGGACGTTGCGCGTGGTCAAGGAATACTGGCGCGACGGTCGGGGCCAGAGCACCAAGGACCTCCAGTGGGCCCATGTCGAGGCGGGCGGACGCGCCGATATACTCGACTGGCTGAAGCGACAGGAGCGCGCGTTTGAATAGCCTTGCGGGACCCCGCCGGGCGGTCTAAACCCCAACGCAATCCGGCGCTGGGCCTCGGCCTGGCGCCGCAAGCGTATTTCACCTGCAATTACAGAGACTTAACAGAATGCTGTCGCGTCTCATCGGGCTATTCTCGGCGGATATGGGCATCGATCTGGGGACCGCGAACACCCTGGTCTATGTGAAGGGGCGCGGCATCGTCCTGAACGAACCCAGCGTCGTGGCGCTGACCACCCAGAGCGGCAAGCGCCAGGTCCTCGCCGTCGGAGAGGAGGCCAAGATGATGCTGGGTCGTACCCCCGGCAACATCCAGGCGATCCGCCCGCTGCGCGACGGCGTCATCGCCGACTTCGAAGTCGCCGAGGCGATGATCAAGCACTTCATCTCGAAGGTGCACAACCGCCGCTCCTTCGCCCATCCGCAGATCGTGGTCTGCGTGCCCTCCGGCTCGACCGCCGTCGAGCGCCGCGCCATCCAGGAGTCGGCCGAGAGCGCCGGCGCCCGCAAGGTGTGGCTGATCGAGGAGCCGATGGCCGCCGCGATCGGCGCCGGCCTGCCGGTCACCGAGCCGACCGGCTCGATGGTGGTCGACATCGGCGGCGGCACGACGGAAGTCGCGGTCCTGTCGCTGGGCGGCATCGTCTATCCGCGCTCCGTGCGCGTCGGCGGCGACAAGATGGACGAGGCGATCATCGCCTACATCCGCCGCAACCATAACCTGCTGGTCGGCGAAAGCTCGGCCGAGCGCATCAAGAAGACCATCGCTTCAGCCTGCGCGCCCGACGAGGGCGAGGGTCGGACCATGGAGATCAAGGGCCGCGACCTGATGAACGGCGTTCCCAAGGAACTCATCATCACCGAGCGCCAGATCGCCGAGAGCCTGCAGGAACCGGTGAGCGCCATCGTCGAGGCCGTCAAGGTGGCGCTCGAGAATACCGCGCCCGAACTGGCCGCCGACATCGTCGACAAGGGCATCGTGCTGACCGGTGGCGGCGCCATGCTCACCAACATGGACACCGTGCTGCGCCAGTCGACCGGCCTGCCGGTCTCGGTGGCCGAGGATCCGCTGCTCTGCGTCGCCCTGGGTACCGGGCACGCCGTGGAAAACATCGATCAACTGCGCGGCGTCCTGTCCTCGATGTACTAGGGCCGGATATCTGGCGCCATGAGGGCGCCATCTGCACCTGCTTGGAGTAGAATGGGCAGGATATGGCGATTCGGGACGATTTCGAGGTAGTCGCAAGCCAGGTCCGCGTGGTGCTCCAGCGCTTCGCCCTGGGGCTGCTGGTCGTCGGCGCCTTCGCGGCCATGCTGATCGGAAAGGCGGACACCGTGCTGGTCGAGAATGCCCGCGTGCTGGCGCTCGACCTCGCGAGCCCGGCGCTGGAGACCATCGCGCGCCCCGTCGCCTACGCCAACCGCGTCATCGCCGACCTCAAGGAATTCGCCTCCCTGCGCGAGGAGAACGCCCGCCTGCGCGAGGAGAACAGCCGCCTGCTGGCCTGGCAGACCGCCGCCCGCCGGCTCGAGAACGAGAACGACCGGCTGCGCGAGCTGTCGCAGTTCCGTGAGGGGCCGGAAGCCTCGTTCATCACCGCGCGCATCGTCGGCGACAGCGTCAGCGCCTATGTGCGCGGTGCGTTGCTGAACGTCGGCCGCCGGGCGGGCGCTGCCACCGGCCAAGCCGTGCTCACCGGCGAGGGCCTGGCCGGGCGCGTCGCCGAAGTGGGCGAGAACAGTGCCCGCGTCCTCTTCGTCACCGACGTCAACTCGCGCCTGCCGGTGCTGGTGGAACGCACGCGCGAACGCGCGATCCTGGCCGGCGACAATTCCCCGCAACTCCGCCTCAACCTTCTGCAGGGCGTTGCCGGCGTGCAGCGCGGCGACCGCATCGTTACCTCGGGCGACGGCGGCAGCTTCCCTGTCGGCATCCCGATCGGCGAGGTCGTGCAGAGCAGCGAAGGCCACATCCGGGTCCGGCCGTTCACCGACTTCTCGCGCCTGGAGTTCGTCCGGGTCGTGAACTACGGCGTCACCGGCCTCGTCACCGCCAGCCCGCAGACGGCGCCGGCGCCGCCGGCCGGCCAGAAGGTGCGCTGAGGTGAGGACCGACGGTGCGCTCGCCATGCTCGACCGGCTGGGCCGGATGGCGCTGCCCGGCACCGTGTTGCTCTACTTCGTCGTGCTGACCCTGGCGCCGCTGCGCGTGCCGTATCTCTCCGACACGCTGCCGCTGCTGCCGGCGCTGGTGGTCTTCCAGTACAGTCTCGCCACGCCCGAGCGCCTGCCCGGCGTCTTCCTGCTGGCGGCCGGCGTCCTGCTCGACCTGCTGCTGGGCGGACCGGGTGCGCCGGTCGGCGTGAGCGCGCTGGGCTTCGTGCTGATCCGCGCCGCTGTCGTGGCCAACCGCCGCTATCTCGTCGGCGTGCCGTTCCTGTTCCAGTGGGTTGGTTTCTGCCTGCTCGCCTGGGGCTACGTCATTGTCGTCTGGCTGATGACGGCGCTGTTCACCTGGACCGCCATCGATCCGACGCCGGCGATGCTGCAGTATGCCGTGGTGATCGTGATCTACCCGTTGCTCGCACCGCTGCTTGCGCGCGTGCGGCCGCGCGATCCGCTCAATGTGCCGGAGCTGTCGCGCGGCACGGCGCGGCCGGGCGAGACGACGTCGTGATCCGCTTCCGCAAGGGCGACAACGAGCGCTCGGGCCTGTTCACCCGCCGGGCACTGCTGCTCGGCGGCACGCAGGCCGTCCTGCTCTCGGCGCTCGCCGGCCGCCTCTACCAGCTCCAGGTGCTCGACACGCAGCGCTTCGCCACGCTGGCCGAAGAGAACCGCATCAACCTGCGCCTGCTGCCGCCGTCGCGCGGACTGATCTTCGACCGCACCGGCCAGCCGCTCGCCGTCAACCGCAACAACTACCGCGCCATGGTGAGCGCCGACCGCGGCCGCGGCGCCGAGGTGTTGATCGACCGGCTCGACCAGATCTTCGGCCTCGCCGATGCCGAGAAGGTTCGCCTGCTGCGCGAGCTGCGCCGCAGCCGCAACGCCCAGCCTTCGGTGGTGCGCGAGAACCTGAACTGGGAGGAGGTCGCGCGGCTCGAGTTCAACGCGCCCGACCTGCCCGGCGTGTTCATCGACCTCGGCCAGACGCGGGACTACCCCGAAGGCGAGCTGATGAGCCACGTCATCGGCTATACCGGCCGCGTCTCCGACGAGGATCTGAACGGGCGCGACGATCCGGTGCTGCAGCTGGCGACCATGCGCTTCGGCAAGAAGGGCGCAGAACGCGCGCTCGAGGACGACCTGCGCGGCCGCGCCGGCGCCGTCCAGGTCGAGGTCAATTCGGTCGGCCGCGTCGTGCGCGAGCTCGATCGCACCGAGGGGCAGCCTGGTGCCAATGTGCTACTGACGATCGATTTCGAGCTGCAGCGCTACGCCGCCCAGCGACTGAAGCAGAGGCAGATCGACATCGGCTCGGATCATCAGAGCGGCGCCGTGGTGGTGCTCGACGTGATCACGGGCGACGTGATCGCGATGGTGTCGCAGCCGGGCTTCGATCCCAACATGTTCGCGCGCGGCATCACCCAGACCGAATGGCGGGACCTGCTCGACAATCCCGAGCGACCACTGAACAACAAGGCGATCGGCGGCGTCTATCCGCCAGGCTCGACCTACAAGATGGTGACCGCGCTGGCCGCGCTCGAGTCCAAGGCGATCGATCCTTGGACGGTGCTGCCGTGCAATGGCTTCATCGAGCTGGGCGACATCAAGTTCCATTGCTGGCTGAAGAGCGGCCATGGCGGTCTCGCCGTGCAAGGCGGCCTCTCCAATTCCTGCGACTGCTTCTTCTACGAGGCGGCGCGTCGCACGGGCGTCGACAAGATCGCCGAGATGGCCAATCGCCTTGGGTTCGGCAAGCTGAGCGAGCTCGGGATGGTCGGCGAGTCGGCGGGCAACCAGCCGTCGCGTCAGTGGAAGCAGGAGAAGTACAGCAAGCCCTGGCAGCAGGGCGACACGTTCAACCTCGGTATCGGCCAGGGTTACATGAACGCCACGCCGCTGCAGCTTGCCATCATGACCGCGCGGATCGCCAACGGCGGCTACGAGGTCCAGCCCAACCTCCTGCTCGCCAAGGCCTCGCCGCGCGAGGAGTTGTCGCCGCCTGCGGTGCGTACCAAGCCCAACGCGCCCAGCCTTCGCCTCGATCCCAAGCATCTGGCAATCATCCGTCAAGGCATGTCCGATGTGGTGAACTCTCCCGGGGGTACCGCCAATCAGCTCCGCTTCGACCCGGCGACGAACAAGCCGCTGGAGCCGGCGCTGCAGTTCGGCGGCAAAACCGGCACGGCGCAGGTCAAGCGCATCAGCGAGCATGAACGCGCGATGGGAGTGACGGAGATGCAGCTTCCCTGGCACCTGCGGTCTCACGCGCTCTTCGTCTGCTTCGGTCCCGTCGAGAATCCGCGCTATGCCTGCGCGGTGATCGTCGAACACGGCATGGCCGGCGGCGGCACCGCGGGGCCGGTCGGGCGCGACGTCCTGGTCGAGACGATGAGGAGGGACCCCTCCCGTCACATGGAGCGCTACAAGAAGATGGCGTCGCGGTGACCTCGACGTCGCTCAGTACGCCGGCGCCACCGTCCTTCGCGGAGCGCATCTGGCGCATCAACTGGGGCCTCGTGCTGGTGTTGAGTGCGATCGCCGGCATCGGCGTGGTGGCGCTCTATTCGGCGGCCGGCGGGCACTACGATCCGTGGGCGGCGCGTCATGCCATCCGCTACGGCGCGGCGCTCGGCCTGCTGCTGATCGTGGCGCTGGTCCACCCCAAGGTCTGGTTGTGGTTCGCCTGGCCGATCTACGCCGTGGCGATGCTGTTGCTGGTCGCCGTCGACGTCATCGGCAAGACCGGCATGGGCGCCCAGCGCTGGCTGATCCTGGGGCCGATGCAGATCCAGCCCTCGGAGATCGCCAAGGTCGCCGTGATCCTGGTGCTGGCGCGCTACTACCACGGCCTCAGCCGCGAGCAGGCGTCGCGTTTCCTCTACACCGTGCCGCCGCTGCTGGTGATCCTGGCGCCGGTCGGCCTGGTGATGGTCCAGCCCGATCTCGGCACGGCGATGATGGTGCTCCTGGGCGGGGCGGCGCTGCTGTTCGTGGCCGGCGTGCGGATCTGGATGTTCCTGGCCGCCGGCATCAGCGCCGTGGCCTGCCTGCCGATCGCCTGGTCGTTCATGCACGAATACCAGCGCAAGCGCGTGCTGACTTTCCTCGATCCCGACCGCGATCCGCTGGGCGCCGGCTACCACATCACCCAGTCCAAGATCGCCATCGGGTCGGGCGGGCTGTTCGGCAAGGGCTTCCTGCAGGGCACGCAGTCCTCGCTCAACTTCCTGCCCGAGAAGCAGACCGACTTCATCTTCACGACCTTCGTGGAGGAGTGGGGCATGATCGGCGCGTGCGTGCTGCTGGCGCTGTTCGCGCTGGTGCTCGTCTGGGGCTTCTCGATCGCGATGCGCAGCCAGCACCATTTCGGCCGCCTGGTGGCGCTCGGCGTGACCGCCATGATGTTCCTCTACGTCTTCATCAATACCGCCATGGTGATGGGCCTGCTGCCGGTAGTAGGCGTGCCCCTGCCGCTGGTCAGCAACGGCGGGACGGCCATGGTCTCGGTGATGTTCGCCTGCGGGCTCCTGATCGGGGTCAACGTCTACCGCGACGCCCAATTGCCCCGCACCGGCCGCTGATTCCGGTCTCATTCCCATCGAATCGGCGCGAAATGCCGGCGGGAAAATTGCCGATTCACGGCTATCGACAAGGCCGAAGCGCCTTGCTACACCCCGCGCCTCACCATGGATTGGGCGCTTAGCTCAGTTGGTAGAGCAGCTGACTCTTAATCAGCGGGTCGTAGGTTCGAGCCCTACAGCGCCCACCAATCCTTGGATGCAAGAAGCCCCGTGAATACGGGGCTTTTTCTTTGGCGACGCCACACGATTGACGCGGGAACGGGCACGCGAGTCGCTCGTTGGAATCTGCATGTCCGACATCCGCACGTAGATTTTCAATGGTTATGGGGAAGCTCAGAGTCCTGATTCCGCTCGCCTTCGTGCTGGCGGCGACATTCGCACCGCCGGCCAGTGGCCAGCAGAGGGCGGCCGATTTCGACGCCGTCAACTCGCTGGCGGCCAAGCTGGCCGCCGAGCCCTACCGCGAACCGCCGTCGGTGCAGGGCGACATGCGTCGGCTGTCGTACGATCAATATCGCGCGCTGCGGGCGCGCCCCGACACCGCCCTGTGGCGCGGCGGCAAGAGCCTTTTCCACGTGGAATTCTTCCCTGCCGGCTTCATCTACGAGAAGCCGGTTCAGGTGAACATCGTCGACAACGGCGTCGCGACCCCTGTGGCGATCTCCCCGGACCAGTTCGACTTCAGCGACACCGGCCTCAAAGCGCCGCCCAAGGACCTGGCGCTGGCCGGCTTCCGCATCACCTATCCGCTCAATCGACCCGACAAGTTCGACGAGGTGATCTCCTTCCTCGGCGCCAGCTATTTCCGCGCCCTTGGCCGCGGGCAGGTTTACGGAGCCTCGGCGCGCGGCCTGGCGATCAACACCGGCATCGGCGAGCCCGAGCAGTTCCCGATCTTCCGCCAGTTCTGGCTCATGAAGCCAGCCGACGGCGCGAACGAGTTCACGGTTTGGGCGTTGCTCGACGCGCCGGACGCCACCGGGGCGTTCTCCTTCGTCATCCGGCCGGGCGCCCGCACCACCGCCGACGTCCACGCCTTCCTCTACATGCGCAACGACGTGAAGCTGCTGGCGATCGCGCCGCTGACGTCGATGTTCTTCGCCGGCAAGATGTCGCCGCCACGCGACGACTATCGGCCGGAGATCCACGATTCCGACGGACTCTCGGTCGCCACCGGCTCGGGCGAGCATATCTGGCGTCCGCTCGCCAATCCGTCGGGACTGGCGATCTCGTCGTTCAGCGATACCAACCCGCGCGGCTTCGGCTTGCTGCAGCGCGAGCGCGACTTCGCGCAATACCAGGACAGCGGCGCCAACCTGCAGGCACGGCCGAGTCTTTGGGTCGAGCCAAAGGCGAACTGGGGCGACGGCGAGGTGCGCCTGGTGGAGATCCCGAGCCAGGCGGAGACCAACGACAACATCGTGGCGTTCTGGGTGTCGCGTTGGCCTGCGCGCAAGGGCGAGACCAAGGAATACGAATACCGCCTGTCCGTGCTCGGTGACGAAGCGGCCCTGTCGCCGCTGGGCCGTGTCGTGGGCACGCGCGACGGCGCGGTGCCGTCCGCCGGCGGGCAACGGCGCTTCGTCGTCGAATTCGCCGGCGGTGATCTCGCCGCACTCGCGCCGGCGCAGCCGGTGTCGGCCAACGTCTCCGTAACGGGTGGCAAGGTCGTGCGCACCCATGTCGAGTCGGTGCCGTCGCGCGGGAGCTGGCGCGCGATCATCGATTTCGAGCCCGAGGGAAAGAAATCCGTCGACCTGCGCGCCTCGCTCGGCCTGCGCGGACAGGTGCTGACCGAGACGTGGACGATGGTGTGGCGTCCATGACGGATGCGCGCGCCTCGTGGAACCTCGACAGGTTCGCGCGTCGCGGCGGATGGCGGCGCCTGATGCTGGTGCTCCTGGTCGTTGCGACGGCGGTGCTCGGGGCGGTGCTGATGACCCAGGTAGTGAGCGCCCGCGGGCCGGAGCTCCTGAAGGCCGTGTTCCTGCCGATCTTCGTCCTGCTGTTTTCCTGGGCGGCGCTGTCGTTCTGGGCCGGCTTCTTCGGCTTCGTGCTGGGTGTGCTGCGCCTTCATCCGGTGTCGCTGCGCCGGCGTGGTCCCGCCGACGGGCCGGTGCCGCCTCTCGGCGAGCGCACCGCGGTCCTCATGCCCGTCTACAACGAGGAGCCGAGCGAGGTATTCGCTCGCCTGGTCGCGGTCTACCGGTCGCTTGAGGCGACGGGGCGACTTGCCTCGTTCGACTTCTTCGTACTGAGCGATACCACCGACGCCGGCATCGCGGGCGAAGAGGAGGCGGCCTGGCGCGAGGCCCGGCGCGCGCTCGACGCCGAGGGCCGGCTGCACTACCGCCGGCGCGCCGCCAACACCGGCAAGAAGGCCGGCAATATAGCCGAGTGGGTCGGGACGCGCGGACCGGGCTATGCCCACATGATCATTCTCGATGCCGACAGCCTCATGGAGGGCACGACCGTGGTGCGGCTGGCCGCGCTGATGGAGGCGAGCCCGGCGACTGGCATCGTCCAGACCCACATCGTGCCGGTCGGGCGCGAGACCCTGTTCGCTCGGGCGCTCCAGTTCTCGACCCGGCTCACCGGCGCGGTCCTGGCGATCGGCCACAGCTTCTGGCAGCTCGGCGAGGCCAACTACTACGGCCACAACGCCATCCTGCGCGTCGCCGCCTTTGCCGAGTGCTGCCGGCTACCCGTGCTCTCCGGCAAACCGCCGCTTGGCGGCGAGATCCTCAGCCACGATTTCGTCGAGGCCGCCTTCCTGCGGCGCGGCGGCTGGCATTGCTGGCTGCTGCCCGAACTGCACGGCAGCTTCGAGGAGGTGCCGTCGAACCTGCTCGACTACGCCGTGCGCGACCGGCGCTGGGTGCAGGGCAACCTCCAGCACGCGCGGCTTCTGCTGGCGCCCGGCCTGCACTGCATGAGCCGGCTCCACTTCGCGATGGGAATCTTCGCTTACCTGGCGTCGCCGCTGTGGCTGCTGCTGCTGACGTTGAGTTCGGTGATGGCGGTCGACCACCATCTGACGGGCGACGTCTTCTTCGGCTCGACGCGGACGCTCTTTCCCCTGTGGCCGAGCTATCACTGGCCGGAGATCCATGGCCTGCTCGGGTTGACGGCGGGCCTGCTGTTCGGACCGAAGGTGCTGGCGCTCATCTTGCGTCTCTGGTCGACGCGCGGTGCGCGACGATTCGGCGGGCGCCTGGCGCTCGTCCTGAGCTTCATCCTCGAGGTCGTCTTCTCCGCGCTGCTCGCCCCGGTGATGATGCTGTTCCACACGACGTTCGTGGGACGCATCCTCATGGGCAACGCAGTGGGCTGGCCCGCCCAGCCGCGCGGCGATCGCGGCATGGCGTGGCGCCAGGCGCTGCAGCGGCACGTCGGTCATGTCCTGCTCGGCCTCGCAATCCTGGGCATGCTCGCCTGGCTCGCTCCGGACTACGCTCCCTGGATGCTGCCGGTGATCGTGGGCCTGCTCCTGTCGATCCCCATGGCGGTGCTGTCGAGCCGCCGCGGCGTCGGGGTTGCGGCGCGGCGGCTGCGCGTGTTCGTGACGCCCGAGGAAGGCTGGCTGCGGCCCGAGGCGCCGTTGATATATCCCGACGCCCGGCCGGAATTGGGGCGGGCTCCTCAGGGCGGGCCTTAGGGCACGCCGAAGGCGGTCAGTTCCGTCCGAACGATGATCTTCGACGTCAGCGTGCGATGCACCGGGCAATGGTCGGCGATCTCGAGCAGGCGTGCGCGCTGGGCATCGTCCAGCGCGCCCACGAACTCGATCGCCCGGTCGATATGGTCGAGCAGGGCGCCGGGCTTCTCGCAGTCGGCGCAGTCCTCGGCATAGCGGCGCTGATGGCGCAGCCGGACCACCACCTGCTCGAGCGGCCACTGCTTACGGGCGGCGTACATGTGCACCGTCATCGACGTGCAACTGCCCAGCGCCATCAACAGGAATTCGTAGGGCCCGGGTCCGGCGTCCGACCCGCCGGCCGACACTGGCTCGTCGGCCCGCAATGAGTGGCGGCCGTCGAGCAGGATCTGGTCGAGTGGTCCCGCGCCGGTCGACGCGACCACGACGCTGCCCGTCTTGACGAGGGCCTGGAGGGTGGCGGCATCGCGCCGAGGGCTGGTGCCTGTCATGGATCAACCTGCTGTCTGAGTGAAACGAACGGGGCCGGGTAGCATCAATCGATGGTTACTCTCGGCGCTTTGGGGCTAAAGTTGGAGTCGAAACGGGGGGACTAGCTTTGAGCCAGAGGTCGCCTTGGTCCGGGTGCCCAGAATGAACGGGCTCCTGACCTTCTACCGCACGCACGGCACGATCCCGATCTCGCGTCTGGTGCTGATGGCGGCGGTGAGCGGCCTCGGCGGCATGCTCATCCTGGGCACTCTGAACCTCGGCGCTACCTTCGCCGCCGCCGGCTATCCGCTGGGCCAGCTCGTCTCGGTCTATCTCGTTGCCCAGGTCGTCTACACGCTCTCGCAGCGCTACGTTTTCGGCGTTTCCTATCGTGAAGCCGAGCGCACCCTCGATGCCTATCGCATGAAGCAGGTCGAGCGGATCCGGCACTGCGATCTCGATTCGCTCGAGGCGATCGGCCCGTCGCTGATCTACGGCGCGCTCACGCGGCAGACCCAGGCGCTCTACACCTCGACCGTCTATCTGGTGATCGGCATCCAGTCGGCGATCGTGCTGGCATTCGGCGTCCTCTACCTCGCCATGATCAACTTCGCCGCGCTGTTCGTCGCCACCCTGGTCCTCGGCTGCGGTGTCGGCGTCTACCTGTCGCGGCTGAAGCGTGCCCATGTCGAGCTCACCCAGGTCGGCCGCAAGGAGAACGAGCTCTTCACCTCGCTCACCGACCTGGTGCAGGGCTTCAAGGAGATGCGGCTGAACGAGCGCCGCAGCGCCGACCTGTCGGTGTTCATCTCCGCAATCTCGCTCGAGGTCTGCGACAAGAAGAGCACCGTCAACGTCAAGCTGATGGAACTCTATCTGCTGGCCCAGCTCACGTTCTACGTCGCCTGCGCGGCGCTGGTGTTCCTGCTGCCGATGTTCGGCCTGATGGCCTCGGCGGACCTCCTGAAGACGGTCGTGGTCGTGCTCTTCCTGCTGGGCCCGGTGACGGGCATCGCCGGCGGCGTGCCGGCCATGGCCAACGCCCGTGTGGCCTGCGACGAATTGAACAGCCTGGAACGCAAACTCGAGGCGGCGGCCGGCGATGCCCGGCCGCCAGCCGAGCAGCTCGACGGCTTCTCCGAGATCGCGCTGCGTGGCGTCGCCTACCGGCACGGCATGCCCGAGGGCGGCGGCGGGTTCGAGGTCGGGCCGATCGACCTGGTGCTGCGCCGCGGCGAGCTGGTCTTCATCTCGGGCGCCAACGGCTCGGGCAAGTCGACACTGCTGCGCCTCGTCACCGCCCTCTATGCGCCCCAGCAGGGCGCGCTGGAGCTTGACGGCCGGCCGGTCGATGTCGCGCGGCGCGGGGCCTACCAGAACCTCTTCTCCACCGTGTTCAGCGACTTCCATCTCTTCGAGCGCACTTTCGGCCTGGGCGATGTGTCGCCCGACAAGGTCGACGAATGGCTCGAGATCACCGGGCTCACCGGCAAGACGCGCCTGCAGGACGGTCGCTTCGAGACGATCCGGCTGTCGACCGGGCAGCGCAAGCGCCTGGCGCTGGTCGTGGCCGCGCTCGAAGACCGGCCGATCTACGTGTTCGACGAGTTCGCGGCCGATCAGGATGTCGAGTTCCGCGGAAAATTCTACGACGAAATCCTGCCCACCCTCCTGAAGCGCGGCAAGACCGTGATCGCCGTGACGCACGACGAGCGCTACTTCGATCGTGCCGAGCGGCATCTGCGGATGGAGGATGGGCGGCTGATGCAAGGGGGACGGAACGATGGTTAAGGACGCCTTCAACCGGGTCGGCAAATGGGCCGACGGCCACTTCATCGGCGCGACGCTCACCGGGCTCGTCGTGCTCTTCCTGTTCGTCTTCTACTTCGGGCACATCTTCGTGACGGTGCCGCCCGGTCACGGCGCGGTCCTCTGGTCGCGCTTCTTCGGCGGCACGGAGATCAACTCGCAGTTCGGCGAGGGCACCAAGGTGATCTTCCCCTGGGACCGGCTCTACATCTACGACCTGCGCCTGCAGCAATCGACCGAGAATCTCGACGTGCTGACCAAGGAGGGGCTGCAGATCACGGTGAGCGCCACCCTGCGCTTCCGGGTCAATCCGAAGGCGATCGGCGTGATCAACGCCAAGGCCGGTCCGAGCTATGTCGACGTCCTCGTGGTGCCCTCGGTCGGCGCCGCGGCGCGGATGGAAGCGGCCAAGTACACGCTCGAGGAAATCTACTCGAGCGCCCGCACCAAGATCGAACAAGACGTGCAGACGCGCGTGACCAAGGTGATCGACGACCTGATCCAGGGCAACGAGCAGACCGAGCCCGAGATCTACGTCGAGGATTTCTGGTTCCGCAGCATCAAGCTGCCCAAGGCGCTAGAGGAATCGATCGAGCACAAGCTGACGCAGCGCCAGATCGCCGAGCAGTACGTCTACGTCCTGCAGCGCGAGGAGCAGGAGAAGAAGCGCAAGCAGCTGGAGGCCGAGGGCATCAAGGCCTTCCAGGACATCGTGTCGAGCGGCATTTCCGAGAATTACCTGCGCTGGAAGGGCATCGACGCCACCCTGAAGCTGGCCGAATCGCACAACGCCAAGGTGGTCGTGATCGGCAGCAGCAAGGAAGGCCTGCCGCTCATCCTGGGGCCGCTCGACAGCGGCACCGCGGGCGCGCCGTCGATGCGGCTCACGCCACCGCCCGCCGCCGCCGGTGCGCTGGCGCCGCCCCTGGCCGTCACGCCGCCGCCCACGACACGCTGAGATGGCGGGCAAAAGAAAAGGCGGATGCGCTGGCGCATCCGCCCCGGTTTCGCACGGGTTGCGGCGCGTCTAGTGCGACGCGACCTCCCCGAAGACGCTGCCGGCGCGCAGCATGACATCGACCATGCGGTCGCTGTCGGCGGGCACGGCCGGCACACTGGCCGTCGCCATCGCCGGCATCACCTGTTCGGGCGCGACAGCGATGGTGCAGCTGTGAGCGGTGAACCTGGCGGCATTCGGCCGGTCGAGGATCTCGTCCTCCGGCGAAATGCCCATGGTGCAACAGATCGTGTAGAAGCTGTCGGCTTGCCACGGCCGGTCGAGCACTTCGGCCTCGATCGTCTCGGGCGCCTCCTCGTCGGGCAGCGTCGTGGAGCAGCAGCGGTGCGGACCGGAGAACTGGTAGGCCGCTTCCGTCGACAGCGGCCGGTCGAGGATTTCGGCCTCGATCTCGATGGCGGGCGCGGTGTCCTCGCCGTCGTCGGAAACGCTCTCGCAGCAGGAGAAGGTCCAGCCGTCGGCGGAGAGTGGCCGGTCGAGCACCTCGTCCTCGATTTCGATGGCGGGCGCGGTGTCCTCGCCGTCGTCGGAAACACTCTCGCAGCAGGAGAAGGTCCAGCCATCGGCCGACAGCGGCCGGTCGAGGATCTCGTGTTCGAGTGTGTGGGGAATGTCGCGATGCGCCATCTATCCTCCTCTGCCGCCTCCGCGGCTTCCGCTCCTGGGCGGCGCTGCGTCCGGCGGTCCGATGGAAGCCGGCGCATTGCCAAATTGTGCAGGCGGCCTGCGTCACGATCAAGACGAATTGGCGCATTTCTCCTTCATCGGTCCTGCAACATTTGCGTGTATCGAGGTGTGGAACGCGCGGGAGCCTGGGCGCCATGACGGCCGACCGCGACGACGACTGGCTCGACGGATATCTCGCCTATGCACCGCACTTCTCGCTCTATGCCCAAGGGCCGGACCGACTGCTGCTGCTGTCGGAGGAGCGCAGCTTTCGCCTGAATGGCGCGATCTACCAGACGTTGATCCCGTTGCTCGGCGGAAAGCTGCTCGGACGCGAAGTGGTCGATCGACTGGCCGGCGTCGAGCCGCCGGCGCACCTGCGCGGCCGGCTCGCGCGACTGTTGAAGAGTGGCTATGTCACGATCGTCGCACCCGGCGTCGACATGAAGCGGCAGGCCTATTGGTCGGCGCTGGGCGAGGTGCCGGCCGAAGTGCTGGCGGCGCTCCGCCGCACGCGGCTCGGCGTCATCGGGTTGGGCGATACCCAAGTGAGCGATGCACGTGCGGCGCAATCCCTGGCCGCGGGCTTTGCCGACCTCGGCCTCACCATCGCGCCCGAGGCCGAGGCGGAGATGACCCTGGTCGTGCTCGACGACTATCTGCAGCCCGCGGTGCGTGACCTGTCGCACCGCCTGGCCCGCTCCAGCCGGCGCTGGCTGCCCTTCAAGCCGGGCGGCAACACGAGCTGGCTTGGCCCGGTGATCGGCGGCGCCGCTGGCGCCTGCTTCGCCTGCTTCGCGCGCCGGCTGCTCGAGCATCGGTCGAGCGACCTGATCGTCGATGCGCCGGGTGGTGCCGTGCGGCCGGCGCGCAGCTGGCTGCCGCACACGCTGTCGGCGGCGGTAGGCTTCGCGGGCATCGAGCTGGCGCGCCTGGCGCGTGGCGCCGACAGCCGCCTGACGCGCGGCCTGCTGGCGTGGGATCCCGAGCGCGGCCAGTCGACATTGCACGCCGCGCCGCGCTTCGCCGATTGCCCGGCCTGTGGCGCCAGGCGTGGCGCCAGCGCGGTCGAGCCTGTTCCCATTCGTCTTGCCGCGTCGATGACCACCACCTCGACGGGAACCGCGTGGCGCAGCCTGTCGACGACCGAAGCGCTGGCGCGGCTCGAGCCCTGTGTCAGCCCGATCACCGGCATCGTCGACGGCACCGACGCCATCGAGATCGCGCCCGGCATCCACATCTGCAATGCCCGGCAGGCCTTTCGCGTCGTCATCGATCCGCGCGCCAACCGGCATTTCGGGCGGCCGGAGGGGGCTTCCGGCAAGGGCGTCACCGCCGACCAGGCGCGCGCAAGCTGCCTGGCCGAGGCGGTCGAGCGCTATGCCTGCGCCTGGACGTCGACCGAGCCGCGGCGCACGGCGCAACGGGCCGATCTCGGCGGCCTCGCGCCGCATCCGCACGACCTGCTGGGCTTCAGCGACCGTCAGTACGACAACCGCGAGACGCTGAACAAGGACGCCTATCATATCGATCGCATCCCCAAGCGCTTCGACGACACGGCGACGATCGACTGGAGTCCCGCCTGGTCGCTGCGCGACGACGCCCCGCGCTGGTTGCCGACGCGCTACGTCTATTTCAACTACGACGGCCCGGGCGATCGCTTCTGCTACGCCGATTCGAACGGCACCGCGAGCGGCGCCACGTCCGAGGAGGCGATGTTCCACGGCCTGCTCGAGCTGATCGAGCGCGATGGCGTCGCCATGTGGTGGTACAATCGCCTGCAGATGCCGGAGATCTCGCTCGACGGGATCGACGAGGGACTGGTGGGCGCCATGCTGGCTCACTACGGCACGCTGGGCCGCGATCTGCGGCTGATCGACCTCACGAACGACGTGGGTGTTGCCGTCGTCGCGGCGCTCAGTGTCAACAAGGAAGGCGCGCGACCCATCCTTGGCCTCGGCGCCCATCTCGATCCACGCATCGCCGCCGTCCGGGCGCTCAGCGAACTCAACCAGATGCTGATGTTCGAGGGCATTCCCGAAGGCGACCGCATGGAGCCGCACAGCATGGCCAGCGCCGCGGTGAATTTCATCAACACCGGCGCGGTCGATCGCCAGCCCTATCTGCTGCCGGCGCCGGGCGCGCGGCGGAACATCGACGCACTGCCAAGGTCGTTTCACGGCAAGTCGGTGGTCGATGGGCTGCGCCATATCGTCGACCGGTTGGCGGCGATGGGCCACGACACGATCGCCTTCGACTATGCGCGCGCCGACCTGCCACTGGCCTGCGCCCGGGTCGTCGTGCCGGGCCTGCGTCATTTCTGGAGCCGGCGCGGACCGGGCCGCCTGTTCGACGTGCCGGTGCGCATGGGATGGCTGGCCAGGCCGCTCACGGAGGCCGAGCTCAATCCCGTCGGCTTCTTCATCTGAGCCGGGCGATGGCAACCGCCGATTTTCCGTTCATCATCCGCCTCGATCCCGCGGTGCGCGAGGCCGGCGTCGCGGGAACGTCGCTGCGCATCGCCATGCGCTCATGGTCGGAACCGCGCGACATTCCCTTCGCCTTCGCCGCCGCCGCACCGGTGGTTGCCTGGCTCGCGGCACCCGGCCTGGCACTCGACGATCTGCGGCGGCGCGCGGCGGAATTACCCGGCGGCTGGCCGTCGGCGGCGGAGGTGCTGGGCAGCCTGGCGCGGCGGCGCCTGCTCGCCTGGGCCTACGGCGATCCGGCCGATCCGATGTTGCGGGTCGAAGCATTGGGGGGGCGGTTTGCGCCCGACTATGATGCGCCACCGCCCCTGGCGCGCCGCCTCTCGCGCTTTGCCTATCTGCGCCGCGACGGTGATCGCACGTTGCTCGAATGCCCCGAGGTCGACGCGCGCATCGTCGTGCCACCGAGAGGTCAGGCGCTGCTGCCGGCCTTGCTGTCGGCCGGTGACGACCCGGCCCTCGACCGTCTGCTGGCCTGCTGCGGCTTCCTCGAGCCGGCGGGCGTGGAGCCCGAGAGCCGGCGGACCTGGTCGTTCCACGACCGGCTGTTCCATGAGGAGACGCGCGCCAACGTGAGCGGCCGCGTGCAGGGCGGCACCTATCGCTTCAAGGAGGCCTTCCCCAGCCCGCCGGCAGTGAAGCCGCCGATGTCGTCCGAGCGAATCGCGCTGCCGGCGTTCGACAACGCCAACACCAGCGGCTCGCTGTGGTCGGTGATGGAGGGGCGGATTTCCCGGCGCGGGCCCGGCCGGCGGCCGCTGCAGCGCGACGAACTCGCCCATCTGCTGTGGCGTGTGGCGCGCGTGCGCAAGGTCATCCGCACCGAGCCGCAGGACCTGCCCAGCCGGCCGATGCCGGCGGGCGGCAGCATCAACGAGCTGGAGTTCTATCTCGTCATCCACCGCTGCGAGGGGCTGGCGCCCGGCCTCTACCACTATGCCGGCGGCGAACATGCGCTGGAGCGGCTGCCGGCGTCGCCCGCCGTGCTTGCCGCACTGCTCGATACGGCGAGCCTCGCCCAGGCCCTCGACAGCAAGCGGTCGGATTGCCTGATCGTGCTCGCTGCGCGCCTGCCGCGGCTGGGCTGGAAGTACGAAGGGATTGCCTATCGGGTCGCGCTGATGAACGCCGGCGTTGCCGTCGATGCGCTCTATCTGGTCGCCACCGACCTCGGCCTGTCGCCCTGCGCCGTCGGCACGGGGAATTCCACGCTGTTCGAGCAGGCGACCGGCCTGTCGCCGTGGGAGGAAACCGCGATCGCCGAATTCACTGTCAACGGCCCGGCCTAGGGTCACCGCCTGAGTCTCACAGCCGTGAGACTCCTTGGATATCGATGCTACAAGGCTTTTAGGCGATTTGTCTCATTTCTCACCACCCCCTCCTCGCAACAATATTGCGCGGACGCTCATGCCTCGGTGGCTTCGGCCGCGCGCTGGTACATCAGCAGATCGAGCACGAGGTCGCGCCGGCCGAAGCTGCACAGCACCGAGTGCGCCTGCCCGCGATGATGGGTCTGGTGATTGAAGAAATGGTCGAGCGCCGGCATCAGCGGCTGGACGAACTCGTCCGGCGTGGTGACCCGGCGATAGCGGATGCTGCCGGCCAGGCGTGTCTCGTCGAGCGCCTCGACGTAGGCCGAGATCCGGCGGTCCTCCGCCTCACGGGCCAGGCGCAGGTCGGCCAGACGCTCGTGCTGGATCGCGTCCAGCCGGTCGGGCGAGGGGCCGTCGCCGGTGAAGCGGTGCATCCACACCCGGTC
>Ga0070658_10001225_pt1 | contig 22014 bp, 15 predicted proteins | sample KBSC13metaG_FD_64664 | JGI IMG/M metagenome (GOLD analysis project Ga0070658, IMG submission 64664) | Corn rhizosphere microbial communities from Kellogg Biological Station, Michigan, USA - KBS C1-3 metaG | ecosystem: Host-associated > Plants > Roots > Rhizosphere > Soil ...
TGGCGGCGCGACACCGCTGCATTCTCGTGACCAAGGGCGACGAGGCTGAACAGCAGGCGAAGCTGGAGCGCTCCGGATTGGCCGAGCACTTCCGTGCGATTGAGGTGCTACCGGAGAAACACGAAGAGGCCTATCGCGCGCTGGCGGCCCACCATGTCTGCGACGCGCCTGTGACCTGGATGATCGGCAACAGCCCGAAGTCCGACATCAACCCGGCGCTTGCGGCGGGACTGAATGCGGTTTTTGTTCCGCACGGCGCGACGTGGGTGCTGGAGCACGAGGTGGTGAACGACGCGCCCGCCGGGCAAATGCTGCTTGAGTGCTCGCGATTCGCGGACCTCGTGCAGTATTTCTAGTCACCCATGAAGTAGCCGTCGCGGGCCTGGATGATGGTGTCCTTGGCGTCGCGTTTTGGCAGCGTCAGCGCCAAGTGGTGATAGCCGCCGGAGGACGCCTCTTTATCGGGGACGAAGGAGATGCGGTACTGGGCGTTGAGGTCGTCCAGTATCTCCTTGTAGATGTCCGCGAGCGGCTCCTTCTTGCTGGCCTCGAACATGCGTCCACCAGTCTCATTGCAAATGCGGTCGAGGGTTTTACGACCGTCGGGGCGCTGCCGCGACTCCGGGAGCCTGGGGTTGCAGTCGCCGGGGTAGCCACCCGGGTATCCACCAGGATACCCGCCGGGATATCCACCGGGATAACCGCCAGGGTAGCCGCCCGGATAGTCGTCGCAGTAGTCGGGCTGTCCCATGGTGAAGCCGCGATCGGAGGGCTTGCGCTCCTTGTAATAAACGGCGTAGATGACGGTGTCGGCGCGCTGGGCGGCTTCGAGCGCTGAGCCGAGCGATTCCTTGCTACCGCTGTCCTCCCCGTCGGCAAGGACGATGAGCACCTTGCGGCCCTGCTGATGGCTGGTGATCTCGCTGGTAGAGAGGAAGAGCGCGTCGTAGAAGGCGTTATTGGCACGGCGCGGCTGCGGCCTGTTGGCGCTGCCACTGTTGGGATCTGAGCCGCGGCCACCGCCGGGGTAGCGTCCACCGGGGTTGGTGGAGGTTGGGGTGCGGGTGTCTGGCGTGTTGACCGCCTCCACGCGAGTGGCCCGATCGGTCTCAAGCTGGCGGATAGCGGCGCGAATGCTGTCCTTGGATGACGTGGTGTCCTGCAGAAGGTCGACATCGCGGCCGAACTGAATGACGAACGCCTTGGCCTTGCTTCCCTCCGTGAGCAGGTTGCTGAAGAAGGTGGCGCTAGCAGTCTTCTCTTCCTCCAGTGCGTCGCGCTGAGCCGGGCTGGCGTTGACGATCAGACCGAGCGTCAGCGGCAGATCTTTTGCGGCGGTGAACTCAGAGATGGTCTGAGGCCGCTTGTCAGCCAGCAGCTGGAAGTCCTCGCGCTTGAGATTCGGGAGCGGGCCCGTGCGTTTGTCGGCGATCACGGCGAAGACATCGATCAGCTGGCCGGCTTTGGCGGGGGCGGAAGCGAACTGCGGCCGGCTGGAGCCACTGGACTTGTCAGCCGCTCCGGCGGGCGCATGCTGGGCTGCGGCCAGGGTGCATATGGCCAGCAGCGCGGAGACCGTACAAATCCGATAACCAGCTGAAGTCTTCATCTCTTAGACCATAGACGGATTCGGCGTGCAACGGTTGCCGCAGTGCTGCCAGATTCCACACGGGAATGCGGCGGTTTTCCGGTATGCTGGCAGCGACATGTCTCGTCGGTTGCTGCCGTTCCTGTTGTTCCTGCTGTCAATTTCTGTCGCCCAGTCCCAGGTACGCCCGCCTCTCTATGAGCCGCGGGTGCCTTCGGGGTACTCCCGCGTGTACATGCTGTGGCCGGAGGGTGCGCCGCTGGCCAAGGGTAACCGCCCGATCGATATTCCGAAACTGTACTACTATCCCGCGGTTGCGCCGGCGGCGGGCACGGCAGTGATCGTGATGCCGGGCGGCGGGTACAACCGGCTGATGATGGAGAAAGAAGGTTCCTCAGAGGCGAAGTGGCTGGCGGCGCATGGGGTTGCGGCATTCGTGCTGCAGTATCGGCTGGCGCCGACCTACCGTTACCCTGTTCCGATGCTGGATGGCGCACGCGCCGTCCGGCTGGTGCGGAGCCGGGCCGGCGAGTTCGGGGTGGATCCGCGGAGAATTGGGGTATGGGGGTTCTCGGCAGGCGGACACCTGGCAGGGTTTCTGGCGTCCGAGCCTGAGCAGCGGAACAAGACCGCGACCGATGCGATTGAGCGGGTGAGCGCACACCCCGATTTCGCGATCCTCTCGTATGCGCGGCTGAGCATGGAGCCGACGGTGCCGCGGAAGGGCAACCTGGAGTCGCTGCTGGGGCCGAACCCGACGCCGCAGATGATTGACCAGATCTCTATCGTGCGGCACGTGACCAAGCAGACGGCACCCAGCTTCATCTTTTCGACGACAGCCGATGCGGCGGTGAATTCGCTGAATGCGACGGCCTACTATGACGCGCTGAAACGGCTGGATGTGCCGGTGGAGCTGCACATCTTTGAGCTTGGGCCGCACGGCGCCGGGATGGGGCAGAACCTGAAGGGACAGGAAGAGCTGGAGATCTGGCCAACCCTGCTGGAGAACTGGATGGAGCTTCATGGCTGGCTATCGCCGCCACCAAAGGCTGTGCGCGAGCGGGATCGCGAAAGACCCTGATCGACAACAGTTTAGAAGGCTATATGGCGAATAAGTTGTAGCCGCCACGCCCCGTCGCGGTGAGTGGCAAAGCGGGTGTGGACTGCTAGCCTTCTGGTGTGCTCGAACCTGAGCAACCCAGCGACTGAGCTGTTATCCCGACCTGAACCGAACTGGTTTGGCGGGGAATGGGAAGGCAGGCAGGCATTGTTGAAAGTACTCTGGTTGAAGGGATCCAGGCGCGCACGGACAATCCGCATGGTGACGGGGCTGGCTGCCCTGTTCGTTTTGCTGGCGCGACTTGAAGAAAATGTACATGGGCCGGCCTCGGTCGCAGTGGATGTGCTGATCTGGTCCACGATTCTGGTGGCGACGGTGCTGCTGGTCTGGCGTGAACGCAACCAGGCGCTTGCCAACCATCGCGCCAAAATGGAGCACGAGCGGCTGATCGCCGCGGCGGAAACCACGACGGATGCCTTCTTTATTCTGGACGCGATGCAGACGCGCTCGGGCGAGATCTTCGACTTTCAGTACATCTATCTGAACTCCCATGCCGCCGACCTGCTGAAGAGATCGCGGGAAGAGCTGCTGCACCAGCAGATGTGTTCCCTGTTCCCGGAGAACCGGAAGAACGGGCTGTTTGAGAGATATCGCAAGGTCCTGGAGACGCGCGAGCCATCCTCAGACGAGTACTGGGTTGCGCTGGAAGACGGGCAGAGAATGTGGCTGCGTCAGCGCGTCCGAGCGCTGGGACACGGAGTGGCGGTAACGATTCACGACATCACCGAGGTGAAGCTGAACGAGGAACGCTACAAGCGGATGTCCAGCCTGAGCGATTCGCTGTTTGAGAGCGCGCCGTACAGCATCATCGAGACGGACCCGGCAGGTTTTATTCGCGCCATGAACGCGGCGGCAGAACGGTTGACGGGCTACACTCGCGCTGAACTGGCCGGAAAGCCGCTGACTGTGCTGCATGAGCCTCGTGAGCTGACTCGCCAGCCGGAAGCCGGATCGGAAGAGGGGCATCCGGAGATCGATGGGTTTGAGCTGCTGACCGCCAAGCCGATACAGGGCCAGATGGAAGAGCGCGAGTGGACGTATGTGCGCAACGACGGCTCTACCCTGCCGGTGCATGTGGCGCTGACGGCGATTCGCGATGGCGCGGGCAACGTGAGCGGATTTGTGGCGATGGCGTCGGACATCACCGAACGCAAACAGTTGATGACGTACCTGAACCATATGGCCTCGCATGACCAGTTGACAGGTCTGCCAGGGCGGACGCTGCTGCGCGAGCGGATTGCCGAGGCCATGGAAAAGGCGATGCTGCATGGGCGCAAGGTCGCCGTGTTCGTGATCGACCTCGACCACTTCAAGCGGCAGAATGACTCGCTGGGCCATCGCTCGGGCGATGAGCTTCTCGTAGGCATGGCAGAGCGGCTGCGTGGTTCCCTGCGGCGCTCCGATACGCTGGGACGGCTGGGCGGCGATGAGTTTGTGGTGGTGATGCCGCATATTGCCACGATGCACGATATTGAACGCTGCGCGAAGCGGCTGGTGGACCGAGTATCCAGCACAGCTCAGGTGGGCGGCATGGAAGTCAACCTGACAGCGAGCGTAGGTGTCTGCGTGTATCCCGACTTTGCCGAGGATGTCGACAGCCTGCTGGAGCGGGCGGACGCGGCTACCTATGCTGCGAAGGAGAACGGACGCAATCAGTTCCAGCTCTTCACAGAAGCAATGCTGAAGGAGTCGCAGGAGCGGCTCTCCATGGACACGGCACTGCGACACGCGCTGGCCCGCGAGGAGCTGTATGTGCACTATCAGCCGCTGGTGTCGCTGACCACGGGACGCGTGATCGGGATGGAGGCGCTGCTGCGCTGGCATCATCCAAAGCTTGGAATCGTGCCGCCATCGACGTTTATTCCCTTGGCGGAAGACACGGGCCTGATTGTGCCAATCGGCGAGTGGGCGATGAAGCAGTCGTGCAAACAGGCGAAGGCTCTGTGCGATGAGCTGGGGATGAACCTGTATGTTTCGGTGAACCTGTCGCCGCGGCAGTTTGAGCAACACAATCTGCTCGAGGTGATCGAGGAAGCGCTGGAGGAAAGCGGACTTGCGCCCCAGAACCTTCAGGTAGAGCTGACGGAGAACACGCTGATGGTGAACTCCGCTCCGAATCTGGAGAAGCTGCAGAAGATCCGGCACCTTGGAGCTCGGGTTGCGATTGACGATTTCGGCACGGGATTCTGCAGCTTCTCGTACCTGCTGCAGTATCCGGTGGACCGGCTGAAGATCGACCAGAGCTTTGTGATCAAGGCTTCGACCGAGCCGAATGCCGCCACGGTGGTGCGAACGATTATTGCGATGTCGCACAATCTCGCGATTAAGGTAATCGCGGAAGGCGTGGAGACACCGGACCACCTGCAGTTCCTGACAGAGCGGAACTGCGACGAGGGCCAGGGATATTACTTCTCGCGTCCGGTAGCCGCGCCTGCGTTTGGCGAGGCGGTGCATTCGATTCACCGCATGTTCGACGCGCGTGGGCGGATTGAGGCCGATGCGGAACTAATGTCCACCAGCAGCGCCGAGTGCGGTGCCGCATTGGACCGCAACGGAGCGGCCCGGGCCGGCGTACGAACAGACAAACTGACGGTCATGTAAATCTGCAGCATGCGTGGAGCCTTCCCCGTTGTGTTAAGGGAGTGGAGGGCTCCAGAACTGACTCCGGCCTCGTCGCGAGGCGCCAAAATCTTCATCGGTTCTTTATGTCCTCCTCGATAGGGTGAAGTGTGCGTGCATCGCACATGGAGAGGGAGGAGAACGATGTCGAGCGAGTATCGCAGCTTTCTGGCTCTGAGCTATGACGAGCTGGAAGAGATGAACCTTAAGGCAAAGGCCGACCGGCTGAATCGCGTTGATATTAACAAGATCCGCGAGGAACGCCTGAAATATCTGACGGATGAGAAGCAGATCAAGGCGGTGACTGTCCTGTTTTCCGACCTTGAGGGCAGAATCCATCTGCTGGATTACGACAAGAAATTCCTGCTGAAGAGCTACGACAACCTGACGTTCGACGGCTCGTCGATCCGCGGATTTACCGCGCAGAAGGAGAGCGATCTGAGGCTTGGGATCGACTGGAGCGCCTTCTACTGGGTGCCGGCCGACGTGTTTGGCACGGGCAAGGTGCTGGTCTTCGGCTCCGTCATCGACAAGGGCGGAGACATGTATGCCGGCGACCTGCGCGCGGTGCTGAAGAGTTATGCCGACAAGCTGCACGCGGAGAAGGGTTGGACTCTGAACGCGGCCAACGAGATCGAGGGCTTCCTGTTCAAGGGGTGCGATGCCGAGAAGTCGTTTCACGAGACCGGCAGGTTTGATTTCGTCAACACCGGCGGCTACTACCACTCGCTGCCTCTGGATCCGCTGCGGCAGTTCATTGACACCGCGGCCGAGGTGCAGCGCGCGATGGGCTTCGCCAATGAGAAGGACCACCCGGAGGTTGCACCCAGCCAGTTCGAGATCAACTACGGCTATGGCGAGGTCGTCGCGGCTGCTGACCAGATTCAGCTTTACAAGCTGCTGTGCCGGCAGGTGGCCAACAACATCGGCTACACCGCCAGCTTCCTTCCGAAGCCCGTGGTGGGAGTGAACGGGAGCGGCATGCACACGAACATGTCCATTTCCGAGGGGAACAAGAACCTGTTCTGGGATGAGAAGGGCCAGGAGAAGCTGTCGCAGTTCGGATGGCAGTTTGTGGACCGCATCCTGACGCATGGTCTCGATCTGTGCCTGATTCTGAACTCGAGTGTGAACTCCTACCGCCGGCTGGATCCGCACTTCGAGGCTCCGAACCAGGTGAAAGCGTCGGCCACTGACCGTGGGTCGATGGTGCGCATTCCGATCGGCAACTCGAAGTCGATGCGCGTTGAGGTGCGGTCCGTAGCGCCGGATGCGAACCCGTACCTGGTGCTCTACTCGCTGTTCAAGACCGGTATCGACGGTACAACTGCGACGGTCGAGAACCTACGTCAGGCGGAGCGGTACCTGCCCGACAACATCTACGACGCGATGGCAGACTTCACCTCCGCTGAGTGGATCTCCACCCTGCTTGGCGAAGATGTGAAGGGCCGGTTTACCGATCTGAAGCGAGCGGCCGCAGACCGCTGTGCACGTCAGCTTGGGACGTTTGTAAAGGCCCCGGAGGTTCAGTACCACCACGAGGTCTACAACCAGTCTCTGTGGACGTTGTTCTAGATATAAGGAAGCGACGAATAGGCCCTGTGATGCTGCGGGGCCTATTTTTGTGTGCTCGCCTGCTCCGGGGCGACTCCGCTCTCGCTGAAGCGGTAGCCGACGTATGCATCGGTCAGCAGATATCTGGGGTTCGAGGGATCGGTCTCGATCTTCTTACGAAGCTGCCGCACGAATGTGCGGAGATAGTCCACTTCCTGGCGATACTCCGGACCCCAGACGGAGGTAAGCAGCTTGCCGTAAGTCACGGCGCGTCCGGCATGTGTCATCAGATAGTAGAGGATGTCGTACTCTTTGCGGGTGAGATGGATGGGCTGGCCACCTTTGGTGACTATCCTGCGGACGGGCTGGACTTCAATCTCGCCGATCGCGATGGGAGCGTCCTCTTTACGATCCGGCGCCTGAGCGCGACGTACCGCGGAGCGCATTCGGGCGATGACCTCGCGAATGCTGAATGGCTTGGTGATGTAATCGTCTGCGCCGGACTCGAGCGCGGCGACCTTTTCTTCTTCACCATCGACGACGGTGAGCATGAGGATGGGAAGGCGCGGGGCCATGGATCGCAGGCGCGCCAGCGTCTTCATGCCGCCGATGCCCGGCATATTGACGTCGAGCAGCACGATATCGAAGTTCTGAGACTGCAGGAGCTGGATGGCCTCCTCGCCACGCGAGGCTTCCGTGGTGGAGAAGCCCATCTCATTGAGAGGCGTGCGGAGAGCGCGCCGGATCGATGGCTCATCGTCGACGAGTAGAACCCGGATCGGTGATGCAACAGCAGACGCGCTCACGAAGTGACTCCTTGCTGGGGGATGGAAGCATAGAAGACAGTTCCCTTCTCTGCATGGCTCGTAACCCACACGTGCCCCCCGTGTGCCTGCGCACTGCGCTTGGCGACAGAGAGGCCGATGCCGGTTCCCGGCGCCTTGTTCTCAGAGACGGATGAGCGGTAGAAACGGTCGAAGACGCGTTCGAGGTCGGCTGGCGGGATCACCGGCCCAAAGCTGTGGACGGAGAAGACGATGTCGCTGGCATGCTCAGCGGCATGGATGGTGACGATGCTGCCGGCGTCGCCGTACTTGGCAGCGTTATCGACGTATTGCGTGAGCAGCGCGACGATCAGGCCACGGTCGCAGTGGAAGGAGAGGTCATCGCGGGAGAGTTCGACATTGACGACCATGTTCGCAAGCTGGTCGGCGAGGCTCGCAACCACATCCTCGATCAGGGGCAGGACTGCGACCTTTTCCATGTGCGGAATCATCTCCGAAGCGTGGAGCTTGGAGGTCTTCAGCAGGCGCGTGGTAAGGCGCGTGAGTGCGGCGGTCTGCTCGTCGATGAGTGCGACCAGGTTGGCCTGTGCCACGGAAAGATTGCCGAGTGCGCTAAGACCCTCGCTGGCGGCAGAGATGGCGGTCAACGGGGTTTTGTATGCATGCGCCAGACTGTCGAGGACGGTGGTGCGCAACTGCTCGGCCTGCCGCGCGCTTTCGGTACGGCTCTCGTTGGCAAGAGCATGGTAGCGGTCGAATGTGATGGCAATGAGCGACGCAATGGTCGATGCGATGCGGCCGTGTGTTTCGCCACGCAGCAAGAGCGCGCCGATAGGAAGATCGCCCATGCGCAGTACGCGGCGGCTTACGCCAGTCTCGGCGTCGTCGCTGACGGTGCCGAAGATGCAGATGCTCTGCAGGGTGTCCTGGAGATTTTCGAACGGCTCTCCGGCCTGGTAGATCTCGTTGAGGTCGGCATCGAAGATAGCGACGGAATCGAGTTTGAATATCGGCTGCACGAGCGTGGCCAGGTGCGGGCCAGGCTTACGTCGGGGATGAAGCTTCGTGGCTTCCTCAACGAACGCGCAGAGCTGGGCGGACTCGTCGAGATTGATTTCAGTGCTCGGAAGCTTCGTCTTTGTCATGGATAGCTCGCGGGCTGCTCGCCTGCCGGTCAGCAGACCGCCAAGTCCCTGGAGTGTTGCAGCCGCGTGGTGCCCGGCGGCAGTGGTGCCTCCCTGCACGGCGTTGTGGGCGAGCGTGACCAACGAGGGCGTCATGTTTCTGGTCCTGTGCTGCTGAGCGAATCGGAGGAGAAGCCGGTGTTCCGTTACGAGGCCCGCGAATGGAAGTTCTGATGATGGGAGTGCGCGGCACTTAGTACCAGAAAACGAATGAAGTTGGAAGGATTGCTAAACAAATTTTAGCTATTCATTCACCGGTGGGCAACAAAAAGCGTACGTGCAATGGCTTCTTGCAGATTCTTTATGAATTCCTTAGGCGCTGCCTGCGTACATAGAGTCATCCGGAATTACAGATTTGAACACCCGGAGGGCCAGGAGCTTAGGGAGTCCTTCCTTTTGCGTTTCGGTCGCATGGCACACAACAACCAACTTTTACGGAGGAAACGAACGAATGGAGCTGATACCACAACGGGTGTTGCAGACTGTAGCAGGGGGTGTACTTTTCCTGGCGATGGTGGCTGGGGCGCAGACCACCGCGACGGAGTCCACCGCTAGTCCGAGCGCGGCGGCTGCACCGGCAGCGGCGCCGGTCTGGAGTGCGGGCTCGATCGACTTCAGCGGGTACGTGGACGGCTACTACAGCTACAACTTCAATCGTCCCGGCACGCAGACCAATCAGCTCTATAACTTCGATGATCAGACCGGCTTCAGCCTGGAAGCAGCGAAGCTGACCCTGAACCACGATGCCGACCCGATCGGCGCACACGTGGATCTGCTGTGGGGCCGCACCAATGCGTTTCTCCACTCCTCCAGCGACACCACCGACAACTTTGTCGAGCAGGCATACATCTCGATCAAGCCGCCTAAGGCGAAAGGCTTTGAGCTGGACGCGGGGCAGTTTGTGACCTCGGCGGGCCAGGAGGTCATCGAGACGATGAACAACTGGAGCTACTCGCACGGCATTCTGTTTGGCTACGCGATTCCCTACTATCACTTTGGCGTGCGCACCTTGATGCCGGTGACCAAGTCGTGGACCGCGGGGGTGCAGCTGGTGAATGGCTGGAACAACGTGGTCGACAACAACGGCGGCGTGACCGTGGGACTGACCAGCTCGCTGGTGAAACCGAAGTACACATGGAATCTGAACTACTACACGGGGCCGGAGAACGCGGGCACGCAGAAGGGCTACCGCAACCTGATTGACACGACGCTGCTGCTGACGCCGACGCCGAAGTTCAGCATGTATGTGAACTACGACTACGGCCAGAACCATGCCTCGTCGACTACGCCGCTGTTCCAGCACTCGCCGCACTGGCAAGGTATTGCGACCTCAGCGCGTGGACAGGTGACCTCGAATGCGGCGCTGGTCGCCCGCTATGAGCACTTTTATGACAACCAGGGTTTCGCCACCGGACAGACGCAGGAACTGAACGAGTTTACGGCAACCTACGAATACAAGTGGGCCGCCGGCCTGCTGATGCGTTCAGAATATCGCCGCGACTGGTCTGATCAGGCCTTCTTCCAGAAGGGTGACACCAACACCGTCAAGGCACAGTCCACCCTGTCCATGGGACTGATCGCTTTCTTCGGACCAAAGCGGTAAGCCAACATTCCACGATTTGAAATCCAAAGCGCACTGACACTTTAAGGAGATTGCATATGAACGGGAATGCCACCGTGGTGGTGTTTGGATTCGCAGTATGTCTCAGCTTCATGCTGATGACCTTGCGACGGTTCTACTTGAAGAAGCAACAGCTCACTCCGGCCGGCGGCAGGATGGCTCGCTGGAAAGAAAAACTGAACAGCCCTGAGTGGCGTCGCTATGGCGCGCTGCTCTTTGTGGGCAAGATGGCCGGGCTGGCGATTCTGGCCGGCGCGGTCTACTACTTCAACCCTGGGCTCTTCGGGCATCGCGTATTCGCCGCCGATACCACGGTGAAGGCCGGCGATATTGTGAACCCGCTGAACACAGTCTGGACGCTGGTTGCCGCGTTTCTGGTGTTCGGTATGCAGGTGGGCTTCACGATGCTGGAGGCAGGATTCTGCCGCTCGCGTGAGACGGTGAACGTGCTGATGGAGTGCATCGTCGACACCTGTCTTTGCGGTCTGCTGTTCTATGCGATCGGCTTCGCGTTCATGTTCAGCCATGGCAACGGATTCATTGGCTATCACTGGTTCTTCCTGAAGGGCGCGCCGGCAACGTACGAGTCCTCGGGTGTTGCGTTCCTTGGCTTCTGGCTGTTCCAGTTTGCCTTTGCCGATACCTGCTCAACGATCACATCGGGCGCAATGATTGGCCGCACCGACTTTGTTGGCGATCTGCTGTACAGCCTGGGCGTCTCCGGATTCATCTACCCGATCATCGGCCACTGGGCGTGGGGGCCGGACGGCTTCCTGGCCACGATGGGCAGCGCCGGCAACTTCCTGCCGAGTCTCGGCCTCTCGTTCCACGACTTCGCCGGTTCTACGGTTGTTCACACCATCGGCGGATTCGTTGCCCTGGCCGGAGCTATCGTTCTGGGACCTCGACTGGGCCGCAAGTTCAAACGCGACGGCGGCGGGCCAATGATGCCGCATGACCTGACGATTGCTGCTTCCGGCGGTCTGCTTCTGTGGTTCGGATGGTATGGCTTCAACCCGGGCTCCACCCTCTCTGCGATGGATCTTGAGGGGATTGGCCGTGTCGCAGCGAACACCACGCTTGCAGCCTGCTCGGCCGGGCTCGTTGCCATGTTCGTCGCCTACATGATGAGCAAAAAGTGGGACGTCAGCTTCACGGTCAACGGCTTCCTCGCCGGCCTGGTGGCGATCACCTGCCCCTGCTACTGGGTGAGCCCGACCGGCGCGATCCTCCTCGGCGGTGTTGCCGGCGTAGTGGTAGTTGCGGGCGTGGAGCTGCTGGAATGGTTGCGCATCGACGATCCGATCGGCGCAGTTCCTGTGCACGGTATGTGCGGAATCTGGGGAACTCTGTCGCTTGGATTTTTCGCTTCCGGGCAGTTTGGCGCGACGGGACCATTGGGGCCGGACAACAGCGCGCCTCTGACGGGTCTCTTTTACGGCGGCGGTTTCAAGGTGCTGGAGGCGCAGTTTGTCGGCAGTGCGATAATCACCGTTGCTACCTTCGCGGTCTCAATGGTGCTGATGTACGCCGTGAATGCGACGGGCAGGCTGCGCGTTTCGCGTGAGGGCGAGTTGTACGGTCTCGACCTGCACGAGCACGGCATCTCGGCGTATCCGGAATATGTCATCACTTCTCTGGGAACTCCGACCGGTTCTCACGTAGCTGCGGACTGACAGGTGGGGCGGAAGGAGCTTCTGCCTTCTTCCGCCCACTACGCAATGGATGTGATACGGGACCGAGGAAAATCAACCGACTGAACAGGAGAACGCATGACCAAGATTGAGGCGATAATCCGGCCGAACAAGTTCGACCAGGTGAAGGATGCACTGGCCGCATTGGGCGTAGAGGGCATGACCGTATCCGAAGTGCGCGGCCATGGACGCCAGAAGGGCCACACCGAAACGTACCGCGGGCGTGAGTACGACATCAGTCTTCTGCCGAAGCTGCGCCTGGAAGTGGTGGTAACTGACGATCGTGTGGAGAAGATTGTAGACACAATTGCTGAAGCCGCTGCCACTGGCGAGATCGGCGACGGGAAGATCTTCCTGTACGCTGCTCAGGATGCAATCCGCATCCGTAATCGTCAGCGTGGGGACGTGGCACTCTAACCCTTCGCAGGGTCCTGGCTGCTGCAAGACAGCGCAAGGCATGTGAGTGACTGAAGCATTCGAGTTAGCGCCCCTCCTGATACGAGGGGCGTTCTCGTTTCGGGGCGGTGGGGCCGCACTCTAGCGATAACCCACAAGGTGGTGACTTCCCATGTTGGACGTTGTGTATGGAGAGGCCAGTGAGCCCGGCCGCGTGTGGCCACGCAATGCGGACTCGGCAGGCGCCTTCATTCCGCGATCGAGTCAGGAGGTTCGGTCGAAGGGATGGATGTTTGCAGTAGCCGACGGCCGCGGCGCAACGGAGCTGGGTGAGGTTGCTTCGGCGCACGCGGTCAAAAGAATGGTTGAAGGATTTGTCAATGCGGCAGAGGGGATCTCGCTCGCGAGCTTAATGCCTCGACTGGTGCAAGATGCAAATGCCGCAGTGCATGATGAAGCCCTGAGCCCCGAAGGCCGCGGACGCCACCTTGCAACAACGATCGTCTCGTGCGCGCTACGCAACGACGTCGTGGTGGTATCCCATGTAGGTGATTCGCGCTGCTACCACGTGCGCGGTGAACAGGTCACACTCCTAACTGACGACCACACGTGGGTGACGGACCAAAAGAAAACCGGGGCCATGACTGCGGCAAGTGCGGAGCACTCCGAGAAGCGCCACCTGCTTACGAGGTCGCTGGGGCCGGAACTATCAGTGACACCAGATACCCGGAGCCTCCCGATACTGGCGGGAGATGTGCTGGTGCTGTGCACGGATGGGCTCTACGAAGCGATGTACCCGGAAGACATCGCACGGATCACATCGCAGGACAAAGATCCCGTATCTCTGGCGCGAGAGTTAGTGGGGTATGCCGTGCAGGTGGATGGCTCAGACAATATTACGGCGCAAGTTATCCTGGTCCGCGAAATAGAACCCGCTGCTGGATGAACTAGAAAGTCCGGACAGACCAGCCGCTTCTAAGGCTCCTTTGGTCCCGGACCTGCTTCGTCGATAGCTTCCACGACATCGTCACACGTGGACGGACGGCCATCGCGTCTGCTCTGCGCGCCTACGGAAGACGGCGAGCCGGCGGGCGCGTCAGGGTTGAGGGGAACGGTGGCTTCGTCACTGGACGCTGGGCCTGTATTGGGGCTGGATTGCGATACCGGAAGATCGGGCATGGCGCAGCCTCCTTTCCTACCTGCACGTTGGATGCGGCCCGGCACGCTGGTGGAACCAGGTCGCTGCATCGGGGAGCCGTGTGGCTCGTGCGTTCTACTGATAACGATAGAGTTTGGCCTTCAGGATGGTCGGCCCGTTTGCCGCGAAGCGAAGGCCGCTGCCGGACTGGCTGGTTGCTGCAGCCTCAGCGAGTTTGTAGTTGAGGAGCACGTCGTCGCCGTTCAGCCAGCGGCCGGGCACCCAGGCTCCGTTGACGTATCTGCCCTCTTGCACCTGCGCCAGACCGGCGATAGCCGGGCCCGGAGTTGCTGGTGAGAATGTGATCTCCGCACTATTGGCAGCGATGACATAGTCGTCAGGCGCGGTGGCGATGATGAGCGCGAACGTGGGTGACTCCGGAGTAGTAGTGACGGTTCCAGAGCGGCGGTCGTGGGCCTTTTCAACCGTGACGGTGAAGTTGCCGACCTGAATGGAGCGGCCACGGGTGTTCGCGTCGAGGACGACGGCGCCGATGTTCTTCGTGCCCTGATTCTGAAGTATCAGCGGTGCAAGCTGCTCCAGCACGGCATACCCCTTTGTAAGCGGGAGGCTGCGGGCGTCGGGCGGTCCAGCCGCGACGGGCCGTGTGTCGGCGCCGAGCAGCCGCCCCATGTTGTCGATGCCGAAGGGCGAGTAGCCGATGGCGTCTTCCTGTCCGATGGCGTAGAAGGCATTGGCGACGCCGGTCGCATCGCCGCGTGACTCCGGCACGAACAGCGGATTGCCGTTCTGATGGAAGCGACCAACCCACTCGGTGAAGTTGGGCAGGTAAATGTCCGGGGCGTTGATGTCAATGTCTGGGCCGCCGGCGCGCCAGATATCGAGCACGTGCGGTTCAGGGCAACCGCTTGGGTAATCGCCGGGGCCTCGGTCTTCCGGCTGAACGATCCAGGTATTGGTGAAGACGGGCAGCGAGTATTCGGCTTTTCCTGCCTTGGTGATCTGGTTCATGTAATGGGCGTAGTTCCACGCCATGAAAGCCTCATCGGCCGCCATACCTTCGCCGAAAACCTGGGGCCAGGTGCCGCTCGGCTTTGTACCGGCAGCGCTCCACAGGCTCTTCAGCTCAGGACGCAAGGTCGCCTTGTGAGACTGGAGGTAGTCCATCAATGCGCTGGGGACGGGTTTTCCGAATGCTGCGTTTGCCGCCTCGCTGCGGTCGCGCGAGTCACCGAGGATGCCTACCTCGTTCTCGATCTGGATCATGAGGACTGTGTGCTTGTCGGAATCTACTTCGTGCAGATGGCGCATGAAGGCGACGTAAGCTTTGGTATCCGCTCGGAGATTCTCCTCGCTAAGGGTGGACAGCACCTCGATGGAGCGGCCGGAGCCTAGTTGTGCGCGCGGGAAGCGCTTCTGGTCGGCCTTGACCCACGCGGGCGCGAAGCTGGAGATTCCGTTCTTCCAGCTTCCGAACCAGATGAAGATGATCCTGAGGTTCTGCTGCCGGGCACCGGCGAGGAGATTGTCGATGAGGGCGTAGTCGTACTTCCCTTCCTCGGGCTCGAACTGCGCCCAGGACATGCCGGTCAGCACGGTGTTGAGGTGCATGCTGGCCAGGCGCGGCCAGACGGGCTGCATGTACTCCTGGCTGGAGGAGGCTGTATTGGTCAGCTCGCCGCCAAGAACGAGGAAGGGTTTGCCGTCGACCACGAGCTGCGTTGCGTTTCCGTGCTTCTCAAGGTGGGGGATCGATTGCCCGCCTGCCGCGGCGAGTGCGGTAAAGAAGCTCAAGAAGGTCAATACGTTGCGGGCCAGGGTACCGGCGGTCATCCATCTCTCCGTTTCGGACGATGCCGCAAGGATGCGGCGTCCGAATTCTACCGCGGTGGACGGAAGCTGTTGTAACGCCGGGGCATCGTCGTGTCAGGCTGATCGTCTGGGGAGCACCCAGTTCGGACGGATGAAGTGGCAGGTATAGCCGTTCGGGATGCGCTCGAGGTAATCCTGGTGCTCCGGCTCGGCCTCCCAAAAGGGGCCGGCGGGGGCGACCTCGGTGACGACCTTGCCGGGCCAGAGGCCGGAGGCGTTCACATCGGCAATGGTGTCCTCGGCGATTTGTTTCTGCTCGTCCGTCGTGTAGAAGATGGCGGAGCGATAGCTGGTTCCGGTGTCGTTTCCCTGCCGGTTCATTGTGGTGGGATCGTGGATCTGAAAGAAGAACTCGAGCAGCTTGCGGAAGGTGATGCGCTCTGGATCGTAGACGATTTCGATGGCTTCAGCGTGGCCCTCGTGGTTGCGATAGGTGGCATCCGCAACCTTGCCGCCGGTGTAGCCGACGCGCGTGGAGATGACCCCGGGATAGCGCCGCAGCAGGTCCTGCATGCCCCAGAAACAGCCTCCGGCGAGAACAGCACGTTCATTCGATGTCGCCATGTCGCTACTCCTTGCCCTTAGGCTCGAATAGTTTGAGGTAGCTGCCGTAGCCTTCGCTCTCTAGCTCGGCGACGGGGATGAAACGGAGCGAGGCAGAGTTGATGCAGTAGCGGAGACCGCCTGCCTCTTCAGGACCGTCGTCGAAGACGTGGCCGAGGTGGCTGTCGCCGTGGGCTGAACGGACTTCGGTACGGACCATGCCGTGGGTGCTGTCGGAGCTCTCTTCCACGTTCTCAGGTTCGACCGGCTTAGTGAAGCTAGGCCAGCCGCAGTGGCTGTCGAACTTGTCCAGAGATGTGAACAGCGGCTCACCGGACACAATGTCGACGTAGAGCCCGGGCTCATCGTGGTTCCAGAACTCATTCCGGAATGGCAGTTCGGTTCCATTCTGCTGAGTCACCCGGTACTGCTCGGGAGTGAGACGGGCGATGGAGTCGGCGGTTTTTTTGTATTCGGCCATGATGCTTGCTTGGACGCAAACGGGGGAGGAACGGATTCAAAATGCCGTTGGGCCGCGCAGCCTGAGAGAGCCAGCTCCAGAAGTTCAGATATTTCGGAGCTTTACGCAGTCCTCCCTGGCACCATTTTTGTACACAACAGGTGTCGCGGCCCGGGAAAGGTCGCCTCCTTCCATGATGATATTCGCGTTGCCGGCACCTTCTATTTGCAGGAATGCTGGGGAAGGATTCAGCACGCGGGGAGAGGTGACCAGCATGTGCTCGGAGTCTCGTACCCGGAGAACCGATTCGGCCTGCGGATTGCCCTGCACCGCGAGCCCGGTAACTGCAACGTCCTGCGTGCGATCGAACACGAGGGCAGGCCTGAGGTCAGGCGATGCAGTCTGGAAGCGGATGTTGTTGAGGGTGAGGCCTCGCGCGTGCCGTGCATATAGACCGTAGGCAGGCATGGGGCCGAGCGCGAAGTATTCACCTGCGAACTCCGGAAGGTCGCGGCGCGCTGCGTCTTCCGTGGTGCCTCCGCCGCCGAAGGTCAGGTGGATGTTATCGAACGAGATGTTCTCCAGCGTGGATCCTTCCACACAGTTGAGTGAGATGCAGGAGTGACGTTCGCCGGGATTGTAGCCACTTGTGAGAGAGGACTCGGAGAGTTGGGCGGGGTCGGTGGTGACGGTCCCGTGAATGTTGCTGAACGAGATATTGCGGACAACGGGCAGCGTAGCGTTATCGCCTTGCGGCTGGCGCCGGTTGCCGCGAGCGCCTGGTCCGACGCTGAAGTTAATGGGCCCCGTCACATTTTGGAGGACGAGGTTTGAGAACGAGATGTTTTCGAAGCGCGCGCCCATGTCCGCGTGCAGCTTGATGGGGCAGCCGTAGACCTCGTGCAGCAGGCAGTTCGAAACGGTGATATCTTCTGCAACTCCACCGCCAAAGCGAAAAACCGACCAGCGGGTACTGAAGAATGAGTTAGTGATGGTGATGTGTTTGCATGACCCGAAGAGCGCGCACGCGTCGTCTTGCGATTTAACGATGCAGTTGCTGACGGTAACGTACTCGGCGCTGATGAAGTGAAAGCCGTCGTTGTTACCGTTGACGCGGTTATGAATGTAAATCGAGTCCATGTGGACGCGCTGGCTCTGAATCACTCGGATGCTGTGATAGGCACAATCCAACATGGAGATGTTACGAACGCTGAAGTTCTCGCAGCGGTAGACGAGGATGTGGTAGGGCCGGCGATTGCCGCCGAGTCCGCTTGGTGGCGGAGTGCCTCGGACGGCGGAGTGGAATTGCGCTCCCTGTCCGTCGATGGTGCCAGGGCCTTCGATGGTGAGGTTCTTTGCGTTGACAGCAAAGAGCAGCGCCCAGTTGCCGTCGCCCAGCGTGTGATCGCCCTCAAGCGGGATGGCGTCGACGGCGTGGTACTGTTTTCCGTCTCCGCTGCCAAGTAGCTTGCCGCTGGCCGCGATGTGGAGGGTGATGTTGCTCTTGAGCTCCACGGTGCCGATGACGAAGGTGCCGGACGGTACGAGGACGGTACCGCCGCCCTCGGTGCTGCAGGTGTCAATTGCCTTCTGAAGCGCGGTCGTGTCGAGCGCCTGGCCGTCTCCCTTCGCCCCAAAGTCGCGAATGTTATACACACGGGCGCCGAGATCGTGTGAGGCTCGCGTGTTCCCCGTTGCAGGAGCCGCGAATGCATCCACATTGATGAGACCAGCAGTAACTGCGGCGGGTAGTGCGAGCTTTGCCAGCCACTCGCGGCGCGAGATGGAGGATGGCACGGTGTTGTCGCTTGCGTGGTCGTTCACGACGGTCCTTTCCCTGCATTGTTGAAGGTCGGCGTTGAGGTCAGCTTATGTTTGGCGGTGGAGCATCACCGGCTGTCGCGATCGCATCTGGACGGTTATCCGGCGGCCGTCCCGCTGGATTGTCGCTGGGGTCTTGCCCTCGGGAGACAGTGATACGGCGCTGACGTCCTCCGGGTTCCAGCTTCCGGGCAGAGTTGCGGTGAGAGGGCCATCGGCGACGGCGTACATTGCGATGCGATCCTGGCCCAAAGGACAGAAGGTTGCGTTCTGATGTGCGACTTCTGCTCCGTCGAGATAGACGGAGTAGGTCTGCTTCTGCCAGTCGATGTCGACGTGATTGCCGCTGCCCTCAAGAGTTGTGACGGTGCGGTCCTGATTGCTGTTCTGGCTGCTGTTTGGAGTTCGCTCGAAACCTTCGATGTTGAGCATGTGGAGCTTGAACCACGGCACCATGGCGAGGTAGAAGGAGTCCAGCATTCGCTCACGCGGAGTGTCGCCGTTGAAGATGCTGTGCTGCGCCTCGCCGTAGAACATCATGAGCAGCAGCGGAAGATCGCCTGCATTTCCGGCTCGGCCCCACACGGCGCTCTTGCGGTAGATGGTCGCAAGCATCGGGACCGCCTTGCCTCCGAATGGACATGGCTTCGGACCGCCTGCATACCAACTCATGCTCATCTTGCCGATGTAGGGATACCGCAGGCCTTCGGACGTAACATCGACGCCGTGTTTCTTGAATTCTTCGAGCACGCGATAACGTCCTGCATAGAGGTTGCGGATGCCGCTCGCGGGTCGCTTGCGGTCCCAATCGTTGCGGATGGCGTAGTAGGAGAGGACATCGACGTGAATGGTGCCAGGCAGCTTGTACCGCTCGCACGTGTAACGGACCCGCTCCGGGCCGGGACCTTCCATGTACTTCGCGAGGCCCTGAATATAGGACTCCTCGCCGGTCCATTCACGGCTCTTCCAGAGATCGCCGTCTGGCTTACGCGCAATCATGTCCTCGTTCCACGCGGGGCTGCTGCGATACGCGTCGTCGTAGTTATCGGAGAGACTAACTGTGGCATTGAGGGACTTGCCGGCCTGCATGACGCGCATCATGCCGTCGTAGCCGCCAATGCGCTCGTCGACTACGTTCACCGCCGGATAACCGGTGTCCTTGCCGCGGAACTGCCATCCCCAGAGATGGACGAGTTGCGCCGAGCCGTCGGTCATCGCATGCATGTCGCGAATGATCTGTTCGCAATGCTCGAAGGTTGCCGATGGCTTGGGAAATTTCGGCTCGTCGACCCGGATGCCGTAAATGAATTTGTCGTCGTAGAAATGGTTTGGGATCTCCGGCATGCGAGCACGGACCAGACGTGCTCCGTCGAGCCAGCCGAGAGCGCGGCCTGCGGCCGGCTCAAGGAAATCGAGTCGGCACGAGGACTTCTGGTCGACGAGGAGGTTGGGCGTGGTCTGGTTGCCGCAGCTTTTAGGCGCGCCACGGCCGAGATTCATGTCGTAGCAGCCGCTGCCGTCGACCCGATGCACTTTTGTGGTGCCCATGCGGGCGACTCGACCGGGAGCTTCTGCAGAAACGGACAGGAGTGTGCCGTCCATAAAAGCCGTTGTCTCCTGCACGCAAACGGCGCCGGAGTGACCGGTCATGATCACGGGGAGGACGCCGTTGATCTCGCCCCAGAAGGTGTTGGGGGCGAGCTTGCCTGGCTTGGCATCGCGCAGGCTGACGAGATCACCGCCATCGTCGCCGTGCGCCAGCCACGCCTCTTTTTCGTTCTCGTGCACCGTGACTAAGGCGGGCATCGGAAGCGAGATGAACTCATAACCGGTATGCTCGCGGACGTCCTCGAGCGTTACCAGGACTGTGCTGCCCTCGAGCGCGTAGCGAAGCGTGAACTCTGCCGCTGATGCACCGGATATATCGGTTGCAGTGAACTTGAAATCTGCGCGGCGCGGCGAAGCTGTGTGTGAGGCCGGCCGTACCTCAATGTCGCTGAAGGTCCACGGTTGCCGCCGACAGACTCGGAGCTTCAGCGGAGCACCCTGGTCCTCACCTCGAAAGACTATCCCGGACTTTGTGAGCCGGTAGGAGTATGGAACTCCGTGCTGCGGGTCGAGCGCCAGCTCAAGCGAAGAGGATCGCAACGTAACCGGCCGAGCAGGCGCCTGCCTTGTTTGCGGGCTCGCCGTAGCAAGTTGCGAGAGCATGTTTCGGCTGCCCGCCACCGCCACTCCGGCGGCGCCGAATTTCAAAAGTTTCCTGCGATTGAGGTCCGTATTGATCTCGGCCACGTCTCTCCCCGGTCTGCTGATGTGAGACACAGTTGGATCGCCGCCAAGCGACGGATCAGACTTGCAACTGCGCCCGGAGGAACTTTTTTAGCCGTTGTGCAGCACGACTGTCAAGTTACTAATGAAAAATTACTTTTACATTCAAAAACCATCAATGGAACGTTGGAATCCTTGATGGAAGATAACGGGCCATACAAGTAACCCGCTACACTCAGGTGCTGAGCCCAACGGTGCGGGCACAGCAACAGTCTCCAATTATTGGCAGGCACATATAGACCCGAAGATGCCCCATGCATCCAGGCTCGGATTTGGAGCACGCTCCATCGTGGCGACCTGACGGAGCCTTCTGGTATCTTTGACTCATGGCATGCCGCGGCCATGTCGGAATTTTTGCTCCGCGCAACTGAATGTCCGTTGGCAGGATATTTGGGCGCCGTCGCGTTATAAGTTGTTGATGTAATGCGAGCGGGAGTAGTTCAGTGGCAGAACGTCAGCTTCCCAAGCTGAATGTCGCCGGTTCGATCCCGGTCTCCCGCTCCAATCGAATTGTTCCTACATGACAAGAGGCTCGCTGCTCGCGAGCCTCTTGTCGTATGCGATGGATCCGGTTCAGCGCAGGCTGGCGCTCTGCTGCTGTTTGTTGCTGCGGGCCTCAAGCGCCAGTGCTTCCGGAAGGAAGGTGATGGCCTTGCTGATCTGCGGATCGGTCTCAACCCGAACCCTCAGACCTTCCAACTGCCCAAATTGCGCCGTGAACAACTCCGCTTTGAGGTTGGCCTTAATCCAGTCGGAGACGTTGGCTATGTCCTGCTCGGTGTAGTCCACCTGGTTGGTCTTCAGGAAGGCTTTGAACTGCTGCATCATCGAGTCGTCCACCACGAGGTCTTTGTTGACGGTGTGATTGGCTAGATAGTGCTTGGTGAAGTTGCCGACACCTGAGTTGACGAACACATAGTGCTGATACAGCGATTGCTGGAAGCGGTTGAGCTCCGGCACTTCGATCTTCTCATCGGGCGTAATACCGCCACCGCCATAAACTGTGCGGCCGGAGTCTGTCAGCTTGACCTCCAGATTGGACTTGTCTGCCTTCTTAGCCGGGTCATCGCGGACGAAGAAGTAATCGTAGAGCGAGAGCTTGTCGTAAGGGCGCTGGATCAGCCGGCCCGAGGGAGTGTAGTAGTGATACGTGGTGAGCGCGAGACCGGTGTTCTCGGTGATCTGGAATACGGTCTGCACCAAGCCCTTGCCGAACGTCGTTTCGCCGACGATCAGCGCGCGGTCGTGGTCTTGAAGAGCGCCTGAT
>Ga0070658_10001226_pt1 | contig 22003 bp, 21 predicted proteins | sample KBSC13metaG_FD_64664 | JGI IMG/M metagenome (GOLD analysis project Ga0070658, IMG submission 64664) | Corn rhizosphere microbial communities from Kellogg Biological Station, Michigan, USA - KBS C1-3 metaG | ecosystem: Host-associated > Plants > Roots > Rhizosphere > Soil ...
GTGGCCCGGCGCGGAACGTTGGTTCAATAATCGCTGCTCGCCGCTGAACTCCGAGTTCACCATCCATCAGACGATTGCACCGTCCGCCGCCATGTACGGCATCCTCTGCGCCCCGAAAAAGTAGATCCTCTCCCTATCCGCGTGACGGTTCCGCCATCTTGGCGCGCGCCTCGCGGGAGAGTTCGGCCAGATGACCATCGTTTGCCATCACCTGTTCGAGATGTCGCTGTCGTTCCGGCCCCGCCGTGCGCATCATCGCCTCGCCATAGTTACGCTCGATCCAGAAGCGGGCATGTCCGCTGATGTAGTTGCGGAGATCTTCCAGGCGGGTTTCGGGAAAGCGTTGGCAGAGGTTGATGGTGAACATACGCCGCCTGTCACCGCCGCCGAAGGCGGCGTGCTTGGTGTTGTGGTTGAAGCAGAGCACATCGCCGGGGCGCGTCTCTAACGCGACCGCCGGCATATCTGCGCCCGAAACGCCCAATCGCTCTTCGCTGCGGCGCACCTGCTCCTGGAGACTATCGGCATAGCGGTCCCCGACCCGATGGCTGCCGGGGATGACTCGCAGGCAGCCGGTATCGCGTGTGACCGGATCGAGGTAGAAGGCGATCTTGATGTGGCGCATCTCGGGATGCCAGCCATCGGAGTGCCAGGGCGTATCGCCGACGTAGTAGTTGCCGTCGCTGCCCATGTAGTTGAAGTCATCGCCGAGCAGGCTGGTGGCGATTCCCAGGATGCGGGGATCGTCGAGCAGGGTACAGAGGTATTCTCGTTGGTCAATAAACGGAACGATGCAGGAGCGTGCCTTCCCGTCGTGCGGCCGGCCATAGTGCCCGCCGCCTCGCCCCTCCCACACGGCCTCAAACTCGCGCGTAATCGCCTCGATGCGATCCGCTACCAGGCCAGGAAAACCCAAATACCCAAAGGTCTCGAAGAAGGTGACCTGCGAATCGGTCAATTTAACGATCTCCATTTTGGCGCTCCTTCATTCAGTATGCGCCCATTATACAGAAGAACCGATTGCCTGTACAGACTCTCTGTGTCGGTGGCGTATACACAGGTTCGGCTCGGTTCCTGTAGTTCATCGTGATCCCGGTTCTGACTATCTCTTAACTCTCAATTCTGCAAGACAAAATAATTCTGTTATACTATGTGATAGAGGATTGTCCATAGATGAGACTGGGAAAAGCAGGAGCAAAGCGAATGGCTTTGGTAACTATCGAGGGTGTGTACGAGAATGGCAAAGTGGAGTTGACAGAAAGCCCTGCAGGCGTCGAAAGGGCGAAAGTGATGGTTACCTTCCTGCCTGATGCGAATGTAGGGCGCACGAAATCCATGCAAAAAGGCCAAAAGGCGTCGGCACAGAGTGAGCCTGCATTCATGGAAGGGGAACGCTACCCAAAGGCGCTTCAAGACGAGTACGAGGCTCTTATCCGAAAGAAACTGCAGCGTACTATGACCACAGAGGAGGAGGTGCGTCTGGAAATTGTGCGCGCCGAGATTAATCAGAGGGACAAACAGTCCCGCTCCTGGTCAGCCTGGGAGCAGCGTGCTGCCGAAATTGATGGCGAAATCGCCGACATACGGCGGGAACTAGAAGCCCTGCCGGACGCCTGACGTTACCCCCATGATTTTCCGTAGAAGCGTTCCTCCCCGCCGTTATAGCCACTACACTCGCTATCGCTCGCTTTTGCGCAGGGATTTTGAGTACCGTTGCGCCTACTGCCTGACGCATGAACGCTATCTTGGCGGTGAGGCAGGTTGCACCATCGACCACTTTCGCCCACAACAAGGCCCCTCTGTCCGCCCCGACTTAGAGAGCGACTATGTGAACCTCTATTGGACTTGCCGAGAGTGTAACGATAACAAAGGCGACACCTGGCCTGGTTCCGAAGAGACAGAGCGTGGAAGGCGGTTCCTGGACCCCTGCGTTCCAGAGGACGACCATGAGTTGCATTGGCATACGAATCCGGATGGTTCTGTGGAAGCGATCACTCCTACTGGCGAATACACCATCGAGCATCTTAAACTGTGGCGTGACCAGTTAGTGTACCATCGAGCGCGGCTTTATCGTTGGCAGCAGGAGCGCAATGTTTTGGTAGAACTACTTGCCCGAAAGCGTATGTCGCCGGAAACGCGCACCCATCTGGAGACTCGTCTGATCGAACTGAATGAGTACCTGGAACCACCCGTCTTCGACCGCCCACGACTGAGATAGTTCTCACTGTTATCGTTTGAAGGGCGCATTACAGCACGACGGGAAATGCGTGTGACAGACGCACGCTGTTATGTTATATTACTCCTGAATCCTGATTGTGGAGCATAGCCGATGAGGAAGATATTGGTTGTAGATGATGAGCAGCACATTGTGCGGCTTGTCCAGATGAATTTGGAGCGTGCGGGGTACGAAGTTGTTAATGCTTTCAACGGGCACGACGCACTGAAAAAGGTCGAATTAGAGAGTCCCGGTCTGGTGGTTCTAGACTACATAATGCCTGACTTGAGCGGTTTTGAGGTGCTTCAGAACCTGCGGAAGAACCCTGTTACACGAGAGCTACCGGTTATTATGCTGACGGCCAAGGCGCAGGATGCGGACGTGTTCCGTGGTTGGCAGAGCCCAGCACACAGTCCGAAGGGACGCTGCTGTTGGGATACCGCGGCAACGGGCTTGAGTTCGGCTATAGGCCGATCTGCATGATCAGGACTGTTTCACCAGCGCTCACCCGGCGTAAGTACCCCAATAGATCACGCTGCATCTCGTCTACGCTGATAGTAATCATGGACTGAGTATACCAGACCCCACTAAAATGCACAAACTCGGAATACGGCATGACCAAAAGGAAGGAAGCCTGTCCAACTGGACAGACTTCCCTCCTAGTCGAATGCTTATATCTGGGATAAGCGTCTAGTGGATCGGGAGTTCGGTGGGGTGGGCGTCGGGGGTGTCGCCTTTGCCGTCGTCGAGGAGGACTCGCTCGGGCATGCCTTCTTCTCCAGGAACGGGGGGCAGCTTGGAGAGGTTGAGGCGGCGCGCACCCGCATAGTGGTTGCGATGGTAGGCATCGTCCAGGCTGCTGATCATAACGCCCTTTTTGACGCCGGCGGCATGGAGGAACTTGCGCTCTCCGATGTAGATGCCTACATGAGAGATGCCCGCCTTATAGGTGTTCTTGAAGAAGACCAGGTCACCGGGCACAAGGCTGGTCGATGAGACCGGGGTGCCTGCCGTGAACTGGGCCTGCGCCGCCCGCGGGACGTAGAGGCCCCACTTGGCGCAGACGGCCTGGACGAGGCTGGAGCAGTCGAAGCCGGTCTGTGCCGCGCGGCCGCCGAAACGGTAGGGCGCGCCACGGTAGGCCAGAGCGGTCTGGGCCAGCGCCTCGCCTCGGGTCGAGTAGCGACTCAGGAGCGGGGTCTTCGCAGCGGCAGCGGGTTTGGTCGGTTGTTTGGGAGCCGCGGGAGTCTTCGTCGTCTGTTTGGAGGAGGAAACGGACTCAGCCTGAGCTTGTTCACGGAGCGGAGGGTCGCCAGCAGGAGGATCAGCGTAGACGAAGGCGGACGTAGATACGAGCAGACAGATCGCCGCAAGACGGTGTGCGGCGTTGGGTCTTATGAAGTTCAAATGGGTATTTCCTTTGCATATATTTCCCCTTTCTCTCTCACCGTCAAGAGTAAAACCAGAAAGGAACCAGGCACGAGTGTCTTTATACCCTATTTGACGAAGTGAAGACTACCCCGTTTCGGCATAGTTTGTGCCTGCTCTCTTCGTACGTTTTCTCAAATTTAAGAGTCAAGCAGGCGGATTTTTACGTTCCGAAGGGCCTGATTTCGGTCTTTTTTCCCGATTCCTGCTATTCCATGCCGAATTTTTGGGAATTTTTCACGATAGGTTGAATTCCCTTTCGGTTTCTTGTATAATACTAAGCGGCGCTTCCGAAACGCCTGAGTCGCGAAACTCGGGCGCAGTTAGAAACGGCTGCAACTAATCCTCTTGCCCGGCGGCAGCGTTCCGCAGGGCCACGGCGACTCCGCCGACAAAAATCCTATGGATCGAGGGAACAGGGTGATCAGTGAATTGCAGCACCATCTCCCCCCCAGTCACATCAAGTTTGCCGATATGGCGGACCGGGAGATCGTTGATAGAGCGCAGCGGGGGGATGAGGCCGCCTCAGAGTTCCTGCTGTACAAATACCGTAACCTCGTTCGCACGAAAGTCAAATCCTACTTCCTGGTAGGAGCCGAGAAAGAAGACCTGCTTCAGGTCGGAATGATCGGTCTCTGGCAGGCGATAGTCGACTTTCGCTGTGACAAGGCTATCTCGTTTCCAGCTTTTGCCAAAGTCTGTATTCAGCGGCATATTATTACCGCCATTAAGACCGCGACGCGCCAGAAACAGATGCCTCTCAATACCTCTCTCTCTTTGGAAAGTCCTTCTGAAGACTCTGGCCCCGATTGGAACCTCTCTGACATTATTCCCTCAACCGATACCCTCGATCCCGAAGAACTCGTCATTCAAAGCGAAGACACACGAGTACTCCACGAGATGCTACAACAGGTGCTTTCGGATTTCGAATGGAATGTGCTGGCGGGATATCAGATCGGGAAATCCTACCGCGAGATCGCTTCAGAACTCAAATGTAAAACGAAATCGGTGGACAACGCATTAGCCCGCATCAAGCGCAAGGTCTCCAGTGTACCGCTAGGCCTCGCCAACTTGAGCGAACTTCTCGTCAACTCCATGCTGCGTTGATCGTGTGCTCTTATCGTATCTTTCCCAATTGCGCCGATGCCGTGGCCTTCACAGCATCGGCGCATCGCTTTTACCCATGTCAGGAGAAAGTCCATGCAGAGACCAGGACAGGAAGAGCCTGTACTCTCCGAAGAGGAGCAGGCCATTGCAGACGTGCTGGGCGACAACCCCCGTGCGCAGGAACTGCAGGCGATGCGGCTCGCGCTGGAGCAGCGCCGTGAGGGAATGCGCCGAGAACGAGAGCGCGCCACGGAAAAGGCAGAGCAGATCCGTATCCAGGCGAAGATCAACGAACTGGACAAGCAGATCGACGCCCTGCGGCAGGAAGAGGGAATCACCCGTTTTGTCGAGAGTTCCGTGCGTGTCACCCTCCACCAAGCCGCCGGAGATGAGTTCGACGAAGACTGACACCCTCAGAAGGTGACGACGGCTTTCAAGACGCGGGTTTCAGGCTCCAGCCAGGTGGGGAAATGGGTGGTCATCTCCGCCGCATCGGCGCGATGGGTGATCCAGGGCGCGGTATCGACCTTGCCCGATTCCAGGAGCTGCAGGATACGCTGGAAGTCTTTGCCGGTGGAGTTGCGGGTCGCCAGCAGGGTCATCTCTTTGCGATGGAAGTCCGGATCGTAGAAGCTGACGCTGCCGAGAAACAGCCCGACGAAGATCAGCCGCCCGCCCGGAGCCACGTACTGAAACGCGTTCTGCATAGAGTCGGCGTTGCCGGTGGCGTCGAACACCACGGTCGGCAGATCGCCGTTGGTAATCGCTGCAATCCTCGTCAGAGGATCCGCATTCGCGTCTACTCCATGGTCGATTCCCATGCGCTCTCGGGCGAAGGTCAGACGGTGCGCGTTGGTATCCAGCGCGATCACTCGCGCGCCAGCCGCCTGTGCGAACTGGATGACAGAGAGGCCGATCGGCCCGGAGCCGATCACAAGCGCGAACTCGCCCGGCTCGATTTGGGCGCGATCGACGGCATGCGCTCCGATCCCGAGCGTCTCGACGAGTGCGAGCTGCTCCAGAGAGAGGATCTCCGACCGGTGCAGCTTCGCCATCGGCACCCGCACCAGACTGCGCATCCCGCCGTCGATATGGACGCCGAGCACCTTGAGGCGTGCGCAACAGTTGGTCTTGCCCTGCCGACAGGCGATACACTCCCCGCAGTTCAGGTAAGGCTCCACGGCGCAATTGTCCCCAACACGCAGCGTGTCGCTGGGGGAGCCGAGAGCGACGATCTCGACCCCCAACTCATGCCCTAAAATACGCGGATAGGTAAAGAAGGGCTGTTTGCCGCGATAGGCGTGCAGATCGGTGCCGCAGATGCCGACGCGCCGCACCCGCACGATCGCTTCGCCCGATTCGGGACCGTCCGGTTCCGCAGTCTCCGCCAGAACGAAACGCCCCGGCTCTTCAAGAACGATGGTTTGCATGGTGATAGACTTTCAGGTTTCGGCCAGAATGGCGCTCAACAGTCGCGGCGGTTTGCCGAACTGCGCGGTGTACTCGTCGGCGGTAGGCCGCAGGCGAATGGCGACCTTCTGCGTCTGGTTGACCGCAATGTCGCGCAACTGATGATTCAGGAACGGATTGGCGAAGCGCTCCAGAGTCTGGTGCGCAAACTTCTCGGCGTCGTCCACACGCCCTGCCAGCGTCGGGACGATCTCGGTGAAGAGCAGTTCGCGCAGCCATTCGGCGAGCCGAGGATCGGCCATCGCTTCCCGCACCGTCATATAACCCAGCGGGAGCGCGCGTGTGACAAGGGCGGAGTGCGCCCCATTCAGGATACGTACTTTCCGCAGCCAGTAGCGGCCCACATCCAGGGAGCGCAGGATCGCGGGATGCTCAAACACATACGGCTCCTGCCCGCTGCCCTCGATGGCCCAGAGCGCGAAAGGTTCGGCCACCGTCAGGAGCGGGTCCTGCGCCAGGAGCGGATGCCCTTCCGGCCGCTCCGTCACGATCCGGTCCACCAGCGTATTGAGCCAGCGACACTCGGTCTCCAGCCAGTAAGTAAAGCGTCCCTCCCACCCCCAGCGCAGCGCCTGCTCCTGCGTCCGCCGCAGCAGCAGATCGGCATTGTTCTCGATCAGTTCGCAGGGCAGGATGGTGAGGCCGGGCAGACCGCTCTCATAGCGCAGATTGAGCAGTTCCGTCAGGCGGGCCGGAAAGGAGAGGGGGCTGTTGCCCTCGCGATCGTCATCCTGGGGGATCAGATCAAATCCCTTTTCGGTCGTGTTGGAGACGATCAGCCGCAGATCCTCAGAACAGGCCACATCCGCGATCTCTTCCCACTCCGCCGCCGCGACCAGCGCGCGGGAGACACTCTGTACCTCGATCGTCTCGTCTATCGGAGCGCCATCCTGCAAGCCACGGAGCAGGACATGGTAGCGGCAGCCGTTGTCGGTCAGTTGCCGCGCCCGCTCTCCTTCCGTAGACTGCACCATGACGATTTTCCCGACAGGATGCTCTCCCTGATTGGCCTGATGCGCGAACAGATCCACGAAGCCGCGCAGGAAACGCCCGCTTCCAAACTGCAAAATCGTCTCCGGTAACTCCGTCATAACGCTCCTTCGTCTGTCCCTATCGATTCTCTGGTCTGCCGGTAGGCCATGTCAAATTATGGACGGGACGCAGAATCTCCTGCACGTTTCGCAGCAGATCCGGATCGGGAGCAGATTCCAGGGTGGCCAGATTCTTCGCCAGCGTCTCCTTATCTGCGATGCCGACCAGCGTCGTCGCGATCTCAGGATTCGCCAGCGCAAACTGAAGACCAAGTTGTGCGAGATCGGCCCCTTGCGCCCGACAGTAGGCGAGTGCCGCTGCCGCCGCGGCCCGAAGCTCCGGTGGAGCCGGATGCCAGGCAGGGAGCGGTCTGTCGGTCAGTAAGCCCATGCCCAGCGCGGAGGCGTTGATCACACCCACCCCCCGCTCTTGCAGCATCGGCACCAGGCTCTCCAGCGACGTATCGTTCAGGCCGTAGTGACAGTAGGAGAGAATAAAGTCCAGATCTGTCCGCTCCAACACCCTTCGAAAAACCTGCAAAGGCAGACCACTAATCCCCAGAAACCGCACTTTGCCCGTCGCCTGAATCTCACGCAGCGCCGGCAGCGTCTCCTCGACAATCTGATCTATAGATCCGTACTCAATATCATGGCAGACCAGGAGATCGATCGTCTCCACGCCGATCCGCTGCAAACTTTCGTCCACGCTGCGCGTGACCCGATCCGCGGAGAAATCGAAATCCTCCTCGCCATAGCGCCCCACCTTCGTAGAGAGCACAAACCTCTCCCGCGGAATCCCCGCCAAACACCTTCCCAACATACTCTCCGCCCGCGTGATCCCATAAAAAGGCGCGACATCGAAGTAGTTGATCCCGGCATCCAGCGCCGCGTGCACCGTCCGCACGCACTCCGCTGCATCCACCTCCCCAAACACACCTCCCAGCGGCGACCCCCCAAACCCCAGTATCGAAACCTCCAACCCCGTCCTGCCCAACTGCCGATAGTGCATGTCAAACGCCCTCCGCTCCTCGCCGTCTAGTATGGTAAGTAATACGACATCGCATCGATGCCTCCTGCTTTTGTCTGAACCTGGATTTACAGGATTAATGGATTAACTAAGATTTTCAGCCCGATAATCGCTCTCTGCTTTTGGCCACTGCATCACCTGATAGAGATTAAGATGATTCCGGAGATACAAGAGGAGGATCAGGAAAGCAATCGTGTTAATCGTCTCATCGCGAAAATCGTGGTTCAAGACAGGAAGGTGATGAGCAGGCAAAATCATAGTTAATCCTCTAATCCGTTTAATCCCGGTTCAGACAAAAAAATGCCCGACTTCTTCATTGAAGTCGGGCGTGGACGCAAGCACACCGAAGTCTGCCTGACGAACACGAAACAATTGAGGACGAGAAAGAAGGATACCTTCGGAGGTTATTATAGCGCAATACGCACGTGCTGTCAATATGCAAAGCGATAAATTGGGAATATTTTTTATTTTTGGGGTTTAATGAAGCGGACAATACGAGTTTGTGTCGTCGAGATTTGCATGGCCGGTAAATCGCGCAGTCCAAAAGCCGAATTTAAGGCATAAGATTTTGCAAGCCTGTGCTCGGATTGCCCGTACAACAAAAATTTGACATTCCAGGTATAGAAGATGTTGAATTTATTGTGAGCATGGGCTATACTATTTCTGTAGCTTCAATAGCGCGGAACCGCGTGAATGAAAGGAAATTGCACTTAATGACCCTGTCAGGAGAGAAACGACGCGGCCGCAGGCCGGCGCTCGATCCGGGAGAACGGCGCCGGCTTGCTGCACGGATCGCCAAAATGGTGCTGGTGGATCGTCTGGAGCAAAAAGAGATTCTGCAACAGTTGACGAAATCGGAGCCGGAACTGGCGCATATCGATGCCAGTACCATCTCGCGACTCTACCGTTTTGCCCTGGATACCGGGATTGTGCGTGTCCACATCGATGAAAACGCGCCTTTCAAGCCGCCGCGTATCGAATCGCTGGAGCGCGAACTCGTGGCTGCTTACGAACTGCAATCCGCGATCGTCGCCGATGCCACCGGGCACGAAGAGACTTTAGAAAGCTCGCTGGCCGATGACCGCCTCCACCAGGCGCTCGGGCAGCTCTGCTCCGAATACCTCGATACCATCGTCCGCCAGAACGAGATCGTCGCGCTGTCGTCGGGCCGCGCCGTCTTCTATGCGTGCGAAAGCCTTTTCAATAAGCATATCTTCGATAAACGGAATGTGCGCGGCGTCAAAGTCGTCAGCATGAACGGCAACATCGCCGCCGAAGTCTGGAGCATGGAGAGTCCGGACGCCCGCCGCGCGATGGACGCCGATATCAGCGGCGCCTGGCTGGCGCGCGCCTTCCCGGATGCGGAGCTGATCCGCCTGAGCCTGCCCGTTGCGGTGAAGTCGCCGGAGATGATTCCGGAGTGGCTGGCCGAGGGGCCGGGCCGCTGGATCTCGCCCCAGGTATGGGAAGAGAAGTCGAAGCAGGGAGGCGCGACGCCCCTGATTCCACCGGCCGGCGAAGACGATGTCTATGTCCCGACGCTGGCGCTGGTCGGTATCGGCGGCGTGCGGGCCAAGTCCGGTCACCGCTTCATCGTCGGACTGCATGAGCCGATGCTGGGCAACCTGCAGCCTGAACTCGGGAAGATGATCGAGCTGATCGAGCAGATCTCCGGCAACGGCAACAAGCTGATCTCCTGCGCGGTCGGTGACCTTTGTAACCGACTGTTCGTGACTCTGGCGGCGCGCAAGCATCTGCCTACCGCGAAACTCGCGGAGCTGAACGGCTATGTCCAGGCGATCAACGAGCGCCTGCTCTCGATCACCTTCGAGCAGTTGTACCTCGTCCCGAAAGTGGTGGTCGTTGCGGGCGGCGCCTCGAAAGTGGACGCGATCCGCTCTGTGCTGGAGTGGCAGGCGATGGGCTGGAGTCAGCCGATCGTCCACGACCTCTGTACCGACCGCGAGACGGCGATCCGCCTGCTCGAAGCGAAGCGAAGCTCCACGCGCCGCCCCTGATCCTGATCTGTGTTTCTCAATTATAGTTCTGGCTGTCTCCGAAGGTTAGAAACCTTCGGAGCGGCCAGGAATTTTTTTGTCGGTCTGTGGGCAGGAAGTCGTCTCCTCGATAGCGAAAGAGTGAAGACAAATCTGCGCATTCGACAGAGAGGACGAAAAGAGAGAGATGAGTGATTTTACTCCCAAGCCGGAACATAAGTTTACCTTTGGCCTGTGGACGGTGGGCAATGCGGGGCGCGACCCCTTCGGCGGCCCGGTGCGCGAACCCGTCTCCCCCTGCGGCCTGGCCTACCAGCCGCCTTACATCGTCGAGAAACTGGCGAAACTGGGCGCGTACGGCGTCAACCTCCACGACAACGATCTCGTACCCATCGATGCAACGTCCGCGGAGCGCGATGCGATCGTCGCCGAGTTCAAGCAGGCGCTGAACGACAACGGTATGAGGGTGCCGATGGCGACCACCAACCTGTTCAGCGACCCGATCTTTAAAGACGGCGCGTTTACCAGTGTGGATCCCAAGGTGCGCGCCTACGCACTGCAGAAGACGATGCGCTCCATGGATCTCGGCAAAGAGCTGGGTGCGGGGGTCTATGTCTTCTGGGGCGGGCGCGAAGGCACGGAGACCGACGCCAGCAAAGACTCACGCGATTCGATGAAGCGCTTCCGGGAGTGTTTGAACTTCCTCGCCGAATACGATCTCGCGCAAGGCTACAACTTCAAGTTCGCTCTGGAACCCAAACCGAACGAGCCGCGCGGTGACATCTACTGCCCGACGGTCGGTTCGGCATTGGGCTTTATCGCGACCCTCGACAGGCCCGAGAAGTTCGGCGTCAACCCCGAGTATGCCCACGACACGATGGCGGGCCTGAACTTCGTCCATGCGGTCGCGCAGGCGATCGACGCGGGCAAACTGTTCCATATCGACCTGAACGGCCAGAAGCCGGGGCGCTACGATCAGGACTTCCGATTCGGAGCCGAAGATCTGAAAGCCAACTTCTTCCTCGTCAAACTGCTGGAGGATAGCGGCTACAGCGGCATGCGGCACTTCGACGCGCACGCCTACCGCACGGAAGACGAAGCGGGCGTCTGGGACTTCGCCACGGGCTGTATGCGCACCTATCTGATCTTGAAGGCGAAGGGCGAACAGTGGAACGCCGACGCCGAGATCCAGGGCATCCTCCAGGCCAACTCCGCCGACCCAGACAACACCGCCGCCCTCTTCGCGACCTACTCCGCCGACAACGCCGCGAAAATCAGCGCACTGCCCGTCGATCGCATCGCCTACGGCAAAAAAGGCTACTCCTACGAAAAAATCGACCAGTTGACCACGGAACTGATCCTCGGCATTCGGTAAATTCCGAGGCTTTGTCTCCAGCCGAATGACCTAACATTTCGCCCCTTCCCAACACGGAAGGGGCGCCCGTCTCTTCCTTTTCCTCGTTGCACCTCACCCTGTTTACAAATCTGTCTCTAGCGAGCGTTAAATATCTGGAAACTCTCCCGCAGCAAAATATCAGGAACTTATGCGCACCTACGCGCGGAATATCATTATCCTGGCCGACGGTGTAAAGGCTATCGCTGAGGGAGGAAGGTTGATGGAAGAGCAGAACGGAGCGCCCATGCCGCCGTGGAACCGAACGAGGCTTGCGGACAGACTCGGGATCGAGTATCCGATTATTCAGGGGCCGTTGGGAGGAATGGCTTCGCAAAAGTTGGCCGCCGATGTCTCGAACTTCGGCGGGCTGGGATCTTTTGGCGCGCACAGTCTGGCTCCTGGCGCTATTCGGGACGTGATTGCAGAGATCCGCGCGTTGACGTCGAAGCCGTTCGCCATGAATCTCTGGGTCTCGATGGAGGACGAGGGCGCGTTTGCCTCCGATGAGGCCGCTTTTGCGCGCAGCCTTGCGCCGTTAGCGCCTCATATCGAGGCGGTCGGGGGCACGCTTCCCGCTTACAAGCCTTATGTACCTACGCGGTTTGAGGATCAGGCACGTGTGCTGTTGGAGGCGAAGGTGCCGGTGTTCAGCTTTATCTATGGGATTCCACCGCGAGAGATCCTGGAGGAGTGTCGTCTGCAGGGCATCATGATTATCGGTACTGCGACGACGCCGGAGGAGGCGAAAGCGCTGGAGGATGCCGGAGTCGATGTGGTAGTGGCTTCCGGTTTTGAGGCGGGGGGGCACCGTGGCTCTTTCCTGCGTCCGGCGGAAGAGTCGCTGACAGGCACGTTCTCGCTGGTTCCCCAGGTCGTGGATGCGGTGGAGCTTCCGGTCGCGGTTGCAGGAGGGATCGCAGACGCGCGCGGCATCGTCGCGGCGTTGGCGCTGGGAGCCGAAGGGGTTCAGATGGGAACGGCGTTTCTCACCTGCGCGGGATCCGGAGCGAGCCGACCGCACCAGGAGAAACTGTTGAGCGGCCAGGCCGGCAGGACGGCGCTCACCAGAGGTTTTACCGGCAGACTCGCCCGTGGAATCGACAACCCTTTGATAGAGGAACTCAATCGTCCCGAAGTCGAGATCCTGCCCTATCCCTTGCAGCGTGCGCTCGTCAGAAACCTCTCCCTTCCGGCGGAGGCCGCCGGTCGGTCGGATCTGCTGCCACTCTGGGCCGGGCAAAGCGCCAGCCTCTCCCACTGCACAGACGCCGCCACGCTCTTGCAGGAGCTCGTCTTGGAAGTCTCCTCGATTGCAGGGGCGGTTCGTCGCTGGAGCACGCAGAGACGATGAAAAAGGATATAGAGCCGACACTAGCCAAGAACGTGGATTTTACGCCTGCGGCACCCGTCGCAGTCGGTGCGGTCTCCGGCCTTGTTCCGCTCCCGGAAGTTCCGCGGGAGTCCTCTGCGGAGACCATCCCTCAACTTTTTCCGGGAGCAGTTGAAAACGCTCAGTAAAACGCCCAATGCCGTGACTCCCGAAGCGATGCGAGAATATCTGCGTTGTTTCTGCTGTACGGGCACCATCCGCGCCGTATGTGAAGACTATCGCGCGGCGGCGGACATCGATCTGGAGATGGACCAGGCGGATGACGACGCCGGTCGAAAGATCACGGCGCCCCTCCATCTTCTCTGGGGTGCGAAAGGAGCCGTCGGTCAACTATGGGATATGATGGCGACGTGGCGCGGAAAGGCGGCAGGGCCGGTGACCGGTCGAGCGATCGACTGCGGCCATCTGTTGCCCGAAGAGAGGCCGGAAGAAGTTCTGGCGGAACTGCTCCAGTTTTTTCGGTGATGCCGTCCTAACCCGGAGGAGCGCAACGCGCTCCTCCGACCTGTTTGGTGGTTCGATTTGGGTAGCCCTATGGGTTAATGCGGCTTTGACGGACGTGTGCGGTTCCTGCCTGCCTGCGCAGCAGATCCTGGGGATCAAAAAGATGGGCGGGGAATGGATCGTTGTAAAAGTAGTCGGTACGGCGTTCGATCGTCCATTTTCCGTTCGTCTCGACATACTCCTCGCAGTGAAGCGGCAGGTCGGTGGCTTTGTCTACCCAGTAGAGGCTGCGCCGACTATGTAGAGTGGACGCCGATGTCTGCTGCTTGTCAAGAGCGGGGGGCGGCAGTCCCTTCTGCGCGTTTCTCTCCGCCTGCTCTTGCACGGCTCTGTCCGCCTGCGCCTGTTCCTCGGCAAACTGTTCCGGGGTAGGAGCCGTTTCGGTGATGCGGATCTGTGCGACCTGGCGACCTCGCAGGACCGTGTCGGAACCGGCCTCGATCTGGAGATCGCTCCCCTTCCCGGATCGGCGATTCTCTTCGGGGCTGCCTCTGCTCTTGCCGCCGACAACGACAGTACTGTCAATGGGCGGGAAGGAGCGTATTCGCTTCGTTATGGGCTATCCGCGCATAGCCCGAACGCTCGTGAGGAGATCGCGCGCCAGATCCGAGTTCTCATTGGTCCGGCTCAGCGCCTGGAACTCGCGTTCGGCGTCGTCCAGCATTCCCTCCTGCGCGTAGAGAACGCCCATCGCCAGATGCGAGCGGCCCAGCGTAGTCTGCGCTCGCTCCAGAACTGCGGCGCGCTCCTTTTCCAGCACTTTAAACCGAGCATTGCCCATCACTTGCGGCACCTTCGCGATCTCCTTCCCGGTTCGGTCCAGTGCGAGGACCTGCCAGCGGTAGGTCTGGCCGGGCAGCAGCGGCTTTTTGGGCTTCCAGCGCTCCTCCTTGATCGGTTTGCTTTTGATGGACTTCTGAGGATCGGTGAGATTGTCCACCAGGATGCGGCAGGCAACCGCACCGGCAGGCATCTTCCAGGTGAACTCCGGCTGGGTGGCGGCCACGACGGTCGCTACCGGCCCCGTCACCTGAAAGGCTGCGGCTTGCAGGCTGTTTCCGGTCGATGCGCGCAGGTCGGCCAGGACCGCAGGTGTCGGGAGATGACCGGTCCGCAGTGCAGCCACTATCAGAGTCTTCTGCGCAGGCTCCAGGTTCGGCAGGCCGGACAACGATTCTCCGGCGGTCAGTCGTACCGTTCCCCCGGCATCCTGCAAGGAGGCCACGGTGCGTGCAGGCGCGATCACGAAGCGCCCCACAAGCAGCAGTATCCCCAACGCCACCGCCAGCGATCCTGCCATCACCCAGCGCCTTTGCACGCCGGAAAACGGGGAGGACTGCATCGGTCGCGCCCCATTTCGCACACGCTCCATCTCCTGAAACTGCCGCAACAGCGCCCGACACTCGGCACAGGTGACGATATGCTCCATAGCGGCTTCGTACTGTGGACTATGCGCCCCCTCTGCCGCCAATACGACAAGTTCGGAGGGCGGCAGATGCTTGCCGCGCGGGCGGGCGGTCAGCCGTCTTCCTATCTCTGCCTCAAACGGCGTTATTTCGTCCTCAGAACTCATCGTTGCACTCCCAACCAGATCCAGGCCAGCGTGGCGGCAAACTGGAGATAGCGGGCCATCTTCAGCAGCGCCCCGCAGTAGGCGTGCGCGCCGCAGTTCCGGCTGGTCCAAGCGGCCGTCTCCTGCGCGTTGGGACGTTTTGTCTCCTCGGCATGACGACACGCCTGCTCCCACGCGTTTTGAATGGCGGCCTCCCCTCCAAGCAACTCGGAGTGATTCTGCAACAGGTAGGAGAGTAGTCTGCATCTCCCGCGCCGATAGTGGCTGCGCACGGTCGCCTCCGACATCTGCATCAGCGCTCCGATCTCGTTGAGCGGTTCGCCTTGAAAAGCCAGCAGAAGCACCTGTCTCTGCGGCCCCGTGCACTCCTTGTGAATGGCGGCATAGAGGAGATCCGTGGTCGCTTGCGCCGCTACTACCTGTTCCAGTGGCGCAGAACGCGTGTCGCGTTGCACCACCGAATCCGAATCGGAAGCGTCCAGCGAAATCGTGGGTTCGATCCGGCCCGCCGCCCTCGCGCGATTGCTGCGCACATTGCGCGCAATGCCCGACAGCCAGGTGAAAACCGACGACTTGCCCTGAAACCGCGACAGCCCGGCCCACCCTGCAATCATCGTCTCCTGCACCAGGTCGTCCACCTCTTCCCGAGGCGCTTGCCGGACCAACAGGCGGCGTACCTGCGGCCGATACCGCTCGAACAGCTCTCTGGCCGCGCCCGAATCTCCCTGGCGCGCCCTCTCCAGAAGGCGCGCTTCCTGAACTTGCTCTGCGGTTTTATCGTCATTAAGCTCGCTCATGGTCTTTTGGAGTACAGGTCGGTCTACGTCGGATCAATCCATAGTGTCCTCTGTGACACTATTCCCGCTGGCGGCCTCCTTTCCCTGCCGAACCGAGCGTCGTATCCACGCGCTTCCGTCCTTTCGTTCGCCACATCAAAAATCTTTCTGGAAGTGCAACGCCAATCCGATAGCGAGTTACTATCTGCATATGGAAGATGTTGGCATCTCCGTCCGAACCGAAACATCAAACAGCCGCTCTGCCAACTCGGATTTGAGGACGGCTTACAGAGTAGGTATACTATCGGTTGTTGGGATCGCGTTTGGGGCGGATGTGGTGCCCTCCTTTCCAACGCTGCAGGAGAGAACAGGAAAAATGAAGACAAAATCGTGGATGTGCCTGTTACCGACCCTCATCGTGCTGCTGTTGCTTTGCGGTCTCTGTGCACAGGCGCAGAAGACCAAAACACTGGCGGTCGCGCCCAAAACCGGAACTTATGCGGGGCAGACCTTCTATAGCAATTCTCATGCCCTCCTCATCGGCATCCATTCTTATGCGAATCTGCCTAAGGAGAACTGGCTCGATTTCGCGGATAAGGACGCGACCGATCTACGGGATGTCCTGGTTCGCAGCTACGGCTTTCTGCCCGAGAATGTCACGGTGCTGTTGAATGAGCAGGCGACGAAACAGGCTATCGAGGATGCGCTCTCGGCGCTGGCCGATGAGGAGAAGGTCAAACCCGACGATCGTGTGATGGTCTTCTTCTCCGGTCATGGGCAGACCGTCACCCTCAACGATGGAACTCCACGCGGTTTCCTGATCCCCTACGATGCGAAGGTAGATCTGAAGCGCCTCAACAACCCCGCTCCCTACCTCAAGACCTGTCTGCCGATGGACAGCATCTGGAACTATCTGGAAGCCGTCCCTGCACGGCATCGCCTGCTCATCGCGGACGCCTGTTTCGGAGGATTGCTGGCTAAAAGCAAGGGGATCAATGCGGAGAGGCCCAATCGCGCTGTGGTGGCGAGTTTACTGACGCGTCCTGCGTTGCAGGTGCTGACGGCAGGCGACAGCGGCCAGGAGGTGATCGAAGACCCGAAACTGGGACATAGCGCGTTCACCTTCAAACTGTTGGAAGAGCTTCGCGCGCAGGCGGCGACCGCAGATCAGGTCTTTCTGACCTCTCAGTTGGCGGGCGCTCTGAAAACCTCCGTAGGCAATCAGACGAACGGCAAACAGTCTCCCCAGTTCGGCAATCACGACAACACCGAAGGCGATTTCGTGTTTGTCAGTACCGCCCCCCAGCCTGTTCCTGTGTTGAACATACCGGCACATCCGAGCGTTCCCTCTGTCGGCATCGCGGAGGCAAAACTCAAGAAGAACGCGAAAGACGGAGCGGAGATGGTCTTCATTCCGGCAGGCGAGTTTACGATGGGCAGTTCGCAAGCGGATTTAGATGCGTTGGTCAATCAGCACTCTCGCGGCGGCTTCAAATCAGAAGGGCCGCAACACAAAGTGATGCTGGACGGTTACTATATCTATCGCACGCCAGTTACGGTCGCGCAGTATTTGAAGTTCTGCGAGGAGACAGGGCATCGCAAACCGGATGCGCCCAAGTTCAACCCGAACTGGTCCAAACGCGACCATCCCATCGTCAATGTCTCCTATAACGATGCGCTGGACTACTGCGCGTGGGCAGGCGTGAAACTGCCGACCGAGGCGCAATGGGAAAAAGCGGCGCGCGGCACGGACGGACGCAAATTTCCCTGGGGAGACGTGTTCGACAGAAGCAAACTCTGGTCGTCGGAGCGCGACGAGGCCGATGCGGGCGGCACGAAACCGGTCGGTAGTTTCCCCTCCGGCGCAAGCCCGTTCGGTGTGCTGGATATGGCGGGCAATGTCTATCAGTGGTGTCGTGACTGGTATGATCCTCACTTCTATGCCGATCCATTAGCCGCAGCGCAGAACCCGGAAAACCAGTCGGTCGGTGAAATGAAGCACCGCGTGGTACGGGGTGGTTCGTGGGGCGACCAGGATCCGGTCTACTTTCGCTCTGCTTACCGCCTCGATATTCCGGCTACTGGCAGGGACATCAGCGGTGGGTTTCGGTGTGTGTCCGAACTCTAGAAGTCTGGCGTTCGGTTGAGATAAGGAGGCTGCGTTGAAGCGATCTCTCGCACTATCGATTCCTTCTCTGCTGTGGTTCGGTGTGCTCTGTCTGCTGGTCTCGGGGCCTGTGCGGGCGCAGGACAAGACGCTGACAGTGCGTCCGATTGCGGACGCCCCGTCTTTTGCCAAGCGCGCGCTCGTCATCGGAATTGGACAGTACGAACACGCCGGTTCGCTCGCGCCTACTACCTATAACGACGCCCGGCGTTTTGCCGATCTCCTGAAGACGCAGTTCAAGTTTCCCGACGAGGCTGTCACGCTTTTGACCGATGCGCCCGATACTCCTGAGAGTCGGCGACCGACCTACATCCATTTGCGCAACGCCTTGAAGACACTGCTGGCGGGGATCAACGACAGGAGCGAGGTGGTGATCTACTTCTCCGGGCACGGCACACGCGCGGGCGATCACGACTGGCTGGTCCCGCTCGATGGTCTGCCGTCGGATGTGGCGGGCACCTGCATCGACTACGATGAGTTCAAGAGCCAACTTGCGACCTGTCTGCCTGCACGAGCACTGCTGATCGTGGACGCCTGTCGCAACCTGTCCGGCGGCAAGGATGCCGGTTCGAGCGGCTTCGGGGCCGGCAAGAGCCTGACCGGGCCACAGTTTGCGGAGTTGCTGTCGTGCCGCCCCAAGGAAGAGAGCAAGGTCGGTAAACCGGACGACTTCTCCGAGAGTGTGTTCACGCACTTCCTGCTGCAGGGGCTCAAGGGCGATCCCGAAGCGCAGGATGCGGGCGTCGTCACCTTCGATAGTCTCAATCAGTATGTGCAGGGGCGGGTGAGCCAGTATGTCTCCAGCAAGTACGGGGAGGCGCAAAACCCGGACGGTCGCGCTTCGCTGGGGAAGATGGTGCTGGCGAAAGGGGCCAACGCGCCAGGCGCGGCCAAAGTGGCGACGCCTGCGCTCCTCACTCCGGTGAAAGATCCCGTTCTGCTGACATGTCCCTATAAAGTCGGTGATAAGGCGGACTATGAAATCGAGATTGTCTCGGATCCCAAGGGACACTCAAAAACGATCTTCCTGAACTATGCGAGCAACGTCAAGGAGATCCGTCCCAATGGATCGGTGATCCTCGAAAATACCCACTTCTCTGAGGAAGTGACGCTGGATGGAAAGAAGGGCGAAAAGCGCGCCATCGCCGGAAGCGTTGTGCAGGTGTGGGATTGGCACAATGTCCTGCGCGAAACCAGAGACGACGGCACGGAGTTCGGAACGAATAAGGAGTGGCTGGAAACGATGACTATGCTGCAGGCCGCGACCGCCATTCTGTCGGACAAGCGCGTGAAAACAGGAGACACGTGGGAGGGAACGTTTAAGAGTCCCCCCTATCCGGTACGTGACCTGCCTTACAAAGTCACCTTCCTGGGCGCTTCCCGTCTGGACGATGACGATACCTGGGTGTTCAAACAGGTGATATCGGTGGATGAGGACGGCAAGACCCGCCTCATAGAAGTCAGGAGTTGGCAGAGCGTGGCGACAGGACGTACGGTCAAGGCCGAGTTTAATGTCACCGTACAGAACCCAAATGAGGCTCCGGTGCATACGCAATTTCGCCTGCGAAAAAAGTGATTGCTCAGTTTGTTTCCCGGAATGGCCTTGATCGGCCGCTGTTTATGGTGTTTCACTGAGCCGCACAGCTTTGTCGGTGTTTAGCGATTACCGAAGATAGGCCGCCCGTTTACGGTGGCTTGACGGGCATTCTTTCTGCCTTGTGCAACGCACACACGATATCCGGTTACCATTTCATTGACGCACGTACAGTCACGGTTGCTCAACAGACGGAATCTATAGGGAGATCGCAATCATGAAACTGTTATCCCAACGCTTATGCTCTCCTCAACTGCCTTCTTCGTGGTCGGCAGGAGTGGGAATGGCCGTACTGCTTTTGAACGCGTGGATGCCTGTGAAAGCGGAAGCGCAACAGGCGGCTTCGGCAGGACTAGCGGTGAAGGCGCAGGCGATTCTGCAGAAGAACTGCGCGATGTGCCATGGCGCGCAGAATCCGGCGTTTGGGCTGAATGTGTTCAAGCGCGAAAGCCTGATCGCCACCAAGATGGTGCTGCCCGGCAAGGCGAAGGACTCCGAACTGATGGAGGCCATCGTCAGCGGGCGGATGCCCAAAGGTGGCGACAAACTGGCGGAGGCCGATATTCAGACACTGACACAGTGGATCGATGCGGGCGCGCTGGATAAGGATGCCGCGGCGGCGCAGCCCGGCAAGGTGACGGGACGCGCCTTCGTCTCCGAGGCGGCTCTGCTCAAAGCCATTGTGCGGGATCTGGAGGCGGCGAATGAGCGCGACCGGCCCTATCTGCGCTACTACAGTCTCGCCAATCTCTCCAACAACCCGGAAGTGACCGACAAACTACTTGGCCTCTATCGTGGCGCGCTCAGCAAATTGGTCAATCATCTCTCCTGGAATACCGAGATCGTCAAACCTAAAACGGTCAATGCCGACGGCATGCTCTTGCGCATCGACCTACGCGACTACGACTGGAATGCCGCCATCTGGCAGAGGATCATCGCCGCCTATCCCTACGGCCTGCGGGCAAGGGGACTCTCCGGCGAACTCGGGCAGATCAAGGCGCTCTCGGGTGCAGAACTTCCCTATATCCGCACCGACTGGTTTGTCGCCAACGCCAGCGTCGCGCCGCTCTACCACGACATTCTCCAACTGCCTGAGAACGTCGCGGAACTGGAGAAGAAGCTCCAGGTCGATTCCGCCGAAAACTTCGCGCAGGATAAAGTGGTGCGCGGCGGCGTGCGCAACTCCGGTGTCTCCCACAACAACCGCGTCATCGAGCGGCACCGGTCGGTCTACGGCGCCTACTGGAAGAGCTACGACTTCGCCAGCAACGGCAACGACAAGAATATCTTCCTCGACCCGATCAACTTCCATGAGGACGGCGGCGAGTTCATCTTCAATCTGCCCAACGGCCTGCAAGGCTATCTGGTCTGCAATGCGCAGGGCAAGCGCCTCGACGAAGCGCCCATCAAGATCGTGCGGGATCGCTTCACCAATCCCGATGATCCGGTCGTGCACAACGGGCGCTCCTGCATCGGCTGCCACACCACCGGCATGAACCGCATGCGGAACGAGGTGCGGCAGATGCTGGAGACCCAGATTCACACCGCCTACGATCTGGAAAAGGCGAAGAAGATCTATGTTCCTCAGGAGGAGCTGAACCGCTTCTTCGCGCAGGACGACGAGCGGTTCGGCAGAGCGGTCGCAGCCACCGGCAACGAGATCCCCAAACAGCCCGCCGACGAGCCGGTCAATATGCTCTCGCAACTCTACCTCTCGGACCTGACCATCGCGCAGGCGGCTGCCGATGCGGGGCTGGATGTGAAGGAGTTTCAGAAGCGCGTCGAGCGCAGTTCCGAACTGCAAAAGCTGGGATTCGGGCAACTCACCCTCGCCAACGGCGGGATCAAGCGTGACGCCTGGGAGCAGTATTTCGGCAACCTCATCGAAGAGACCGGAATGGGCGACTGCCTGAAGCCGACGCAGTTTCGAGGGCAGGGAAACCATCAGGCCGATGCGGCGCGGCGCACCATACGCTTTGTCAGTTTCACCGGGCCTGGAGCGCACGCCGCCCAACAGGATCTGGAGTCCTGGCTGCGCCGTAGCGACGATCTGCAGGTCGTCTCGGGTGGCGCGGATGTCAGCCTCACCGGAACCGTGACGTCGGTGGGCGCGCAGAAGATCGTCATTGTGGTGCGCGACACGGCGCAGGGCCTTTCCGAAGAGGCGAGCGGCGGACCGGGGGATCTCCAATTCCTGACCGAACAGCTTGCCGACAAGATCAACCTGCGGCTGGCCGGGCGACGACTCGCTCTCAGCGCGGCGCAGGCCGAACGGCTGCCGACCAGTACGGCCATCCCCATCGATCCCGCGCAGACGCTGGTGCAGGC
>Ga0070658_10001229_pt1 | contig 21956 bp, 17 predicted proteins | sample KBSC13metaG_FD_64664 | JGI IMG/M metagenome (GOLD analysis project Ga0070658, IMG submission 64664) | Corn rhizosphere microbial communities from Kellogg Biological Station, Michigan, USA - KBS C1-3 metaG | ecosystem: Host-associated > Plants > Roots > Rhizosphere > Soil ...
TGGGAGCCCGAGACGCGCCAGATCGTGATCGAGGCGCAGGCCGTGAGCGAGAGCGGCGAGGCCGCCGACCTCGTCGAGGACGACGCCACCGAGGGGCCGGACCTGCTGCGGGTGCGCCTGTCCCCGATGGCGGCGCGCGCGTTCGCGAAGCGGGCGTCGTCGCTGGTCGCGGCCGGCCGGCCGACCTGCCAGCTGTGCGGGCTGCCGATGGACCCGGCCGGCCACGTCTGCCCCCGGCAGAACGGTCATCGCGGGTGATCCCACCGGCGCTCTCGCTGGAGGACGCGCTGCGACTGCTGCGCGACGGGACGATGACGGTCGAAGGCCGGATCCTCGACGCGTCCAACGCCACGCTCTACTGCACGATCACGCTCGACGACGTCGAGTCGGCCTGCGTCTACAAGCCGATCTCCGGGGAGCGGCCGCTCTGGGACTTCCCGACCGGCACCCTGGCCTACCGGGAGGTCGCGGCCTACGCCGTGTCCGCCGCCACCGGCTGGGACATCGCCCCGCCGACCGTGCTGCGCGACGGACCGTTCGGGCCCGGCATGGTGCAGCTCTGGATCGACGTCGACGAGACCGTGGACCTGGTCGCGCTGGCCCGCTCCGACCACCCGCAGCTGCAACGGATGGCGGTGTTCGACGCGGTCGTCAACAACGCCGACCGCAAGGGCGGCCACCTGCTGCCGACCACCGACGGGCACGTGTTCGGCGTCGACCACGGCGTGTGCTTCTCGGTCGAGGACAAGCTGCGCACGCTGCTGTGGCAGTGGCGCGGCCGGCGGCTGCCCGACGAGGCGCTCGACACCCTGTCGGCCGTGCGGGCGCTGCTCGAAGGCCCGCTCCGCGAGACCCTGTGCACCCTGCTCGCGCCGCGCGAGGTGGCTGCCACGGTCGTTCGGGTCGACCGGCTGCTGACGACGTCGCGCTACCCGCAGCCCTCCGAGGAGTGGCCCGCCATCCCGTGGCCACCTTTCTAGCCTCGAGCCGCCACGCAGGGCTTCGCTAGACGAGGCGCGACTTCTGCACCTTGCCCATGGGGTTTCTCGGCAGTGACTCGACGAAGCGGATCTCCCGCGGCCGCTTGTGCGGGGCGAGACTCCGGGCTACGTGGTCGATCAGCGCTTCGCCGGTGACGCCCTCGGCGACCACCCACGCGACGATCCGCTCGCCGAGGTCGTCGTCGGCGAGGCCGAGCACCGCGGCTTCCGCGACGGCCGGGTGGCCGAGCAGGGCGTTCTCGACCTCGCCGGCGCCGATCTTGTAGCCGCCGGACTTGATCAGGTCGGTGGCCTTGCGGCCGACGATGCGCAGCTGGCCGTCGTCGGCGTACGACGCGAGGTCGCCGGTGCGGAACCAGCCGTCCTCGGTGTACGCCGCCGCAGTGGCCGACGGGTTGTCGAGGTAGCCGCTGAAGACGCTCGGCCCGCGCACGTGCACCTCTCCGATGCCGTCGGACACGTCGGCGAGCCGCAGCTCGACCCCCGGGAGGGGGGTGCCCACGCAGCCCGGGCGGCGCTCGCCGCCGGCGCGCGCGGCGGTCGTGATCAGCGTCTCGGTCAGCCCGTAGCGTTCGGCGACCCGGTGCCCCGACTGCGCCGCGACGCGCTCGAAGACCGGCACCGGCAGCGCGGCCGAGCCCGACACGAGCAGCCGCGCGCCCCGCATCTCGTCGAGGTCTGCGCCGGACAGCCGCGACCACATCGTCGGCACCGCGAAGTACAGCGACGCATCACACGGCCCGAACCGCGGCAGGTGGCGCAGCGGCGACCCGATCCGCAGCGGGCCGAGCACGCCGAGCACGAGGCCGTGCACGTGGAACAGCGGCAGCGCGTGTGCGAGCACGTCGGCGGCCGTCCACGCCCAGGCGTCGGCCAGCGCGTCGAGGTCGAAAGCCAGGGCGCGGCGGGGGAGCACCGCGCCCTTGGGCGGGCCGGTCGTCCCCGAGGTGTAGATGATCAGCGCCGCGCCCTCGTCGGCCGGCGGTGCCGGGGGCAGGTCCGCACGCGCGCCGATGTCGAACCGGTCGAGGAACGCGTCGGGCTGGCTGTCGCGGATCACGTGCTCGCGCTCTGCCACGCCGGCGGCGGGGTTCAGCGGGACTGCGGTCGCCCCGGCGGCGATCACGCCCGCCACCGCGACCGCGGTCGACAGCGACGGGGTGGCCTCGACCAGCACCCGCCGGTGCCCGGTGACGCGCGCGGCGATCGCCCCCACGGCTCCGGCGAGCTCTTCCCCGGCCAGCGCGCCGTCGGCGAACCGCAGGTCGGCACGGCCGTCGTAGAGCGCGCTCAGCATGCGACCAGCCTGGCACGCACGCCGCGGATACCCTGCGGGCATGCAGTCCTGGGCCGCCGTCGACGTGCCTCACCTGCCCGGCCGCGGTCCGGCGCTGCAGGTCTTCGACACGGCCTCGCAGTCGCTCCAGGAGATCGAGCCGGGCGCAGGTGAGCCCGCGCGGATGTACGTCTGCGGCATCACGCCCTACGACGCGACCCACCTCGGCCACGCCGCCACCTACCTGTCCTTCGACCTGCTCCAGCGGGTCTGGCGCGACCGCGGTCACCGGGTGCACTACGTGCAGAACGTCACCGACGTCGACGACCCGCTCTTCGAGCGCGCCGCGCAGACCGGCGACGACTGGGAGCAGCTCGGGCTGCGCGAGGTCGAGCTGTTCCGCACGGACATGGCCGCGCTGCGCGTCCTGCCGCCCGACGACTACGTCGGTGCGGTCGAGGCGATCCCACGCATCGTCGGGTTGATCGAGCGGCTGTGCGAGCGGGGGGCTGCCTATGAGCTCGACGGCGACGTCTACTTCGCGGCCGACGCATCACCGCACTTCGGCCAGGTGAGCCATCTCGCCCCGGCGGCGATGGTCGCGCTCTCGCGCGAGCGCGGCGGCGATCCCGACCGGCCGGGCAAGAAGGACCCGGTCGACTGCCTGCTCTGGCAGGCCCGGCGCCCGGGTGAGCCGGCGTGGGAGTCGCCGTTGGGGCCCGGCCGGCCCGGCTGGCACGTCGAGTGCGCCGCGATCGCGCTCGACCGGCTCGGCCCCACGATCGACGTGCAGGGCGGGGGCAACGACCTCGTCTTCCCGCACCACGAGCTCGGCGCCGCCGAGGCACACGCCGCGACCGGCGAGTGGCCCTTCGCCCGGGCCTTCGTCCACGCCGGCATGGTCGGCCTCGACGGTGAGAAGATGTCGAAGTCCCGGGGCAACCTCGTCTTCGTGCACAAGCTGCGCGCCCACACCGACCCGATGGCGGTGCGGCTCGCGCTCCTCGCCCATCACTACCGGGGTGACTGGCACTGGTCGCTCGACGACCTGCCGGCAGGGGAGCGGCGGCTGGACACGTGGCGCGCCGGCGTACGCCGACCCAGCGGCCCCGACGGCGCGGCGCTGCTCGCCGAGGTGCGGGCGGCGCTGGCAGCCGACCTCGACGCCCCGCAGGCGCTGGCCGCCGTCGACCGCTGGGCCGCGGGGGACGGCGCCGACGCCGGGGCGCCGGCGATGGTGCGCGACACGGTCGACGCGCTGCTCGGCGTCGCGCTCTAGTGCCGAGCCGCTAACCGTCGCCGGGGCTGGGCCAGCCGGGGTTCTCCCCGCGCCGGCGCAGGTAGCGCTCGAACTCCCGCGCGATCGCCTCGCCGCTCGCCTCCGGCAGGTCGGTCTCGGGCTCCCGCGACTCGAGCTGGCGCACGTAGTCACCGATCTCGCTGTCCTCGCGGGCCAGCTCGTCGACGCCGCGCTCCCAGGCGCGCGCCTGCTCGGGGAGGTCGCCGAGGGGTACGCCGACGCCGAGCACGTCCTCGACCCGGTTGAGCAGCGACAGCGTGGCCTTCGGGCACGGCGGCTGCGCCACGTAGTGCGGCACCGCCGCCCACAGGGAGACCGACGGCAGGCCACCGTGGGCGCAGTAGTCCTGGAAGACCCCGACGATGCCGGTCGGCCCTTCGTAGCGGGACCGCTCAAGGTCGAGCCGGTCCGCGGTCTCCTGGTCCGACGCGGTGCCCGTCACCGGCACCGGGCGGGTGTGGGGCGAGTCCGACAGCAGCGCGCCGAGGGTGACGACGAACTCGACGCCGAGCTCCTTCGCCATCCCGAGCAGCTCGTCGCAAAAGCCGCGCCAGCGCATGTTGGGCTCCAGGCCGCGCAGCAGGACGACGTCGCGGTCCAGGCTCTCGTCCTGGTCGCGGGAGGCGACCGACAGCCGGGTGGTCGGCCACTCGATGCGCCGGGTCACCCCGTCGATCAGCGACACGGTCGGACGGTTGACCTGGAAGTCGTAGTAGTCGTCGGGGTCGAGGGCCGCGAGCGGGCGGGCACCCCAGACCCGCTCCAGATGCTCGACCGCGCCGGTGGCCGCGTCGGCCGCGTCGTTCCACCCCTCGAACGCCGCGATCAGCGCCGGCCGCTCCAGGTGGGGCAAGTCGTGGGTCACGGTGCCGCGGCTCCTCGTGCCGATCGGGTCTCCTGGGCGGCAGCACCGATGAGGCCGGCGACCAGTGCTGGCCACTGCAAGGGTACGTCGTGCAGCGCCCCCGCCCAGCGTTGCAGCCGAGGCGCGTCGAGGGCCTCCGTCGCTCGCTGCAGGCCCGCTTCCTTGCGCAGCGCCCAGCCCACCGTGCGGGCGTCGCGCTCGACGGTCGGCAACGGCTCGCACGACACCAGCCAGACGGGGCACCGCACACCGGCGTAGAGCGCCGTCGGGTCGAAGTCGAGCAGCGTGTCGACGATCCGCATGTGCCGCTCGAACGTCAGCCGCGCCCGCGCCAGCCCGTCGTCCCCGACCGCGAAGCCGGGCAGGACGGCCGCCGCCAGGTCCTCGGACCACCAGGGCCCGAGCGGCCCGCGTGCGAGCATCCCGACCAGCTCGTCGGGCGGCAGCGCGAACCGCGGCGGCTCCATGCGCTGCCGCAGCTGCTCGCGCGGCAGCTCGCGGTCGCCGGGCACGGTGAAGCCGCCGTCGATGGCGACCACGGCGAGCGCGCGCTCGGCGTGCCGGGCGGCGAACGTCAACGCAACCGACGCACCCCACGAGTGGCCGACGACCACCGCGCGAGACAGCCCCAGCGCGTCGAGCGCCGTCGCCACGTCGTCGGCCGCCGCCTCCTGCGAGAAGTCCGGGGCGCTGTCGTCCGGCGACTCGCTGTCGCCGTGGCCGCGCTGGTCGAGCGCGACCACCGGCGCACCCAGCAGGCTCGGGACGACGAGGTCCCAGAAGTGCCGCTGCGACGACAGCCCGTGCAGCAGGACGATGGGCGGGCCGGCGCCCGGCCAGCGGGTGGCGCCGAGGCGGATCCCCGCGCCCGGCAGCGTCACGTCGATGCCGCCGGCCACCGGCGTACGCCGACCGAGCGCGCGTGGCACGGTCGCCTCAGGTGGTGTGCACGATCAGCACGTCGCACTTCGCCCGGTGGCTGACGTTGGCCGGCACCGAGCCCAGCAGCCGGCCGGCGAGGCTGTGCAGGCCGCGGTTGCCGACGACGACGAGGTCGACGCCGTGCCGGTCGGCGCTGGCGACGATCTGGTCGACCGGGTCGCCCTGCACCGGCTCCAGCCGCACGTCGGTGGCGCCGGCCGTCTTGGCGCGGGCCGCGGCGTCACGCAGCACGTCCTCCGCCGGGTTGGACCCCATGACCTGGTAGGCCTGCTCGCCGAGCTCGGCCGCCGCGCGCGCCTTCTCCCGGTCGGACAGCGGCTGGTAGGCGCACAGCAGCACCAGCGTGGCGCCGGCGTCGCGCGCCAGCGCGGCCGCCCGGTCGACGGCGCGGTAGGACGACTCGGAGCCGTCGGTCCCCACGAGCACCGTGCGGTAGCTGGCCACGTGCACCTCCGTTGAGATCGTCGGGCCGCACGCTACCCGCCGGAGGCGGCCGCTACGCGAACTGGGCGACGCAGGTCACGCCGGTAGACTGAGGCGTCGGTCCGCTCCCCGGGAAGCCCACATCGTGTCCGCTACGTCCGCGTCGCTACTGCGCGCGCTCTCCGAGCGCGTGGTCGTCGCCGACGGTGCGATGGGCACCATGCTGCAGGCCTACGACCTCTCGCTCGACGATTTCGAGGGCCACGAGGGCTGCAACGAGATCCTGAACGTCAGCCGACCCGACGTCGTCCGCGCGATCCACGACGCCTACCTCGATGTCGGTTGCGACGCGGTCGAGACCAACACGTTCGGCGCCAACCTGGCCAACCTCGGCGAGTACGGCATCGCCGACCGCATCCACGAGCTGGCGCTCGCCGGCGCGCGGATCGCCCGCGAGGCGGCCGACGCCCGGTCGAGTGACGACCGGCCGCGCTGGGTGCTCGGCTCGGTCGGGCCCGGCACGAAGCTGCCTACCCTCGGCCACGTCACCTACCGGGAGCTGCGCGACGCCTATGCCGCGCAGGTGACCGGCATGATCGAGGGCGGCGTGCATGCCGTGCTCGTCGAGACCGCGCAAGACCTCCTGCAGGCCAAGGCGGCAGTCAACGGGGCGCGTCGGGCCTACGCCGAGACCGGCACCCGGCTCCCGTTGTTCGTGCAGGTGACCGTCGAGACAACCGGCACGATGCTGCTGGGCAGCGAGATCGGTGCGGCGCTGACCGCGCTCGAGCCGCTGGAGATCGACCTCATCGGGCTCAACTGCGCGACCGGCCCGGCGGAGATGAGCGAGCACCTGCGCTACCTCGCCCAGCACGCCCGCATCGGCCTGTCGGCGATGCCCAACGCCGGCCTGCCCGAGCTCACCGCCGACGGCGCCCGCTACCCGCTCACCCCCGAGCAGCTGGCCGACGCCCACGACACGTTCACCCGCGACTACGGGCTCGCCCTGGTCGGCGGTTGTTGCGGCACCACCCCCGAGCACCTGCGACTGGTGGTCGACCGGGTCCATGGCCGCGAGCTGCGGCGGCGCGAGCCGGTGTTCGAGCCGTCGGCCGCGAGCCTCTACCAGCCGGTGCCGTTCCGGCAGGACACGACCTACCTGACGATCGGCGAGCGCACCAACGCCAACGGCTCCAAGGCGTTCCGCGACGCGATGCTCGCCGGCCAGTGGGACCGCTGCGTCGAGATCGCCCGCGAGCAGACCCGCGACGGTGCCCACCTGCTCGACGTCTGCATCGACTACGTCGGCCGTGACGGCGTCGCCGACATGGCCGAGATCGCCGGCCGTTTCGCCACCGCCTCGACGCTGCCGTGCGTGCTCGACTCCACCGAGCGCGACGTCGTCGAGGCCGGGCTCGAGCGGCTCGGCGGCCGGTGCGTGGTCAACTCGGTCAACTACGAGGACGGCGACGGCCCCGACTCGCGGATTGCCCGCATGATGCCGCTGGTCCGCGAGCACGGCGCCGCCGTGGTCGCGCTCACCATCGACGAGGAGGGCCAGGCCCGCACGGCCGAGTGGAAGGTCAGGGTCGCCGATCGGCTCATCGACGACCTCACGACCAACTGGGGCATGGACGTCGGCGACATCATCGTCGACTGCCTGACCTTCCCGATCGCCACCGGTCAGGAGGAGACCCGCCGCGACGGGCTCGAGACGATCGAGGCCATCCGGCAGGTGAAGGCCCGCCACCCCGGCGTACAGACGACGCTCGGCGTGTCCAACGTGTCGTTCGGCCTGAATCCCGCCGCACGCCAGGTGCTCAACTCGGTCTTCCTGCACGAGTGCGTGCAGGCGGGCCTCGACTCGGCGATCGTGCACGCGGCCAAGATCCTGCCGCTGTCGCGGATCCCCGACGAGCAGCGCGAGGTCGCGCTCGACCTCGTCCACGACCGTCGCCGGGAGGGCTACGACCCGCTCGAGCGCTTCCTGGCGTTGTTCGAGGGCGTCGACGCGCAGGCGGCGCGGCAGTCGCGGGCCGAGGAGCTCGCCTCCCTCCCACTGGCCGATCGGCTGCAGCGGCGGATCATCGACGGTGAGCGGGGCGGCCTGGAGGCCGACCTCGACGAGGCGATGGGCATCGGCTGGTCGCCGCTGGAGATCATCAACGAGCACCTGCTCGAAGGCATGAAGGTCGTCGGCGAGCTCTTCGGCTCCGGGCAGATGCAGCTGCCGTTCGTGCTGCAGTCGGCCGAGGTGATGAAGGCTGCGGTCGCGCACCTCGAGCCGCACATGGAGGCGACCGGCGAGTCGGGCAAGGGCACGATCGTGCTCGCCACGGTCAAGGGCGACGTGCACGACATCGGCAAGAACCTCGTCGACATCATCCTGTCCAACAACGGCTACCGCGTCGTCAACCTCGGCATCAAGCAGCCGGTCTCGGCGATCCTCGACGCCGCCGACGAGAGTGCCGCCGATGCGATCGGCATGAGCGGGCTGCTCGTCAAGAGCACGGTGATCATGAGGGACAACCTCGAGGAGATGAACTCCCGCGGCCTCGCCTCCCGCTGGCCGGTGCTGCTCGGCGGCGCGGCGCTCACCCGGGCCTACGTCGAGCACGACCTCGCCGAGCTCTTCGACGGCGAGGTGCGCTACGCGCGCGACGCGTTCGAGGGGCTGCGGCTCATGGACGCCGTGATGGCGGTCAAGCGGGGTGAGCCCGGCGCCGCGCTGCCCGCGCTGCGGGGGCCGCGGGTCAGTGCCCGCGCGCGCGTCGAGGAGACCCCGCCGGAGGAGATGCCGGCCCGTTCCGACGTCGCGGTCGACGCGCCCATCCCGACGCCGCCGTTCTGGGGCGACCGGGTGGTCAAGGGCATCCCGCTCGGCGACTACGCGGCGATGCTCGACGAACGCGCGACGTTCCTCGGCCAGTGGGGGCTGCGGCCGTCGCGGGGCGAGGGCGGCCCGTCGTACGACGACCTGGTCGAGACCGAGGGGCGCCCGCGGCTGCGGATGTGGCTCGAGCGGATGCAGGCCGAGCGCATGGTCGAGGCCGGCGTGGTCTACGGCTACTTCCCGTGCGTCAGCAAGGGCGACGACCTCATCGTCCTCGGCGAGGACGGCGGGGAACGGACCCGCTTCACCTTCCCCCGGCAGCGTCGTGACCGGCACCTGTGCCTGGCCGACTTCTTCCGGCCCGAGGAGTCGGGGGAGACCGACGTCGTCTGCTTCCAGCTGGTGACGGTCGGCTCCCGGATCAGCGAGGTGACGGCGGAGCTGTTCGCCCGCGACGCCTACCGCGACTACCTCGAGCTGCACGGTCTGTCGGTGCAGCTGACCGAGGCGCTGGCGGAGTTCTGGCACCGGCGGGTGCGCGACGAGCTCGGCATCGCCGGCGACGACGCCACGTCGCTGGACGAGGTGCTGGCCCATCAGGGCTACCGCGGCTCGCGCTACTCGTTCGGCTACCCGGCCTGCCCGGACCTCGAGGAACGCGCCAAGGTCGTCGAGCTGCTGCACCCGGACCGCATCGGCGTGACGCTGTCCGAGGGCTGCCAGCTGCACCCCGAGCAGTCGACCGACGCGATCGTCGTCCACCACCCCGAGGCGAAGTACTTCAACGCCAAGTGAGCGGGGTCGCCGCCGCGGTCCTCTTCGACATGGACGGCCTGCTCGTCGACTCGGAGCCGCTCTGGACCGTTGCCGAGGAGGAGCTCGCCGCCGAGTTCGGCGGTGTCTGGTCGGAGCAGATCAAGGCGGCGATCGTCGGGACCCGGCTCGACGTCTCGGTGCCGGCGATCCTGGAGTGGTACGCCGTGCCGCCGACCCCCGACCGGGTCGAGTGGGCCGCGTCATTCCTGCTGCGACGGATGGTGGAGCTCTTCGAGTCCGAGCTGCCGCTGGCACCGGGCGCCGTGACGCTGCTCGATGCCCTCGGCGCCCGCCGGGTGCCGGTGGGCCTGGTCTCGTCCTCCTACCGCGTCCTCGTGGAGGCGGCGCTCGGGCAGCTCGGCCGGGAGCGGTTCGCGGTGACGCTGGCCGGTGACGAGGTCGGGCACGGCAAGCCGCACCCGGAGCCCTACCTGACGGCATGCGCCGCCCTGGGCGTCGACCCGGCCGGCTGCGTGGTGCTGGAAGACGCCCCCTCGGGGATCGCCGCGGCGGAGGCGGCCGGCTGCATCGCGGTCGCGGTGCCGAGCGTCGCGGCGATCGTCGCGACGCCTCGCCGCCCGGTGGTCGAGTCGCTGGCCGACATCGACCCCGACTGGCTGCTGAGCCTGCCGGACCACCCTGCGGCGGTCTGACCCGCCGAGAGCCGCTACTCGGTGGCGATCGCCTGCAGCACGTCGAGCCGCGCGGCACGGCGAGCCGGCCAGATCGCGGCCAGCACGCCGACCAGACCCGCCACGACGACGAAGACCACGACGTTGCCGCCCGGGATCGCCATCTCCTTGATGCCCGTGCTCGCGAGCGTGCCGACGAGCGACACCCCGAACACCAGCCCGAGCACGACGCCGAGAAGTGCGCCGTAGACGGAGATGACCACCGACTCCAACCGCACCATCCGGCGCAGCTGCCTGCGGGACATCCCGACGGCGCGCAGCAGCCCGATCTCGCGGGTGCGCTCGACCACCGACATCGCGAGGGTGTTCACGATGCCGAGGACCGCGATGAGGATCGACAGCACGAGCAGCGCGTTGACGATCAGCAGCAGCTGGTTGACCTGAGCCTTCTGCTCGGACTTGAACTCGGTCTGGTCCTTGAGCGTGACCACCGGGTAGCCCGCGAGGGCGTTGTCGAGCCCCGACCGCACCGCGGCCGCGTCGGCTCCCGGACGCACGTCGACGTAGACGAAGCGGTCCTGCGTGGTGCCCCCGGTGGCGACGAACGTGTCGAGCGGCAGGACGTACTGGCCGACGACCTGGTTGGCCGCGTAGATCCCGCCGACCGTCAGCGTGCGCCTGTCGCCGCTCTCGAAGAGCACGGGCACCTGGGTGCCGACCTTCCAGCCGCGTGCCTGCGCGGTCACCTTGTCGACCAGCAGGCCGTCGCCGGTGAGACCGGCGGTCGAGCCGGACTGGTAGTCCAGCTTGAGCGACTGGTCGAGCGAGCCGGGATCGACGGCGGCGAAGAACGTCTTCTTGCCGTCGATCTCCGCCTGGCCGAAGCGTTCGCGGGTGACCGAGGCGACGCCGTCGACCTTGGCGACGCGTTGGGCGATCTCCGCGGTGAACGGCTGCTGGGTCTGGCTGGACACGATGAAGTCGGCGCCCACCGACTCGTTGATCAGCGCGTCGACCGAGGAGTTGGCCGACGCACCGAGCACCGAGAACGCCGTCACCAGGGCGAGCCCGATCATCAGTGCGCTGGCGGTGGCCGCGGTGCGCCGCGGGTTGCGCAGAGCGTTCTCGCGGGCCAGCGACCCCGGCCGGCCGAACAACCGGGGGAGCGCCCGACCGACCACGCGGATGAACGGACGCGACAGCACGGGGCTGAGGACGATGCCCGCAACGACGAGCAGCATCGAGCCGAGCCCGACGAAGCCGGCGGCCTGGCCGGCGTTGGAGTCGGCGGAGGTCAGGCCGCCGACGATCGCCAGCACGGAGACGGCGAGCAGGGCCGCCCCGATGATCGTGCGCCGGCGCAGGGAGCGTTCGGCGAGCGGCGCGTCGGCCCGCATCGCGACGACCGGCGGCACCTTGGCGGCGCGACGCGCCGGGAGGTAGGCCGCCAGGCTCGTGACGACGACGCCGACGACGTAGGCCCAGAGGACGGTGCGCGGCTCGAGCACGAGGCCACCGTCGAGGGTGAGGCCGAACCTCCCGAAGATGCCGCGCAGTCCGGTTGCGATGCCGAAGCCGACGGCGAGGCCGACCGTCGAGCCCACCAGCCCCAGCGCGAGCGCCTCGTAGAGCACGGAACGGGTCACCTGCGACCGGCTGGCTCCGAGGGCTCGCAGCAGCGCCAGCTCGCGGGTGCGCTGGGCGACCAGCATCGAGAACGTGTTGAGGATGATGAACGAGCCGACGAACAGCGCGATGCCGGCGAAGACAAGGAGGAAGATGTTGACGAACTTCAGGCCCTTGCCGATGTCGTCGGCGGCCGATGTCGCGCGCTCGTCCTTGGTCTCGACCTTGTAGCCGGGTCCGATCGCCTCGACGATGCGGTGCTTCACGGTCTGCTGGCTCACGCCGCTGTCGGTGAGCACGCTGACGCCGCTGACCCGGCCGGGATTGCCGAACAGCTGCCGCGCCTGTGGGGCGTCGAACGCGGTCAGCGAGGCACCGGCCAGACCGCCGGTGTTGCCGAACCGGAACACCCCGGTCAACCGGGCGTCGACCGCACCGGCCGGGGTGAGCACCCGGATCCGGTCGCCGACGTGGTAGCCGGTCTTGTCGACCGTCTTCGTGTCGAGTGCGATCTCTCCGGGGGCGTCCGGGGCGGAGCCGTCGAGCAGGTGCAGGGCGGACAGCTTCTCGTTGGGGTCCCAGTCGATGCCGACGCCGGGGGCTCCGCCGGTCTGGACCACCTTGCCGGCCCGGTCGAGCACGTAGACGCCGTCGCTCTGGATGTAGCCGTGGGCGGCCGCGACGCCCGGCAGCTTGCCGATCGCCGCCGCCAGGTCGGCGGGCACGTCGAGCGCGCTGCTTCCGCCGCTGTCCCCGAACAGGCCCGAGTCGAACGCCGGTTGCTTCGTCACGGTGACGTCGGCGGAGGTTGCCGCGAACAGGTCCTTGAACGTCTTGCCGAGCGTGTCGGTGAAGATCAGGGTGCCGGCGACGAAGGCGACCCCGAGAACGATCGCGATACCCGACATGACCAGGCGCAGCTTGTGCGCCAACAGGTTGCGCAGGCTCACGTGGAGCAAGGGTCAGCCTTGCTTCTGCGGAGCCGCAACGTCAAAGCTCTTCATCTGGTCGAGCACCCGCTCGGCCGTCGGGTCGGCCATCTCGTCGACGATCCGCCCGTCGGCCAGGAACAGCGCGCGGTCGGCGTAGGCCGCGGCGGCCGGGTCGTGCGTCACGATGATGATCGTCTGGCCCATCTCGTCGACCGACGCGCGAAGGAACGCGAGCACCTCGCCGCTGGAGCGCGAGTCGAGGTTGCCGGTCGGTTCGTCGGCGAAGACGACGTCGGGCCGGCTGGCCAGCGCCCGGGCACAGGCGACCCGTTGCTGCTGGCCGCCGGACAGCTCGCTCGGCCGGTGGTCGAGCCGGTCGCGCAGACCGACGGTGTCGACGACCCGGTCGAGCCACGCCTGGTCCGGCTTGCGACCGGCGAGGTCGAGCGGCAGCGTGATGTTCTCCAGCGCGGTGAGCGTTGGTACCAGGTTGAAGGCCTGGAAGACGAACCCGATGCGGTCGCGCCGCAGCTCGGTGAGCCGCTTGTCGTCGAGCGCGGACAGCTCCGCGTCACCGACGAAGACCTGCCCGCTGGTCGGCGTGTCGAGCCCAGCCAGGCAGTGCATCAGCGTGGACTTGCCGGAGCCGGACGGCCCCATGATCGCGGTGAGCTGGCCGGAGGCGAACTCCACGGTCACGTCGTCGAGGGCGACGACGCGGGTGAGGCCCTCGCCGTAGACCTTGGTCAGGTCCCGGGCGCGGGCGGCGGCGCCGCCGGGTCGGACGGCGCCGTCTGAGGCAGGCTGAGCCGGCTGGGCCGTGGCAGGCACGAGTCAACTCCATGCAGAAGTGCGGGGGTGAGTGCGCCCCAGGCTAGGCCAACCTGACCGGCTCGACGTGGGATTTCGGGCCGAATCGACGGGACGAACGTCACGCCTCCGCGGCGGTGGCTGGGATGTCCGTCGGGGTGGCAGACGGCGGCGGCAGTGGCGGTGGCGTGCCGCCGAACGCGGGGCAGAAGGCCTTGTGGTCGCACCAGTCGCAGAGGCGGCTCGGTCGCTCGCGCCAGTCGCCGGTCTCCATCGCCTTGCTGATCGCGGCCCACAACGCCTCGACCTTGCGCTCGGTGGCCACCAGGTCGCGCTCGTCGGGTGCGTAGCGCAGCACCTCGCGGTCGCCCAGGTAGATGAGCTGCAGCAGGCGGGGGATCTCACCCGTCGATCGCCACAGCACCAGCGCGTAGAACTTCATCTGGAAGAGCGCCTTGGCCTCGAAGGCCTCACCGGGCGCCTTGCCGGTCTTGTAGTCGACGACCCGCACCTCGCCGGTCGGCGCCCGGTCGAGCCGGTCGACGAACCCGCGCAGGCGCAGCCCGGAGTCGAGCACCACCTCGACCAGCTGCTCGCGCTCGGCCGGGTCGAGGCGGCGCGGGTCCTCGAGGGTGAAGTAGCCGTCGAGCAGGCTCTGCGCCGAGACGAGCCACTGGCCGAGGTCGTCGTCGCCGTCGAACATCTCGGCCAGCTCGGGCTCGGCCGCGACCATCTCCTCCCACGCCGGCCGCAGCAGGTCGGCCGCCGCCGCGGGTGTGCGCAGTGGCGCCGGCAGGTCGAACAACCGCTCGAGCACCGAGTGGACCATCGTGCCGCGGGTGGCCTCGCGACTCGGCCGCTCGGGCAACCGGTCGATGACCCGGAAGCGGTAGAGCAACGGGCAGGTCATGAAGTCGCCGGCCCGTGAAGGTGACAGTGAGCCGATGACGTCGACGACGCCTGGCGGATCGGTCTCGAGCGCGGTCACAACGGGACCGTACGGCAGCTCGCCGACAGTTTCCGGCCGAGCGGGCTCGATGGGGAAAAGTGTCGCGATTTCCATCGGCGCCCATGATCGCTTCCGCGCCGTAGCATCGGAGAGGTGAGCCAGGAGCAGCCCCGCCGCCAGCCCCCCGGCTGGCTGGTCAACGGGCTGTCGGCCGGCCGCATCTTCGGCATCCCCATCTACTTCGCGCCGTCCTGGTTCCTCGTCGCCGCATTCATCACCTGGCAGTTCGGGCCCATCGTCAACGACCGGGTCGGCGGACTCGGGGCGTGGCAGTACGCCGTGGCGCTGGTCTTCGCCTTGCTGCTCTACGGCTCGGTGCTGATCCACGAGATCAGCCACTCGGTGGTCGCCAAAGCGCTCGGCCTGCCGGTGCGCCGGATCGTGTTGCAACTGCTCGGAGGGGTCTCCGAGATCACCCGGGAGCCGCAGACGGCCGGCCGGGAGTACCTCGTCGCGGTCGCGGGCCCGCTGACGTCAATCTTCCTGGCCGGGGTCGGCGCCGCCGTCGTGCCCGCGCTGGAGAAGAACACCGTCGGCTGGGCGATCGCCTACGAGTTCGCCTTCGCCAACGCGATCGTCGCCGTCTTCAACCTGCTGCCGGGCCTGCCGCTCGACGGTGGGCGGGTCCTGCGAGCGGCGCTGTGGCGGCTGTCCGGCGACAAGGTCAGAGGGACCCGCGCCGCCGCGAACTTCGGCCGGGGCCTGGCGGTCGTCATGGCCCTCGCGCCGGTCGCCGCCGGGCAGATCTCCGGCGGCCAGCAGGCCGCGGGCTCGCTCATCTACCTCTGGCTGCTCGCGCTGTTCATCTGGACCGGCGCCACGCAGTCGCTGGTGCACACCCAGGTCACCGCGACGCTGCCCCTGCTCCGGGTGCGTGAGCTGCTGCGCCCGGCGACGCAGGTCGCCCCGGACCTGCCGCTGGCAGAGGCCCTGCGGCGGGCCCGTGAGGCCGGCGCGCGCGCGCTGATCACCGTCGACCGCGACGGCGCCCCCGAGGGGGTCGTGTCGGAGGCCGCCGTCCTCGCCGTACCCGTCGAGCGGCGGCCCTGGGTTCCGGTCGCCTCGGTGACCCACACGCTCGATGCCGGGATGCGGCTGCCGCTCGACCTCGAGGGCGAGGCGCTGGTCGACGCGATCAAGCAGGCCCCGGCCGGCGAGTACGTCGTCGTCGGGGACCGCGGCGAGGTGGCAGGGGTGCTCGTGCAGGCGGATCTGGCCACCGCCCTGCGCAGCGGGGTCGCCGCCCGGTGAGCCGGCACGAGCCTGCCGGCGCACGAGGCCGGCGCGGACCGTTCGCGGCCGGTGACACCGTGCAGCTCACCGACGCGAAGGGCCGGCACCACTCGTTCGTGCTCGAGTCCGGCAAGGAGTTCCACACCCATCGCGGGTCGATCGCGCACGACGACCTGATCGGTGGACCGGAAGGGGTCGTCGTGAAGACCTCGGGCAGCGCGGCGTACCTCGCGCTGCGGCCGCTGCTCGCCGACTTCACCCTCGGGATGCCGCGGGGAGCCGCGGTCGTCTACCCCAAGGATGCCGCGCAGGTGGTTCACCTCGGTGACGTCTTCCCAGGGGCGCGGGTGGTCGAGGCCGGGGCCGGCTCCGGCGCGCTGTCCTGCGCGCTGCTGCGGGCCGTCGGCGACTCCGGGCGGGTCTGGTCCTACGAGCGCCGCGCCGACTTCGCGGAGGTCGCCCGGGCCAACGTCGAGCGGTTCTTCGCCGGACCGCACCCGGCGTGGACCCTGACCGTCGGCGACCTGGTCGAGAGCCTCGCGGCCGAGCCCCTCGCCGAGCCGGCCGACCGGGTCGTGCTCGACATGCTCGCGCCGTGGGAGGTCGTCGACGCCGTGGCCGGCGTGCTCGCGCCGGGCGGCGTCGTCACGGCGTACGTCGCCACCACCACCCAGCTGTCGCGCACCGTCGAGACCCTGCGTGGCCACGGCGCGTTCACCGAGCCCACAGCCTGGGAGTCGCTCGTGCGCGGTTGGCACGTCGAAGGACTCGCCGTACGCCCCGAGCACCGCATGATCGGGCACACCGGGTTCCTCGTCACCGCCCGCCGGCTGGCGCCGGGCGTCGAGCCCCCGCCGCGCCGCCGCCGGCCCGCCAAGGGAGCACAGCCGGCAACGGGCACTCCAGAGTCGGATCGATGTTGACGACAACCTGCGTGTTGATCCCGCCGTATCGGAGGGACATGGAGCAGTGTCGAGCCTTGCAACAGGCGTCCACGTCCGTGGCGCCGACGGTAGGGTGACTTCCTAGCCGGTACGCCGGAGGAGGTGAGGGCCCATGCCTCGCGACGACGCTGAAGAGCGCGCGGCGCGCTACGAGAAAGAGGTCCACGACCTCTCGACGCAGCTCGCCTTCCTCGAGGAGGAGGTCGCGCTGCTGCGCCGCAAGCTCGCCGAGTCCCCACGCCAGGTCCGGGCCCTCGAGAGCCGGCTCGCCGACGCGCAGGCAAACCTCTCCGGCGTCGTCGGTCAGAACGAGCGTCTCGTCTCCACCCTGAAAGAAGCACGCGAGCAGATCGTCGCGCTCAAGGAGGAGGTCGACCGGCTCGCCCAGCCACCGAGCGGTTACGGCACGTTCCTGGCCGCCCAGGACGACGGCACCGTCGACGTCTTCACCGGCGGCCGCAAGCTGCGGGTCAACGTCAGCCCCGACATCGAGGTGACCTCGCTGCGCAAGGGCCAGGAGGTCATGCTCAACGAGGCGCTCAACGTGGTGCTCGCCCGTGAGTTCGAGCGGCAGGGAGACGTCGTGCTGCTCAAGGAGCTGCTCGAGGGCGGCGACCGCGCACTCGTCATCGGCCATGCGGACGAGGAGCGCGTCGTCATGCTGGCCGACTCCCTCGTCGACCAGCCGATCCGTGCCGGCGACTCCCTGCTCGTCGAGCCGCGTTCCGGCTACGCCTACGAGCGGATCCCGAAGTCCGAGGTCGAGGAGCTCGTCCTCGAAGAGGTGCCCGACATCGACTACGCGTCGATCGGTGGCCTGCGCGACCAGATCGAGCAGATCCGCGACGCGGTCGAGCTGCCCTACCTGCACAAGGACCTGTTCTCCGAGCACCAGCTCAAGCCGCCCAAGGGCGTGCTGCTCTACGGCCCACCCGGTTGCGGCAAGACGCTGATCGCCAAGGCCGTCGCCAACTCGCTCGCCAAGCAGGTGGCGAAGGTCACCGGCAAGCCGGAGGGGCGATCGTTCTTCCTCAACATCAAGGGCCCGGAGCTGCTCAACAAGTACGTCGGGGAGACCGAGCGCCACATCCGGCTGGTGTTCCAGCGGGCTCGCGAGAAGGCGAGCGAGGGCACGCCGGTCATCGTCTTCTTCGACGAGATGGACTCGATCTTCCGCACCCGCGGCAGCGGCGTGTCCTCCGACGTCGAGAACACGATCGTGCCCCAGCTGCTCTCGGAGATCGACGGCGTCGAGGGGCTCGAGAACGTCATCGTCATCGGCGCGTCCAACCGCGAGGACATGATCGACCCCGCGATCCTGCGCCCCGGGCGCCTCGACGTGAAGATCAAGATCGCCCGGCCCGACGCGGAGGCCGCGCGCGACATCTTCTCGAAGTACCTCACCGAGTCGCTGCCGTTGCACCCCGACGACCTCGCCGAGCACGGCGGCAGCGCCGACGCGTGCGTGCAGGCGATGATCCAGACCGTCGTCGAGCGGATGTACACCGAGACCGAGGACAACCGCTTCCTCGAGGTGACCTACGCCAACGGTGACAAGGAAGTCCTCTACTTCAAGGACTTCAACTCCGGCGCCATGATCGAGAACATCGTGGCGCGGGCCAAGAAGATGGCGATCAAGGACTACCTCGACACGAATCAGAAGGGCATCCGGGTCGCCCACCTGCTCGCCGCCTGCATCGACGAGTTCAAGGAGAACGAAGACCTGCCCAACACCACCAACCCCGACGACTGGGCGCGGATCTCGGGCAAGAAGGGCGAGCGGATCGTCTACATCCGCACGCTGGTCTCCGGCAAGGGCACCGACACCGGCCGTTCCATCGACACCGTGGCCAACACGGGCCAGTACCTCTGAGCGCGACGCCTACGCTGAACCCATGACGGTCCGGCGGGTCATGGGCACGGAGACCGAGTACGGCATCGCGGTGCCCGCGGTCGCCGGCGCGAACCACATGATGGCGTCGAGCCAGATCGTCAACGCCTACCTCGCCGCGACCACCCGCACCGCCGACCGCCGACCGCGCTGGGACTTCGAGGAGGAGTCCCCGCTGCGCGACGCTCGTGGCTTCGAGATGGCGGGCAGCATGCGCGAGAGCGTCGAGCCGCTGTCCGACGAGGAGCTGGGCCTCGCCAACGTCATCCTGACCAACGGCGCGCGCTTCTACGTCGACCACGCGCACCCCGAGTACTCCACGCCGGAGTGCACCAACCCGCTCGACGTCGTGCTCTGGGACAAGGCGGGGGAGCGGGTCATGCTCGCGGCCGCCGAGCTGGCCGGCCAGATCCCCGGCGCCTCGCCCATCCAGCTCTACAAGAACAACACCGACAACAAGGGCGCGTCGTACGGCTGCCACGAGAACTACCTGATGGCCCGGGCGACGCCGTTTGCCGACATCGTCCGGCACCTGACGCCGTTCTTCGTCTCCCGGCAGGTCGTGTGCGGCGCCGGGCGCATCGGGATCGGGGCCGATGGGCGGGGGCAGGGCTTCCAGATCTCCCAGCGGGCCGACTTCTTCGAGGTCGAGGTCGGCCTGGAGACGACGTTGAAGCGGCCGATCATCAACACCCGGGACGAGCCGCACGCCGACCCGGAGAAGTACCGCCGGCTGCACGTGATCATCGGCGACGCCAACATGAGCGAGGTCTCGACCTATCTCAAGGTCGGCACCACCGCGCTCGTCCTCGCCATGATCGAGGACCGGTGGCTCTCCGACAACGCGATGGACTTCACCGTGGAGACACCGGTGGCCGCGTTGCGGGCGATCTCGCACGACCACACGCTGTCCCACCAGGCGGTCCTGCGCGACGGCCGCCGGATGACCGGCGTCGAGCTGCAGATGGCGTACCTGGAGCAGGCTCGCAAGTACGTCGAAGACCGCTACGGCGTCGACGCCGACGAGCAGACGCTCGACGTGCTGCACCGCTGGGAGGCGACCCTCGACCGCCTCGTCGACGACCCGATGTCGCTCGCCGGTGAGCTCGACTGGGTGGCGAAGCTGTCGCTGCTGCAGGGCTACCGCGACCGCGAGGGTCTCGACTGGGGGGCGCACAAGCTCGCGCTCGTCGACCTGCAGTACTCCGACGTACGCCCCGGCAAAGGTCTCTACAACCGGCTCGTCGCGCGGGGGCGGATGCAGCGTCTCGTCGACGAGGACGCCGTACGCCGCGCCGTCACCGAGCCGCCCGAGGACACCCGGGCCTACTTCCGTGGCCGCTGCCTCGACAAGTACGCCGCCTCGGTGGCGGCCGCCTCCTGGGACTCGGTCATCTTCGACGTCGGCCGGGAGTCCCTCCAACGGGTGCCGACCCTGGAGCCCTTGCGCGGCACCCGCGCGCACGTGGGCGACCTGCTCGACCGCTGCGACACCGCGGCTGAGCTGGTGGACGCGCTCGGCCGCTGACGTCCGAGGGGCGCGCGTTTCCGCGTCTTCGTTCGCCTTCTCCCGTGTCGACCGGCGGTGCGCGGACAGCAGCGCGTGCCTCGGAACGTCATGGGTCGGGGATAGGGTCGGCGATGCGGGATGTTTCCGACGACACCTGCGGAGGGACCGATGGCTACCACCGACAGCGGCGGACAGCAGCGCCAGACCCGGCGCTCGGACGAGGCCGACGAAGCCGCCGTCGAGGCGGCACCGTCGAGCGACGTCCAGGAAAGGCACGAAAAGCTCAGCGAAGATGTCGACGACATGCTCGACGAAATCGATTCCGTGCTCGAGGAGAATGCGGAGGACTTTGTCAAGAGCTATGTACAGAAAGGCGGAGAATGAAATAGAAGTCTTGGATTCCGCATCGATCTTCTGCTCGCCGCTGTCAACTATCTCGGAGGACCCAGGTGTCGCTAGATCACGGTGGCGCCGGGCGTCTCCCGACCGCGTTCCTCACGCCCGGCGTGAGCTCCTTCGCCGAGTTCCTCTCCGCGCACGCACCCGACCTCCTTCCTGGGCGGCGCCTCATGGCTGACGGGCACCCACCGCTCGAGGTCCCGCACGGCACCACGATCGTGGCCGTGACCCACCGCGGTGGTGTGGTCATGGCCGGCGACCGGCGGGCGACGATGGGCAACGTCATCGCCCAGCGCGACATCGAGAAGGTCTTCCAGGCCGACGAGTTCTCCTGCGTCGGCATCGCCGGCACCGCGGGTGTGGCGGTCGAGCTGGTGCGTCTGTTCCAGGTCGAGCTCGAGCACTACGAGAAGATCGAGGGCACGACGCTGTCGATGGACGGCAAGGCCAACCGGCTGTCGATGCTCGTCCGCGGCAACCTGCCGATGGCCATGCAGGGCCTCGCCGTGGTGCCGCTCTTCGCGGGTTACGACCACGAGGTCGACGACCCGACGAAGGCCGGGCGCATCTTCTCCTACGATGTGACCGGCGGCCGTTACGAGGAGCACTCGTTCCACTCGGTCGGCTCGGGCAGCCTGTTCGCCCGCGGCGCGCTGAAGAAGACGTTCCGCGACGACTTCACCGAGGACGACGCGGTGCTCGCCTGCGTCAACGCGCTCTACGATGCCGCCGACGACGACTCCGCCACCGGCGGTCCCGACCTGACCCGACGCATCTTCCCGGTCGTCGCGTCGGTCACCGACGAAGGTTTCCGCCGTCTCGGCGAGGACGACGTGGCCTCCGTCGTACACACCGTCGTCGACGAGCGGATGACAAACCCGGGCGGCGTGCCCGCGCCGCTGCGCACCACCTGAGCCCCCCACACCCCTCCGACCGCCGCGAGGAGCGCCGCCCGTGACGATGCCGTTCTACGTCTCGCCCGAACAGGCGATGAAGGACAAGGCCGACTACGCCCGCAAGGGCATCGCGCGCGGCCGCAGCGTCCTCGCCCTCGCCTACGAGGACGGCATCCTCTTCGTCGCCGAGAACCCGTCGAGCGCGCTGCACAAGGTCAGCGAGATCTACGACCGCATCGGCTTCGCCGCGGTCGGCAAGTACAACGAGTTCGAGAACCTACGCGTCGCCGGGGTGCGCCTGGCCGACATGCGCGGCTACTCCTACGACCGCCGTGACGTGACCGGGCGCAGCCTCGCCAACGCCTACGCCCAGACCCTCGGCACGATATTCACCGAGACCAACAAGCCCTACGAGGTCGAGATCGTCGTGGCGGAGGTGGGGGAGAGCCGCGCCGACGACCAGATGTACCGGTTGACCTACGACGGCTCCGTCGCCGACGAGCAGGGCTTCGTCGTCATGGGCGGTCAGGCCGACACGATCTCGACCCGGCTGCGGGAGACGCACCACGACGACATGCCGCTCGCCGGCGCCCTACGCGCGGCGGTCGAGGCGCTCGA
>Ga0070658_10001230_pt1 | contig 21953 bp, 12 predicted proteins | sample KBSC13metaG_FD_64664 | JGI IMG/M metagenome (GOLD analysis project Ga0070658, IMG submission 64664) | Corn rhizosphere microbial communities from Kellogg Biological Station, Michigan, USA - KBS C1-3 metaG | ecosystem: Host-associated > Plants > Roots > Rhizosphere > Soil ...
ACCCCCAGACCCGTTTCTGCTCGGTGGCTGGCGCCAGTTCGCCAACCCTTCCCGCCGCTAATGACGTGACGCCCATCGACATGCTGCCGACCCCGATCGACGACAGCACCAGCCCTATCGGCTGGTTCCAGACCAGCGGCATTCCCACCGCGACGGCCAGCACGGCCAGGCATCCCCGGATGCTTTTCGCGAACCCGATCCGGTCGGCGAGCCATCCCGCAAGGATCGGTCCGCCGGCGGCGGAAAGACCCAGCAGAATCCAGTAATGGTTCCCGGCCGCGATCCCCTGGACAAGGCCGCGCGCGATGTAGTCGACCCAGAAGACCGTGTGAGGAACGAAGCCGATCGCGTTTGCCATGTATGCCAGCAGGAGCCAGAACAACACCCACGACAAGCCCCCGCCGCCTTCGCTCTTCTGCGACGACGACACCGGCAGTTCGCCGCCCCAGCCGTTCCATGCCAGAATCGTGAGAATCCCGGTAATGCCTCCGAGGGACAGCCACGCTTCGCGCAGGCCCCAACCGGCAAAGGTCGGAATCACCGTCCCGGCGAGGGCCATTCCCGCGCCGACCCCCGTGAACAGAATTCCGCCGACGCGCCCGCGGATCTCAGCGGGGATCGTCACCAGCACGGAAGGCGCGCCGATCACCATGAGGACGCCTCCCGCAGTCCCCGCAGCCAGTCGCCAGAAGACAAACCACGGAAATCCCAGGGGCCACGCGCAGGCGAAGAATCCCCCGACCACCGTCAGCATGGAGATCCTCACGGACGCCGCCACTTTCAGCCGGTGGGAGAGCAATCCCGAGAGCGTAGCCCCGATGATGTATCCCGCCAAAGCGAACGCCCCCAGAAAGTCCGCCTGAGCCGGCGAGAACCACCCGGATTTGATGACGATCGGGATCAGCGGCGGATAGCCAAACCGTCCGAGCCCAATGCCGATGAGGAGAGCGCAGAACCCGCGAGCCGCAGAAAAGTAGTGTGGAAGATGAGGGTTGGAGGCGCGAGTCGGGATCGAACCGACGAATAAGGGTTTTGCAGACCCTTGCCTTACCACTTGGCTATCGCGCCTTTTAGTGAAGAGCTATGTCTTGCAACATAGCGCACCTGGTACCCCGAGGTCAATCAAGCAGCCCCAGCCTTGACCAAAGCCCCAACCGATTCAATCACTTGCCGGTACTGCTCAACGGCGTCTTCAAGCGCATGCCGGGCTCCGATATGCCTTGCCGCTTCCTCGCCGATTTGCCGGGCGATCTCCGGGAACCCGGCCACCAGCGCCATCTGGCGGAACAGCATGTCGGCCTCCTCCGCACCCGCGGGAACCCGCAGCGCCGCCGCTGCAGGAATCTCCGAAGTCTCCAGGCTCTCCGTCAGAATCACCGGCTTCCCAATCCCCATCAGGCGGATCGCAATTCCCGACGTTTCGCCAGCCGGCGGATAGCGCAGATTTACGCAGCAATCGACCGCCTCAGCCGCAACGCGAAAATCCTCGTCCGAAAGATGACCGATCCGCCGGACGCCGGGCTGATCCCCCATATTCGCCAGCATTCGCCGCAAATCGCCCGAAACCACCTCGCCCGCGATCAGCAGAGCGGTGTTTGGCATAACCGCGTGCAGCCGACGGAACACGCCGAGGCAGGGAAGAATCCGCTTCGTCTCCCGCAGGTAGCCGAAGATCCCGAACAACACAGCTCCCGGTTCCACGCCAATCCGCTGCCGGAATCGCTCCGTCGACGCCGCATCGGGACGCTCCGCGGGTTCAAAGAAGTGCGGGATGATCCGCACCTTCCGCGCGCCGTGTTCCCGCGCGATCGCGGCCGCGCCCGGATTATGCACGATCACGGCATATTGCCGCTCGACCGCGCGCCGCAGCATCGGATAGCGGAAGTAACGCGGATCCACCGCACACGCCGCGCGGTCATTCCACAACTCCTCGCCAACATGGCGATTCCACTCGCCGTAGTTGTAGACGAACTCTTCGATGTATTGCTGGCCCGTCAGTGTTCCGAGATGGAAGTGCTGCAACACCGAATCGTGCAGTACCACGATCCCAGGCATCCGAATCGCCCGTTCGTAAATCTGCGCGTGCAGCCGGTTATTACCGAGGTGGTACAGGTACAGGTCGGCGTGAGCCGCGCCGGAAATTCCCTCCAGCGCCCTCCGCAGCGTTTCCGCGTAGTCGGCAACGCCCGTCGGGGAGCCCGGCGCCGGCGCGTGAGAGCCCAGAGTCACGTCTTTCCCGTCATTTCTTTGCCAGGAGGGGCTTCCGGCTGCCGAACAAAGCCGTGCCGATCCGCACCCACGTGGCGCCTTCTTCGATCGCGACTTCCATATCGTTCGACATTCCCATGGAAAGCTCCGCGACGTCATGTTCCGCCGCCAACTCCCGCAGTCTCGCAAAATACGGCCGCGACAGCTCGGCATCCTCCGACCAGGGCGGTACTGTCATCAGCCCGCGCAGCGTCAGGTTTTTCGACGCCCGCACTGCGGCCACAATCTCATCCAGCTCCGCCGGATTGGCTCCGGTTTTCGCTGCCTCGTCCGAGAGCTTCACCTCAATCGTGATGTCAAGCGGCGTGTTCTCCGAGTCCAGCCGCGAAACCAGCCGAGCCGAATCGATCGAGTCGATGGCTGTAAACAACTGCGCCGCTTTTTTCGTCTTATTCGATTGCAGATGTCCGATCAGGTGAAAGCGCGCGCCGGTGAGGTCGGCCACCGCGGGCGATTTCCGCTCCATTTCCTGCACGTAGTTTTCGCCGAACTCCCGCAGACCGGCGTCGTACGCGGCGCGGATCGCCTCCGGCCCGAAGATCTTGGTGACAGCGAGCAGCCGCACGGATGCAGGGTCGCGGCGAGCCCGGTCACACGCCCGCGAAATCCGCTCGCGCACCGCCGTGAGCCGTTCAGCCAGCGAAAGTTCCGCCATGAACCTTCATTGTGACAGTCTCGCCGTTCAGCCGAAAGTTTTTCTTGCGACGGCGGGCAATCCGAAGGACACTAATAGTTCCGGGGGCATCTTATTGTGATGCGCCGAAAGTTTCGATTCTGTGAACGAGGAAAACGTAAAGTTGGAAAAGAACGGACGCAAGGGCTCCCTTGTGATGGAGCCCACCGAGCGCTGGAGTCCGCAGGACGCCAGTGAGCTGTATGACGTGGCGCGTTGGGGCAAGGGTTATTTCTCGGTTGGCGACAACGGCCACATTCGTGTTCACCCCGAAAAAGATCCGCAGCGCAGCATCGATCTCAAGCAACTGATCGATACGCTGGTGCTGCGCGGTATTTCGCTCCCCATTCTGATTCGCTTCGCGGAGATTCTGAAGCACCGTCTCGGTGAACTGCACGACGCATTCGCCACCGCCATTCAGGAACACCATTACAACGCCGGCTACTGCTGCGTGTATCCCATCAAGGTGAACCAACAGCGGCAGGTGGTCGAGGAAGTTCTCGAATTTGGCCGGCCGTACAAATTCGGCCTCGAAGCGGGTTCGAAGCCGGAACTGCTGGCGGTGATGGCGCTTGCCGATAACGAGACCCCGATCATCTGCAACGGCTTCAAGGATGACGAATATATCGAGATGGCGATGTGGGCCCAGAAGATCGGGCGCAAGATCATCCCGGTAGTGGAGAAGTACACGGAGCTCGCGCTGATCGCGAAGTATTCCGAGCGCGTCGGCGTGCGGCCGATGATCGGCATTCGCGCCAAGCTGGCGAGCCGCGGTTCGGGCCGCTGGAAGTCTTCCGGCGGCTACCGCTCGAAGTTCGGGCTGAGCACTTCGGAAGTGATGCGCGCCCTGCAGGAGTTGAAGATGCTGGGCATGGAGGATTGCCTCCAGTTGCTCCACTTCCATCTCGGCAGCCAGATCACAAACATCAGGCAGGTGAAGGGCGCGGTGAACGAGGCGGCCCGCATTTACGCCGAACTCTGGCGCGAAGGGGCGACCGGCCTGCGTTATCTCGACGTCGGCGGCGGTCTGGGGATTGACTACGACGGCTCGCAGACGGATTTCGAATCGAGCGTGAATTACACGCTCCAGGAATACGCGAATGACGTGATCTATCACGTCCAGAACGTCTGCGATGAAACGAACGTGCCGCATCCCACGATCGTGACCGAAAGCGGCCGCGCCATTGCGGCGTATCACAGCGTGCTGGTGTTCAATGTTCTCGGCGTCTCCGGTATGGGTGAGGAAGACGTGCCGCAGGAATTGACGGGCGACCCCGAGCAGCCGCTCATCGATCTGCAGGAAACCTACCGCTCGGTTAATCAGCGCAATCTGCTGGAGGCGTTTCATGACGCGCAGCAGGCGCTCGATTCGGCGCTCAATTTGTTCAGCCTGGGCTATCTGCCGCTCAACCAGCGCTGCGTGGCGGAAAATCTCTACTGGGCAATCTGCCGGAAGATCCAGAAGCTGGCCCGCGAACTGGACTTCTTCCCGGAGGAGCTCGAGGGCATCGAGGCGACGCTTTCCGATACCTACTTCTGCAACTTCTCACTGTTCCAAAGCATGCCGGATAGCTGGGCGATCAAGCAGCTTTTCCCGGTGATGCCGATTCATCGCCTGGATGAAAAGCCGACGCAGCACGCCGTGCTCGGCGATATCACGTGCGACTCCGACGGCAAGGTGGACCAGTTTATCGATCGCCGCGACGTGAAGCGCACGCTGCCGCTGCATCCGTATTCGGGCGGCAATTACTACCTGGGAACGTTCCTCGTGGGAGCCTATCAGGAAATTCTCGGCGATCTGCACAATCTGTTCGGCGATACCAACGCGGTACACGTCCGGCTGGGCCCCGATGGCGAGGTGATGCTGGAGGAAGTCATCAAGGGCGATACGGTTCGGGAAGTGCTGGACTACGTGCAGTACAAGCCGGACGCTATGATCGGCCGGCTCCGGAAGAGTGTGGAAGCTGCGGTGCGCGAAGGCCGGCTGGGCTACGAGGAATCGGGCCGTCTGTTGCGCTTCTATGAAGAGGGGCTGCACGGTTACACGTATCTGGAAGATCCGCACGATCGGTGAGCCTGCTGAAATTCAATGAATGACCGAACCAGCGAACACCGGCGCGCGCAAAGGCGCGTACTCATCGGGTTGGGCGTAGTGGCGGCACTGGCGGGCGCGGGTGTGATCGCGCGGCGCTCGGTCTCTCAGCCCAAAATTGTGGAACCGCCGGACGTGGCTTTGAATGGCTCGGTGAACTGTTCAGGCGACGCCGTTCAGATCACGAATAATGACGCCACGAACTGGCTGGATGCGCGGGTTGAGATCAATTCGAAGTACGCCCGTATCGTCCCTTCTATTCCGCCAGGACAAACCGTTACGCTTCCAGCCGCGCAACTCACCGATTCGAGCGGCAACCCCTTTGCTCCTTCCGCGACGGCGAAGTGCCAGAGCGCCGATATTCAGGCATACATGCGCGGCGCTCGTGGACATTTCAAGACGGCCAATCTGGACGGGCAGTAGCGGGGCCGTTCTCAATCCGCGGCAGAGACTGGGGCGGCAAAATAGAGGGATGACATCCTCCACTCCGATCGTCCCGCCCTTTACGGCGGAAACCGCCGCGAAGAAAGTTCAGCTTGCCGAGGATGCGTGGAATACGCGCGATCCCGAGCGGGTCGCGCTTGCCTATTCACCGGATTCGGAGTGGCGCAATCGCGCCGAGTTCCTTCGCGGCCGCGAGGAGATCAAGGCATTCCTCCGCCGCAAGTGGGCGAAGGAACTGGATTACCGGCTGAAGAAAACTCTCTGGACCTTCAATGGAAACCGCATCGCCGTTACGTTCGAATACGAATGGCATGACGATAGCGGCAACTGGTTCCGTTCCTACGGCAACGAATTGTGGGAATTCGATGAGCAGGGGCTGATGCGGCGGCGCATCGCGAGCATCAACGATGCTCCCATCCGGCAGGAAGAATGCCGCGTGCCGAGGTAGTCAGGGCCTCATACCGGCCGCGAACGGTCAGGTTGTTGTTCGTCGGGGAATCGCCGCCGGCGTCAGGGCGCTTCTTCTATCATGGCGATTCCGGACTCTATCGCGCGATGCGTGATGCGTTCATCGCCGTGGACCCAACCATCAGCGATGAGAACTTCCTGAAGCGGTTTCGGGAGGCTGGGTGCTATCTGATCGATCTGTGCAGCCGGCCCGTGGACGATCTGGATCGGGCATCGCGCCGCGCGGCGTGCACGGCGGCAGTGCCGTGCCTCGCCCGCGCGTTCGCCGAGCTGAATTCGGATTGCGTGGCGACGCTCGTGCGCTCCATCGAGGCTGACGTGAGAAGCGCCGCCTCACGCGCCGCCTGGGATGGCCCGCTTCTCCATTTGCCCTATCCCGGACGATGGCTTCGGCATCGAAGAGCTTTTGCAGAACAACTCATTCCCGAAATTCGGAACCTTTTGCGATAACGAAGGCAGGTGATCGCCCTGGAGCCGCAGGGTAAAACACCTTATGAGGGTGAGAAATCACGATTCGCTCTGACGATTCGGCAGATTATCACAATAAACCAACTATAATTCAGGTTAAGTTCTCCCTTTTTGAGTCATGTTCATCCCCCGCCTTGCTCACCGATCGATCGCTCTTTGTCTGCTGTCCGGAAGCGCCTTGTGGCCCAATTCTCAGCCCACCGTCGCAAGCCTGGGCAATCTACCTCTGGCATTTGTGAGACAAGGTGACCAGTTCAGCGCGCGAGGACAGGGCTATTTCATTGGGCTGGATTCCGGAACCGCAACAATTCAGGTCGTATCGCAGAAGACCGGCGATACAGAACGATTCGTCTCGATCGGATTTCCCGGCGGGCAGAACGCGGCGCCTGTGCCGGGACCGAAGCTCAGCGGCGTTGTCAATTACATCACCGGCAAGGATCCTCAGAAGTGGCAGATCGGTCTGCCCACAGTGGACCGAGTGACATATCCCGAAGTGTATCCGGGAATCGACGTGGTCTATTACGGCAATCAGCAGCAACTGGAATTCGATCTGGTTGTGAAGCCGGGCGCGGATCCGCGCGCTATACGGATGAAGGTCCGGGGCGGGGGAAGGCTCTCGATCGATTCCGACGGCGCGCTGGAGGTCGGCAGCGTCGAAGGCCTCCGCATCGCCTTGCCGAAAATTTATCAGGAAGCGAGTGGCATCAGGAAAAATATCGCCGGACACTTCTCCATTCGCGGAACTGACGAGGTTGCCTTCCACGTCGATGCCTGGGATCGCACGCGGCCTTTGATCATCGATCCGACGATTGTGTATTCGACTCTGCTGGGTGGCGCGCTCAGCGGCACTTCCAGCGTCGGGATCGCCATCGACTCCTCGCGCAACGTGCTTATCGCGGGCTACACATCGTCGGCTGATTTTCCCACGGTAAATGCCGCGCAGACGAATTACGCGGGCACTGATGCGTTCGTTTCCAAACTGAATCCCGATGGCACGGCTTTGATTTACTCGACGTTTTTCGGCGGCACGTTCAGGGACGCGGCAACGGCCATCGCGGTGGATTCCACGGGCGCCGCATGGGTCACTGGCTCGTCCAGTTCGTCCGATTTCCCGTTGCTGAACGCCGCGCAGCAATCCTCCCTTGGCGCCTTCCTCCTGAAACTCGACGCAGCGGGCATTCCGCAGTTCTCGACGCGCGTTGGAAATCCCAGCGCCGTTCCTTACGGGATTGCCGTAGATCCCGCAGGCAACGGTTATGTGACAGGGGCGACATCCAGTGGTTTCCCGACTACGACTGGCGTCGTTCAGTCTTCCACCAACGGCTTCCACGCGTTTGTGGCGAAATACTCGCCATCCGGGACAGTGATTTACGCGACGATGCTCGGGGGCGCAGGTCAGGATTATGGCTATGGAATCGCCGCGGATTCGAACGGCGACGCATACGTGACGGGTGTAACCTCCTCCAGCAATTTTGTGGGGGCTCCGGCGGGCGGCGCTCAAACCACAAATAGAGGGAATGGAGACGCTTTCGTCGCGAAACTGAAATCCGACGGGACTGCTTTGCTCTATTTCACGTTTCTGGGCGGAAGCTCAGCGGATCAGGGGACGGCGATCGTCGTTGATTCATCCCTGAATGCTTACGTCACAGGGCAAACCGGCTCGGTCGATCTGGCGACGCCGGGAGCCGCCCAGACAACGATGGCGGGAGCCCTTGACGGATTTGTAGCAAAAGTGAATCCAGCCGGAAACGCATTTGGCTACATCACCTACCTCGGGGGAAGCCGTCAGGAGTTTGTGCATGGGATGACATCCGATGCGTCGGGGAATATATACGTCACGGGCTTCACAAAATCTCCCGATTTCCCGACCGTAAACCCGATACAGGAATCGATCGCGGCGAACACCGCGTCTCTTTTCATCACCGGTGACTCGGGTGGAAGCTGGACGTCCGCGGATACCGGGCTTCCCGGCGCAGTCATCGATTTAACGCTGAATCCCGGCGGTTCAACGGGGGTCGCGAGCACTTACTCCGGCGTCTTTCGGACGACCGACGGCGGATCAAACTGGACGCGTCAACTGATCGTCCCGGATGGCGCGCGCACGACGCTGAGCAGGAGCCTGGCGAATCCCTCCACTATCTACGCGGTCTCCTGCTGCGGCTCCCTTGTCGCGCAGTCCGCGGCGGTGTATCAATCCACGGATGACGGCGTCACATGGACCGCCAGCCCGGCGCCGGGAAATTTTGAGAATATCGTCGCTGATCCGCAGTCCGCCAACACCGTCTACTTTTGGGGCTCCTCCAATTTCTGGAAGTCCACGGACGGAGGAGCAACCTGGTCGCAACAAAAACTTTCAGGGCAGGGAACGATCGCGGGGGTGATCGCAGCTTCCAATGGCGCCCTTTACGCGGCAGTCGGCGCTTCTTCGCCGCGGGGCAGCACCATTTACAAAAGCACCAACCACGGCGTCGCGTGGTCGCCACTGAATGTTGGACTTCCGTATTACACGAACTTCTTCTCTTCTTATCCCTTGAGCGCTTCCGGGAATTCGATTTATGTCGCGGCAGGGACGATTTACAAGTCAACGGATGGGGGTGAGAAATGGACCAGCAGCACCGGCCCGGAAGCGATATACGAGTTGGAAGTCTCGCCGAAAAATCCCTCACTCCAATACGCCGTGACCGGTACGAATACGGTGCGGGTATCTTCCGATGGCGGTGTGACATGGGACTCTCCTTCAGCGACGTTGCCCCCGATCACTCCCGGCGAAATAGTGCCAGATCCATCCGATACCTCACGGGCATTCCTGACGAGCGGGGTGAACAGCGCGGTCTTCGTGACGAAACTGAACAGTACCGGAAGCTCTTTCGTGTGGTCTACTTTGCTGGGCGGTTCGAGCACGGCATCGGGCAGTGGGATTGCGACGGACGGAGCCGGCAGTGCCTGGGTCACGGGGACTACGGGAAGCGTGGTTTTCCCGGTAACTGCCACGCCGTTTCCGGGAACATCGGTGTTCATTACCAAAATTTCCGATGCGACCGCTGACTGCTCGCCGCTGCTTACGGCTAACGATCAGACGATTACCGGCAGCAGCCAAAAGCTCGCTTTCAGCGTAGTGGCGCCGAGTGGCTGCAACTGGAGCACATCGTCGGATTCGGACTGGGCGGTCATTACGTCCGGCGCATCCGCGGCGGGTACTGCCGTAGTCAGGGTTCAGGTAGCCGAGAATACGGGAGTCACCGCTCGCACCGCGACTCTGCAGGCAGGGAGCAAGTCCGTCAGGATCGTTCAGGCGGGCAGTTCCTGCTCGTATTCGCTCGACCTCCCGCCCGCGCCTTTCTCCGCGGACCCACCGGCCTATGGCCTTCCGACCGCCGGAGGAAACGTGACCGCTGTTCTTACGGCCACTGACGGCTGCCCCTGGACCGTGGTGAATCCTTTTCCGACGGCCGTAACGGTTACATCGGGTTCATCCGGCGTTGGCAGCGGGACCATTCAATTGACGGTCACGCCGAACAACGTGACGAATGCGGGCCGGGTTTTCAGTCTGCCTGTCGCCACGACGGCGATTCGGATTGAGCAGATGTATCAGCCTCCGCTCGATCAGATCATTGACTTTGGCTCTATTTCGGATCAGACGCTGGATTTCGCACCGCCGCCTCTCGCCGCCACAGCGAGTTCGGGTATTGCTGTGACGTTTACTTCAGACACACCGGCGGTGTGCCAGGTTTCCGGCGCGACAGTCACGCTGAGCGCCGCGGGAACCTGCTCGATTACCGCCAACCAGGGCGGGAACGTCCGCTGGCTGCCTGCTCCGCCGGTCACCCGCACGTTCGCTGTGACCGCAGGGCCCGCGGTTCCTCAGCCGGCCGGAATCGTGAATGCGGCATACGGCGGCGCGGCGCCATCGGTCGTCGGGATCGGCAGTTATGTAGCGATTTACGGTCATGCACTCGCTGGCCACGCTGCTCCTTCAGCCACAACGATTCCGTTACCGGCATCGCTCAATGGAACGCAGGCTACGTTAGGCGGCGTCCCGATGCCGTTGCTCTATGCAGCCAGCGGGCAGGTGAATGCGATTGTCCCGATGGCGCTGACGCCGGGTCAGTCTTATCCTCTGGTGGTGACGCGGGACGGTATTCCGTCTCCCGCGGTAGCGCTGAGGGCGGTGCAACTGCTGCCCGCAATTTACACTGTGGGCGCAACCGGTTACGGCATTGGCATCGTGACGAGTTCGCTGACGGGCGCACTAATCGGTCAGAGTAATCCAGCTACCGCCGGTGAATATCTGACGATCTATTGCAACGGACTCGGCCCCGTGCATGGGCCGAACGGAGAGCCCGGCCCGGCGGATGGCGCGGGCGCGCCTCTCGACCGGCTCTATTCCACCAATGCAACGGTCTCCGTGAGTTTACAGGGGTTCGACACACCCGTACTGTTTTCGGGGTTAACACCGAGTCTGGTGGGATTGTACCAGGTCAACGTTCAGGTGCCCTCGGGACTTGTTGCAGGGTTTCAGTCACTCACGATGTACCTCACGGTCAGAGACCAGCAGACGGGGGCCATCGCACAATCGAACACCGTCATCGTCTTCGTGAAATAAACAAAAAGCCCGCCGAACACGGCGGGCTTTTTGTTGTTCTGATTCGCAGCGTGCGTTACGCCGTAGCCGGGTCCGCTCTTTCGGGATCCAGGCCCAGTTCCGCAATCGCCTTCGCCGCCTTCTTCGCGTCGAACTTGCCTTCGCGCGCGAGACGCGAGAGCGCCGCCGCCGCGATGGACGCCGCGTTCACTTCGAAGTGGCTGCGGAGGTGGGTGCGGTTGTCGCTGCGGCCGAAACCATCCGTGCCGAGCGAGGTCAGCCGCGCGCCCAGCCACGGGGCGATCTGATCCTGCACCGCCTTCATATAGTCCGAAGCCGCGATGACCGGGCCTTCCGTCGCGCCGAGTACCTGCTGGACGTACGGAACCTTCGCGGTCTCCGCCGGATGCAGCATGTTCCAGCGTTCCGTCTTCAGGGCTTCGCGCCGCAGTTCGGTGTAGCTCGTCGCGCTCCACACGTCGGCGGCCACGCTGTATTTCTCCGCGAGAATCTGCTGCGCCTGGATGGCTTCCGTCAGAATCGAACCGCTGCCGAGCAACTGCACGGTTCCCTTCGGCTTCGCCACGCTGGCTTTGCGGAACAGATAGAGTCCCTTCAGAATGCCCTCGTCTGTCTTCGCCCGATCGCCTGCCGGTTCGGGTTCCTGCCGATAGTTTTCGTTGTAGAGCGTGAGGTAGTAGAAGATGTCCTCGCGGTTCTCGTACATGCGGCGGATACCGTCGCGTATGATGACCGAAATTTCAAAAGCGAACGCCGGATCGTAGGAAACCAGATTCGGCACCGTGCTCGCCGTCAGCAGCGAGTGGCCGTCCTGATGCTGCAGGCCTTCGCCGGAAAGCGTGGTGCGTCCGGCGGTACCGCCCAGCAGAAAGCCCTTGCCGCGCGAATCGGCGAACGCCCAAACCTGGTCGCCCACGCGCTGGAAGCCGAACATCGAGTAGTAAATGTAGAACGGAATCGTATCAATCCCGTAGTTCGCATAGGCCGTGCCGGCGGCGGTGAATTCCGCCATCGAGCCCGCTTCGGTGATGCCTTCCTCGAGAATCTGGCCGTCCTTCGATTCCTTGTAGTACAGGAACATGTCGGCATCGTGCGGCTTGTAAAGCTGGCCGCCCGAGGCGTAAATGCCATAGGCGCGGAACATGCCGTCCATACCGAACGTGCGCGCCTCATCCGGAACGATCGGCACAATGTACTTGCCCAGCTGCGGATGCTTCATCAACTTGGTCATCATCGCAACGCAGGCCATTGTGGTCGAAAGCGCGCGATCGCCGGAGCCGGTGCGGAACTCTTCGATGTAATCGTCCGCCGGGGCCACTGTCTTCGAGGGCGCGGGATTGCGCACCGGCATGTAGCCGCCGAGCGCCTTGCGCCGCTCGTGCATGTAGACGAGCGCGGAACTGGACTGCGCGGGGCAGAACGGCGTTACGTTCGTGGCGCATTCGTCGGGAATATTCAGCTTGAAGCGCTCGCGGATATAAATCACGTCTTCCGGCTTCAGCTTCTTGTTCTGGTGGGTGGGATTACGCGCTTCGAAGTTATCGCCGAGGCCATAACCCTTCACGGTCTTGGCCAGGATGACGGTTGGTCCGCCCTTGTGCTCCACGGCCCGCTTGTAGACGTTATAGACCTTCGAGGGATCGTGCCCGCCACGATGCAGGTTCGCGAGTTCTTCGTCGGACATGTGCTCGACGAGCGCCGCCGTTTCCGGATACCGGCCGAAGAATTCCTTGCGGGCATAAGCGCCGCCCTTAGCCTTGAACGACTGATATTCGCCGTCCACGCACTCATTCATGAGCTGCACCAGGCGTCCGGAGGTATCGGCCGCGAGGAGCGGATCCCAGTCGCTGCCCCAGAGGCACTTGAGGACGTTCCAGCCCGCGCCGCGGAAGAGTCCTTCCAGTTCCTGGATGACCTTGCTGTTACCCCGCACCGGTCCGTCGAGCCGCTGCAGATTGCAGTTGACGACGAAAATCAGATTGTCCAGCTTTTCACCGACCGGGATGCGGATCGCGCCCGTCGATTCGGGCTCATCCATTTCGCCGTCGCCCAGGAACGCCCAGACTTTGCGGTCGGATTCCGGCAGCAAGCCCCGGTGTTCCAGATACCGCATGAAACGCGCGTTGTAGATGGCGTTGATCGGGCCGAGCCCCATCGAGACGGTGGGGAACTGCCAGAAATCCTTCATCAGCCAGGGGTGCGGATATGAAGAGAGCCCCGGGGTGTCCCGGAGCTCGTGGCGGAAATTCAGAAGATGTTGTTCGGTGAGCCGGCCTTCTACAAAGGCCCTTGCGTATACGCCGGGCGATGCGTGGCCCTGGAAGTAAACCATGTCGCCGGCCTGGCCGTCAATCGATGCCCGGAAGAAGTGGTTGAAGCCGACTTCGAGCAGCGTGGCCAGCGACGAGTAGGTCGCAATATGGCCCCCAATGCCGTCATCGAGCTTGTTCTGGTGGGACACCATCGCCATGGCGTTCCATCGCACCAGGCTCTTGATCTCGCGCTCGAGCGCGCGGTCGCCTGGATACGGCACTTCCTGATCCACCGGGATCGTATTGATGTAATCCGTGGTGGCTCGGCTCGGAACTTCGACGCCATTCTCGCGTGCCCGCTCCGTGAGTTTGTCGAGGAGGAACGTGACCCGGTTCGGTCCCGCTACATCCACAATCTGGTCAAGCGCTTCCATCCATTCGGCGGTTTCCCGAGGATCGAGGTCGACCGTGCGTTCAGTGGCTGTTTGATGCATGGGTAATCCAATTATATGCAATAGGCCAATCTGGACCAAGGGACGCTGTGGACTACATTTCGAAGCGCCGTTGGGCGGTATTACAGAGGGCGCCCAGACTCCCGGCAAAGTACCGATTTCCTGACCGGACCTGAGGCTGGCAGGCGCAAACCGCTTGACTGCAGGGAGCGAAATGACTTGTCCTGCGCAAACTTTGCACCTGCCGGGCTTTCGGTGTTTCAGGCGCTTCAGACGAAAATGGCGCTGAAGGTGGAAGCCGCGAAGGGTCCGCCCAGCGTGTCTCAGTCTTCGCCATCAGACGGCGATATCCTTCCTCTTCCACCATTGGCTCCAGCGCCCATAATTGGCTGCCGCGCGGCTTTCGAGATCGCCGTAACGGCGCTTCGGGGAACCCTGCCGAGTTTCGCCATCTGTACGCCCCTGCTACCCTGATCCCATGCAACTCATTCGGGGCGCGCCGGGTAGTGGCAAGAGCGCGCTGGTGCTTCGGGAGTTTCAGGAAGCGCACCGCACCGGCAAGCGAGTCCGAATTGTGGTGCCGACGGCGACGCTCGTCCGGCACTATCAACATGAGTTGGCGCGGGCGGGGCTGGTGTTCGATCCCGCGCAGGTGATTTCGTTCAGCCGTTTTGCGACGGAATGTGCGTCCGGGGTTCGGCTGGCGTCCGCGGCGTTGGTGCGCGCGCTGACGCGCGACGCTCTGACGCGGCTTTCGCTGCCCGAGTTCGCGGAGGTGGCGGGGACGCAGGGGATGGCGGACGTGGCGGTCGAGACCATGGGCCGCTTCGAGAACGCGGACTGCACACCGGAGAAACTGGGCCGCGTGCGCGGGCTTACGGCGCAGGGCAAAGCATTTCAGCGGCTGTGGAAAGACGTGGATGCGGCGATTACGGCGCGCGGATTTGCCACGCGCGGCGGGCTGTTTCGCGCGGCCGCGAAGTCGGTTGCGCCGTGTGTTGTGTGGCTCGATGGATTTCTGAAATTCAGTCCGCTCGAGAGTGAGTTGCTGCGCGCGATGGCCGCGCAGTGCGAGCTCACGTTGACGCTTTCGGATGGGCCGGAGACGAGTGACGCCTATCGGCTCGCCATGGAGTTGGGGGCGAAGGATCGGCTGCTGCCTGCGGTCTCGCGGCGCGTCGAGACGATTGCGGTCGCGGCGTCTTCGCCGCTGCGTGAGGCCGATGAGGTCGCCCGGCGCATTCTGGCGCTCAATCGCGAAGGCACTCCCTTTTCTGGAATTGCGGTGGCGCTGCGTGACGTGGAGGGCTGGCTGCCCCTTTTGCGGAATGCGTTCGATCGGTTTGGCGTGCCGGCGCGCTGGTATTTTTCGACGCCGGCGGCGCGGCATCCGGCGGCGGTGTTTCTCGACGGGCTGATCGCATGCGCGCTCGATGGATGGGATTTCGCCGCGACGCTGTCGGCTTTGCGTGCGCATCCGGGGTGGGGACATTCGGCCGATTTCGACCGCTTCGATTGCAAGGTGCGCGAGACGATGCCGGGGCGCGGCGCTGAGGCGTTCCTGAATCTGTGCGAATCGGAGACGCTGCGAGCCAATATCGCTGATTGCCTGAGGGTGGAGGCATGGCGTGGGGATCGGCTGCGTCCACGGTTGTGGCAGCGGCGTTTCGAACAGATGGCGGCGAGTCTTTACCGGACTCGCACTGTTCCCGAGCCCGAGGATTACGCGGCGGTGGAAAGCGCGCGCAGCCATGCGGCGGCGCTGCGGGCGTGGTCGGCGGCGGTGGAGACCGCGGTGGAGTTCTGGCAGGACGAGCCGGTTTCGCTTGAGGCATTTCATCGCGTGGTGCGGGATGCGCTCGATTCGATGGGGATGCAGATTCCGGATGACCGGCAGAACGCGGTGCACGTGATGAGCGCGTTTGAGGCCCGGCAGTGGCGCGTGCAGGCGTTGTTCGTATGCGGGATGACGGCGCGGGATTATCCGCGGGCGACGGCGCCCGATCTGCTGTTTCCCGATGCCGACAAGCAGACACTTCGCAAGTCCGGAATTCCGCTGATCGATCAGGAACAGGATGAGAGCCAGTTATTCGCGCTGCTGCGGACGCGGGCAACGGAGAAGCTGATTCTGTCGGTTTCGAAGCGCGATCAGTCGGGAAAAACGATTGTGCCTTCCGAGAGCTTCGGGGCGGCCACGGCCCAGGCGCCGCTGTGCGCACCGGCTCCGCGGCCGAAGGTGGTTCCGTCGGGCGCCGGACGAATTTCGGAAGGCGCGCTGGCGGGCCTGGCGGGGCAACATACCAGGATCCGGCTCACGGCGCTCGAACGACTCATGAGCTGCCGGTTCCGTTTTTTTGCGGAACACACGCTGAAGCTGGCCACCATGCCGGACCTTCCGGAAAAGCGGCTGCGATACCGGGAAGTGGGTTCCATCTTTCATCACGCGATGGAAATCTGGCTCGGCGACCGCACGCTCGATTTTGTGGACCTGTTTGAAACCACGTTTGAGGAGTTCTGCCGCCGAAATAATGTGCCGCCCGGCTACAGCCTGGAAGTGGAGCGGATTACTTCACGCCGCATCGCGCAGGAAGTGAACGCGTCGATTCAATGGCCCACCGTTTCGTCTGAGGCGGAGGTGGATTGCTCGCTCGAATTTCCCGGCGGCGTGACGATTACCGGGCGCGTAGATCGTATTGACGACATCGGCGGCGGGAACTGCATCATCGTCGATTACAAGAGCGGCAAAGTGGCAAATGTCGACAAACTGGTGGAGAGCGAGACCAGTCTGCAGGGGCCGCTCTACGCGCTGGCGGTCCGCGAGAAGAAAAACCTGAATACGGTGGCGATGGTGTACCTTGCGATTCGCGAGGGGAAGCCGGTTGGATGGGGGGCGGTGCCGGGCGCTGAGTTCGAGCTCAATGAAATGCCGGCGGACTGGATCGAGAGCGCGCGGGCGCGTTCCATTGCGCGCATCCAGAGTTTTCTTGCGGGCGACGTGCATCCCGAGCCGCACGGAGCGGATGACTGCGTGTGGTGCGACTACAAAAACGCGTGCCGTATCGAGCAGTCGAGGGAACTGATTCGGATTGGAGCCGCGGGTGCCGACTAGTGTGAAATTTACCGACGAGCAGCACGACGCCGCGGAATTCCGGTCGGCGGACGCGTGTATTGTCGCGGGGCCCGGTTCGGGAAAAACCACGGTGCTGGTGGAGCGTTACCGGCGGTTGATGGAAGACCGCGGTTTCGAGCCGCGCCAGATTCTCGCAATCACTTTTACCGAAAAAGCCGCCGCCAATATGAAAGCGCGGCTGGGGAAGATCTTCGAGCAGGACGCGGTGCGGCGGCGCGAACTGGAATCGGCGTGGGTTTCGACGATCCACGGTTTCTGCTTCCGGCTGCTGCGCGAGAACGCGATCGCGGCGGGACTCGATCCGCGATTCACGATGCTGAGCCCGCGCGAAGCCGAGAATCTGCAGTGGGAATGCCTGACGGCGGCGCTCAATGAATTCGCCGCCGCGCGCCGCGAAGATGCGCTCGCGCTGATTGAAGCGTTGCAGGCGCCGTCGCTCACGGGGGATCTGAAGGATGTTTACGATGCGATCCGGTCGGCGGGAATGACGCTCCAGGAAGTTCGGAACAAGCCGAATCCGTCAGGCGCAACGGCGGGAGACGCAAGGGCGCTGGTTCCGGAATTGCGCGAGCTGGTCCAGGGATGGCCCTGGAAGATGACACCCAATCAGGCCGCCGAGAAGGATCGGCTGCTCGAGTGGTGCCAGACCGCCTCCGAAACGGCGGTTACGGATTTCGTATCGTTTAATTCCTTGTGGAACGCGCTCGGACTGAACTTGACGAAGGTGCCGGCAGCGGGGAAAGAAGCGATCCGGGACTTTCGGGATCGGGTGGATGCGGTCCGGCGCGCGGAACTCGATCGTCACGTCGCGCCGTTCCGGGCGATGATCTTCGACGTGTTTGACCGGTTCGAGGAGGAATATCGAAGCCGCAAGGCCGAGCGCAGCCGCGTCGATTTCAACGATCTGGAGCGCTATACGATCGCGCTGCTGAAGAATAATCCGGACGTACAGCGGCGCGTTCATGAGCAATTCCGGCAGGTGATGCTCGATGAGTTTCAGGACATCAACGGCCAGCAGGCGGAACTGATCCGGCTGGTGCGCGCGCCGAATGTGTTTTTCGGGGTGGGGGATCGGAATCAATCGATTTACGGATTCCGCCATGCCAAGCCGGAGATTTTCCTGCAGTACCGCGAGGACGTGGATTTTCGCGGCGGGCATTCTGTTTCGCTGCTGCACAATTTCCGGAGCCGCGAGGCGATTCTGCGTTTCGTGGAATCCGCGCTGGCGAACGCGGAGGGAATCGAGCAGCGGGCGCTGGTTGCCGGGTCTTCGTTCGCTGGCAAGGAGGAGCCGTCGATCGAAATTCTGCGGGCGATGGATGTGAACGCGGAAGCGGCGGGCGAGCGCGAGGCTGCCTGGATCGCGCACCGCGTTCTGGAGCTTTCGCGCACGCTGCGGATTGGCAAGCCGGGTGAAACGCGGGCGGTGGAGTTTCGCGATTTCGCGGTGCTCTGCCGCAACAGCGACTCGATGCCCGCGATTCTGGCGGCATTCGATCGCGCGGGGATTCCGAGCGTGTGCGGGCGGCGGCAATCGTTTCTGTTGTCACGGGAAGCGCTCGATATTACGGCGCTGCTCAGTGTCATCGCCAATCCGCGTGACAGCGTTTCGCTGGCAACCGTGCTGCGCGGGCCACTCGTCGGCGTGAGCGATGAGACGCTGCTTCGGCTGCGCCTGGCCGCGGCGAAGAGTCTGACGGGCGGCCTGAACCGTTTTGCGTTCGATCCGAACTGCGCAGCTCTGGCTGAGCCGGACCGCTCTCGTGTGACCGCCTTCTGCCGGCATCTGGATCGCTGGCGGCACGACGTATCGATTGTGCCGCTCGACATTCTGCTCTCGCGAGCGCTTTCCGAATGTGGCACGCACTGGATGCCGGGGACGCTGGAAGCCACTAATATCGAGAGTTTTCTCGAACTGGCGCGAACGGCGGGCAAGGCAATGGATCTGCCGTCATTCCTGCTGGAGGTGGATAACCTCGCGCGCGCCGCGGGCACGGAGTCCGAGCTGGCCGACGAAGACCAGGGGAACTGCGTGCAGGTTATGACGGCGCACGCGGCGAAGGGTCTGGAGTTTCCGGTGACGATTGTGGCCGGGATGGAAAAAGGATCACGCCGCGACTCCCGGCCGGTCACTTTCACGGAAGAGTTCGGGCTGGGCGTGAAGTGGCGGAATCCGGCGAAGAAGAGCGGCGATGGTCTCGGCGATTCCTGGTCTGACTTCAACAAGGAAGCCCTGAAGACGCGCGAGAAGGAAGAGGAGAATCGGCTGCTCTATGTCGCGATGACGCGAGCGATCGAGCATCTGGTGCTTTCCTATTCCTGCGGAAAGAATAAGCCCTCGAACTGGGCGAAGCTGATCGACGAGTATTTCGGGCTCTCCGGGATTCAGCCGTCCGCAGAGCCGCAGCAAGTCGCGCGCGATGGCTTTTGCGTAGCCGTCCGGATCGTCGATTCCGATCCACCGCCGGCGGGGCGAACCCGGTCGGACGAGCAGAATGGCGGGATCGAGCTGATTACGCGGCCGGTGATCAAGGATCAGCACGAAACAACCGCCACGGTCACCTCGCTCGCGGTGTTCGGCGCATGCCCGAGGAAATACTACATCCAGCGGTCGCTCGGCTGGAGCACAGGGCGTTTTCGCCGCTTCGATCCGGATGAGATCGAAGTGGAAGAACCCGACAGCGAAGACACTGCCGATCTGTCCGCATCACGCGTCGGCTCCGCGGTCCATCAGATTCTGGCGGGAATGGAGCCGGAAGATGACATCCCGCAGGCGAGGCAACTCGCCGAGATCTTCCGCCGCGGCGAACTCGGTCTGAAATCAGAATCCTCCCGCCGGAGGGAGCGCGAGTGGGCGTTCATTGCCGATATTGACGGCGCTATCGTCCGCGGAACGATCGACCTCTGGTTTGAAGACGGGCAGGGCAGCATCCACGTGGTGGATTACAAAACCGACGACGTGACGGCGGACCTCGCGCCTTCCCGCGCCGCCGAGTATGCGCCCCAGCTTGCGCTCTATGCCATCGCGCTCGAACGGGCGCTCGGGATTCGACCCCGCTCCGCCTGGCTGCACTTCCTGCGCCCGGACCGGATTGTCGAAGTCTCCATCGATGACGCCGCTATTGCGAGCGCACTGGCGCTGGTCGCGGGGCTGCGCCAGGCGCAGAATGCGCTGCGGTTTGACCTGCGTGAGGGCGACCATTGCCGGACCTGCTCTTTTTACCGTTCCTTATGCCCCGCCGGTCGCGGAAATGGGATACTGGTAGAAGCTTGAGCCAGACATTTTCAGCTCCCGAAATCGAGACCGCAGGCCACGAAGAGCAGGCAAAGCTCTATCGGGTTGTGCTGCTCGATGACGACGATCACACCTACGACTATGTGATCGAAATGCTTCAGAAAATCTTTATTTTCTCAGCGGAGCAGGCGCTGAAGCATGCCCAGGAGGTCGATTCGACCGGGCGGACGCCGCTGATTACGTGCGAATTACCGCAAGCCGAGTACGCGCGGGATCAGATCCACGGCTATGGCGCGGACTGGCGCATGCCGCGATCGAAAGGCTCGATGTCCGCGGTGGTGGAGCCTGTTAGCTAAGGCCTATCGTTTCAGTGGAAGCCAAACCAATCTTTTTGTAACGCGTTAAACTACTATGGTGAAATTTTCTTTGTTATTCGTGGCGTTTTGCGCCATTCTGCCGGCTCAGATGCCGACTTTTGGCGGCGCGACGCCGCCTCCCGGATCGATGCCGCCGCCCACCGATCCCAGCACGGTGATTATCACCGTGGGAGACCATAAAATCACCGCCGGGCAGTTCGAGGATTACATCAAGGCGCTGCCGCAGCAGTATCAGGAAACGGCGCGCGGTCCGGGCCGCCGCGATTTTGCGAAGAACCTGGTCGAGCTGAACGTGCTGGCGGATGAGGCCGTGAAGCAGGGCGTGGATCAGAAGCCGGAGGTCAAGCTTCAGATGGAATTCCAGCGCGACAACATGCTGGCGCAGGCGATGTTCATCAACCTGCAGCAGCAGGCCGCGGTTTCCGATGCGCAGGTTCAGGCCTACTACGATGCCCACAAGGCGGATTACGAAGTTCTGAAAGCGCGGCACATTCTCATCCGCGTCAAGGGCGCGCCGATGCCGGCCACGCCGGGTAAGCCGGAACTCACCGATGAAGAGGCGAAAGCCAAGGCGGAAGCCATTCGCAAGCGCATCGTTGGCGGCGAAGACTTCGCGAAGGTCGCCGAAGCGGAATCCGACGATACGTCTTCGGGTAAGAGCGGCGGGGATCTGGGAGAGTTCAAGCACGGCATGATGGTGCCGCCCTTTGAGAAAGCTGCTTTCGCGCTGAAGCCTGGCGATATCAGCGAGCCCGTGCTGTCACCGTTCGGATATCACATCATTCAGGTGGAGTCGCACACCACGCGGAGTCTGGATGAAGTTAAACCCGAGATCATCGCGCAGTTGCGGCCGCAGGCTGCCCGCGAGGCGGTGCAAACGCTGACGGGTAAGGCGAAAGTGGAACTGAACGATACGTACTTCGGCGCTGAGCCTCCGGCCCCAGGGGCCCCGCCTCCGGCAGCGCCCGCCGCTCAGGCTCCTGCTCCCGCGGCGAAGTAATTGGGGAACTGAGCTTTTGACCGAAGCCGTCGGCCTTCCGGCCGACGGCTCACTGCTGGACTCCCCTCATCGCACATGCTTCGCCGGCGGATTCCGTTCCGTCGCGAACTTCTGCTGGTGCCAGTAGGGATAGGGCAGGGGAATCGCACTTACGTCATCCAGCCGAATCATCTCTTCATCCGTCAGCGTCCAGCTCGCAGCCGCCAGATTATCCCGAAGCTGCTTCTCGTTCCGCGCTCCGATGATCACCGTATCCACACCCGGCTTCCGCGTCAGCCAGTTCAGAGCTACCTGCGAAACCGAAACGCCGCGCTGTTTCGCGATCTCGTCCATCACATCGACAATCGCGTATAGCTGTTCATAATCGATGGGCCCCGGCGCATCGAGCGTATTGAGCCGGCTCTCCGCGGGCTTTTCGCCGCGCCGAAATTTGCCGGAAAGCAATCCGCCCTGCAGCGGGCTCCATGCCATGATGCCCGTCTTCTGATCGA
>Ga0070658_10001233_pt1 | contig 21931 bp, 23 predicted proteins | sample KBSC13metaG_FD_64664 | JGI IMG/M metagenome (GOLD analysis project Ga0070658, IMG submission 64664) | Corn rhizosphere microbial communities from Kellogg Biological Station, Michigan, USA - KBS C1-3 metaG | ecosystem: Host-associated > Plants > Roots > Rhizosphere > Soil ...
ACGCGGGTCGTCGAGACGTTCGACTGGGAGCCGGCGCTGGCCGGCGCGGTCTACGAGGCCATCGGCATCCCCAAGCGCAACGCGACCTCGATGGAAGCGACGCTGCAGCGCCTCAAGGCGCTGGTCGAGAGCCGCACGATCTCCTAAGGCGACCGGCCCTAGTCGCAGGCCCCGGTGCCGACCTGGGCCGTCGCGTGCTGGCCTGCCCGCGCATCCCCCGCGACCTGCCCGGCCGTCAGCGCGTAGCCGGTGTTGGAGTCGTCGACCGCCGCCGCGAACACGACGCCGTAGACCCCACCGTCAGGAGCCAGCAGCGGGCCGCCCGAGTTGCCCGGCAGGACGCGCGCGTAGATCGAGTAGATCTCGCGCGTCACCTGCGAGCTCTGGTAGATGTCCGGGCCCCGCGCGGTCTGGCGGGTGCGGATGCGCGCCGCCACCGCGGTGAACGGGCCGTTCTCCGGGTAGCCGGCGACGACCGCGCTCTGGCCGGTCGAGGCCGGGCCGGTGAAGTGCAGCGGCGAGTTGTCGAGCCCGGGCACGTAGAGCACCGCGACGTCGGTGTGCGGGTCGTAGAGCACGACGTGCGCGTCGTAGGTGCGCCCCGAGACCGTCGACACCTGGGGGTCGCTCACCCCGGCGACCACGTGCGCATTGGTCATCACCCGCTCGGGGGCGTAGACGAAACCGCTGCCCTCGAGCTGGCGCGAGCAGGAGCGCGCGACGCCGATGATCTTCACGATGTCCGGGCGGGCGACGCGCACCGCCTGGCTGTTGGCGATCGCGGGGTCCGGCGGCGGCACGTTGACGATGCGCTCCGGGCCGAGCGCGCCGAACACCTGCGGGAAGCCGCTGGTGTCGAGCATCCGCCGGAAGCCCGAGAACCACGTGCGGGCCGAGTCGGGCATCACGTCGTCGATCGCGCCCAGGATCGCGGAGTGGCGCACCTGCTTGGAGACCGAGCTCAGGTTGCTGTGCGCCAGCGCGGTACCGACGAGCCACGCGACGAGCAGCACGGAGACCGTGCTGATCATCGCCCCGCCGGCATGGTCGGCCAGCCGCACCGGGCGCCAGCGGATCTGCTGGCGGACGGCCGCACCGGCGGCGGTGGCCGCGAGCTGGCCGACCGAGGCGAAGACGAAGACCGTGATGAGACCGAACAGCGCCGCGTTGAACGACGGGCCGATGGCCGAGTGCAGATCGGGACTGAACTTCGCCCCGAGGACCCCGCCCGCGATGAACCCGGCGAAGGAGAGGATGCCGACGATGAAGCCCTGCCGGTAGCCGCTCAGGGCGAACGCCAGGGCGACCAGCACGAGGATGACGTCGAGCAGGTCCCCGGTGCCCACCGCTGCGCCTCCTCAGCCCACGCGCGGCAGGCCGCGCACGCGGCTTCGGTCCCACGGTTGCTCCCAGCCGCCGAGCGCGAGCAGGCGGTCGAGCAGGGCCGCGGTGAAGCCCCACACGAGCATGTCACGCACGGCGAACGCCGGGCCGGTGTAACCGCTGGGACTCGCCACCTGGACCCGGTTGGCCGGGTCGGCCAGCTCGGCGACCGGCACCCGGACGACGGCGGCGACCTCGGCGAAGTCGACTGGTGCGACCTGCGAGGGGGTGCGCCACCAGGACAGGACCGGGGTGACGGCGAAGCCCGTACGCGGGATGCCCAGCTGCGGGAGCGTCGTGAGGACGGTGACGCCGAGCGGGTCGAGACCGGTCTCCTCGACCGCCTCGCGCAGCGCCGCCTCGACCGGGCCGTCGTCGTCCGGTTCGATCTTCCCGCCGGGGAAGGCGGGCTGCCCGGCGTGCTCGCGCAGGTGCACGCTGCGCTCGATGAGCAGCACGTCGGGACCGTGCTGCTCATCGTGACCGAAGAGCACGAGCACCGCAGCCGGCCGGCCGCCGTCGACGGGCGGCACGCGGTGCCAGTCGTCCCAGCGGATCGCCGTCGCCGCGACGACGAGCGGCCGCAGCCAGTCGGGAGCGATCTGCACGGGGTCGGTCACAGCCGCACCCCGAGGTAGGTCTCGACGTCGCGCTGCAGGTCGGCGAGCCGTTGGTACTCGCCGCGGGCTACGTGCACCACCCGCCCGTCGGCGGCGACGAAGACGGTCATCGGCGGGCCGACCCCGCGGAAGCTGCGCAGCACCGTGCCGTCCTCGTCGACCACCGACGGGTAGCGCATGCCGGCGTGCGCGGCGAAGTCGAGCGCGCTGCGGGAGCTGTCCTCCGTGTCGACCCCGAGCACGCGCAGCCGGTCGCCCGCGCGCGCGTGCAGCGCCTGGAAGAACGGCACCTCGCGCCGGCACGGCTCGCACCAGCTGGCCCAGACGTTGAGCACGGTCGGCGCCCCGGTGAGCCGCGCCATCGGCACCGCCGCGCCCGCGCCGAGGCAGGGCAGGGTCACCGACGGCAGCGCGGCTGCGCCGTGGCCGGGCACCGGGCAGGCCGCCAGGCCGGCGCGGCTCACCAGCTCGGCGGTCGACGGCGGCGGCGCGAACGACGAGGCGGCACCCTTCACCGACGGGCCGGCCGTGGCGGCGTCGTTCGACGACGTAGCGCAGCCCGCCCCCAGGGCGAGCACCATCGCCCCCACCACGAGCCCGGCCGGTCTCATGCCGAGGTCGCCACCTGCTCCGCCGACTTCACCAGCTTGGCGGCGACCAGCGGGTCCGTCGGCCCTATGCCGTACGACGGGCACCACCGGGCGACCGCGCAGGCGCCGCACGCCGGCCGGCGCGCGTGGCAGACCCGCCGGCCGTGCCAGATCATCCGGTGTGACAGGACCGTCCAGTCGCTCTTCGGGAACAGCGCACCGACCTCGGCCTCGACCTGCACCGGGTCGTCGGAGGCAGTCCAGGCGAAGCGCCGGGAGAGTCGGCCGAAGTGCGTGTCGACCGTGATGCCCGGCGTGCCGAACGCGTTGCCGAGCACGACGTTGGCGGTCTTGCGCCCCACCCCGGGCAACGTGACGAGGTCCTTCAGCCGGCCGGGCACCTGTCCGCCGAACCGCTCGCACAGCGCCTGACCGATCCCGATCAGGCTGGTCGTCTTCGCCCGGAAGAAACCGGTGGATCTGATCAGCTCCTCGAGCTCGAGGCGGTCCGCGGCGGCGTAGTCGGCCGCGGTGGGGTAGCGCGCGAAGACCTTCGGCGTCACCTCGTTGACGCGCTTGTCCGTGCACTGGGCCGACAGGACGGTGGCGACGAGCAGCTCGAGCGGGGAGGAGAAGTCGAGCTCGCAGTGCGCATCGGGGTAGAGGCGCTCCAGCTCGCGGTTGATCCTGCGGGCCCGGCGGACCAGCGCCGTGCGGGTCTCTGATGCGACATCGAGCGCGGCGGCAGGCACCCGTCCAGCCTACGGTCGGCTCAGGCTGACCCGTCCGGGTGACAGCGGGCGAATCCCCCTCAAGCATCACGGCAGAGCCCCCGAGACACCCAGTGACGACTACGGAGAGTCACGACCGAGGGAGCGTGGGGGATGACGGCGCCGGGACGGCCATCCGCACGGCTGCGGCCGGTGCCCGAGCGCAGCGCCGACTTCGCTCACCTCACGCTCAGTGCCCTGCGCATCTACCGCAAGGCGCTGGCCGCCGAAGAGGACCGTGTCTCCTACTGGCGACGCATCATCCAGGCCCGGCTGGACCTGGTGCGCGCCGGCGAGCAGCGCGGCGGGCTGCGGCTCGACAGCGTGCGCGACATCCTGTCCGACCCGCGGGTCGGCACCGGGCGCACCGCGATCATGGCGATCCTTCCGCACGAGGACATGCCGCCGCTGCCGAACCTCGTGGGCCTGTGGCAGGCGGACCCGCTACCGGGCGACAGCCCGGAGGCCGTAGCGCACAACACACGGATGGAGCACGAGCTGGCGGACGCGGAGGTCGCCCTGTCGGCGTACCGCAGCGCGCTGCACCAGCGGATCGACGCCGCCACCGGCGAGCTGATCGCCCGCTACCGGGAGGACCCGACGCTGTGCCTGTCCGCGCTGCCGACGCTGCCGACGGATGGAGACTTGCTAGCAGCCGCAAACGGGTGATCATGGAGGCGTGTCACCGGACGGACCGGTGGGCAGGACTGCCATGACGATGCTGCTGCTGTTCACCCTGCTGTTCCCGGCCCTCCTCCTCTGCGGAGCGCTGGTGATGGAGCGTGTGGAGCGCCCGTTGCGCCAGGAGGCCCTCGGCGAGCGGGTGGTGCAGTTCCTCGAGACGGCGCGGCCGGAAGAGGTCGAGACCTACGTCAGCGAGGGGTTGGCGCCGGCGCTCGAGCGCTACTGGCGGCGGCGCGCCCCGCGCCGGCTGCGTTCATAGGCCAGACTGGAGCCGTGGACGCTCTGCTGGCGCAGCTGCCGCTGTTCGCCGCGCTCGACGCGGAGTCCAGCGAAGCGCTGCGCTCCGCGATGCGCGAGGAGCGCATGGAGCGCGGTGAAGTGATCTTCCACGAGGACGACGACGGAGACCGGCTCTACGTCGTCCTCGACGGGAAGGTGAAGATCTACCGCACGTCGCCGGACGGGCGGGAGAACATGTTGGCGGTCCTCGGCCCGGGCGACATGTTCGGCGAGCTGTCGCTGTTCGACCCCCGGCCGCGCACGGCGAGCGTCGCCACCGTGACCGAGAGCACGCTGCTCTCGCTGGCCCACGACGACCTGCGCCCCTGGCTCACCGGCCGGCCGGGCGTCGCGGCGCACCTCCTGCAGGCGTTGGCCCAGCGGCTGCGGCGTACGAACGAGGCGATGGCCGACCTCGTGTTCAGCGACGTCCCCGGCCGGGTGGCCAAGGTGCTGCTCGACTTCGGCACCCGGTTCGGCACCGCGACCGACGAAGGCGTGCGGGTCACCCACGACCTGACCCAGGAGGAGCTCGCCCAGCTGGTCGGCGCCAGCCGCGAGACCGTCAACAAGGCGCTGTCCGACTTCGTCAGCCGCGGCTGGATCCTCCTCGAGGGCCGCACGGTGACCCTCCTGGACGTCGACCGCTTGGAACGCCGCGCGCGCTAGAGACCCACGGCCTTGGCGGTGCGCTCGGTGGCCGCGACCTCCGAGACCTGCTGGCTCGAGCGGGCCAGGGCCAGCGCCTGCCGCAACGCGTAACGCGCGGCGGGGACGTCCCCGGCGGCGAGGTAGCAGTTGCCGAGCACCCGCAGGGCGACGATCCGCGAGCGCATGTCCTCCGCCTCGACCTCGAACGCCTTGCCGATCATCCCGAGCGCCTCGCGGTCCCGGCCCGCCTCCAGCAGCGCGCCCGCGCAGTGCGCGAGCGCCTGGCGGCGCGGGAAGATCAACGACGGCGCGTCGGTCGATGCGGCGGCCTCCTCGAGCAGGCTGAGCGCCTCGTCGAGCCGTCCCTGCGCCCGCAGCGCCTGGGCGAGCAGCACCTTGGGTCCGACGAATGCCGGCGGCTCGAGGTCCATGCCCTGCAAGCGCTCCAGCGCCCGGCGGGCGTCCTTCTCCGCGCCCGCACTGTCGCCGCGGTCGAGGCGGCAGTAGCCGAGCACCCCCAGCGACAGCGCCTCGGTCGTCGCGTGCTGCGCCTGTGCGGAGCAGTCGACCGCGTCCTCCAGCACGTCGATGGCCTTGCGGGGCCGACCGGCCCCCCGCTCCGCCGCGCCCCATGCGGTCAGCGCCATCGCCCTGCCCCACGTGTCGGAGAGCGCGACGAACCCGTCGTACGCCGCACGTGCCCCGGCCCGCGCTGCCTCGATGTCACCGAGCTCGGCAGCGGCGAACGCGTCGATCGTCTGGCAGGCCGCGACCCCCCACGGCTCGCCCATCGCCTTGCCGAGCGGCAGCAGCCCCTGGGCCAGCTGGCGTGCCTCGTGGTAGCGCCCCTGCAGCAGCCGCACGAACGCCTCGGTCCCGGCGCACCACGACAGGCCGCTGCCGTCGTCGAGCGAAGCGAACAGCTCGCCCGCCCGCGCGAGCGTCGTCTCGGCCACGGCCCAGTCGCCCCGCGTGGTGGCGCTCCACGCCCAGTGCTGGTAGGCCCAGCCGGCGCCGTGGTCGTCGCCCACGCGTTCGGCCAGCTGCAAGGCTTCGCGGAACCGCTGCTCCGCCGACTGCAGGCGGCCGGCCTGGTAGTCGATCATGCCCAGCTGGCGCAACGCCTCACCGGTCACCCGGTCGACACCGGCGTCGCTGGCCATCGTCAGCGCGGACACGAGAGCCTGCCGCGCCGCGTCGTCCTCACCCCGCTGGCGGCGGATCTCGCCGAGGACGACGAGGGCGGCGGCGCGTACGCCGAAGTCGCGGGCCTGCAACGGCGCCTCGAGGTCGACCTCCGCGTCGACCAGCCGGTGCAGGGCGACGCGCGCCGATGCCCGCCCGGTGAGCGCCGGGAGCCGCCCGTCCTCGGGGACACCGTCGCCGCCGACGAGCAGCGCCCGCGTGAACACCACCTCGGCCCGCCCGTTGTCCCCGCGGTAGATCGCTGCCTGCCCGAGCCGGGTCAGGGCCGCGAATCCGGACTGCCGCGCCTGCCAGGCCGGGTCGTCGGCCGGCAGCTGCATCTCGTCGGCGAGCTCGGCCGCCCGCTCGGCGTGGGCCGCGACGAAGGCGTCGACCTCCCCGCGCGGTCCGCGCATGCTGCCCGCCGCCCAGGTCGCGACGATCGCGTGCCGCCGGGCTCGCTCCGCCTTCGGGATCGCGGCGTAGACCACGTCGCGGGCGAGGGTGTGCGCGAACGTGTAGGCGGTCGGGCCGTCGCCGTCGCTGAGCTGGGTGATGATGCCGCGCGCATCGAGCCCCTGCAGCGCGAACTCGATCTCCTCGTCCGGCCGTGGATCGATCGCGACCAGCGTCGACGCGGCGAACCTGGTGCCGACGACGGCCGCATCCCGCAGCACCGCCTTGGAGACGGGGTCGAGGCCGTCGAACCGCGCCGCGAGGACCGACTGCACCCCGGCCGGCAGCATCTCGGTCGGCAGCTGGCTCTGCAGCCGCCACCCGTCATCGGTCGACCGCAGCACCCCCCGGTCGACCAGCAGGTGCAGCAGCTCGGCGAGAAAGAACGGGTTTCCCTGCGCGCGCTCGATCAGCAAGGACTGCGCCGCCGAGTCGAGCTCCCCACCGTCGAGGTAGGCACGCAGCAGCCGGCTCGATGCCGCGTCGTCGAGCGGCGTCACCGGCAGCAGCTCCGGGTCGGGCAGGCCCGTCCACCAGTCGTCGGGCAGGTCACCGTCGGCGAGGACGTCGCTGCGACCCAGGCACACCAGCAAGACCGGGCCCGCGAGCCGCTGCATGAGCGTGGTGAGCGCGGCCACCAGCTCGGGGGTGCCCCACTGCAGGTCGTCGACGATCAGCAGCAGCGGCCCGCTGGCGGACAGGCCGTCGAGCAGAGCGAGCACCGCGTCGAGCAGCGGGTCGGTCCCCTCGCTCGTCGTCCCCGGGGCCGCGGTCTCTCGAGGTGCGGGCATCGACGCAGTCAGGCCGAGCAGCGACAGCAGCCACTCGACCACGTTGGCGGGCAACGGGTGGCGGTAGGTGGGGCGCTCCAACCGGGCGAGGGTCCGGCGTACCCGGTCGGCAGCCTGCTCCTCCGACTCGTCCTCGGCGATGCCGCAGGCGGTGCGGACCCACTCGGCGATCGGCGCGAGCGCCCGACCGGTGCCGTACGGGGTGCAGCGACCCCAGAGCACCCACTGGTTCGGCGCCTGGGTGGTGAAGCGGGCGAGCTCGGCGGCCAGCCGGGTCTTGCCGACGCCGGCCTCCCCGGTGACGACGACCGTCGCCGGTCGGGCCCGTTGCTCGACGTCGAGCAGCCGCCCGATCAGGGCACCCAGCTCGGCGTCCCGGCCGACGAACGGCGCCTCCTCGCCCACGCCGAGCCGGACGGCCCCGGGCGGGCGCAACCCGAGCAGCTCGTAGGCCGGCACCGGCTCGCGCTTGCCCTTCAGGCGCAGCGGGGTCAGCGCCCGCCAGGAGGCGATCGACATCGTCGCGAGCGCGGTCTCGCGGCCGGCGTAGACCGAGCCGATCGCTGCCGCGTCGGCCAGCCGGGACGCGGTGTTCACCGTGTCGCCGACGACCGTGTAGGCCATGTTGGCCTGGACACCGGCGAGCACCTCGCCGGTGTTGAGCCCGACCCGCAGCCCCATCCGGCGGCCGCCACCGACCTCCTGCTCCATCAGCCGGCGCAGCGACGCCTGCATCTGCGCGGCGGCGCGTACGGCGCGCTCCGGGTCGTCCTCGTGCATGGTCGGCGCTCCGAAGACCGCCATGATCCCGTCGCCGGTCAGCTTGTCGACGTGGCCGCCGACCGCGGTGACGGCCGCGGCGAGCTCGGCGAGCACCCGGTCGGTGACGCCGCCGACCCGCTCCGGGTCGAGATCCTCGGCCCACGCGGTGAAGTCGGACAGGTCACCGAAGAGGACGGTGACGAGGCGCCGCTCCGCGCTGCCGTCGCCGAACTCGGCCGGCCGTTCGAGCGGTGCGCCGCAGTTGAAGCAGAAACGCGCGCCCGGCACCGCCGGCGTCGCGCAGACGGAGCAGGCGAGCCGGCTCACCCGTCGTGGTCCCGGAGGTAGTCGATCTGCGCCTTCACCGAGAGCTCGGCGGCCGGCCAGACGGCCCTGTCGACGTCGGCGTAGACGGTCTCGACAACGTCGCGCGGCGAGGTCGCGCCCGCCGCGAGCGCTGCCCGGACCTGCTCGAGGCGTTCCTGGCGGTGGGCGAGGTAGAAGTCGAGGACGCCCGCCGCGTCGGCGAGCACCGGACCGTGGCCGGGCAGCAGCGTGCGCAGTCCGGCGTCGGCCATGCCCCTCAGCCGCTGCAGGCTGTCGAGATAGTCGACGAGCCGGCCGTCGGGATGGGCGACGACCGTCGTGCCGCGGCCGAGGACGGTGTCGCCGGTGAGGATCGCGTCGTCGGCCGGCAGGTGGAAGCAGAGCGAGTCGGCGGAGTGGCCAGGCGTGGCGACCACGCGCACCTCGAGGCCGTCGGCGGCGACCACGTCGCCTCCGCCGAGCCCCTCGTCACCCCACCGGTGCTGCGGGTCGAGCGCGCGGACCGGGGCATGGACCCGCTCGGCGAACGTCCGCGCCCCCTCGGAGTGGTCGACGTGGCCGTGGGTCAGCAGGACGACCGCGACCGACCCGGCCTCGTCGCCGACCCGGCCGAGGTGGCCGGCGTCCTCGGGTCCGGGGTCGATGACGATCGAGCGGGTGCCGCCGGGCTCGCGAAGGATCCAGGTGTTGGTGCCGTCGAGGGTCATCGGCCCGGGATTGGGGGCGAGGATCCGGGTCGCGCGGGCGGTGGCGGGCTCGGGCGCCCCGGTCACGCGGGGTATCCCTCCTCGTGCGGCAACAGCAGGCGGGTCTCGTCGGCGTCGACCACGATCTTGGGCAGCACGGTCTTGACGTCGCGCCGGCTCCCGGCCTCGAGCACCTCGTCGACGGTGTCGTAGCCACTGAGCTCGGCGAGCGTGTAGGCGGTGGGCGGCATCATGAACATGTCGCCGTCGGCCATCCGCCGCAGCGCCTCCTGCGGCCGCAGCCACACGACCTGGTCGGCCTCACCGCCGACGTCCCTGGTGCGCTGGCCCTCGGGCAAGGCCGCGACGAAGAACCTCGTGTCGTAGCGGCGGGGCTCGGCCTCGGGAGTGATCCAGTGCGCCCACGGTCGCAGCAGGTCGGCGCGCACCACCAGCCCGCGCCGCTCGAGCAGCGAGGCGAACGACAGCGAGCGGTCGATCAACGCCTGCCGCTCGGTCTCCCAGTCGTCGCCGGTGGTGTCGGCCACGACCTCGCCGGCGTGCTCTCCCGCCAGCAGGACCCCCGACTCCTCGAAGGTCTCGCGCACCGCCGCGCAGACCAGTGCCCGGGCGACCGCCGCGTCGGCGTGCAGGATGCCGGCCCAGTCATCAGCCGGCGGGCCGTCCCAGGCGTTGACCGGCAGCTCGGCATCGCGCGGGTCGACGCGGCCGCCGGGGTAGACGTACATGCCCGCCGCGAACGCCATCGTCGCCACCCGGCGCAGGAGGTAGGCCTCCAGGCCCTCCCGGCCGTCACGCAGCAGGACGACGGTCGAGGCGTCGCGCGCGGGTGCCGCCTCCTCTTCCCCCGCCTGGATCCGCAGCGCGCGCTCGGTCCAGTCACCCGGCACCCCGCGGGACAGGCGGCGCAGCGCAGCGAGAGCCTCGGCGGGATCGGCGGCCATGACCGCGATCGTACGGCGAAGCGGTGGCGCTCCGGTCAGCGGACCTCGACGATGATCTCGACCTCGACCGGCGCGTCGAGCGGCAGCGCGGCCATGCCCACGGCGCTACGGGCGTGGCGGCCCGCGTCGCCGAACACGTCCTGCAGCAGCTCGCTCGCGCCGTTGACCACCTGCGACTGACCGGTGAACGACGGGGCGCTCGCGACGTAGCCGACGAGCTTGACGACCCGGGTGACCTCGTCGAGGTCGACGACCGTGGTGAGGGCGGCCAGCGCGTTGAGCGCGCACTGGCGGGCGAGATCCTGGGCCGTCTCCGGGTCGACCTCGGCACCGACCTTGCCGGTGGCAGGCAGCTTGCCGTCACGGACCGGCAGCTGACCTGACGTGAACACCAGGTTGTCGGTGCGGGTGGCGGGCACGTAGGCCGCGACCGGTGGGACGACCTCCGGCAGGGCGAGGCCGAGCTCGGCGAGGCGCTCCCGTGCCGTCACTGCTTGGGGCGCTTGAGGTAGGCGACGAGCTGCTCCGGGTTGGGCCCGGGGATGACGGACACCAGCTCCCAGCCGTCGTCGCCCCAGTTGTCGAGGATCTGCTTGGTGGCGTGGACCAGCAACGGTACGGTCGCGTACTCCCACTTCATGTGACGGACCCTACGGGGCCGTCACATGAAGGTGCCGAGCCGCATGGGCGCGACCCCCAGCGAGGGGTCAGGCGCTGGCCGCGCGGCGGCGGCGGAGCAGGCGCTTGCGCTCCAGCTCGTTGAGCCCGCCCCAGATGCCGTGCGACTCCTCGGTCTCGATCGAGTGGTCGAGGCACTGCTGCTGCACCGGACAGCTGCGGCAGATCGCGCGCGCGTTGCCCTCCCGCCAGTCCTTCTCCGGCTTGCGCTCGAAGTGACTCGGCGGGAAGAAGTAGACGGCGTTCTCACCGTGGCACGCGGCCTGGGCGCGCCAGGTGGTGTCGTCTGTGAGCAGCACGGGTGCACACCTCCCGAGCGGGGTATGAGGGAGCGTTCAGGTGTGTGCTTCGCCACACCGCCGCCGGTCTCCTGCTGGGAAACCGAAACTGGTTCGGCCGTTTCCCGCCGAAGGGCCGCGGCTACGCTCGAACGCTGTGACGACACCGGCGGGGAGCCCGCAACACGACTGGCACGACGTGCGCCTGCACGTGGTGACCGGCAAGGGCGGCACCGGCAAGACGACGGTCGCAGCGGCGCTCGCCCTCGCGCTCGCCAGCGGCGGCAAGCGCACGCTGCTGACCGAGGTCGAGGGGCGCCAGGGCATCGCCCAGCTCTTCGACAGCCCGCCGCTGCCCTATGAAGAGCGGAAGGTGGCGGTCGCGCCGCGCGGCGGTGACGTCTTCGCGCTGGCGATCGACCCCGAAGAGGCGCTGCTCGAGTACCTCGAGATGTTCTACAACATGCGCCGCGCCGGCCGGGTCCTCAAGCGCCTGGGCGCCATCGACTTCGCCACGACGATCGCGCCCGGGCTGCGCGACGTACTGCTCACCGGCAAGGTCAAGGAGTCGGTCACCCGCGGCCGCCGCGGCGGCCCGCAGTACGACGCGGTCGTGCTCGACGCCCCGCCGACCGGACGGATCGCGCGGTTCCTCAACGTCAACGCCGAGGTCGCCGGGCTCGCCCGGATGGGTCCGGTGAAGAACCAGGCCGACAGCGTCATGGATCTGCTGCGCTCCCCGCGCACCGCGGTCCACGTGGTGACGATCCTCGAGGAGATGCCGGTCCAGGAGACGATCGACGGCGTCCGCGAGCTCGAGGAGGCCGACCTGCCGGTGGGTGCCGTCATCGTCAACATGACGCGTACGCCGCTCCTGTCGGCCGCCGACCTGGCCCGGGCCGCAGCCGGCGACGTCGACCGGGAGGAGCTGTCCCGCGGTCTCAAGGCCGCCGGCATCGAGGCCGGCCCGTCCGTGGTCGGCGGGCTGACCGCCGAGGCGGTCGAGCACGCCCGCCGGGTCCAACTGGAGGAGCGGGAGCGCGACGAGCTCGCCGAGCTCGAACGCCCGACCTACGAGCTGCCGCTGCTCGCCGACTCGGTGGACCTCGGCGGCCTCTACCACCTCGCCGAGTCACTGATCGAGCAGGGCGCGGCATGAACGGCAAGCCGCCGACGCTCGACGTCGACCACATGCTCGACAGTGCCGAGATCGTCGTCTGCTGCGGCGCCGGCGGCGTCGGGAAGACCACCACCGCGGCCGCTCTCGCGTTGCGCGCGGCCGAGCGGGGCCGGCGTACGGTCGTCATGACGATCGACCCGGCCAAGCGCCTGGCCCAGTCGATGGGGCTCAACGAGCTGACCAACGAGCCGAGCGTCGTCGAGGGCGTCGACACCGCGGCCGGCGGCGAGCTGCAGGCGATGATGCTCGACATGAAGCGGACGTTCGACGAGCTGGTGATCTCGCACTCGGACCCCCAGCGCGCCGAGCAGATCCTCGCCAACCCGTTCTACGTCGCGCTGTCCAACAGCTTCGCCGGCACGCAGGAGTACATGGCCATGGAGAAGCTGGGCCAGCTCAAGCGCGACGGCGACTGGGACCTGATCGTCGTCGACACCCCGCCGAGCCGGTCGGCGCTCGACTTCCTCGACGCGCCGCAGCGCATGTCGGGCTTCCTCGAGGGCCGGCTGATCCGCATCCTGCTGGCGCCGGCGAAGGCCGGCGGCAAGGCCTACCTGAAGTTCATCTCGGTCGGGGTCAACATGATCACCGACCTGCTCAACCGGCTGCTCGGCGCGCAGGCGCTGAAGGATCTCAGCCGGTTCGTGTCGTCGTTCGAGTCGATCTTCGGCGGGTTCCAGGAGCGCGCGGAGCGCACCTACGCGCTGCTGCAGCAGCCGGGCACGTCGTTCCTCGTCGTCGCCGCGCCCGAGCGCGACGCGCTGCGGGAGGCGTCCTACTTCGCCGAGCGGCTCGAGGACGAGGAGATGCCGCTGGCCGGGCTGGTGCTCAACCGGGTGCACTCGACAGCCGTGCCACGGCTCTCGCCGGAGCGGGCGCTCGCCGGGGCCGAGGCGCTCGAGGAGGCGGAGGAGGAGCCGCTCGCCGCGGCGGTGCTGCGGGTGCACGCCGACCGGGCCGGCGCGGCCCTTCGCGACCGGCGGATGCGCGACCGGTTCACCTCGGCCCACCCCGGGGTGGCCGTCGTGGAGGTGGCGGCCCAGGCCGGCGACGTGCACGACCTCGACGGGCTGCGCATCATCGGCGCCGACCTGGCGGCCGGCGCCCCGGCCGCGATGCCCACCGCGGGCTGAGGGCTCAGCTCGCGATAGCCGTGTCGCCCCTGCCGGTGCGGGTCTCGTAGTCGGTGCGGGCGTCCTCGAGCAGTTTGCGCCACGAGGTGACCTCGGGACGGCGGCGCAGCAGCGCCCGCCGCTCGCGCTCGGTCATGCCGCCCCACACGCCGAACTCCACCCTGTTGTCGAGCGCGTCCGCGAGGCACTCCGTCCGGACGGGGCAGCCGAAGCAGAGGGTCTTCGCCCGGTTCTGCGCCGCGCCCTGCACGAACAAGGTGTCGGGCGTCACCTGACGGCACGCAGCCTTCGCGGTCCAGTCCTCGATCCAGGCCATGACGCGATCCTCGGGGGTCTCGGTTGCTCCTTGCCGGAAGCGCACCGCGAGGTACGCCGCACCAAGGAACGTACGAACAGGACGCGGGTGACCAATAGACCCTGTTCGGTTCATGTTGGATAGCCCGTTCGGAGGATGGACAATGGCTGATCGGCCGTGAGGCGGTCTCGCCGCGGGCAGCACCTACCGTGGTGGGCGTGCGTAGCGAGGGAACGGGCGGCCGCGTCGGACTGCTGGCGCTGGTCAGCGCCCTCGCGGGCCTGCTGGTCGCCGGGCTGTTCCTGCCTGTGCTGGGCGGGCTCGGGCTCGCCGCCCGCGCCGGCGTGCACCAGTTCGAGAGCCTGCCGACCCAGCTGGAGACCCCGCCCCTGCCGCAGCGGTCGCAGATCCTCGCCGCCGACGGGTCGCTGCTCGCGACCTTCTACTACGAGAACCGCGTCGACGTGCAGCTCGACCAGATCGCCCCGGTCATGCGCAAGGCGATCGTCGCGATCGAGGACTCCCGCTTCTACGCCCACGCCGGCGTCGACATCAAGGGCGCGTTGCGGGCGCTGTTCACCAACGTCGAGGCCGGCGGGGTGCAGCAGGGCGGCTCGACGATCACCCAGCAGTACGTCAAGAACGTACTGATCGAGACCGCCACCACCAAGCAGGACAAGCGCGAGGCCACCGCCGACACGATCGGCCGCAAGCTGCGCGAGGCGCGCTACGCGATGGCGCTGGAGAAGAAGCTGTCGAAGGACGAGATCCTGCGGCGCTACCTCAACATCGCCTACTTCGGCGACGGCGCCTACGGCATCTACGCGGCGGCCAAGCACTACTTCTCGGTGGCCCCGTCGCAGCTGACCCTGGCCCAGGCCGCGACGCTGGCCGGTCTGGTCCGCAACCCCAACGGCTTCAACCCGCGGCTGCACCCGCAGGCCGGCAAGGCTCGGCGCGACACCGTGCTGAACGTCATGGACAAGCTGCACGTGGTCGACCACCAGGACGTGGTCGCCGCCCTCGCCCAACCACTCGGCCTGAAGATCACGGCACAGAACAACGGCTGCGAGGGCAGCACCTCGCCGTTCTTCTGCGACTACGTGCTCGAGGAGATCAAGCAGCTGCCGACGCTCGGTGCCACGCCCGACGACCGCACCAAGCTGCTGCTGCGGGGCGGGCTCGTCATCCACACGACGCTCGACCCGAAGGTCCAGCAGGCCGCCGACGCGGCGGTGCACGCGCTGGTGCCGGCGAAGGGGCCGTACGGCGGGGCGGAGGCGGTCATCCAGCCCGGCACCGGGCGGATCGAGGCACTGTCGGTCAGCCGCGACTACGGCAGCGGACCCGACCAGACCCGGATCAACTACGCGGCCGACTACGACCACGGCGGCAGCCAGGGCTTCCAGTCCGGTTCGACGTTCAAGATCTTCACTTTGGCGGCCGCCCTGCGGGAGGGTCTGTCGACCGGCTACACGATGTACGCGCCACCGGTCCTCGTGAACCCGGGCGGCTTCCGCGACTGCGAGGGCCACGTCCTCGACTACGGCGGCCAGGACGTGCACAACGCCGAGGACGGCGAGGGCGGCACCTTCTCGCTGCGGACCGCGACCTGGCAGTCGGTCAACACGTTCTTCGTGAAACTCGAGCAGAAGATCGGCCTGTGCGCACCGGTGCAGGTCGCCCAGTCGGTCGGCGTACACACCGCCACCGGCCAGCCGATCGTCGGCCACCCGTCGTTCACCCTCGGCGTCTACGACGTGAGCCCGCTCACGATGGCCAACGCCTACGCGACGTTCGCCGCGCACGGAAAGTACTGTGACCCGATCGCGATCACCTCGATCATCGACCAGACCGGCAACCACCTGCAGCTGCCGCAACGCGGCTGCCACCAGGCCGTCGATCCCGGCCTGGCCGACACCGTGACCGACGTGCTCCAGGGCGTCGTGCAGCACGGCACCGGCACGGGCGCGCAGATCGGCCGGCCCGCCGCCGGCAAGACCGGGACCGTCGAGAACTTCTCCGCCGCGTGGTACTGCGGCTACGTGCCCCAGCTGTCGAGCTGCGTCTGGTTCGGCTACCCGGCCGGCGCGCAGGGCCGCCAGCTGAGCAACGTGACCATCAACGGGCAGTACTACCCGCACGTCTACGGCGCGTCGATCCCCGCGCCGATCTGGCAGAAGACGATGGCAACCGCACTGCAGGGCGTGCCGGTGGTCCCGTTCGCCGCGCCCGACAAGTCCTACCTGCCGCCCGCCCCGGCCGCGCCGACGCCGGGGACGCCGTCGACACCTGGTCCCGGGCCCTCGGCGCCGGCTCCGGGCCCGACGGGCGCCAGCCCTCCACCGGCGCCGGCACCGCCGGGGCACGGCCACGGACACGGACACTAGGCGTGGCGGATGCCCTGCTGACGCCGTTGCGGATCGGCGGCGCCACGATCCGCAACCGGCTCTACCGCGCCCCGGTGCTCGAGGGCGCGGGCGACGGCGACGACGCCGCGGAGGTCTACGCGCGGCAGTTCGTGCCCAACGCCACGGCCGGGGTCGGCCTGATCATCCAGGGCTCCTCGTGCATCGCGGCGGAGGGCCGCACGTCGCCCGGCATGACCTGCGTCGACAGCCGCGCGAAGGTGCTGCGCCTGGCACCGATGGTCGACGCCGTCCACAGCGCGGGCGCGGCGGTCTTCCTGCAGGCGGGGCACGGCGGCATCTACGCGATGGAAGCGTGGCACGAGCCCTACGCCAGCGCCCGCCGCGGGCCGCTGCTGGCGGCCTCTCCGGTGCCGTGGCTGCTGCGGCCGTCGTTCCGGGGGGTCCCGGTGCGCGTCATGAGCACCGACCAGGTGCGGGCGATGGCCGCACGCTACGGCGAGGTCGCGGCCTGGGCGCGGGAGGCCGGCTACGACGGCTTCCAGCTCGGCTCGGCCAACGCCAAGCTCCTCGACCAGTTCCTGTCGCCGTTCTACAACCGGCGCACCGACGAGTTCGGCGGGTCCGTCGAGCGGCGGGCGGGCGTGCTTCGCCTGATCCGCGCGGAGGTGGCGGCGCGGGCCGGCGCCGACTTCCCGTGCGCGGTGAAGGTGCCGGTCGAGACGGCGCCCTTCGGCTTCCCGCGTACGACGCGCGCCGAGGCGCTCGAGGTCTGCCGGCTCGTGCAGGAGTGGGGCTTCGACGCGGTCACACCGGTGGCGGTGTCGGTGTTTCCCGACACCACGCTGTGCCGCGGTGACGCGCCCGACAGCTTCCGCACCAACCCCGCGATGGCGGCCCGGCTGCGGCAGGCGGCACCGCACCGGCTGCGGCGTACGACCATCACTCTCGGCGCGCGGGTCGGTGCTCGCCGGGCTCGTTTCTCGCCGGTGTGGAACCGGTCGCTGTTCGCCGAGGTCTCGCGGCGGCTGATGATCCCGGTGTTCGCGGTCGGCGGGATCCGTACGCCGGACGAGGTGCGGTCGATCCTGGACTCCGGCGAGGCCGACATGGTCGGTATCGGCCGGCCGTTCTACGCCGAGCCCGATCTCGCCGCGCGCATCCTCGGCGCGGGGACGGAGCCGGTGCTCTGCCGCAACTCCAACCGCTGCGTGCCGGCGCAGATGCTCGGCATGCGCGGTGCCTGTTACAACCCCGAGGTCAACAAGGCGCGGCAGGCGGCGCGGTCGGGCGGGTGACGCGGGGCACCTTCGACCCGTCACCGGGTCAGGCGTTCCTCGTCCGGTCAGGCGAGCTGGCGGCGTACCTCGGCGGCGACCCGGGAGCCCTCGGCGCGCCCGGCGACCTTCGGCTGCACGGCCTTCATCACCTGGCCCATCGCCTGCTGGCCCTGCGCGCCGGTCTCGCCGATCGCCGCCGCGACGAGCGCGGCGAGCTCCTCGTCGGAGAGCTGGGCGGGCAGGTAGTCCTCGAGCACCGCCTGCTCGGCCCGCTCGTTGTCCGCGAGCTCACCGCGGCCGGCGCCGTCGAACGCCTCCGCCGCCTCCCGGCGCTTCTTCGCCTCGCGGGTCAGCACGGTCAGCACGTCGTCGTCGGACAGCTCGCGAGCCTGCTTGCCCGCGACCTCCTCGGTCGAGATCGCGGCCAGCGCCATGCGCAGCGTGGCCGTCCGCACCGTGTCACGGCCCTTGATGGCGGCGGTCAGGTCGTCGTGCAGGCGCTGCTTGAGGCTCATGCCATGGAGCCTTCCACGTCAGCGAAGATGGATCACATGAGAGCCCGCGCCGCCGTCCCGCTCGGCCTGCTCGCGACCGGCGCCGCCGGGCTGGCCTACGCCGCGGGCTACGAGGTGCGGGCGTTCCGGCTGCGCCGGGTCACGGTGCCCGTCCTGCCGCCGGGGTCGCGACAGCTTCGCGTGCTGCAGGTGTCGGACCTGCACCTGCTTCCCGCGCACGAGAAGACGGTCTCGTTCGTGCGCAGGCTGGCGATGCTCGAGCCGGACCTGGTGGTCGACAGCGGCGACAACCTGGCGCACGTCGACGCGGTGCCGACTGCGGTGCGGGCCCTCGAGCCGTTGTTCGCGTTCCCCGGCGTCTTCGTCGGCGGCTCCAACGACTACTACGCGCCGCGACCCAAGAACCCCGCGCGCTACCTGCTCCCCGACCGCGGCCGGCGGATCCACGGCAAGCCGCTGCCGTGGGAGGACCTGCGCTCGGCGATGGTCGGCGCCGGCTGGGTGGACGTGCGCAACCGGCGTACGTCGGTGTCCCTCGACGGGCTCACGCTCGACGTCGGCGGCGTCGACGACCCGCACATCTGGCTGGACCGCTACGACGAGATCGCCGGCGCGGTCTCACCCTCCGCCGACCTGGGCCTCGGGCTGACGCACTCGCCCGAGCCGCGGGTGCTGTCCAGGTTCGCCGCCGACGGCTTCGGGCTGGTGCTGGCCGGCCACACGCACGGCGGGCAGCTGCGGGTGCCGGGCATCGGCGCGCTGGTGACCAACAGCGGCCTGGACACCGCCCGGGCGCGCGGGCTGTCGCAGTACGACGGCATGTGGCTGCACGTGTCCGCGGGACTGGGCACGTCGCCCTACACGCCGGTGCGCTTCGCCTGCCCGCCGGAGGCGACGCTGCTGACACTCGTCGGCAGGTAGACTGGACCGGTTTCCGCGGGGTGTGGCGCAGTTTGGTAGCGCGCTGCGTTCGGGACGCAGAGGTCGTGGGTTCAAATCCCGCCACCCCGACAAATCGGCCGGTGCTCCGTCGAGCACCGGCCGCTGTCGTTTCTCTCCCCGCCTGCCGTCACGATTACGGTGTCCGGATGGGCAAGCCGACGCGGTGGGCGACCGACCACGACGCCGGGCACTCCGAGTGGTACATCGAGCGCTTCCGTCGCATGGCGGCCGAGGGCGCCGACCTCGCCGGTGAGGCGCGACTCGTCGACCTGTTGCTGCCACGAGGTGGCCGCGTGCTCGACGCCGGATGCGGACCGGGGCGGGTCGGCGCCGAGCTGCACGCCCGCGGGCACCACGTGGTCGGGGTCGACGCCGACCCGAAGCTGATCGAGGCCGCGCGCGAAGACCACCCGGGACCGCACTGGCTCGTCGCCGACCTCGCCGAGCTCGATTTGCCGGCGATGGGCGAGCCCGAGCCGTTCGACGGCGCAGTGGTCGCCGGCAACGTCATGCCCTACCTGGCACCGGGCACCGAACGCGACGCCCTCACCCGAGTCGCCACACACCTCGTGCCGGACGGCTTCGTGGTCGTGGGCTTCGCGACCGACCGCGCCTACGCGCTCGCCGACTTCGACTCCGACATCGAGGCGTCCGGGCTCCGGCTCGAGCACCGGTTCGCGACCTGGGACCTGCGCCCCTGGCACGACGACGCGGGATGGGCGGTCACCATCGTTCGCCGCCCGGCAGTTTCCGAATCGTGACCTGACCGCGGAACCGCACCCGCTCCACCTCGCGTCCAAGGCCCGACGCGACCCGGAGGTGCGGCATGCGACAACACCGGCGTACGACGGCATCGGCCGGACTGGCAGCCATCGTGCTCGCCCTTGCACTCGCCGGCTGCTCGTCGAGCAACCCGACCGCGAGCAACGCCACGGCGGGCAACGCGACGGCAGGTGGGGTCGAGCACGGGACGGCCGGCAAGGCCGCACCCCTGGCCGTCCCGCCGCAGCGCGTCCCCGGCGACGCCGCCACGACGAACAGTGGAAGCAGCGGCGACACCGCCGGCACCGCAACGGGCGGCAACGCCGGGTTGCCGAGCGGCGGAGGTACGACCCAGAGCACCCAGGCGCGCGTGCTCAGCGCGGCCGAGGTGCAGCCGTCGTACCAGATCCGGACGGCGAACATCGACCTGACCGCGAAGGACCCGCTCGGTGCCAAGGCTCACGTCGTGAGCATCGCGACGGCGGCCGGCGGGTTCGTGTTCGCCGACGACAGCACCAGCGACCACGGCCAAGCCTCGGTCGACGTCACCCTGAAGGTGCCGCCCACGGCGTACGACGGCGTCGTGCACCGCATCAGCACCGGCGTGGGCACCCTGCGCCGGGTGCAGCAGTCGACGCAGGACGTCACCGGCCAGGTCATCGACGTGCAGAGCCGGCTCGGCGTGCAGCGCGCGAGCATCGCCCGCCTGCAGACGCTGCTCGGCTCGGCGACCGACCTCGGCAAGATCATCCAGTTGGAGTCGGAGCTGACCGGCCGCGAGGCGACGCTGGAGTCGATGGAGGCCCAGCTCAAGGCGCTCACCGACAAGACCGACCTGAGCACCGTCGAGGTCACCATCAGCGAGCCGGGCAAGCAGCCGAAGCCGAAGCCCGTCGCCGGCGCGGTCACCGTGTCGGACGGCTTCGACGGCGGCGCCCACGCGTTCGTGACGTTCTTCCGGTGGTTGGGCATCGCCCTCGGCGCAGTGCTGCCGTTCGCGGCAGCGGCTGCGGTGATCGGCGCCGCCGTGGTGCTGGTACGCCGCCGGCTGCACCGCTCGCAACCGCAGGAAGGCTGAGATGCTGACCGGGTGGCCAGGCTCCTGATCGTGCACCACACGCCGTCCCCCGCGCTGCGCGACATGTTCGAGGCCGTGCGCGCCGGTGCGACGACCGACGAGGTCCAAGGCGTCGAGGTCGTCACCCGGCCGGCGCTGACGGCGGGCGCCGCCGACGCTCTCGCCGCCGACGGCTACCTGCTCGGGACCCCGGCCAACATCGGCTACATGTCGGGCGCCCTCAAACACTTCTTCGACACGATCTACTACCCGTGCCTGGAGGAGACGGCGAAGCGTCCTTACGCGGCCTACGTCCACGGCGGCATGGACACCACCGGCGCGATCCGCGCGATCGACGCGATCGCCGGCGGGATCGGCTGGCGGCGAGCAGCCGAGCCGGTGCTCGTGACCGGCCCGCCGACCAAGGAGGACCTGGCCACGTGCTGGGAGCTCGGCGCCACCCTCGCCGCCACGCTGGGCGGTTGACCGGGAGGCCGCGCACCAAGGAACTAACCGCAGAACTCCCGCGCCAGGATGCCCCACGCCTCCGTCGTCAGCCGTAGCGACTCCACGTCGATCCGCTCGTCGCTGCCGTGGAATCGACTCGCGAACTCTCGGTGGTCGACCTGCGCCGACATCACGGCGAACCCGTAGCCGACGGCGCCGGCCGCGCGGTAGAAGGTCAGGTCGGTGCCGCCCGGGGTGAGCCGCGGCATGACGACCGCGCCGGGGTGCGCACGTTGCGTGAGCCGGGTCAGCAGGTCCCACAGTGGCGTGTCGGTGGGCGACGACGACGCCGGCAGGTCCCACACCCGCTCGATCGACACGTCGCCGGCCAGCTCGCCGAGCGCCGAGACCAGGTAGCGGTCCACGTCGTCACCCGTCTCACTGGGCACGATCCGGATGTCGACCTCGACGTCGACGGCGTCCGGGATCACGTTGGTCTTGACCCCGCCGTGGATCACCGTGGGGGCGAACGTCGTGTGGGTCATCGCATGGGCGACGCCGGCACCGGTCGGCAGCGCCCGCGCCGCGTCCCACACCCGGTCGGGGTCCAGCAGCGCGGACCGGACCTCGGGTGTGACGTCCAGCCCGGCGACGTACGCCGTCCACTGCTCCGACAGGTAGGAGCGGGGCCGGATGGCAGCGACCCGACGGACGACCTCGGCGGCCTTCAGCAGCGCGTTGTCGGCGGTCAGCGGCATCGAGCCGTGGCCCGGGGTGCCGCGCACCCGCAACCTCCGCGCCTGGGTGCCCTTCTCCCCGCTGGTTATCGCGACGTGGTGGCCGGCG
>Ga0070658_10001234_pt1 | contig 21918 bp, 21 predicted proteins | sample KBSC13metaG_FD_64664 | JGI IMG/M metagenome (GOLD analysis project Ga0070658, IMG submission 64664) | Corn rhizosphere microbial communities from Kellogg Biological Station, Michigan, USA - KBS C1-3 metaG | ecosystem: Host-associated > Plants > Roots > Rhizosphere > Soil ...
GTCAGAGCCGAGGAGAGCATCGGCGTGCCCCAGTGCAGCGCCGTATCCACCATCTTCTGCGGATCGCGGCGCATCTCCTGCCGCGCTTTCAACCGCTGCACATCCTCGGCATGATACCGGCGCGTCCGCCGCCCCGGATCGGCAAACTCCGACCGCAACAATCCCCGGCTGACGTAGGAGTAGAGCGTCGGCAGACTGATCCCCAACTCCTCCGCGACTTCCGACGCGCTCATATAACTACGATCCATCGGCTTGCTCTTGTCTCCGCGCATCGCCTCACCCGCCTATACATTGATTGCTAAATCAAGGTTGACAATATATCTTTCTCTGTCCCATATTGTAGTCGAAAGCGTGTAGATCTTGCAAGAGGAGAGATGAAGATGACAGCACTAGAGGTAAGAGCAGGTTTGGATGGAGTGGTCGCCGCAGAGACGCGCCTCAGCGGCGTGGATGGACAGGCAGGAGAACTGGTGATCGCCGGCTTCGCAGTCGAGGAGTTGGCGCCGCAAGCGACCTTTGAGGAGGTTGTCTATCTGCTCTGGCATAAGGATCTGCCGAATACCGCCCAACTCTCGGAGTTCCGGCGGGATCTGGCAGCAGCGAGAACACTGCCGCAGATCACGCTGGAACTCCTGCAAGCCGCAGCGGCCTGCAAGACACCTCCGATGGACGCTCTGCGAATGGCAGCCGACACGCTCAGCCTGGCAACAACACCAGACAACTCTTCCAGGGACACTGCCCATGCCGCAAAACTGGTGGCGGCCTTTCCCACCATTGTCGCCGCCTATTGGCGACTGCTGCACGGCCAATCGCCTCTCGCTCCTCGCCCGAATCTCAGCCATACCGCCAACTATCTCTATATGCTTACCGGCGAAGCGCCCAGTTTCGACCAAGCTCGCGCCCTGGACACCTACCTGAACACCGTCGTAGATCATGGCCTGAACGCCTCGACTTTCGCCGCCCGCGTCATCATTGCGACGCAGTCCGATCTGGTCTCTGCAATCGTCGGGGCTGTCGGTGCGCTGAAGGGACCGCTGCACGGCGGCGCTCCCGGCCCTGCCCTGGAGATGGTGTTCGAGATCGGGCATGAGGAGAATGCCGAAGCCTACCTGCGAGAGAAACTGGCGCATGGAGAGCGCCTCATGGGCTTTGGCCATCGGATCTACAAGGTGCGTGATCCCCGCGCCGATGTGCTGGCGCAAGCCGCCCAACAGCTCTTCCGCTCCGATGGAGACAAGGCTCTCTATACCCTTGCCTTGCATGTGGAACAGACCGCCTTACGCCTCCTGGAAGAGGTCAAGCCGGGACGCCATCTGCAGACCAATGTGGAGTTCTACACCGCCCTGCTCCTGCACGGCCTGAACTTGCCGACCGATCTCTTCACGCCCACCTTCGCTCTCGGTCGTGTCGCGGGTTGGATCGCCCACTGCTTCGAGCAGCAACGCCTCAACCGCATTATCCGCCCACAATCCGTTTACATCGGTGAACGTAATCGGCGTTGGATACCTACCAAGGCACGCTGATCCATCTACGGCGTAGCCTTGCCCTCCTATCCGCGGAACACCTATGTGCCTGCTTGCGGAACACCGCCTTCTCCTATGGCCGTAGTAGGTTATATGATCGCTCTTGCTGCAAACGGCTACGCCGACCTCTATACCCTGCTGGATCGGGAACACGTCCCTATCGAGTATATCAAGTGCCCCCTCAGCCCGAATTCGCGTGTGGAGGTGGCGCGGGCGCGAGAGTATCGCCCTGTCCTGCTGCACTGCTGGGGACCGCCCGGCTACTCAGTGACGCGCCCGACTATCCCGGAGCCGGAACTGCTTACCGAACTCGCGCAGTTCAGCGGCACACCTTTCCTCTCGGTCCACCTGGACTATCAGCCCGCCATTGATGGGGAGATGGAACGCGACGCCTTGATGGCGCATATACGCCGGGAGATCGCGACGCTGAAGCGGCTTTCAGGCAAGGAAGTTTTGCTGGAGAACGTACCCTGGTATCCCTGGCTGAACCAGCCGCGCTGGGCGATGGATCCGGCTTTCGTCACAGAGGCGGTAGTAGGGAGCGGCGCTCTCTTGCTGGTGGACACGGCCCACGCGCGCGCCTCGGCCTGGCATCGGGGAGAATCAGTGGAAGAGTATCTGGCCGCCCTCCCACTGGAACATGCCTGGGAGATTCATGTCTCCGGCCCGCGCATGACCGACGAAGGCTTGCGTGACCGCCACATGGCCCTGACCGAGACCGACTGTGCTCTCCTGACATTCGTCCTGGACCGCGCCCCCAATGTCCAACACATCACCCTGGAATATGCCGGTCGCCGCGAGAAAACGGCTCACTACAACGAGCCGGATGGCCCGGAACTTCTGGCTGAACAGTTAGCGCGATTGGACACGATCCGCAAACAGACGATCGTCTTACTCAAAAAGGCCCATCAAGATCACATCGACCATGAGGTTGTGCGATGAGCATCACCACCCCAAACACAGTATGCACACGAATATTTCGACCCTACCTCTTTAAGATGGCAGGACAATCATACCTTGATTGTCAGCTATTACAACTCCGTCCGTTCCCGCCCAGAGGTACAGTGGCGCGATGTAAAGGTTGTCTTCGACATGATCCATGCAGATAGAGCGGTGATGCGGCGATGACCCCAAAATCCAAAATCTCCCTGAAACTTTTGCTCATGTTACTTCTGCCTTTAGGGATTACGGCGGTCGTCGGGTATCGAGAGAGCCGACAGCAGACGCTGGATCGCGCGCTCTTCATCGCTCTCAAACAGAAGGATCCGGTGATGGTAAAGGCGCACCTTGCGGAAGGAGCCGATCCGAACGCCAGAGACGTGCAACTCGATAAGCGTCTCGTGTGGGTGCGACTATGGGACCGCGTGCAAGGCAAACCAGTTTCGATCGATGAGGAGCCAACGGCTTTGTGGGTGGCGTTAGGGGCCAATGGCATGGGGGAGTCACAGGCGCAGAACGCTGCCCTGATCACCACGTTACTGGACGCAGGCGCGGCGATCGATGCGAAGGTCATTCACGGCTCCACGGTCCTGTTCCACGCCGTCGAAGCCGGTGACGCCGTTGCGGCAAGCCTGTTGATAACGCGTGGTGCGCGTGTCGATGTCAAAAATGACGATGGGAAGACTCCGCTGCACTGGGCAGCCTATAGCGAAAGCATCGACGCTGCACGGCTGCTTCTGGAGCACGGGAGCGACGTGAACGCCCGCGATTCGGGTGGCGACACGCCGCTGTGCAGCGCTGTGCTGTATAATCAGGAAGCGCTTGTCAAACTGCTGCTGACCAGTGGAGCCCAGGTGAATGTTAAAGATTACGCAGACTACACTCCCCTCCTCTTCGCAAAACAGAACCATCAACCAGGCATCCTCAAAATTCTGAAAGCAGCCGGAGCAACAGAGTGATACCGGCCTGCTCCTCTCACACGACCCTTCGCCTAAAAGCAACCAAAGGACCGCATCCATGACTCAACGACAGAATATCGCCTCTGGAACACTCTGGGAACCGATCGTAGGTTACTCACGGGCGGTGCGTGTGGGGAGCACGATCCATGTCTCCGGCACCACGGCAACCAACGAGGCCGGCCATTTGGTCGGTCTGGACGACGCCTACGCCCAGACCGTGCAGGTGATCCGGAATATCGAAGCGGCCCTGGAGAGAGCCGGAGCCGGTCTCAAAGACGTTGTGCGGACACGCATCTATGTGGTCAACATCAGCGAATGGGAGTTGATCGGTAAAGCGCATGGCGAGTTCTTCGCCGAGATCCGCCCTGCCACGAGCATGGTCGAAGTCAGCCGCCTCATAGACCCAAACATGCTCGTCGAGATCGAAGCCGAAGCGATCGTGGAAGCCCAGCCCCAGAACTTAACTTTTTAGCCCTGCGCTTTGTCGCTCCCTCTCCTGAATCGCCACGGCATAGTCTTGAGGCGTCATGCCGAACAGGAGCATGTCATACAGTTCGCCATTCACGTCGCGCTTGTCGTTGCGCAGTGCGCCTTCCGGAATAAACCCCAGCCGCTTCGCGATGGCGGCGCTGCGATGATTGCCCGCCGCGCACCGAATATGGACCCGCTGCGCGGACAAATTTTCGAAAGCGAGTTCGCACAACATCCACGCCGCCTCGGTCATATAGCCGTTTCCCACCGCCGTGCGCCGCAGCCAGTATCCGATCTCGAACGAAGGAATGTCCCAGTCGATCCGGTGCAGGCCGCTGCCGCCCAAATAGCGTCCCGTCGCCTGATCCCAGACGCCAAGCGCCAGATCTTCGCGTAGAATCCACCGAGAATGCCACTTCCGCACCATCGCCTCCGAATCCGCCACCGAACCATGCTGCCCGCCCCACGGCATCCACGGCAGAATATGCTCCCGCGACTCATCGACCGCCTCAAAAATCGCCTGCCCATCCCCGGCCCGATAAGGCCGAAGCAGCACCCGCTCCCCTATTAACTGTTCCGGCAGTTCCCGTAAAATAGGCGAAAGATCGTTCGACATACGAGATGCCCCTCCTTATTCCATCATTTCACTGACAGCAATCGACTGACTTTAGTTTCGACCCGGAATGCAAAAAAATGCCAATGCGGAGCAGAAATACAGAAAGCAAGGAATACAGAAAAAATGCAAAGAGGAGATGCAGAAAAGAAGACAAAGTACTCGCATGAGTGCTCTTTGATTGATAAAGGCTGTGGTCATCGGAGCGAGGACTTTCCCTTCTTCTTTTTCCTTTTCTGTGTTTCTTCTTTTCTGCATTTCTGCTCCGCATTGGCAGTTTTTCTACTCTCCTGCTCTGCCTCTCTTCCTGTACGCTTTGAGGGAGCCGTAGAGGATAAGGGTGAAGGGGATCCACCAGGGGAAGTCGTTGGTGAGGAGGAGGCAGCCGAAGCGGAGGGGCAGTTGTCCCTGGAGAAACGCCATGAGGAAGCCCAGCGGACCGAACAGTTTGCCGAGCAGGCCGACCAGGACGATGGGCCACTGGCGGTAGGGATCGAGGGCCGCGCAGCCGTAGCCGATGCCGTAGACGCCGACGACCATTCCGACGCACTGCCAGATCTGCGGGTAGTTCGGCGGCGTCATACGGAGGAGATGGAAGGCGGAGAGGGGGAAGAGCACGATCCACGCGCCCCAAAGAATGTTGTAGGCCGCGGCCAGCCAGAGGACGATCGCCATCCAGTGCGGCGCACGCGCCTCTTCCTCGGTGAGTTGGGGCATTCGCAGGGTGATCATGGGTTCTCCTGGGGTTGGGGTTTGAGGAGAGCCGCGGCCCTCACGAGGGGGTAGGTCGGGCAGAGATCGGTGAGCGGACAGAGGGTGCAGAGCGGGGTGAGCGCTTTGCAGACCTGCCGACCGTGGACGATCAGGGCGACATGGAAACGGAAGGTCTGTTCGGGGAGGATCTGCGCCTGGAGAGCGTCATGGGCGCGGGCCTCTCCGATCTTCTTGTCGATCAGGCCGAGGCGCCAGGAGACGCGGAAGACATGCGTATCGACCGGGAGGACCGGGCGCCCCATTGCGAAGCAGAGGACGATGCCGGCGGTCTTCGGGCCGACTCCCGGCAGACCCCGCAGCCAGGCGCGTGCGTCGGTATCCGACATCTCGTAGAGAAAATTCAGGGAGAGCTGGCCGCGCTCTTCCCACAGATTGCGCAGGATGTTCTGGATGCGCGGCGCTTTGGTCTCCGCCAGTCCGCCGGATCGAATCGTCTCGATCAGTTCCGGGATCGGCGCGTCCAGCACCTGCTGCATGGTGGGATAGCATCGTTTCAACTGGTCGAAGGCGCGGAACGAGTTGGTGTCGGAGGTGTTCTGCGAGAGGATGCAGTGGACGAGTTCGTCCAGCGGATCGTTGCGCGGCGTCCAGTCGGGAACGCCGTAGACGGCCTCCAGACGCTCGATAATAGTGGTGATCCGTGCATTGGGCGCCGCCGCAAACGCGTCCGCAAGCGCTGGTTCGCGCACCGTTACCTCGTGTCTCATGTAGACCCCTTATGCCTTCTATATGCGCTGCGCCTCCTTGCGCGGCGCGTACGACAACGGCCCTCTTCGAAAAGTGAAAGAGGGCCGTTGCGATTCGTTCGGGTGGGTAGACGGCTATTTGCCGTGGCACCGCTTGTACTTCTGACCGCTGCCGCACCAACAGTTGTCGTTGCGACCGCCCTTCCAGTCGGCGGGCGCGCCGTCATCGCGACGGTTGGAGAGCACGCTTGCGCCGCCCATGTTGGTCGTGATGCCGTTGGGCGTCTCGGTCTGGGTGTTGGAGGGCGTGGGCACGTTGGTGCCGGTATACCGGGGCAGGCTCTGCGGCAGCGGGATCGCCGGAGCGACCATCTGCGGCTGCGGCATCTCCTGTGGCGGCTGCTCGCGCACAACTTGGACGCGCATGATGTTCCGCACGATGTCGTCCTGGATCGCCTGCTGCATCCGCTCGAACTCTTCGAACGCCTCTTTCTGGTAGATCAGCAGAGGGTCCTTCTGCTCGTAGCCGCGCAGATGAATGCCCTCGCGCAGATACTCCATATTGGCGAGATGCTCCATCCACTTGGAGTTGATCGCGCGCAGAGCCATCCAGCGCTCCAGTTCGCGCATCGTGCCTTCGCCCTGAGTCTTATTCAGCTCTTCTTCGCGCGACTCGTAGACCTTCGTAACATGGTTGATCAGGAATTCGATCATCTGATCCCGAGTCTTGCCCTCCAGATGTTTGGAGGTGATGATCGGGAACAGCATGAAAAAGTCGTTGAGTTCGTTGTAGAGCGTTTCGAGATCCCATTCGCTCTGCGCCTGATCCGGGCGCGCATAGACCGTGACCGCGGACTGAATGTTCTCCTGGACGTAGTGCAGGATCGTATCCCGCAGATTGACGCCTTCGAGGATCCGCCGCCGCTCGCGGTAGATCAGTTCGCGCTGGCGGTTCATGACGTCGTCGTAGTCGAGAACGTGTTTGCGCGATTCGAAGTAGTAGGCTTCCACCTTGCGCTGGGCGTTCTGGATCATGCCGGAGAGCAGTTTGGCGTCCATCGCCAGATGCTCTTCCCAGGTGCGCAGCAGCGGGTGGTTGGCGCGATCGCCGAACAGTCGCCACAGTTCATCTTCGAGCGAGACGAAGAAGCGGCTCTCACCGGGATCGCCCTGGCGTCCGGAGCGCCCGCGCAACTGGTTGTCGATACGGCGGCTCTCATGGCGCTCGGTGCCAAGGATAAACAGCCCGCCCAGCGCGCGTACCTCGTTGCCTGCCTTCTTGTGCTCTTCATCGTTCAGCGCGCCGGTCGTCACGGCATCGAGCACTTTCGGGCTGCCGAAACGCCGATAGTCCTCTTCTTCCTCGTGCACCGGATCGACGTAGTCTTCGCCCTCCGCGAGATCCACGGCGACTTCCGCCGCTTTGAGCGACTTCAGGCTGCCGTCCACCGGAGGAAGCTCCTGGTTGATATGCTTGCCGCCGAGCAGGATATCGACGCCGCGCCCCGCCATGTTGGTGGCGATGGTGACCGCGCCTTTACGTCCGGCCTCGGCGACGATGATCGCCTCTTTCTCGTGGAACTTGGCGTTCAGAACGCTGTGCTCGATACCGTGCGTCAGCGCCTCTTCCAGCCGGTCCATACCGGTCGCCGCCACCTCGAAGATCTTCGCGATCTCGCCGCGGTTTTCGGGAGCCAGCGGATTCTCCGGCAGGCTCAACTCTTTCAGCATGTGCCGCAGTTGCGCGATTGTCAGCGGCGGGCGGCGCTTGCCGTCTTTGTCGGTATGAGGTTCGAACGGCGTGTTGAGCAGCGCGGTGTGCTGCGCCTTCTTGTCGTTCGGAATCGACTTGCTGGTCTCTATGGTACCGCGGACCAGTTCGATCATACAGAGCAGCGACAACTGCGCCGGACTCATACGGCGGCTGACGCGCTCACTCATCTCGATGGAGCGGGTGCCGACCAGGACGGGCTGCTGCTTGCAGTAGATCCGCAGGATCTCCGCCGCAATTCCGCGCAGTTTATGCTCCTCGCTCTTGTAGATGACATCCGCGTGATCGATGCGCTGCGGGGGCTTGTTGGTCGGGACCGTCACGACGTCGAGGGCATAGATCTTGCGGAACTCGTCCTCTTCGGTCTTCGCGGTTCCCGTCATCCCCGAGAGTTTCGAGTAGAGGCGGAAGTAGTTCTGGAAGGTGACGGTCGCGAGGGTCTGGCTCTCGTTCTTGACCTCCACATGCTCTTTCGCCTCGATGGCCTGATGCAGACCGTCGGAGTAGCGCCGCCCGAACATCAAGCGCCCGGTATTCTCATCGACGATGATGATCTCCGGACCTTCGCCGTTGTCTTTCACCACGTAGTCGATGTCCTTGCGGAAAACGCCGTGGGCTTTCATCGAGGCCGAGAGATAGTGCATCACCTCGTGGTTGTCCGAAAGGTTCTCGACGCCCAGCGCCTTCTCCATGAACGCGACGCCGGCATCGGTGATCGTCGCGGTCTTGGCCTTCTCATCGACGACATAGTGGATTTTGGGATTTAGCTTATCCGCGTCCGGGTTGTCTTTGTCCTTCTTAGGGTCGTCCTTCCCGCGCGTCATCTTCGCAACCATCGCATCGACGATGCCATAGCGTTCCGTGGACTGCTCGACAGAACCGGAGATGATGAGCGGGGTGCGCGCCTCATCGATCAGGATGCTATCGACCTCATCGACGATGGCGAAGTGCCGTTCACGCTGGACGAGATCGTCCTTCGAGAAGGCCATGTTGTCACGCAGGTAGTCGAAGCCGTACTCGTTGTTGGTGCCGTAGGTCAGGTCGCAGGCGTAGGCCTCGGCGCGAGAGCAGGGCCGCGAACCGGCGAACCGCTCGTCTTCGTCCTCGTAGTCGGGATCGTAGATATAGGAGCCGCCCTCGTCCCCGGTCTCCGGCGACTGTCCCTGAATGATTCCGACGCTCATGCCGAGCAGATGGTAGATCGGGCCGTTCCAGACGGCGTCGCGGCGGGACAGGTAGTCGTTGGCCGTGACCAGATGCGCGCCTTTGCCGAGCAGGGCGTTCAAATACAGGGGCGCGGTGGCGACCAGGGTCTTGCCTTCGCCGGTGCGCATCTCCGCGATGCGGCCATCGTGCAGCGCCATACCGCCGATCATCTGGACATCGTAGTGGCGCATCTTCAGGGTGCGGACCGAAGCCTCCCGAACCATGGCGAACGCCTCGGGCAGCACGCTATCGAGAATAGGATCGTAGATTTTGCGATCCTCTTCCCGCTTCTTTTGTTCGGTGAGCGACTCCCACGATGCCTCTACCGCGGCGCGTTTGGTCTTGTACTCGCTTTGGACCTTATCGCGCAGTTCCTGCGTCTTCGCGCGGAGCTGTTCGTCGGTCATCTTTTGAAATTGGGGTTCCAGCGCCTTGATCTTATCGGCAACGACCTGATATTTTGCTATATCACGGGCGTTGCTGTCGAACAGTTTGCTGAGAAAATTCGGTAGTGCAACCATAGGAGCTGTCTCACCTCTACTCCAGCGACCATCTCGATCGGCGGTCCGGCTGGAAAGGAAAATATAGGCATACAAGTAAAAGGGGCCGTGCTAGTATACCCCTCCTCCCATACGAAAGTAAACGCCCTATCGGTTTCCAACGTCATCGAGCCGACATAATCTTGCCCTGTCATCGTCTAAATAAGCAAGTATGGCTCTTCTCCATACCACCATACACGCGGATTCGAAAAATAGTTTGCCCGATCTGTTTAGGCCATACGATTGGCGCGTAAGATTAAGAGAGAAGCATCCCCGACGCGTTCGATAGAAGGTAGAACATGGCTGAAATGGCCACGATCCAATCTCCGGTTGACGTTACCGACGAATCCCTGGCCGCCGCGGCGCGCTCCGGCGACCGGCGGGCGTTCGATACACTGGTCGGCCGTTATCGCGATATTGCCTTCGCCTACGCACTCACGCACCTCAACAGCCGGGAGGAGGCGGAGGATGTGACGCAGGAGGCGTTTGTCCGAGCGCTCATGGCTCTGCCTCGATTCCGGATTCAGGCATCGTGGGGAGCGTGGCTGATGCGGATCGTGCGGAATCTCTGTCACGACGCGCTGCGCCGTCGCCGCGTCCGATCGTCGGTCACGCTGGACGACCGCTGGATGGATTCCGCCCCCACCCCGGAACTGTTGACGCTCTTCTCCGAACGCCGCTCCGAACTGCTCAGCGCCATCGAGGCGATGCCGGAGAAGTTTCGCACACCGTTGCTGATGCACTATGGAGCGCGCAGGACGAACAGGGAGATCGCGCTGGCGCTGGGTATTCCGGAATCGACGGTGATCGGTCGGCTTGCGGGAGCGCTGCGCTTCCTCCGAAAGAGAATGGTGGATTTATGATGAAGATCGCATGTCTGCGCTATAAGCGGGCGCTCGCCAGGGTTACGGCGGCCGACCGGGCGATCCCGACCGTCGGCGCGCTCGCCAGGCATCTGGAGAGTTGCGAAGAGTGCACGCGTGAACTCGCCTGGCTCCGGGCAGCCCACCATGACCTGCAGATCTCTCTCACGGCCGAACAGGTCGGGGCAGGATTTGAGGAGGCGACGTGGGCGCGCCTCTCTGCCGAGGCTCACTCCCGCCGGTCGCGTACCGGCGTTGTCATGGCGGCTTCTGCTGCCTGCGCCGCGACGCTTGCAGTCGCTCTCCTGGTCCGAAAGGCGCCTGCTCCGACACGCGTCCCCACTCCCGAGCGGACGAGTTCCGTCTCTACAAAGCCGTCCGCCAACATCGGCGTCGAACCGTTCGCCGAGAAGAAGCACATCGTAAAACCGTTGTCCGGGACAGGCATGGCGGCCACCCATTCCGAGAAGAACACCTCCGATCGTCCGACGCCCCAGCGGCATCGACGGATCCGTTTGACGCATCAAAAGCATCTGTTGGCGCATCGGAATCGGAAGCAAGCCGCCGCATCGCTCGCTTCGACTTCCAACAAACATTCCCCCGGAACCCAGCCCATCCCCTGGGAGCAGTTGGCCTCCTGGTACGAGTACCAGGGCGACTATCGCGCGGCCGAGGCGACGTACGTCCAGGCGGTGCGCGTGGCCCCAACGGAAGCGCGCCTGTTCAACGCCGGTCGGACCTCGGAGTGCGCCGGCGACGTGGCGCAGGCGATCGCATTCTATACCCATGTCTTGAAACACGCTCACGAGCAAGAATCACCCTCCAGGCAAGATCTGCCTGCTGAGAAGGAGACACCCCTATGCAACGCAAATCTGCATTCACTCTGACAGGCTGCACCCTGTTGCTGCTGACAGGAGACGTTTCAGCGCGGGCGCAGACGCCGCAAGGGACGCCATCGCCCGGAGGCGGCGGGAACTACGGCCAACAGCCCGGTTTCGGCGGCGGGGGTGGCGGAGGTCAACAGCAGGGACAGCCCGGTTTCGGCGGTGGTGGAGGAGGTCTCCAACGGGGACAGGGCGGCGGTGACGGGCTAGGAGGTAGAACCTTCGGCGAAGGGGGCGGCGGGGGGTTCGGCGGCCGCCAGGGCGGTATGCCGATCGGGATGATGCCGCCCATGCCCAACATGCCGGAGATGGCGAAGAAGATGCAGGCGATCCTGGTATTGCGTCAGATCTACGGCATTGGCCTGACTCTTCAGGAGGTCCAGGCTGTGCTGCCTCCCCTCAAGTCCATGCGTGACGCCGAGAAGACTCTGACGACTCATGCGAACCAGATCCTGGATGAGGAGAGGAAGGCGCTCCTCGCCTCGCAGCCGGCCGCGCCTCCGCCCCCCGAAAGCGGTCAGCGTCTGCAGGAGGCCTCCCAAACCTTCGCTCGGGAGATGGCCCGCGGATGGGAGACGATCACCAAAGCCGTTGGGCCGCAAAAGGCAGGCGGGATTCGGGGTCTTATCGAAGGTGGCGGTGATGCCAGGATGGGAGGAGGCGGTCTCGGCGGCAATTTCAACCCCGGTGGCGGGCAGCCAGGACGGCCCGGACAGCCCGGCAACTTCCAGCCTGGAGGAAACGTTCCAGGTGGCAGACAAAGAGTAGGAGCGCCGCCCCAGGCGCCGCAAGGTGAAGACGGCGAAGAGGCTCCCGGCGAACAAGCACCGCAGGGCGGCGGAGGCGGGTTTGGCGGAGGCGGAGGCGTTGGGGGTCAAGGAGGAGGCGCAGGCGGACAGGGAGGTGGCTTGGGCGGCCAGGCAGGCGGCGGCGGACGAGGTGGCCAGAACGGCTTCGGAGGAGGCGCTGGCGGTCAGGGTGGCGGTCAGAACGGCTTTGGCGGAGGCGGTCAGAACGGTTTTGGCGGAGGCGGCTTGGGCGGCAATCCCGGGCAGCAGGCGCCGCGGGGCCGCGGACAGGGGCAGATCGGAGGAATGCCCGGTATGCCGGGAATGGGATTCGGAGGGCCGCAAATCTCCCTCACCGATCTCGTAGAACTCCTCGAACAGAAACAGGCTGCAATGCGGAAATAGTCCCTTCGCCTCCTTCACTATCGCCGAAGAGAACCGCTGAAGACCTGATCCTCAGCGGTTCTTTCCATCTGCTCTCTTGCCCTCTTTCTTCACGACTATCCCTTCCCGTTTTGCGTCTCGTGGTACACTCTGTTAGAAGGAAATTGGGAATGGATAACACCTCCGTATATCAATGGAAACTGCAAGGTCATCTGCATGTCTGGCACTATCTGCCGCGCGTCAGGAGCCTGGAGGGTTGGCATCTCAATGCGGATGCGACTGCCTGCACCAGCCTCGTCGATCTGGTGGATCGAATGCTTGCGACAGAGGAGAAAGCCCTCAAGCGCATCCCGGTACGCGTACCCGCACGCATGTTGGTCGCCCCAGGGCACCCCTGGAAGCCCGCCTCCGAACTCGTTCTCCGTTATCCCAGGAATGAAGTCGAAGACGAATTCTGGCATCTGGAACTGGAGCCAAACAACGTCCTGACACTGACCCTCGGAACCGCAAAACTCCGCGAGTTCCGTCAGAGTCTTCTAGAATTGCCTCACTGGAAAGACGATTTTGCGATCGGTCCACCGGTTCCATGGCACCGGGGACGTAGCGCCAACGCCGCGCGGGCACGATTCGATGCGGAATGTCTCTGGTTCTGGACAAAAGTCGAATAGGGATCACAAAATGAGCAACCATCTCACCGAATTTCCCGACCGCCGTGGATGGAATCTCAGCGGATATGCCGTCGAGTGGATTCAAATTAGCTATCAGGGCAGGCAGTCCACAGCAATCAATACAGGAGCAGAAAATGGGGTTCCATTCGCGTCGAATGTTTTTGTTTGATAGTCTCGCGGCAGGAGTTTTGTTGGGTAACCTCGGGGCAGGAGCAGAAACTACTTACAAGAGTGCGGCACCCAGCAACAAGGATCTTGACGACTACATCGAAGGTCAGCGCCGTGCTTTACAAATTCCGGGGCTAGCCGCATGCATCGTCAAAGAGGGACATGTCGTCTGGGCCAAAGGATACGGATGGGCCAATATCTCGAAACGTATCTCCATGGACCCGGACCATACCCTTCAGAATATCGGTTCGATTTCAAAAACCATCGTTACGACCGCGGTGATGCAGTTATGGGAAAAGGGCAAGTTTCAACTCGATGACGATGTCAATGAACACCTGCAATTCCCGGTGAGAAACCCTCTCCACCCCAACGTCCCCCTCACCTATCGGCAGCTTCTTACCCATAGTTCGAGCGTTGATGACAGTAGGGCCTACCAGACCAGTTACGCCTGTGGTGATCCTAAACTGTCCTTAGAGACCTGGCTCAAGGAGTACTTCACCGTGGGCGGCCGCTTCTATAGCAAGGAAGCGAACTTTCATCCTTGGAAGCCGGGAGAAGAAAACGAATATTCCAACATCGGCTTTGGGCTTCTTGGTTATCTGGTGGAGCGGATCTCCGGTGAAGCCCTTTCTCAGTATACCAAGAAGCACATTTTCGAGCCTCTGGAAATGAAACGGACCGGTTGGTTTCTCTCCGAGATCGATACCGCTGCGCATGCCGTTCCCTACGTCCCGGACGTAAAGGCGGAACCGATTGTTAAAGAACTGGATGCCTACCGTCGTTGGGGTTTCCTGGGCAGTAACATGGAAAAGGATCCCCGAAGCGGAGACTACTGGCCGTTGTGCCTGTACAGTTTCCCCAACTTCCCGGATGGCGCCCTGCGCACCAGCGTCAGCCAACTGGCACGCTTTCTGCTCGCCTATATGAACAACGGCGCTCTTGGGAAAACACGGATACTGGCTCCAGATACGGTCAGGCTCATGCTGACCCCACAGAGCGCCACCTCTTCCCGTCAGGGACTTTGCTGGGTGAACGAACAGCACAACGGCCTGCGCCATTGGGGACATAACGGTGCCGATCCGGGGATTCGAACCACCATGTCGTTCCGAATGACGGACAACATCGGAGTAATCACATTTGTCAACCGGGCCTCGGGCATCGATCTAGCCTCTGTCAATGCCCGTCTCTTCCAGGAGGCGGCACGTTTTTGACAACTCATGTTTCGCCACTCTGAGTGCTCTACGCCTAAGCGTGCAGGTCAAAACGTGGGTATCGTGAAGAGTACTTCGTTATAGACAAAACTCAGGTGCGTGCCATCCGGCAACCAGGTGACATAGACATCCGAGGCATGTTCCGGGGATGGTGCAATCCCGATCTGTCTCATCTCCGTTCCATCGTTTCGACTGACATATACCATCGTCTCTTCAATAGGTTTCGTTTTGACTGGTAGTCCCAGACGTTTTAGTTGGATGAGCAATGGCGAGAGGTATTGCTGATGGAACACCCAGGCGACATGATCGGCGTGCGGCGAGAAAACGACTTGTTTGATGATCCATTCCTGCGGCAGAGAGACGGTCCATGTACGCGGTGCAGCCTCGGAAGCCAGGTCCACTTCATAGAAATTGACGGAATGCGCCGTACTGTCGCCTCCCGGCACAAGATCTGAAGTTTGCACGAGCAGATGAGAATCAGAAAGCCATGCCTTCGATTCATAATAGGGGTAAACTTCATATCGGTCCTGGAACAGAAACCGACTGGCTTTTGGAATCGCCAGTATTCGGACGCTCTGCGGGCTATCGATGCTATGTACAACGATATGGGTCGCGAAATCACCCGCATTCTCGAAGAGAGGTTGTATCCAGTGATGACTGTCAGGCAGCCAACGAATGTTGAGAAAGCCGTCGTACTCACCGGGGGGATTCGGCTCATCATAACTGCTGCCCCCTATTTTGCCGTGCCAGGTGAGACCCCGCGATCCATCGTTGTACCAGGTGAGACACCGCGATCCATCTCTGGGGGTGGCTTTGACCGTTCCGTTATAGAAATCGCAATAGAGCATCCAATTGCCGTCCGTCGACAACCAGTAGTGATTGTGTTTGGCCTGTTGCTCACACAAGCGTTCCGACAAGCCTTTCAAAGGATGGTCGATACTGGTGTTGGTGTCGTGCAATAACATGCGATTGAGAACTCGGTCCTCCAAGACAGTTTCGGAGTAGAGCATGACTTCATGGTCGGAAGCCCACACATAGTCGCGATTACCGCCATCCCCTCCTTCCATCGTAGCGATCTTGACGGTATGTTCCAAAAGCAAGCGCTTCCGCGGCCAGGCCCTCCAGATCATGCCCACAACCAACATGCTGATGGCCACTCCCAGGATCGCCTGTTGTACTTTTCTTTTGGCCGTTCGTTCCATTCGTTTGCCTATCTGTTTGCCGGAGGGGTGACAATCTCCTGCGATTGACATATTATTCTAAATACGGCATAATGCTATATGAGAACTTCGTCTGACAGTACCGGCGCATCAAAACCGCTCCGATTTCTGGACGCTGCCCATAATGACCTAATGAAACTTCCGGAGGAAGTACGACGTGATATGGGTTATGGGCTGTTCCTTGTGCAGCGCGGAGAGATCCCCAACAATGCCAGCCCGTTTGAAGGCTCGACCGGCGGGAATATCATGAAACTGGTCGAGCGGCACGATACGGACACTTACCGATGCGTGTTCACCGCCAAGTTTGAGCTGGCCGTTTATGTGCTCCACGTCTTCAAGAAGAAGTCGTCCTCCGGTATCTCCACACCGCAACGAGAGATTGTGACGGTCCAGGCACGATACAAGCGGGCGCAAGAACTCTATCAGGAAGAGTTCGGCAACGCGACCCCATCTCCTCCTGGAAGTAAGAAGGAAAGACCATGAGCGATCATATGACAAATGAAAGCCAAATCAAAGTCGTGCGAGGCAGCGGTAACATATTCGCGGATCTCGGCGTCGCCAATGCTGAGGAGGAACTCGCCAAAGCGGAACTGGCGTTCTCGATCCGTCAGCGCATCAAAGCGAAAGGCTTGAACCAGACGGATGCCGCAACACTACTCGGAACCGATCAGGCCAAAATATCGCTGCTTATGAATGGTAAGGTTGGCGGATTCACTTTCGACCGACTCGTACGCTTTCTGAATGCACTCGAAATGGATGTTAAAATCTCGATTTCGCCGACGACCGATCAGGAGCGCGGGAAGACTCTGGTGATGACTCCATAGTCCGTGACGTTCTACGAAGGAGACGCAACTTGAACGAGGAGCCGGGAAAGCATCCCCCACTGACGGAAGAACAGCAGGCACAACTCGAACGGGCTCTTTCCGGATATGGCGCGCAGGGCGCCAACGGATACGATCTGTCGCAGTTTCGAGAAAATCTGCGTCGCACTCCAACAGAACGGTTAGAGCGTTTGCAAGCCGCAGTCAAATTCTTTGCTGAGGTGAAACGAAGCCGTGGAAACCGACTTCCAAAAATCGATTGAGTTGATGGTCCAGAGCGGTGTCCGCTTCGTTATCATTGGTGGAGTTGCCATGCGTTTGCAGGGCAGTTCTCACGTCACGGACGACATCGATTTTACCTACTCACGAGATCCGGAAGGCTTGCCGGGCCTCGTAGCAACATTGAACCATTATCATGTTCGCTTGCGGGGCTTCCCGGCGGACCTGCCTTTCTTCTTCGATCTGCGCACCCTCAAGAATACACAAAACCTTACGCTGGTTACCGATGTCGGTGACATAGACCTCCTGGCCGAGCCTCCCGGCATTGATAGCTTTGAGGGCCTATGGGAAAGAGCGACCGAACTGGACGTTTTCGGTATGGCGGTCCGTGTCGCCTCCCTCGAAGATATCATCGCCATGAAACAGGCGGCGGGACGCCCCAAAGACCAACAACATCTCCTTGAACTTCGGGATCTTCAACAGTACTTGCGCAATACGTCTTCCAACCCTGATTCAGAGAATGCCTAAACCCAACACATGTTAAGTCCACCTTGGGGTCACCAAGGGACGTTGTCCCTCGCTACGCGCCTTCGGCGGGCCGCCCTCTAGGCGAAACAACTCCCTGCTCAAACTCATCTTGGTTACCAGAAGCCGGGCATTTGTGCCTGGCTTCACGCATGCAACATGACTCTGGTTCTGCTGCTGCTTCGTGCGGAGCACGATCCGCCGAAGGCGCGTAGCGAGGGGTGCCAACCCCTTGACGACTCCAGGACGGATCTTAACGGCGTGAGGAATCTACCCTGACGGCGCTTCCTCTCTCTCGAATCTGATGTTCTTTCTCATGGCGGGCCATAGGTATTAAGATAAAGCAAAATATCAAGACCATCTCAGGCGGTAAGATCGCTGTGATCCCTCTCATCCCTAAACTGGTTAAAAGTCCATAGAAAACGAGTGCCCCAATGAAGAGGACTAACGGCCATATGCCGTAAGAGCCTATCGACGCGGCTACGAGGCATGTAAGGCAGAAGAGGAGAGAGATGGTAACCATCGTACATATCTTTTCGGCTCTTTCCATCTCCGCGTCATACTTTTCCGTCTCTGTATGATACTTTTCGCTCTTCAATATATGGTACAAATGATGATCCGTATCCGTCAAATAAAGTGTCGCGGAGGGCTCGTGCCCAAGATAGGCCCAGGCTTCGAGTTCGAGTTGATTAAGCGTATCTGCGGTTGCAACGGGTTGAGCTTTCTCCGGATCGAAGGGGCCTAGGATACCAGTCGCCTCATCTTGACCCTGGTCTAACAACCTGTAATTGCGGTTAACGTAAGCTGTAAACACCATTTCACCACCTCGTTGATCATATTTCCCCTAATTGATCAGAGTATTTAGGAACGCCGCGAAGCAATGAGGTACTTCGCGGCGTTTGGTATATCTCGTATGGCTTGTTTTTCTACTGGGCGGCGATGTCGTCTACCTGGACGATGTGGTTCATGGCCTGGTAGGTGTCGTCGCCGAGGCGTTCGCGGGTGGTCTCCTGGCCTTTCTTGGAGAGGATGCGGTAGGTGACGACACGATAGCCGGTCGCACCGGGATTGCGCAGGTAGGCGCTGCCGGCGTGGGAGTCGGAACGATAGGCGACGCGGGTCAGGTTTTGAGGGGTGATCGTCTCCAGGATGTCGGAAGCGATCTGAGCCGTCTGTGGGGGCTTTTTGGCTCCGTAGAGGCGAATGTCCAGGGTGTCGCCGTGCGCATCGGTGTGGATGCGCAGGGGATAGGGATAGGGATTGCGGAAGCGCAGATCGATGGTGTACTGCGCGACCGCCGCATCCCGGCCCGGCGGAACGTAGTGCGGCGCGAAGACGTGCGGGTGCCGCTCCAGGATCGGCAGGCCCGCCAGCAGCGCGACGTTGTAGAGGGTCGTGGAGGTCTGGCAGACCCCGCCGCCGTAGGCTTTGATGAGTTCGCCGTCGTAACTGACCGGCGCTTTCACATAGCCCGTATCCTGCGCCCAGGAGCGCACGATTTTATTGAACGAGAAGACCGCTCCAGGCGCGATCACCTTGCCGTCCAGGAACTCCGCCGCCCGCGCCGCATTGTGGCGCTGACTGGCCGTGCGGCCCTTCAGACTGGTCGCATAGCCCGCGATCTCGACCTCGGGAGGAGGGGCGGAGGAGAGGCGGAAGAACATTCCGCCTCCCACCGCCATCAACGCCGCGATGGCCCCCATCTCCAGCAAGAACGTACCTTTTACCTTCATTGGGGTTCTCTCCTACTTGATCTCGACGCGCGTTTCGGCGGTCTCCGCACGGGTTTCGGGCGTGTACATCCCCTGCACCAGCGTCGGCAGCACATGGTACGTGCCGGGCGTCTGGGCGCGCAGGTTGTACTCGATGACATGCGTTCCCTTCGTGATCGTCTTCGCGAAGAAGGCGATATGATCGTCCTTCACATCGACGCCCTGCCACCAGTAGCCCCAATCGACCACCTCACTGGCATCGCCGCGCTCGTTGACCTCACAGCCGGAGGGGAATGGGTCCTCGATCAGCACATAGGCCATGTCCCGCGGCGCGTTGATCGTCAGGCGGACGCGGATGCGATCCCCCTGCCCCAGTTGGTTGCGGGTCGGCTCTGTCTGAAGCGACCAGGAGTCGCTTCCGACCTTCGCCGGTTTCAGGCGCAGGTACTCGCGCGTCACCGTGAGCGTCTCGCCCTTCACCGGAGGCGGCGAGAGGGCCGGCATGTCTTCGGTGGCGACTGTCTGCTTCCACTCGACCGAGTAGAAGATCGGACTGCTGCCGCCGGAGCGCTCCAGCGTCACATCGTTCTTTTCAGGGCGCAGTTCGGAGGTCGGGACGCGCAGGGTAAGCTGCGCCTCCTTCAGCAGGTCGGGCGTCAGGGTGTAGGTCTGCCGCGCGACGCCGTTGAGTTTGATCGTCACCTGCCCGCCCGCCGAGAAGCCCGACTGGTCTTTGAGATAGTCGCAGAAGGCGGCCAGTACCCAGGCGGTATCGCGAGTGCTGCCCCAGAAGTCGCCAGTGCGATGCAGCATCAGCCAGCGCAGCATTCCGTTGACACGCGGGTCCTGCGGGTTCACCGCAAGCTGCGCGCGCAGGGCCATCGCCGTCATCTCGCTGTCGTCCCAATCCCATGAGTAGTTGAGATACTCGGTGTGGCGCTTCCAGTGCAGCGTGCCGTCCGCCCACTCCGCCTGTCTGTTCATCAGGGCAAGAGGCGATGCGGTGTCGAGGCCGATCAGCTTCGCCGTCAGCACCAGGTAGGCATAGCCTGTCCCGTTCGGATGCGCCTTCAGAACGCGATCGAACTCCGACTTCGCCGTGCCGCTGTCCCCATTCATGGCGAGGGCATAGAGTAGGAAGGCCGCGTTATCCGCACTGGTCTTCGGATTCTGCACCATCTTCACGGCGGCGGCACGTCCTTTCGTCAGCGCGTTGTCCGCCACTTTGTAGCCTTCGGCGCGGGCCGTCGCCAGCCCGTAGAGCACATAGGCAGTCATCCAGGCGTCGTCCTCGTCGTGCTCCCACCAGCCCCATCCACCCGATTCGTAGTGCTGGAACCGGTAGAGGCGATTCAGACCGGCGCGCACCATCCGCGGCAGCTCCTCCTGACGCTTTACGTCGGACATCCCGTGCAGCTTCAGCACCCGCTCGACCAGCAGGTCGGGCAGGAAGCGGCTCATCGTCTGCTCGGTACAGCCGTAGGGGAAGCCGATCAGATAGTCCGTCGCCCCGACCAGTGATCCTGCGATGGAGGGCGTGACATGCACCGTCAGTCGGCTCAGTTCAGGCACGGCCTTCGGATCGAGCCGCACCACCTCCGTCTCGGGGTTCTTGTCCGTCACCTCGCCCGCGAACGCCGTGATGACCTCGCGGCCATGCGCCCGGATGGGCAGCGTCGTCTCGACGCCGTCCGTGAACTGGACGTTGTTGATCTTCGGCGTAAAGGCCGTCACGCGCAATTTCGCCGTTCCATAGCCGTCTGCCTGAACGTTCCAGACCGCCTCCACGGCCTTCCCCGACTCGAGCGTCAACGACTGCACGGCGGGGCCGACAACCGTCAGATTCTCCGCCGTCAGGTGGACCTGTGCGGTCTGCCGGACGCCGGTATCGTTGTGCACCAGCGCGACCACACGGGAGAGATCATGCTGGGTCAGGCTGCGCGGCGTCTGCAGGCGCACCAGGAAGTCCTTCGAGACCAGCACCTGTTCGGTCGTGCGGCCGATGCGGGTATCGAGGGTGTGCGCCATCGCTGTCGCACGCCAGGTCGTCAGATTGTCCGGAAGCGCGAACGAGACTGTCGCCAGACCGTTCGCATCGGTCAGTAGGGTCGGGTTCCAGTAGGCGGTATCCGGGAACTTCTTCCGTGCCGCGATCTGCGGCTCGGCCTTATCCGCATCGCCGAGATACTGGATGGCGAACGAATAGGAGGTCGTCACCCGGTTAGAGCGATTCGGGAAGAAGGTGTCCCGCATCGCCCGCGGATCGTCCTTGCGCAACGCATAGATCGACTCATCCACCACCCCGAACGAGAGTTCCGCAGGCACCGGTTTGCCCTGCGCATCGGTCGTCAGAAGCGTATAGGTGATCTTGTCGCCCGGTGCATAACGTGCCAGCACTGGTTTGGGAGCCGGAGTAGACGCATCTTGCGAATTCGGATCAGCCTTAGTCAGGAATTTCGTCGTCTTCGGTACTGCCTCATCGTAGGGCGCTTTTCCCGTCTCCCGATCCGCCGTGATCCTGACCTGAATCCCCTGGCCGAGCGTCGCGACCCGCAGAGAGGTCTCCGAGGTGGCGTAGTGCTTCTGCCGGACATAGCAGGCGGCGAGGAAGACGTTCGGGCCGTAGTTGGCGGGCAACGGGACGCGGACGATCGTGCTGTGCTGTTTGATCACGACCGACTGCGTCGCGTAGATGCGGTTGCCTTCTACCGTCAGCAATACGGTCTGCCCGATGCGGCTGGAGTTGATCAGCACCCGCGCCGTGTCGCCGGGATTGTAGTGTTTCTTGTCGGTGAGCAGGGAGAGATCGGCGTATTCCGTGTTGAGGTCGCCGCCCGAATCCGCCGCCACCCAGAGATAGCCGGTGGCGATGATCTTGCGATATCCGCTATCGAAGGCGCGCGCCTTCAGATAGAGTTCTCCGGCACGCGGCGCGGTCACGGGAATCGTCACCCGACCATCCGGCCCGGTGACG
>Ga0070658_10001236_pt1 | contig 21904 bp, 18 predicted proteins | sample KBSC13metaG_FD_64664 | JGI IMG/M metagenome (GOLD analysis project Ga0070658, IMG submission 64664) | Corn rhizosphere microbial communities from Kellogg Biological Station, Michigan, USA - KBS C1-3 metaG | ecosystem: Host-associated > Plants > Roots > Rhizosphere > Soil ...
GCCGGCCCGACCTCGGAGGGCGGGTGGCAGGCACCCTCCTACCCGCCTTCGTATCCGCCCCCCTACCCGCCGAACGACCCGCAGCACGGCCAGCCCGCGCCAGGACCGCCGCCTGCGTACCAGGGGTGGGGTCCCGCCTGGAGCCCGATGCCCGGTGTCGTCCCCCTGCGGCCGCTGGGCATCGGCGAGCTGCTGGACGGGGCCGTCAAGGTGATCCGGCGCTACCCGCGGCCCACGCTGGCGCTGTCGGCACTGGTGTCCGTCGCGGTCACGCTCATCACCGTGGCGCTGCTGGTGGCCTTCGACCCGACGCAGCGGCTGGACCCCGCAGCGAGCGAGGGGACCAGCTTCTCGGCCGGTTTCGGCAGCAACGTCAACGGCGCCAACCTGCCCGGCATGGTGCTCGACTTCCTGGGCGGCGCGATCCTCACCGGCGCCCTGGTCACCGTCGTGAGCCGCGCCGTCCTCGGGCAGTCGGCGACCGTGCGGGACGCCTGGTCCGCCACCCGGCCGAGGTTCTGGGCGCTGCTGGGCGTGGCGTTCCTGCGGGGCCTCGCCGTCGCGCTGCCCTTCGTGGTCATGCTCGTCCTGGTGCTCGTCGCGGGTCCGGTCGCGCTGCTCCTGCTCCTGCCGCTCCTCCCCTACGAGGTCTGGGTGTGGACGGTGCTGTCGGCGGCACCGGCAGCGCTCATCCTCGAGCGCTCGGGCGTCATGACGTCGCTGCGCCGCAGCCGCGTGCTGGTGCAACGCGACTTCTGGCGCGTGCTCGGGATCCTCGTGCTCGGCTGGCTCATCACGACGGTGATCACGAGCGTCCTCGTCATCCCCGTCACTCTCATCGTCGGGCTGCCGCTGTTCACCGGTGGTACGACGACGATCGGCACCGGCTTCTTCGTCGCGTCGGCCCTGGCGAGCGGTCTCGCCCAGACGCTCGTGGCGCCCTACAACGCCGGGCTGCGGGCGCTGCTCTACATCGACCTCAGGATGCGCACCGAGGGTCTCGACGTCGCCCTGCAGTCGGCGGCCGCGACCGCCTCATGATCCTGGACGGAAGCGGACTCGACCGCGAGGCGGCGCGGCGGGCGGCGCAGGAGGAGCTGTCGCGCCGGCCCTACCAGGAGGCCAAGCCGCCGTGGACCTACCGGCTGCTCAACTGGCTCTTCGAGCAGCTCGACAAGGCGCTCTCCCAGGCGACCGAGGTCGTGCCCGGTGGTGCTCTCGGCCTCGTCGTCCTCGTCCTGCTGGTCGCCGGTGTGATCGCCCTGGTCGTGTGGCGGGTCCGGCCGTCCGGCGTGCATCGCTCCGACGAGGCGCTCTTCGGCGGCAGCGAGGCGCTGACGGCCGACGGCCACCGCCGCCTCGCCGAGGAGGCGGCAGCACGCGCGGCGTGGGCCGACGCGGTCCGCGAGCGCCTGCGTGCCGTCGCCCGCGAGCTCGAGGCCCGCGGCGTGCTCGACCCGCGGCCCGGCCGCACCGCCGACGAGCTGGCCAGGGAGGCCGGCGCCGCGGTGCCCGTCGTCGCCGAGCCCCTGGCCCGGGGCGTCCGGGTCTTCGACGACGTCTGGTACGGCGGACGGGACGCCGACGCGTCCGGCTACGCGGTCCTCGTCGAGGTGGACCGGGTCGTCCGGGAGGCCCGGCTGGCCCCCGCATGACGGCCGTCCTCGAGTCACCGGCCTCCTCGACGTCGACGACGCCGCGGGTCTGGCTGCACCGCAACCGCGGGATGGTGCTGCTGCTCGTCGGGCTGGTCGCCGCCCTGCTGCTGCTGATCGTCACCTCGGGCATCGGTCGCAGCGGCAGCCTCGACCCCGACTCCTACGAGCCGTCGGGCGGTCGTGCGCTGGCCACCCTGCTCCGCCAGCAGGGCGTGACGGTGCAGCGCACGTCGGACGTGCCGTCGACGACTGCCCGGATCCCGGGCGACGCGACCATCGTCGTCTCCGACCCGACCGCCCTGTCCGCCCTGGAGATCAGCGACCTGCAGAGCTCGGGCGCGACCCTCGTCCTCCCCGGCGCCGCTCCCGAGACCGTGGCTGAGCTCGGGGTCGAGGCGCCGGTCGTCGGCCTCACGAGGGAGAAGGACCGGGAGCCCGGCTGCGGGTGGGGGCCGGCGCTCGCCTCGGCGACGGTGCGCACCGGCGGGTTCCAGTACGGCTCCGGGGATCCGCACGCGCTCCGCTGCTACGACGGGACGTTGGTGCAGCTGCCGGACCAGGGCATCGTGCTGCTGGGCAGCGGCTCCGCGCTGTCGAACGAGCGGCTGGGTCACGAGGGTGACGCCGAGCTGGGGCTGCAGCTGCTCGGCCGGAGCCGGACCGTGCGCTGGCTCGTGCCCGACCCGAACCGCACCCTCGAGGGCGAGCGCCCGGCGCGCAGTCTCGGCGACTTCGTCGCGCCGTGGCTGTCGGGGGGCCTGCGCTGGCTCGCCGTCGTCGCCGTGCTGCTCCTGCTCTGGCGCGGCCGCCGGCTGGGTCGGGTCGTCCCGGAACCGCTTCCCGTGGTCGTCCGCGCCGCCGAGACCGTCGAGGGGCGCGGTCGTCTCTACCGCGCGGCAGCAGCGCGCGGCACCGCTGCCGAGGCCCTGCGCAGCGGCGCCGTCGACCGGCTCGCCCGCCGCCTCGGCGCAGGCCGGCACCCCTCCCCCGACGCGCTGGTCGAGCTCGTGGCGCGCCGCTCGTCGCGGCCGGCGACGGCGATCCAGGCGCTCCTGTACGGTCCCCCACCGGTGGACGACGACGCCCTGCTGCGTCTCGCCCGCGACCTCGATGCCCTGGCCCTGGAGGTGTCTGGCTCGTGACGACCCCCCGTCGTCGTACCGCCGCTGCCCGCGACCCGCGTGCCGCTCTGCTCGCGCTGCGGACGGAGGTGGCGAAGGCCGTCGTCGGTCAGGACGCAGCCGTGACTGGGCTCGTCGTGGCCCTCCTCTGTCGCGGCCACGTGCTGCTCGAAGGCGTGCCGGGCGTGGCGAAGACGCTGCTGGTGCGGTCGGTCGCGGCCTCGCTCGACCTGACGACCAAGCGCGTGCAGTTCACGCCCGACCTCATGCCCGGCGACATCACCGGCTCGCTCGTGTACGACGCGCGGACGACGGCCTTCTCGTTCCGCGAGGGGCCGGTCTTCACCAACCTGCTGCTCGCCGACGAGATCAACCGCACTCCGCCGAAGACCCAGGCCGCGCTGCTCGAGGCGATGGAGGAACGGCAGGTCTCGGTCGACGGGACGGCGAAGCCCCTGCCCGATCCCTTCGTCGTCATCGCCACGCAGAACCCCGTGGAGTACGAGGGCACCTATCCGCTGCCGGAGGCGCAGCTCGACCGCTTCCTGCTCAAGCTGACGGTGCCGCTGCCCGAACGGGCCGACGAGGTGAAGGTGCTGGAGGCGCACAACAGCGGCTTCGACCCGCGCGACCTGTCGTCGCTGTCGGCGGTCGCCTCCGCGGCGGACCTCGCCGCGGGACGCGCTGCCGTCGCCGGGCTGACGGTCGCGCCGGAGGTGCTGGGGTACGTCGTCGACCTCTGCCGCGCGACCCGTACCTCCCCGTCCCTCCAGCTCGGCGCGTCGCCCCGCGGCGCCACGGCGCTGCTCGCCACGGCGAAGGCATGGGCCTGGCTCTCGGGACGCGACTACGTGACGCCCGACGACGTGAAGGCCCTGGCCCGACCGACCCTGCGGCACCGGGTCTCCCTGCGTCCCGAGGCGGAGCTCGAAGGCGTCTCGAGCGACGCGGTCCTCGAGGGCGTGCTGGCGACGGTCCCCGTCCCCCGCTGATGGCCGTCACCGGGCGCGCGGTCCTGCTCGCCCTGCTCGGCCTGCTGCCCGTCGTCGCGTCGCCCCACCTTGCGACGGGTCTCGTCACGGCCCTCGTCCTGCTGGTCGTGCTGGCCCTCGACGTGGCGCTCGCGGCCCCCGTGTCGGGACTGCGGATCTCGAGGTCGGGAGCGACGGCGTGCCGGCTGGGTGAGAGCGCGGAGGTGCAGCTGTCCGTGCTCAACCGCTCGGGCCGGTCCGTGCGCGGTGTCCTGCGCGATGCGTGGGTGCCGTCGGCGGGCGCGACGCCGCGGACCGCCCCTCTGCGGATCCCGGCCGGCGAGCGACGGGTGCTCACGACCGTCCTGCGCCCGACGCGCCGCGGCGACCGTACCCCGGACCGCGTGACGGTGCGCTCCGTCGGACCCCTGGGAGTCGCGGCTCGCCAGGGCCGGCACGAGGTGCCCTGGCGGGTGCGCGTGCAGCCACCGTTCACGTCGCGGAAGTTCCTGCCCGAGAAGCTCGACAAGCTGCGGCAGCTCGACGGCCAGCTCGTGGCGCGGACCCGGGGGCAGGGCACCGAGTTCGACTCGCTCAGGGAGTACGTGGTCGGCGACGACGTCCGCTCCATCGACTGGCGGGCCACTGCCCGGCGCTCCGACGTCGTGGTGCGCACCTGGCGGCCCGAGCGGGACCGCCGACTGCTCGTCGTGCTCGACACCGGCCGGACGTCGGCGGCACGCATCGGTGACGTACCCCGCCTCGACCTGGCCCTCGACGCGGCCCTGCTGCTCGGCGCTCTCGCCTCCCGCGCGGGTGACCGGGTCGACGTCGTCGCTCTCGACCGGGAGGTCCGGGGCACCGTCGAGGGAGCCGGCCGCACCGAGCTGCTGGCGCGCATGGTCGACGTGCTGGCGCTGCTGGAGCCGGCGCTGGTCGAGACCGACGCGCGTCGGCTGGTGTCGGAGGTCCTGCGCCGGTCGCGCCGGCGCTCGCTCGTGGTCGTCTTCACCGCGCTCGATCCAGCCGCACTGCGCGAGGGGCTCCTGCCGGTGCTGCCGTCACTGACGTCGCGGCACACCGTGGTCCTGGCGTCGGTCGGGGACACCCGGCTCGACGAGCTCGCGGCCGGCAGGGCCGACGCCGCGGAGGTCTACGCCGCCGCTGCCGCGGAGCGCGCGCGGGCTGACCGGCGCGATGTGACGGCGGAGCTGCGCCGCCGAGGGGTGGAGGTCGTCGACGCGTCGCCCGACGTGTTCGCGTCCGCCGTCGCCGACGCGTACCTGACGTTGAAGGCCGCCGGCCGCCTCTGACGGAGCCCCTGCCACGGTTGCGTGAACCTGTGCACATCAGGACGACCACCGATCCGTGCAGCCCGCCCGGGCCTCAGCCGGAGGTGGGGAGGACGTCTCCGCGCTGTTCGACGTCGAGGTCGCCGGTGACGCCCGCCCGCACCGCGCGGCGGCCCAGGAAGAAGACGACCCAGAGGAAGCCGAGCTCGGCCAGCACACCGATGGCGATGCGCGCCCACGTCGGCAGGCCGCTCGGGGTCACGAAGGCCTCGATGATCCCGCTGACGAGCAGCATGAGCGTCGTCCCCAGCGCCCCGACGATGGTCGCCCGTCCCTCCTCGGCGAGGGCCTGCGCGCGGGTCCGCCGACCGGGGTCGACGATCGTCCAGCCGAGCCGGAGCCCGAGGCCTGCCGACACGAAGATCGTGGTCAGCTCGAGCAGGCCGTGCGGGACGATGAGACCGAAGAACAACCCCGTCCGGTGCCCCGCGATCATGAAGGCTGCGTCCACGGCGACGTTGACGGCGTTGGAGTAGAGCAGCAGCAGGACCGGGATCCCGAGCAACAGCCCGCTGGCGATGGTCATCGCCGCGATGAACGCGTTGTTGGTGAAGACCTTCGCCGCGAAGTCGTGGGCAGGGGCCTGCTTGTAGTAGTCCTGGAAGTCGTGCTCGACGAGCTGCTTGACCTGGTCGGCGGGGGCCAGCTGGTTGCGCTGGTCCGGGTGGTGGAGCAGCCACACGGTCCACGCGACGGCCACGACGAAGAAGAAGACGGTCGTGCCGATCCACCACCAGCGAGCGCGGTAGAGGACAGCAGGGAAGTCGACGGTGAGGAACCGCACGACGTCGCGCAGCGCGCCCTTGCGGGTGCCGGTGACCGCCGTGCGGGCCCGCGCCACCAGGGACGACAGCCGGCCGACGAGCACCGGGTCGCCGCCGCTGCTCTGCACCACGGACAGGTGGGTCGCCGTCCGCTGGTAGAGCTCGACGAGCTCGTCGACCTCCGCGCCCGACAGCCTCCGTGGTGAGGACGCGCGTCCGACGAGGGACTCGAGCCGCGCCCACTCGGCGCTGTGCCGCGCGACGAACACATCGAGCTCCACGAGACGGCAGACTAGGTCCTCGTCAGGGAGCAGGAAGGGGACTCGGGTGTCGCAGCTGGTGACCGGGGAGGCGGTCGCGCTCGACCTGCGGGACGCCGCCCTCCCCTCGCGGATGCTCGCCGCGGTCATCGACGCGATCGTGCAGGCGGCGCTGTTCTTCGGGCTGTTCTTCCTCTTCGCGCTCTTCGGCGCGGCCAACGAGGCGGCCGCCGCGGCCGAGGTGATCTCGGTCGTGGTCTTGACGGGGCTCGTCTACCCGGTGCTGTCGGAGACGCTGTGGCGCGGCCGCACGCTCGGCAAGGCCGCGCTGGGCCTGCGGGTCGTCCGCGACGACGCGGGGCCCATCGGGTTCCGCCAGGCCTTCGTCCGGGGACTCGTCGGCTTCTTCGTCGAGCGGCCCGGCGTGACCTTCTACAGCGCCGGCGTCATCTGCAGCCTGCTCAACGCACGGGGCAAGCGGATCGGGGACCTCGTGGCCGGGACGGTCGTGGTGCAGGAGCGGGTGTACGGCAGCACGACCTACGTGGCGATGATGCCGCCGCCGCTCGCGGGTTGGGCGCAGACCCTGGACCTCGCCAGGCTGCCCGACGAGCTCGCCCTGTCGGTGCGCAGCTTCCTCGCGCGGGCGCCGCAGATGAGCCCCGCCTCGCGCGCGGAGCTGGGCGACCGGCTGTCCGCCGCGGTCGGCTCCTTCACGGCGCCGCCACCGCCGCCGGGCACGCCCGGCTGGGCCTACCTCACCGCCGTGCTGGCCGAGCGTCGCCGCAGGGCCGAGCAGGCAGGCGTACCCCTGCCCACGGCAGCAGTCCCACCGGCCGCGCCTCCCCCGACCCCGCAGTCACCGCCCCCGCCGTCCGGCGGCTTCACCCTGCCGGGCTGACAGGATGCCCCGATGAGCGCTGCCCGCCCGCTGTCGCGCGAACGCATCCTCAAGGCCGCCTTCGCCGTCGCGGACACGCGTGGGCTGGAGGCCCTGACGATGCGCAACGTCGCGGCGCGGCTCAACGTCGAGGCGATGTCGCTCTACCACCACGTGCCGAGCAAGAAGGCCATGCTCGACGGCCTGGTCGACCTGCTCGTCCAGGTCGCCGACATGCCGACGGGTGAGGTCTCGTCGGAGGAGTGGATCCGGGGCACGGCGGAGGGCCTGCGCTCGCTCGCGAGGAAGCACCCGCGCGTCGTCGACCTGCTGAGCTCGCGGACGATCCCGCTCGACGACCCCGAGTCGGCGAAGCCGTTCGAGTCGGGGCTCGCCGCCTTCGTCCGCGAAGGGCGCGACGTGGGATCGGCCTTTGCCGCGGTGCAGTCCGTCGCCCTGGCGCTGCTGTCGATGATGCAGCTCGAGTCCACGGCGGCGCTCGCGACCGGCAAGGAGACGGGCACCAGCATCGAGGGCCTCCCCGCCGACGACTTCCCGTTGCTGCACCAGGTGCCTGCGGCGGACGTGAGCCTCGACGACTTCTGGGGCGCGCTGACGGAGGGACTGGTCCGCGGGTTCGCCTCTTGACGGTCCTTACGATGTAAGGCAGTCTTACGTTGTAAGGAGGTGGGTCATGGTGTCCCTGCAGGAGAAGCTCACGGAGCTCGCGACCGAGCTCGAGGTCCCCGGCGTCGTCGCCGGCATCGTGCTCGGCGAGGAGGTGCAGACGGCGTACTTCGGGGTCACGAACCTCGAGCACCCGCTGACCGTCGACGAGAGCACGCTGTTCCAGTTCGGCTCGACCGGCAAGACCCTCACGGCGACCGCGCTGATGGTCCTCGTCGAGCGCGGGCTCGTCGACCTCGACGCCCCGGTGCGCAGCTACCTGCCCGAGCTGGCGCTCAAGGACGAGGACGTGGCCGCGAAGGTCACCGTCCTGCAGCTGCTCAACCACACCGCCGGCTGGATGGGCGACGTCTTCGAGGACACCGGCGACGGTGACGACGCCCTCGAGAAGTACGTCGCCCACATGGCGACGCTGCCGCAGGTCACCCCGCTCGGCGCGAGCGTGTCGTACAACAACGCCTCGCTCTCCCTCGCCGGTCACGTCATCGCGCGCGTGCACGGGACGACGTACGAGCAGGCCGTCAAGGAGCTGGTGCTCGAGCCGCTCGGCCTGAGGCACACCTACGCCTTCCCGAAGGACATCATGACGATGCGCTTCGCGAGCGGGCACAACCGCCAGGAGGACGGCTCGATCACGGTGACGCGCCCGTGGGCCATCCCGCGCTCCGCCACGCCCGCGGGCGGGTTCACCGCCACCCTCGGCGACCAGCTGCAGTGGGCGAAGTTCCACCTCGGGCAGTACGGGGACGAGGTCCTCAGCGCCGAGGCGCGCACGCGGATGCAGCAGCCGACCGCCGCCATGCCGGGCTCGGCCCTCGGTGACGCAGTCGGTGTCTCCTGGCTGCTGCAGGAGGTCGACGGCGAGCTCGTCGTCGGGCACGGCGGCACCACCCACGGGCAGCACTCCGACTTCGCGATGGTGCCGGCGCGCGACTTCGGCTTCGTCTGCATGACGAACTGCGGGCCGACCGGCGCCGAGCTGCACCACAAGCTGCGGACCTGGGCGCTCGAGACCTACCTCGGCATCACCACCAAGGAGCCCGAGCTGGCCGAGGTCACCGCCGAGCAGCTGTCGGAGTACGAGGGCGTCTACGTCACCTCGGCCATCGAGGCGCGCGTCGTGGTCGACGGCTCGCTGCTCGTCGTGAAGACGCGCATCACCGACCAGGCCCTCATCACCGAGGACCAGACCGCCGAGCAGCCCGACATCGTGATCGGCCTGACCACCGACGGGCCGGACCGGCACATGGTCGCCGAGGGCGAGGCCAAGGGCCTGAAGGGCTACTTCAGCCGCGACGCCGAGGGGCTCGTGAACGGCTTCCACTTCGGCGGCCGCTACATGGAGCGGGAGGCCTGAGGTGCTGCGCCTCGGCGTCCAGGTCATCACGAAGACCGAGCTCGAGCACGCGGCTCGTCGCGGCCGAAAGGTGCAGGGCGTGTGCGTCGGGTGGACCCACCTGTCGCGAGCGGTCAGCCCGGAGCTGCGCGAGCGCGCGCTCGGCCGGCTCGTGACGATCGGTGGACGCAGCGGCTTCGGCCGCTAGGGGCTTACGGCAGCGGATCCCTTGCCTGTCAGGGGATCCGCTGCCGCGTCCCCGTGTAGACGAAGCAGCCGAGCTTGTCGTCGTAGCTCATGTCGTAGGCGCTGTCCTGCGGGTCGTTGCGCCCGGGCGCGAAGGTCTGGCTGACCGGGCCGAGACCGCCGGCGGGTTGGTAGCTGGAGCCCAGCGACGAGATGGCCTGGAGGAACGTGCTGAGCGTGACGTGGGACGGGGTCCGGTCGAGAGCGGCCTTGAGCAGGTAGAGCTCCGTGCACGCGATGTAGCCGATGCCCTGCGCGTTGGAGCTGTCGAAGCTGATGTGGTGGCTCTTCATGACGGCCGCGCAGTGCCGGCGCTCCGGCGTTGCGTACCTGCCGTTGTCGGGGTTCTGGGCCGGCAGGAGGTCGAGGTTGGGCAGCCAGCCGTACCCGACGGCACCGTGGGCCTGCTGGGTCGTCATGAGGCCCGCACTGAGCAGCGCCTGCGGCCCGTTGGAGCTGTTGACGGCGTAGCGCGGGTAGTAGCTCTGCGACCGAGCAGCCTGCAGGAACAGCTCGCTCACGCCGGCCTTCTCCTCGAAGACGATGACGTGCGTCACGCCCCGGCTGGCGAACGTGAGCTCCGCGGACTTGATCGCGGCGGCCTCACCGCCGATGTCGCCCGCGGTCTGCGCGTCGGTGATCCGCTCGACGATCGGGTCGTAGCCGAGCTTGCGCAGGGAGGGCACCAGGTAGCCGTCCACGGCGTGGGTGAAGATCTTGCTGTCGAAGGTGAGCACTCCCACCTTGACGGTGCCCGTTGCGGCCGCCGTGCCGGTCGTGGTGTTCCAGGGAGTGAAGTACTTCTGCGCCACGAGCGGAGCGACGTGGAAGGCCGCGAGCCGGTCGAGGTTCGGGTAGCCCTGCTCGATGAGGTTCGGGTGCTGCGTGAACTCGGCCTGCCCGAAGGCGGGCAGGTCGTCGTCGAGGACGGCCAGTCCGGCCTTCTTCATGCAGTCGAGGTAGGACACCGGTCCGGGGCCCGAGGCTGCGAAGACCGGCGTGTCTCGGATGAAGGTCTGGCAGACCGCGGCGTACTGCTCGTCGACGGTCTGCGCGGACTCGGAGTCGAGCGTCGCGTAGACGGGCACCAGCTTGCGGCCGGCCACGCCGCCGTGGGCGTTGATGTCGTCGATGACGGCCGCCTCGTCGGCCTTGGAGTCGCCGCTGGACAGCCCTCCGGCGCCCGTGGCCTGGTTGACCGCGCCGGCGTTGCGGTCGTAGAGCAGCCCGAACCGGATCTCCTTGTCCGTCACACCAGGACCGTTGGCAAGCGCGCCGCCCGAGGTGCCCGGGACCGGGCCGGAGCTGCTGCCTCCGGACGTGCCGCCCGCGACGCTGCCGCCGGTGCTGGTGCCGCCTCCGACGGCGTTCGCGTTTCCTGTCGCATCCGCTGAGCCGGGCGCGCTCAGGCTCGCACCGGTCGTGCCGGTGGCCCCGGCGGAGGAGGACGTGCCGTTGAGCCCCTGGTCGCCACCGGTGACCGACTGGTCGGACGTCATCTGCACGGTCGAACCGCACGCGGCGGTCAGCAGGACGGCCGCGAACAGCGACACGGAGGCCCTGCGCCTCATGCCGGTCCCACAGTGCGCTGGTCGGAGTACCGCACGCACGTGCACGACGGGACCCAGTTGAGGTCCCAGGCCCGGACGGCTGTGTCGTGCTGGCGGGCAGAGACGAAGGTGGGGCCGACGGTCGGCGACACGTAGCTGCTGCCGATCTTGTCGAAGCCGGCGAGCAGGCCGTTCGGGCTCAGCGCTGTGGCGAGGCTCATCGCCTTCTGGAAGATGAAGACGCTGTCGCAGTCGCCGAGCGCGATGGTGGCCGCGTTGGTGCTCGTGTAGGTCTGGCCCGTGCGGCGCTTGAGGATGTCCAGGCAGCGCCTGGTCTCGCTGTTGGTGTACTTGGCGGCATCGTTCGTCGGGATGTCGAGCGACGGCAGCCAGCCGTTGCCGGACATGCCGTTCAGCTGCTGGGCCGTCACCAGACCTGCCTGGTACGCGGCATACGGCGCGGCCCCCGAGGTCACGCCCAGCCGCGGGTAGTAGCGCTGCGACTGAGCGTCCGCGCCGAAGAACTCCATGATGAAGGCGCTCGCGTCGCCGAGGACGACGTGCGTCACGCCGTCCGTCTGCAGCTTCAGGACCGCGTTCTTGATCTGCGCTGTCGTCGCTGCCGTGTCGGACTCCTGCTCGACCTTGTGCACCTGGAACACGTCCGCGGTCGCGGCCGGGTGCCCGGCCGCCTTCAGGGCGGGGAGGATCACGTTGTGCAGCGAGCGCGTGAAGCTCGCGTTGTCGTAGGTGATCACCCCGACCTTGGTGGAGGTCCCCGGGGCACCGGTCGTCACGTTCCAGCCACCGAACCACTTCTGCCGCTGGAACGCCTGGGCCTGGTCGCGGAAGATGCGGTCCTGCGACATGGTCGCGAGGAGCAGCTTGTTGGGGTACTGCCTCAGGAAGGTCTGGTCGCTGTCCACGATCTGCCCAGCGGTGACGAGCAGGACGCCCTTCTGCTTCAGGCAGGCGACGAGCGTGTCGCTGAGACTGCTGCTCAGCACCGCGATGACCTTGTGGTCCGACGTCCAGTCCTGGCACGCGGCCTGGTCCTGCGCCGAGCCGGAGTCCGAGGAGGCGACGTGGTAGGCGTGGCCGACGCCGACGAGCTTGCGCCCCGCGATGCCGCCGTGCGCGTTGATCTCGTCGATGAGGCCCTTCATGTTGGCCTGCTCGTCCGGCTGGGAGAACGACGAGGCACCGATGGCGGCGTTCACGGACGCGGCGTCCGGCGAGTACCCGTAGCCGATGGTGATCGTCTTGGCCGTCACGCCGAGCCCCGCCTGCGCCGGCCCGGGCAGCGACGTGGACGTGCCCGTCGTACCGCCCCCGGCACCGCCGACAGTCCCCGGAGCGGCCGGACCCCCGGCTGATGCGCCACCCGTCGAGGAGCCGCCTGTCGTGCCGCCGGTCGCCGCGCTGCCCTGGTTCAGCGGCGACCCGCTCGTCCCGCTGCCGCCGAGGCCGTTGCCGGGTGCCGCGGTCGCGCCGAGCCCGTCACCCCCCGCGGTGGCCGTCGAGGACGTCTGGACCGTGCTCCCGCACGCCGAGAGAGCCAGGCCGAGGACCGCTGCTGGGATGAGACGCCTCATCAGGGCATTGTGCGCCCCTCTCGAGGTGCAGAGGTGGGCGGACCGGCACAAAGCGCCCACTCAGCTTCGTGCGGGAGCACGATGCGGCAGCGTGGCCCAGCGCTCGATCCAGGTGCGGTAGGCCCGCACGATGTCGGCGTCCACGCGCAGGTCGTTGTGGTAGGTGTACGGGTACTGGACGTTCAGAGCACCGGCCAGCGCGGGCGACTGGGCGTAGGTCGGCCCCACGTACGCGGGGTCACCGGCGCCGGTGCCGTCGTAGACCGTCATCCAGTGCGCGGGGCCGTAGGTCTCCCCCGCCGCGTTCAGCCGCGCGAGCCACGGCGTGCCGGCGGCGATCTCGTCGCACGACACGACCTCGGTCTCCGAGCCGGGCGGGCAGAAGGTCGTGCCGTGGTTCGCGCCCGCGATGCCGACGAAGGCGACGAGGTCGCGGCGCAGCTCCCGGTGCAGCCGCAGCGTCTCGCGGGCGAGGGTCACCCCGAGCGAGTGGCCCACGATGACGAAGCGCTGCGAGCCGGTGTAGGCCTGCACCATCCGCAGGAAGCGGTAGAGGTCGGGGACGTTGACCTCGTCGTTGGTGATGTAGGTCGTGTGGTTGTCGCCCATCGACGCGTGCTCGGAGTCGCGCTCGGGGTTGCTCCGGTGCAACGCGGTGCCGTTCGCGCCGCCCAGTCCGCCGTACGACAGGCCCCAGAGCTCCTGCTTCGACCAGCCGGCCGCAAGGAAGTCGTCGCGCACCGGGTACCAGTCGGCGGCGTCGACGTTGTTGCCGTGCACGAAGACGACGGGCACGTGCCTCAGCGGGTAGCCGCGCCGGATCCCTCCGAACCCTCCGACCTTCCAGTGCCACTCGCTGTCGAGGATGACGGGCACGTCGCGCGCGAACTTCCACGCCGCCGGGCCCTGCGGCCGTTGGCGCTGCGGCTCGGCGTGCGCGCTCGTGGCGAGGAGCACCACCAGCAGCAGTGCTAGCCGCTTCACGGCAGGCTCATACCGGACAGCTGCCGGCGCAGGGCCAACTTGTCGTACTTCCCGACGCTCGTCTTCGCCACCTCGTCGACGACGACCAGCTCGTCGGGCAGCCACCACTTCGCGACCCGGCCGGTGAGGAACTCCCGCAGCTCGTCGAGGGTCAGCGGCTCCACGACGCTCGCGACGACGACCGGCCGCTCGTCCCACTTCGTCGAGGGAACGCCGACGACGGCGGCTTCACGGACCTTCGGGTGCGCCAGGCACGCGCCCTCGAGCTCGACGCTCGAGATCCACTCGCCACCGGACTTCACGAGGTCCTTCGAGCGGTCCACGATCGTGAAGTAGCCGTCGCTGTCCATGCGTGCCATGTCGCCGGTGCGCAGCCAGCCGTCGTGGAACCTCTCGGGCGCGCCACCCCAGTAGTCGGTGGCGATCCAGGGGCCGCGGCACTCGAGCTCGCCGACCGTCTCGCCGTCCCAGGGCACCTCGTTTCCGTCGACGTCGACGATGCGGGCCTCGAGCCCCGCGAAGACCGTTCCCGTCTTCACTCGGACGTCGACCAGCTCAGCCGCCGACAGGCCGTCGTGCCGCCGTCGCGGGCGGCTGGTGCTCGCGACCGGTGACGTCTCGGTCATCCCCCAGATCTGGAGGATCGTGATGCCGTGCGCGTCGTAGGCCTCCATCAGGGCCTTGGGGGTCGCCGAGCCGCCGACGCCGAGGGTCTTCAGCGAGGGCAGGTCGGCGGCGTACGGCAGCAACCCGGTCCAGATGGTCGGGACCCCGGCGGCCCACGTGACCTCCTGCTCGCGGATGACGCGGGCGAGGTTGGCCGGTGAGGTGTCCCCGCCGGCGAGGACGAGCTCGGCGCCGGTGAGCGCGGCGGAGTAGGGCAGGCCCCAGCCGCAGGCGTGGAAGAGGGGTACGACAGGCAGCACGCGCTCGCGCTCGGAGAGGGCGAGCGCGTCGACCATGCAGCAGGCCATCGCGTGCAGGTAGGTCGAGCGGTGCGTGTAGACGACGGCCTTGGGCAGGCCGGTGGTGCCGCTGGTGTGGCACATCCCGCACGGCATGTCCTCGGTCAGCTCCGGCAGGTCGGTGCTGGCCGGGGCGTCGGCCACGAGGCGCTCGATCTCGTCGTCGAGTGTCAGCACCTTGGCGACGGTCGGGAGGGTCAGGTCGCTCAAGCGGCCCACGAGATCGGAGTCTGCGAGGACGAGCGTGTCGCCTGCGTCGGTGAAGACGTGCTCGAGCTGGTCGTCGTGCAGCCGGATGTTGACCATGTGCAGCACGGCGCCGGCCAAGGGGACGGCGTAGTAGAGCTCGACGTGCCGGCTGGTGTTGTTGGCGAACGACGCCACCCGGTCCCCCGGCTGCACGCCGAGGTCCTGCAGCACGCTGACGAGGCGCAGGACCCGGTCGGCGAGCGCGCGGTAGGTCGTGCGGGTCGTGCCGCCGGGCAACGCGTCGATGACGGCGTTGTCGCCGTAGACGGTGCGCATACGGTCGAAGATGGTGCGCACGGTCAGCGGCTGGGATCCCATGTGCATCAGGGGTTCTCCTCAGGTAGCCCGAGTCCGAGGACGAGCAGTGCGGAGTCGCGCGGGACCCGCGGGTCGAGGCCGGTGATGTCGCGTACGCGGCCGAGCCGGTAGCTCACGGTGTTGGCGTGCACGACCTCGCGGCGGGCCGTCTCCGGCACCGAGCCGGTCGCGAGGTAGACCCGCAGGGTGCCCATCACGGCACCGCTCGGGTCCTTGCGCTGCAGGAGCGCGACGACCTTGCGGCGCAGCGCACCCGCCACCCGCGGGTTGCCGAGCAGCAGCTGCTCGACGAGCAGGTCGTCGGGACCGAGCACGGCCTCGGTGTAGCCCTCGGCGAGAGCCGTGAGCAGGAGCTGCTCGACGTGACGGACCTCCTGGAGAAGCGTCGGGCCGCACGCCACCGGGCCACCCCAGCAGATGAGGGTGCCGGGCCGCTGCCGTGGCTGCTCCAGGCGCTGCGGCACGAGGAGCAGGACGCGGTCTCCGCGGTGCCCCGCGAGCGTCCCGGTCGGGAAGTCCTGCAACAAGGCGTCGATGCCGGCCGTGGAGCCGAAGACCACGACGGGCACGTACGTGGTGGCGAGGACCGTCGAGAAGCGCAGGCTGACCGAGGCGACCTCCGCCGGGTCCTCCGCGGACAGCAGCGCCTCCACCAGCTCGCGACGGCGCGCGTCCACGTGGCGCAGCCGCTCGTGCGACGCCGCGACGTAGGCCTGGGCGAGAGTCGACGAGGTGCGGTCGACGATGTCCATCCAGCGGGTGCCGAGGTCGGCGAGCAAGGCCGTCTCCCCCGCGGGAACGGCGGCCACCATGGCGGACCACGCCTCGCGGCCGGCGATGCGGTAGGCGTGCAGGACGGACTCGAGGGGGATGCCCATGATGAGCCGCTGGCGTCCGGAGTCCGCGAAGACCTCGAGCTCGCGAACGGTCAGCTGACGGCTCTCCACGAGGCAGGACAGGAAGGTCGTGAGCAGCTGCCGCGACACGGGCAGCACCTCCCGCGCGAGCTCGCCGTCGGTGAGGGCGGCGTACTCGGGGATCTCCTCGCGGTAGCTCGCCCCCATCCGCACGACGACCGCGTCGAGGTCGGCGAGCACCCGCTCGGCGAGCGCACCGACCCCGTCGTTGCGGACCGCGCGGAGGCTGCTCATGCGTTCGCGGCGAACCACGTCAGCAGGACCTCGTTGACCTCGTCGGCGCGGTCGGTCGTGACGATGTGGTTGGCGCCGTCGACGAGCACGAGCTTGGCGTCCGGAACACGCGCGGCGATCAACTCGCCGTTCTCCGGCACCACGAGGCGGTCCTGGGCTCCGTGCACCACCTGTGTCGGCACCGACAGCGAGGGCAGCCGGTCCCAGCCGTCCCACAGCGCCGTCCCGGCCTGGGCGGCGTAGCCCTCGGGGCCGGCCGTGCCCGCTGCGCGTGCCCGCCAGTCCTCCTCGATGAGGTCGCGCGGGGTCGCCGGGGAGTAGTTGAACGGGATGGAGAACTCGCCTCGCTCCTCGGCCGGCATGCCGGCACGGGCCGCCATGAAGTCCTGCATCTCCTGCGGCCAGACACCATGGGCCGTGCCCGGGTGGGTGCTCATGAGCGTGAGGGACTGCACGCGCTGGGGGTGACTCAGCCCCAGCTCCTGGGCCATGAGCCCGCCCATGGAGATGCCGACGACATGGGCCCTCTCGACGCCGGCCGCGTCGAGGACGTCGAGGCAGTCCTGGGTCATGACCTCGACGCTGTAGGGCGCCCCCTCGACCAGGCCCGTCTCGCCCGCACCCCGGTTGTCCAGCGTCAGCACCCGGTGGTGCTGGGCGAGCACCGGCACCTGACGGAACCAGGCGGCCGCCGGGTAGGCCAATCCCATGACCAGCAGGACCGCTGGACCGGATCCCTCGTCGTACCAGGCGATCCCGTTGCCGGTCTTCATCGCTTCCCCTTCCTGGCGTGCAATGCGGACCCGGTCGCTCCGGCCAGGACGCGACCGATGCCGAGGTGCGTCGCCAGGGTGTCCTCGTCGAGCTCGGCCACCGGTGCCGAGTGCACGACCGTGCCGGTCTGCAGGAGGTTGGCGGTGTCGACGAGGGAGAGGCCGAAGGCGACGTTCTGCTCGACCAGGACCATCGTCACGCCGCTGTCCTTGACGACCTGGAGGACCTCTCGGAGGTCGCCCTGCATCTTCGGGCTGAGGCCGGCGCTCGGCTCGTCGACGAGGATCAGGCGCGGTTCGTTGACGAGGGCGCGGGCGACGGACAGCGAGGCCTGCTGGCCTCCCGACATCGTCCCGGCCTTCTGCGTGCGGCGCTCGCGCAGCACAGGGAACCGGTCGTAGACGCCGTCGAGGACGGACGGGTAACGGCTCCGCTGCTTGCGGCGAAGGGTGTAGGCACCGAGCCGGAGGTTCTCCTCGACCGTGAGGTTGGCGAACACCTGCCGGCCCTGCGGGACGTGCCCCATGCCCATCTCGACGCGGGCCTCGGCATCGAGCCGCGTGATGTCGACGCCATCGAAGACGATGCTGCCGGACCGGGCCGGAACGAGTCCCGCGATCGTCTTCATCGTCACGGACTTGCCCGCGCCGTTGAGGCCGAAGACGCCGGCGATCTCGCCCGGCTCGACCGACAGGTCGATGCCGTGCAGGACCGTGACCGCCCCGAACCCCGCGGTCACCTGCTGGAGCTGCAGCATCACGAGACCACCTCGCCGAGGTAGGCGCGGACGACGTCCGGGCGCTGGACCACCTCGACCGGCTCGCCGTTGGCGATGACCCGCCCCGCGTCCATGACGTAGAGCTCGTCGGCCGTGCCGAGCACGAGAGGCACGTTGTGCTCGATGAGCAGGATGGTGCGACCGAGCTTGTCCCGGATGTCCACGAGGGTCGCGGCCAGGTCCTCCGACGCCGCCGGGCTCATCCCGGCGCTCGGCTCGTCGAGCATCAGCAGCTCCGGGCTGGTCACGAGGGCGCAGCCGATCTCGACGATCCGCTGCTGACCGTGGCTGAGCCGCCCGACGGGGGTGTCCCGGTACCGCTCGAACCCCAGCCCTTCGAGCGTCTTGTCGGCGCGTACGCGCAGCTCCTTCTCCCAGCGGCGGGAGCCGATCGTGGTCAGTGCCGCAGCGACGCCGTAGGGCGCGGCGAGGTGCTGCGCGATCAGCAGGTTCTCGTACACCGACTGGTCCTTGGCCAACCCGATGAGCTGGAAGGTCCGACCCATCCCGCGGGCGGCACGGGCGTGCGGCGGCAGGGCGGAGACGTCCTCGCCGAGGAAGGAGACGGTGCCGGCGTCCGGGGTCAGCGCCCCCGAGACGGCGTTGAACATCGTCGTCTTCCCGGCGCCGTTGGGGCCCATGAGGGCCACGATGGTGCCGCGGTCGACCCGCAGGCCCGCCTGGTCGACGGCCTGCAGACCGCCGAAGCGGACGCTGATGCCGGCGGCCTCGAGGACGGCCGTGCCGGGACGGGCCCGCCGGGGTGCCGGCATGCCGGCCGGCCGGCCGAGGTCGGGCAGGTGCGGTCGCGTCGGAGGCAGGGGCGGCTCACCGCCCTTGCGCTGCTTGCGGTGCTCGTTCGCGTCCTTGACCGCCCCCGCGAAGCCGCGCGGCTGGAAGGCGACGGTCAGGAGCAGGACGGTCGCGTTGATGACCTGGTCCCAGCCGCGGATGCCTGTGCCGAACAGCCACACCAGAAGCGACGGGTAGATGCCGGACAGGAACGCGGCGACGACGATGCCGGTGCGGCTGCCGAGACCCCCGAGCACGACGATGACGAGCAGGACGAGCGAGTGGCTGTAGTCGAAGGTCTGTCCGGTGACGGTGCCGAAGGCCGTCCCGTCCAGGCAGCCCGCGATCCCGGCCACGGCGCCGGAGAGCGTGAAGGCGATGAGCTTGTAGCGCGCGACGTCGACGCCGAACGACGCAGCGACGGCCTCGTCGGCCTTGAGCACCCGGAAGGCCCGGCCCACCCGGCTCGCCACGAGGTTGACGTCGAGCTGGAGCAGCAGCACGAGGAGGACGAGGCCGATCGTCAGGGCGTCGACCGAGCTGCTGAGAGCGTGCGCTCCCATGTAGGGCGGCGGCACCACCTTGCCGGCCGACCCCCCTCCGATCCGGTCGACCCGGAAGAGGGACTCCGACGCGGCGTAGCTGACGCTGATGGTGACGATCGCCAGGTAGAGGCCACGCAGCCGCAGGGCCGGCAGGCCGACGAGCAGGGCGATGACACCCCCGACGACCGCGGACGCCACCAGGCCGGCGAGCCACGGCAGGCGCAGGTCGTGCACGCCCGTCACGAGCCCGGCCGTGAACGCACCGACGCCGACGAAGGCGAACTGGCCGAGGCTGATCTGCCCGGCGTACCCGAGCAGGATGTTGAGCGACAGGCCGGCGATCGCCATGACGCACGCGGTGGCGAGGATCAGGGCGTGCGGCTCGTTGAGCAGGACCGTGTGGCCGGCCAGCGTCGGCAGGAAGACGGAGGCGAGCAGCGCGAGCGGGAGCACCGGCAGTCGCACCTGCTGGCGGCGCGGCAGCGGCAGGGTCACGACGCTCATACCGGCTCCCCTGCCACGACGAGGCGGGAGCGGAGCTGCGGCGCGAAGGCCCGTCCGAGCAGGACTCCCAGGAGCAGGACGAGGGTCACGACGAAGTGCAGCCCGCTGATGCCCAGGTCCTTGAGGTAGCGGTCCGCGAAGGCTTCCGCGAGGCCGAGGACGACCGCGCCCCACACCGCACCCGGGAGGCTGTCGAGCCCGCCGATGACCGCTGCGGCGAGCCCGCCCAGGTAGAGGGTGCTCGCGTAGCCGGGGGTGATGAGCCCGACCGTGGGCTCCACGAGCAGCGCGGCCACCGCTGCCAGGGCGAAGGACGTGGCCCACAGGGCCAGCCGGATCCGCGACACGCGCACACCGACGAGGCGGGTGGCACTCGCGTCGTCCGCCGCGGCCAGGACGGCCAGGCCGAAGTCGGTGCGGCGCAGGACCGCCTGCAGCCCGAAGCCGAGCAGGCCCGCGACGACGATGGCCGCGATCTGCACGACGCTGACGCGCACGTTGTCGATCGTGATGCCGGCGTGGGTCGGCGGCCGCAGCGCCTTGGGGCTGTTGCCGTAGTGGTTGAACTCGTAGGCCAGCAGCAGGGCAGCCAGCGCGACGGTGAGGATGGAGGTGACGACGGGGTCGGCGTCGACCGAGCGGCGGACGAGGAGGAACTCGAAGGCCGCGCCTGCCACGGCTGCGGCGACCACCGCGACCAGCGCCCCCACCCACCAGGGCAGTCCCTGGTCCGTGACGAGGAAGGCCGCGACGTAGAGCGACGCGGTGCCGATCTCACCGCCCGCGAAGGTCAGGACCTTCGTACCGCGGTAGACGAGGACGACCCCCACCGCGAACAACGCGTAGATGCCGGCGGCGATGAGCCCGAGGGTGACGACCTGGATCATCCTGCGCTCATGACTGCTGCCCCACGCACTGCTTGGTCTCGCGCCAGTTGATCTTGCCCGAAGGGCTCTTGTAGGTCTGCATGAAGGTGAGGTCGGTGGCGCCGTGGTGGTGGTCACCGTGCACGAAGTCGACGCGGCAGCCACTGCTGACGGGGACCTGGTCGTAGTGCTGCAGGACCTCGACGAACTTGTTGCGCGTGCAGTCCTTGCCGCACAGGAGGAACTGCCGGTAGAGCGCCTTCTGCCCGACCCAGTTCAGGAAGAGCAGGTCGCCCGCGACGCCGCTGAGGTCCGGTCCGTTGGCGCCGCCGTCGTACTTGGCGTACTGGGCCTTGAACTCCTTCATGTCGTCCTGGTAGGCCGCGAAGGTGCCGGTGTAGTCGCCGTCGCTGTACGCCGGGTACATGGCGACACCGTCCATCGGCGGGTTCATCGCGTCGTTGCCGAGGGTCTGGCTCGTCAGGTTGAAGGGGAAGACCATGAGGTTCGGCGACCAGGCCTGGCTCTTCATCTGCTCGACGACCTCGGTGGTCTCGACCGCGTTGAGCCAGATCCAGACGACCTGCGCGCCGCTGTTGCGCAGGTTCGTGATCTGGCTGGTGTAGTTGCCCGCGTTGGCCGGGACCTTCTCCTCGTCGACGATGTCGAGGCCCTTGACCTTCTTGAACGCGTCGACCCCCGGGGACCAGTTGCTGCTGTCGCGCTCCAGGATGCCGATCTTCTTGCCCTTGTACTTCTGCAGGGCGAGCTGCGCGAACGCCTCGCCGGTGCGCTCGACCGTCGGCAGCTCGGTGAAGGAGTACTTCAGGTTCTGCGAGCCGTTGATCGTGGCCGTGTGGTACAGGTACAGCTGGTGCACCGACTCGGCGTAGTTGCGCACCGTCGGGATCTGGTCGAAGCCGATGCCGCCGAGCAGCATGAAGATGTTCTTCGCCACGCAGGTCTTGGCTGCCGTGACGGCCGTCTGCGGGTCGTAGTTGTCGTTCTCGTAGGTCACGTTGACCTTGCGGCCGTAGATGCCGCCCTTCTCGGTGTTGATCGCGGTCCAGAAGACGTTGAGGTCCTTGACGTCGGTCTTGAACGCCGGGGCGTAGGTCAGTGCCGCGTGGGCGCACATCGTGAGCGACGTCGGCGTGATGCCGATGCGGTCCTCCTTCGGCGTGAAGAGGTGCACGCTGCTCGTGTCCGGCGGGTAGCTCCCGGACGTGGCGCCACCCGTCGCGCCCGAGGTCCCGCCTCCCGCCGTACCTCCGGTTGTCCTCCCACCCGCCGAGGAGGGCCCGGCAACGCCCGTGGTCCCGCCCGGCCGCGAGCCGGTCGTGCCGGCGGCCTGCTGCGGCTGACCGGTCGTCGAGCCCGCCCCGGAACCGCCTGTCGTCCCCCCAAGCGAGACGGCAGGCGTCGGGTTGTCGAGTGAAGCGGGTGCGGGGGCGGAGGAGCAGGCGGTGAGGGCGACGGCGCAGAGCCCGCCCGCCGCGACAAGGCGTCGGTGCGACATGCCTGTGAAGTACGCCACAGGCTGCCCGGATCCTCCCCC
>Ga0070658_10001237_pt1 | contig 21904 bp, 13 predicted proteins | sample KBSC13metaG_FD_64664 | JGI IMG/M metagenome (GOLD analysis project Ga0070658, IMG submission 64664) | Corn rhizosphere microbial communities from Kellogg Biological Station, Michigan, USA - KBS C1-3 metaG | ecosystem: Host-associated > Plants > Roots > Rhizosphere > Soil ...
TCCAGCTTGAGTACGGCGACAACCGGCGCGGCCGCACCGTCGAGGGCCCAGTTCAGCCCACCGAACGCGATCAGGCTGGCGCCGACGGCTCCCTGGGCGAACACCACGAGCCGACCCAGCGTGAGGGTGCCGTGGGTGGCGTCGTAAGCCAGCGGCACCAGCACCGCGGCGTTGGCGACGGCGACGATGAACAGGCACAGCAGCACCGAACGTTCGCGCAGTCGAGTCGCACGGTATTGCAGGTCGAACAACCGCCGGCGCCGCTCGGTGAAGCGATCGACCGTCCAGCCGACGAGTCCGAACAGCCGCAACTCTTTTGCTGCCGGCGGATCGACGGCGAGGCGGTAGTCGTAGTCGGCGACGCGTTGCGCCGCGCGCACCTCGTCGGTGTTGCGGTCGCGCCACACCGACGACTCGCGCAGCAGCCAGTGCGTCGAGCCCCAGCCGATGAGCAACGGCAGCGGCGCCCACCACCGGTAGGCGAACAGGATGATCGCGGAGGCGACGCCGCTCATCACGTCCAGCAGTCCGGTGGCGATGAACTCGACGTTGAGCCGCATCGGCGGCCCGGTCATGCCGGCGTCGAACTCGCGGGCGACGGTGAGTGCCTCGGTCAGTGTCGGGTCTTCGAGGTGCGCAATGCCGGCGGGCGCGACACAGGCTGCCGTCAGCCGGTCGAACAGCCAGGCTGACACCCGGCTGCCAAGGTTCTGACTGAGCGCCTGGTGCAGCGGCGCCAGCACCTGCAGGGCCACGAACGTGATGCCGGCGACCGTGACGCCGAGGGCCGCGGAGTGATGGTGCTGCACCTCGCTGACCACCACGCCGGTGGCGATCGCGAAGAGCGCCGGCAGCACCGCGCGCAGGACCAGCACGGCCCACCAGAACGCGCCGAGCGCGCGGTCGGCCTTGGTCAGGGCAGCGAAGAACTGCCACTCCTGCCGCTGCCGCAGGCGCCCAAGCATCCGACCCAACCCACCCGCCTGTTGATCATGGGCAAACCCAACGACACGCTAGCGTGCCCTGCAGGTTCGCCCATGATCAACCGAGGCTGGGGCCCGGCCTGGTAAGCCATCAGGGACGTGGCGGGGACGACAACCACAAGACGCCGAGGGGTGGGACCCGCAGCGTGGCGCTGGCCGGCTGGCCGTGCCAGGGCTCCTCGATGGCGCGGATCGCCCCCATGTTGCCCACGCCGCTTCCGGCGTAGACATCGGCGTCGGTGTTGATCACCTCGCGCCACTCACCGGCGAACGGCAGACCGACGTGGTAGCCCTCGTGCGGCGTGCCGGCGAAGTTGGCGATGCAGGCGACCGCGGAACCGTCGTCGCCCCAGCGCAGGAACGACAGAACGTTGTCTTCAGCGTCGTTGGCGTCGATCCACTGGAAGCCGGTGCCCTCGACGTCCTGCGACCACAACGCCGCGTGCTCCTTGTAGACGATATTGAGGTCGCGGATCAGCTGCCAGACGCCGTGGTGGTCGGGCAGGTCGAGCAGCCACCAGTCGAGCGACCGGGCCTCGGACCACTCCGACTCCTGGCCGAACTCGCTGCCCATGAACAGCAACTGTTTGCCGGGATGTGCCCACATGAACGCGAACAGCGCGCGGAGGTTGGCCAGCTGTTGCCAGCGGTCGCCGGGCATCTTGCCGAGCAGCGAGCCCTTGCCGTGCACGACTTCGTCGTGGGAGAGCGGCAGCACGAAGTTCTCGCTGAATGCGTAGACGAGGGAGAACGTCATCTGGTGGTGGTGCCACTGCCGGTAGACCGGCGGCTTGGACATGTACTCCAAGGTGTCGTGCATCCACCCCATGTTCCACTTGAAGCCGAACCCGAGCCCGCCCAGATAGGTCGGTCGCGACACCGCCGGCCACGCGGTCGACTCCTCCGCAACCGTGATGCAGCCCGGAACCCGCTTGTACGCCGTGGCGTTCATCTCTTTGATGAAGTCGATCGCGTCGAGGTTCTCGCGGCCACCGAACTGGTTGGGGATCCACTCGCCTTCCTTGCGCGAGTAGTCGAGGTAGAGCATCGAGGCGACCGCGTCGACGCGCAGCCCGTCGATGTGGAACTCCTCCAGCCAGTAGCAGGCGTTGGCGACGAGGAAGTTGCGCACCTCGCGCCGGCCGAAGTTGAACACGAGCGTGCCCCAGTCGGGGTGCTCGCCGCGGCGCGGGTCGGCATGTTCGTAGAGCGCCGTGCCGTCGAAGCGGGCCAGCGCCCACTCGTCCTTCGGGAAGTGCGCCGGCACCCAGTCGACGATGACGCCGACGCCGGCCTGGTGCAGCCGGTCCACCAGGTAGCGGAACTCGTCCGGCGACCCGAACCGCGACGTCGGCGCGTAGTAGGACGTGACCTGGTAGCCCCACGACCCGCCGAACGGATGCTCCATCACCGGCAGGAACTCGACATGGGTGAAGCCGCTCTCGACGACATAGTCGGTGAGCTGCTCGGCGAGCTCTTTGTAGGACAGGCCTTGCCGCCACGACCCGAGATGCACCTCGTAGACCGAGACTGGTGACTTGTACCAATTGCGGGCGACGCGGTCGCGACACCATTCGTTGTCGGCCCAGTCGTAGTCGCTGGTGAACACCACCGACGCTGTCGCCGGCGGATGTTCGGTGTGCTGCGCCATCGGGTCGGCCTTGCCGCGCCAGACGCCGTCGGCGCCGAGCACGTCGTACTTGTACTTGGAGCCGTTGCCGACTCCGGGGATGAACAGCTCCCAGACCCCTGATGAGCCGAGCACCCGCATCGGGTAGGCGACCGAGTTCCACCCGTTGAAGTCACCGCTGACGCGGACACCCCGGGCGGCCGGCGCCCACACGGCGAACGACGTGCCGCTGACCGGGCCGGTCGGCGAGTCGTAGGTGCGCGTGTGGGACCCGAGCACCTTCCAGAGGTCCTCGTGTCGGCCTTCGCCGATCAGGTGCAGGTCCATCTCACCGAGGGTGGGCAGGTAACGGTAGGCGTCGTCCTGCCGGTGCTCGAAGCCGTCGCCGTAGTCCACCAACAGCCGGTAGTCGGGCACGTCGGCCCGGTCGAGCAAGGTGACCCAGACGCCACCGTGCTCGTGGCGCATCTCATGCTGCTCATCGCCGATGAGGATCGCGACCTTCGAGGCGCCCGGGCGGAGCGCGCGAACCGCGATGCGGCCATCAGCGGGATGCGCGCCGAGGATCGAGTGCGGATCATGGTGGGCACCGCCAACCAGGCGGTCCAGCTCCTCGGTGCTGACAGGGCGGGGAGCTGCAGGCTGCGCCTGACCCTGCGCCTGGGCCCGGCGCGCGGCCGGTGCCTTCTTGGCTGGCGGCCGCTTCTCCGCCGCCTTCTTGGCAGCTGCTTTCTTCGCCGGCTTCTCGGTCATGCTGTTCCCTTACCCAGTCGTTCGATCGAGGCAAGCGGAATCGGCAACCAACTCGGCCGATTGCGCGCCTCGTAGACGACTTCATAGACAGCCTTGTCCATCTCCATCGCCCGCAACAGCGCCGCGTCGTCGCGCGGGTCGTGCCCGGCCGCACGCGCGTAGCCGTCGCAGAATGCGTCGCGGTTGCGCTCGGCCCATTCGCCGGCGCGGTATTCAAGTGCGCTGCTGTGCGGTTGCTCGGCGAGCAGGTGGCGCGCGGCGTAGTCGAACGAGCGCAGCATCCCGGCCACGTCGCGTAGCGGGCTCATGAGCGCCCTGCGCTCCGACAGCGGACGCGCCGGCTCGCCCTCGAAGTCGATGATCTTCCAGCCTTCGTCCACGCGCAACGCCTGGCCGAGGTGGTAGTCACCGTGGATGCGCTGCACCGGCACGCCACCCGGCAGGGCAGCGACCGCGTCGTAGGCGGCTCGCAGCAGCTCCTCATAGGCGGCGAGCTCTGGTACGACGGCAACCGCCGCGTCTAGGCGTTCGTGCATCTGCTTGGCCGTCGCCAGGTTCTCGGCCTCGTCTGCCATGCGCGACGGCAGCGTCTGCGCCATCAGCACGTGCACCTCGGCGGTGATCGCGCCGAGTCGTTCGGACTCGCCGGCGAAGTCGCCGCCCACCTCGTCGGCGTGCAGGTCGGCCTCGGCGTACAGGTCGCGCACGCTCGTGACAGCCAGTGCCCAGCCTTCACTTGCGCCGCGCAGGAATGGCTGCAGCATGCCGAGGGTGGTGCCGGGCGCGACGTCATCGGTCTCGATCCAGCCCAGTGGTGGCACGACGGCGGTCGCGCCGGCCTCAGCGAGCACCCGGGTGATCTCCAGGTCGGGGTTGAGCCCTGGCGCGACTTTGCGGAACAGCTTGAGGATGTAGGCCTCGCCGAACACCAGCGACGTGTTGGACTGCTCCGCCCCCATGACGAGGCTGGTGAGATCAGTGTCCAGCTGTGCGCCGGGCAGGTGACGGAAGCGCAGCCCTTGCTCGTCGTCGCCACCGGCGATCATCTGTAGCAGCACGTGCGTGAGCTCCGCGTCGTGCGCAGCGTCGTACAGCAGCATGTCGCCATCGGTCCCGATCACCGCGTGCGCGAGCCGTTCCGGCACCTCCGAACGTTGCCCGATCAGGAGCTGGTAGGTCTCGACGTCTTCGCCGAGGTCGACGTGCACGAGCAGGTGCCGAAGCGCCGGATCGCCGTCGACGATGCGCCGGTCGCGGAGGAGGCGGATGTCCTGGATCGGCCGGCCTTTGGCGCCGAACCACCGCTGCTGCGGCAGCCAGTCCGGAAGCAGCCCGGCCTCACCGCTCGGTTGCGACGACATCAGCTCTCCACCGTTGCGACTTGGAACCAGTAGAACCCGTGGCCGGGCAGGGTCAGCAGGAACGGCAGCTCACCGATCCGGGGGAAGTGCACGCCGCCCAGCAGCTCGACCGGAGTGCGGCCTTCGAACCGGCGAAGGTCGAGCTCGACCGGTTGCGCGAACCGGGACAGGTTGTTGACGCACAGCACGATGTCGTCACCGAACTCGCGCACGAACGCAAGCACGCTCGGGTTCGACGCGGACAGCTCCTCGAAGCTGCCCATGCCGAACGTCGGGTGGCGCTTGCGCGTCTCGATCATCCGTCGCGTCCACTGCAACAGCGACGTCGTCGAGCGCATCTGCGACTCGACGTTGATGACCTGGTAGCCGTAGATCGGGTCCATGATGACCGGCAGGTAGAGCCGTTGGGGGTCGCACGTCGAGAACCCCGCGTTGCGGTCGGGCGTCCACTGCATCGGTGTGCGCACCCCGTCGCGGTCGCCGAGGTAGATGTTGTCGCCCATGCCGACCTCGTCGCCGTAGTAGAGGACCGGCGACCCGGGCAGCGACAGCAGCAGGGCGGTGAACAGCTCCATCTGGTTGCGGTCGTTGTCGAGCAGCGGCGCCAACCGGCGGCGGATGCCGATGTTGGCCTTCATCCGCGGGTCGCGCGCGTACTCGCTGTACATGTAGTCGCGTTCTTCGTCCGTGACCATTTCGAGCGTGAGCTCGTCGTGGTTGCGCAGGAAGATGCCCCACTGGCAGTTGTCCGGGATCGGCGGGGTCTTGGCCAGGATCTCCGAGATGGGGAAACGGCTCTCCCGTCGTACGGCCATGAAGATGCGCGGCATCACCGGGAAGTGGAACGCCATGTGGCACTCGTCGCCCGAGCCGAAGTATTCGACGACGTCCTCCGGCCACTGGTTGGCCTCGGCCAGCAGCACCTTGTCGGGGTAGAGCTCGTCGACCTCCTTGCGCAGCCGCTTGAGGAACTCGTGCGTGCGCGGGAGGTTCTCGCAGTTGGTGCCGTCCTCTTCGAACAGGTAGGGAATCGCGTCGAGGCGGAATCCGTCGATGCCGAGGTCGAGCCAGAACCGGAGCACCTCGAGCATCGCGTCCTGGACGGCCGGGTTCTCGTAGTTGAGATCCGGCTGGTGGGAGAAGAAGCGGTGCCAGAAGTACTGCTGGCGCACCGGGTCCCAGGTCCAGTTGGAACTCTCCGTGTCGACGAAGATGATGCGGGCGCCCGGGTATCTCTCGTCCGAGTCGGACCAGACGTAGAAGTCGCCGAACGGGCCGTCGGGTTCGCTGCGGCTGGCCTGGAACCAGGGGTGCTGGTCGCTGGTGTGGTTCATGACCAGGTCGGCGATGATGCGCATGCCGCGCTTGTGCGCCGCGTCGACAAGCTCGACGAAGTCGCCGAGGTCGCCGAACTCCGGCAGCACCTTCAGGAAGTCGCTGATGTCGTAGCCGCCGTCACGCAACGGTGACTGGTAGATCGGTAGCAGCCAGATGCAGTCGACGCCGAGCCATTGCAGGTAGTCGAGCTTCTCGGTCAGACCACGCAGGTCACCGGTGCCGTCGCCGTTGCTGTCGTGGAAGCCGCGGATCTGGACCTCGTAGAAGACGGCGCGCTTGTACCAGGTCGGATCGCGTGGCTGCTCGAGCCCGTCGACGACCTGAACGCGTGCCGGTGCCGTCATCCGCTGGTCCGTCGTACGGACAGCACGTGTGCCGGCTCGTAGAACGGGTCGAGTCGCACGTAGTTGTGCTCTCCCCACAGCCACGTCGCCCCGGAGATCTCGTCGTGCACCTCGTAAGCCTCCCCGGGCTCATAGCCGAGCGCAGCCATGTCGACGTGCACCGTCGCCTCCCGAACGGCGTGCGGGTAAAGGTTGACGATGACGAGGATGCAGTCATCGCCGCCATCGTGGAAAACGGTGCGCTTCGAAAAGGCGATGATCTGGTCGTTGTCCGGGTCGTGCCAGCGCAGGTTGCGCAGCTCCCTCAACGCCCGGTGCTGGTGGCGGATCTCGTTGAGCCGGGCGAGGTAGGGCATGAGCGAGCGGCCGGCGGCCTCGGCTGCATCCCAGTCGCGGGGGCGGTATTGGTACTTCTCGCTGTCGAGGTACTCCTCGCTGCCTGGTCGCACGGCGACGTGCTCGTAGAGCTCGTAACCCGAGTAGACACCCCAGCTCGGTGACATCGTCGCGGCGAGTGCGGCGCGGATCTTGAAGGCGGGCGGGCCGCCGTACTGCAGGTAGGCGTGCAGGATGTCCGGGGTGTTGACGAAGAAGTTGGGCCGCAGGAAGTCGACCGTCTGCTGACTCAGCTCGGTGAGGTATTCCTCGAGCTCCCAGCGCTCGTTGCGCCAGGTGAAGTAGGTGTAGGACTGGGTGAACCCGACCTTGGCGAGCATTGCCATCATCGGCGGCTTCGTGAACGCCTCGGCCAGCCAGATGATGTCGGGCCTGTTCTTGCGGACCTCGCCGATCAGCCACTCCCAGAACCACACCGGCTTGGTGTGCGGGTTGTCGACCCGGAAGATGGTGACGCCGTGGTCGATCCAGAGGTTGACGACGCGGAGCACCTCGTTCTTGATGCCGTCCGGGTCGTTGTCGAAGTTGATCGGGTAGATGTCCTGGTACTTCTTCGGCGGATTCTCGGCGTAGGCGATGCTGCCGTCGACGCGAACCGTGAACCACTCCGGATGCTCCGTCACCCACGGATGGTCGGGGGAGCACTGCAGGGCCAGGTCGAGCGCGACCTCGAGTCCGTTGGCCTTGGCATCGGCGACGAATGCGTCGAAGTCGTCGAAGCCGCCGAGATCGGGATGGATCGCGTCGTGCCCGCCCTCGCGACCGCCGATCGCCCAGGGCGAACCGGGGTCACCCTGCTCCGGCGTGAGCGTGTTGTTGCGACCCTTGCGGAATGCCTGCCCGATCGGGTGGATCGGCGGCAGGTAGACGACGTCGAATCCGGCGCGCGCGATCGCGGGCAAGCGCTTGGCAGCGTCGCGCAGCGACCCGCTTCGAGGCGGGTCGAGGCTCGCGCCCTCGGACCGCGGGAACAGCTCGTACCACGCGGAGAAGCGCGCCCGCTCTCGCTCGACGAGGAGCTGGAGGTCGTCGCTCTCGGTCACGAGCTCGCGCACGGGGTGGGCGTCGACCACTGCGACGAGGTCGGCGTCGAACGCCGGCCCGATGCGGTCCTCGGGGCTGCGGTCGGTGTCGCGCAGCGCCTCGACCGCCTTGAGGATCGCCGAGCGGCTGGCCTTCGGCGCGTTGTCGGCGGCGCGCTCGAAGAGGCGCGCGCCGGCCTCGCAGACCAGATCGACGTCCTGACCGAGCGGGACCTTGATCTCGGCGTCGTGACGCCATGTGCCGACGGGGTCACTCCATGCTTCGACCCGGTAGGTCCACATGCCCTCGGCGTCGACGACGAACTCGGTCTCCCACCGGTCCGTCCGCCCGATATCCGGGAGCTTGCGCATGCGGTTGAATGGTCTTCGCCCCCCGCTGGGGTCGATGACCACCACGTCGGCCGCGACCATGTCGTGGCCTTCGCGGAAAACCGTGGCGCTCACTGAGACCGTCTCGCCGACGGCTGCCTTGGCCGGCCACCGCCCGCAATCGACGAGCGGCCGCACATCCGTGATGGGAATCCGTCCGATCATCGTGGCCGAACCTACCCATGCTCCCGCGGGTCGAACGCCCCGACTTGTACCCTTCGCCTCCGCGACCATCCCCGTGATCATGGCGTTTGCCGACTGCTAGCGCCATGATCACGACGAGAATCCCCTGCTAACGCCAAGATCGCGGCGCCGGGGTCCGTCGGCACACAACGGCCATCTCGGTCTCCCCTTCCACAGATCGGCTGCTGGGCCACCAGCGCCGGACCCTGATCGTCCAGGTTCGTGCGCGTGCTTCCAGCCGTGCCGACGACCCGTCAGTCCCTGATCGCTGCCGGGTGGTCGTCCAGTCAGTTGGATGCCAAGCTGCGAAGCGCCAGGCTGGCTTCGCCGTTTCGAGGCGTTCTCGCCGAGCCCGTGCACCTGGCCGGCGTCCTCGGACGAGTCAAGGCGGCGCTGCTGACACAGCATCCGAACGCGATCGCGGCGATGCAAACGGCAGCCGTTCTCCGTCGCTTTCGCTGGCTGCCGGAATCGTGGGCAGTTGCAAACGCAACCGTCCATCTGGCAGTTGGACAGAACGACGCACACCGGCAGCGTGCCGGGATGCGGCTGCACCATCGGCTACTGACTGCCGATGACGTGACCGTCGTCCAAGGCATTCCGTGCATGTCGGCGACTCGAACGCTCGTCGAACTGGCCCGCGATCCCACGCTCAACGAGTTGCTCGTCGTGCAGATCATCGACGGAGCGCTCCGAGACGGACACTCCTCCCGGGCCGAGCTACTGGCCTGCCTTTCGCGATTCCCCGGTGAACGCTACGTCGCACGGGCACGGCGGCTGGTCAACCGCAGCCGTGAAGGAGTTGACTCGCCGCCCGAAACCACAATTCGGCTGATTCTCGAAGACGAGGACATCCATGTGGAACCTGGCCTCGAGATTTGCGATGACGATGGCCTCGTGTTGGCTCGTGCCGACCTAGGGATCCGCCGGTATCTGCTCTGGGGCGAATACGACGGATTCGATCCGCACTCGAAGAAGCCGGTGTTCCGCGGCGATCGCGTCGGTGACCGCTGGCTGCATCGGCGTGGCTGGCACACCATGCGTTTCGTCGACATCGATCTGCAGCGGCCGGATCGGATCCGCGCGGAATGGCGCCAGGCAATCGCCGACGCGCCGCTGCGAATCGCAGCGCTTGACCCGCGTCGCTCGCCGGAAATCGCCGTGGCCCAGCAAATGCTCGGCGTGGGCCCCGCTGCCGCGTGATCATGGCGTTTGCTGACTGCCAAGGCACGCTTCGTGATGAAAAGTCACTGCTAACGCCATGATCACGCACGTGACGCGTTCGAGGGGCGTGCGGGCGCGGGTAGGGTCGCCGCCGTGAGGGCACTCCGGCGATTCACCGTTCGCGCTGCCATCCCGGCCGAGCTGCAGCAATTGGGCGAGCTGGTGCTCAACCTGCGCTGGTCGTGGAACCCGGACTGTCTCGACCTGTTCGAGTCGGTCGACCCGGAGACGTGGGAAGCGGTCAAGCACGACCCGGTCCGGCTGCTCGGCGAGGTCAGCGCCGAGCGGTTGTCCGCGCTGGCCAAGGACCGGCGTTTCCAGCGCCGCTTGCAAGACGCGTACGACGACCTGCAGGACTACCTCACCCAGCCGCGCTGGTACCAAGGCCTCAGCGACGTCCCGCTGGCCATCGCCTACTTCTCACCCGAGTTCGGCATCACCGAGGTGCTCCCGCAATACTCCGGCGGCCTCGGCATCCTCGCCGGCGACCACCTCAAGGCCGCGAGCGACCTGGGTGTGCCGATCATCGGCGTCGGGCTGCTCTACCGGCGCGGCTACTTCAAGCAGAGCCTGTCCCGCGACGGCTGGCAGCAGGAGCGCTACCCACCGCTCGACCCCAACGGACTGCCACTCGTCCTGCTCCGCGACAACCCGGCGGAGCCGGGTGGCGGCAGCCCCGTGCATGTCGGTGTCGGCCTGCCCGGCGGCCGCACTCTCAAGGCGCAGGTCTGGCAGGCACAGGTCGGCCGGGTCCCTCTGCTGATGCTCGACAGCGACATCGAGGACAACGCACCGGCAGAGCGCGACGTCACCGACCGCTTGTACGGCGGGGGCAGCGACCACCGCCTGTTGCAGGAGATGCTGCTCGGCATCGGCGGCGTGCGGGCGATCCGCGAGTTCTGCGCCGTCACCGGCCATGCCGAACCGGAGGTGTTCCACACCAACGAAGGGCATGCCGGGTTCCTCGGCATCGAGCGCATCCGGGAGCTGACCGAAGAGCAAGGCCTCTCCGTCGACGCGGCGCTGACCGCGGTGCGCGCCGGCACCGTCTTCACCACGCACACACCGGTGCCGGCCGGCATCGACCGGTTCCCGATCGAGCTGGTCGAGCACCACTTCGGCGGCGACAACGCCAGCAAGGGCGTACCGGTCGAGCGCATCCTCGCCCTCGGCGCCGAGGCCGACCCCGAGAAGTTCAACATGGCGCACATGGGCCTGCGCCTCGCGCAGCGCGCCAACGGAGTCAGCAAGCTGCACGGCGAAGTCAGCCGCGACATGTTCCGCGGCCTGTGGCCCGGTTTCGACCCGAGCGACATCCCGATCAGCAGTGTCACCAACGGTGTGCACGCCCCGACCTGGGTCGCTCGTGAGGTGATGGAGCTTGCCGCGCGGGAGATCGGGCCCGAGCTGACCGAGGAGGCGCACGGCTGGCAGGGCATCGCCAAGGTGCCCGACGACGCGATCTGGGCGACCCGCCGGTTGCTGCGCGCCAGCCTTGTGCACGAGGTACGCCGGCGGCTGCGCGAATCGTGGTTGCAGCGCGGCACGTCCGAGCACGGGCTGGGCTGGATCGATGACGTCTTCGACCCGGACGTGCTCACGATCGGCTTCGCCCGCCGGGTGCCGTCGTACAAGCGCCTCACGCTGATGCTCAGCGACCCGGAGCGGCTCACCCGCATCCTGCTCGACCCGGAACGCCCGGTGCAGATGGTCATCGCCGGCAAGTCGCATCCGGCCGACGACGGCGGCAAGGCGCTGGTGCAGCAGATGGTGAAGTTCAGCGACGACCCGCTGGTGCGGCACCGGATCGTGTTCCTGCCCGACTACGGCATCGGCATGGCGCGCTACCTCTACCACGGCTGCGACGTCTGGCTGAACAACCCGCTCCGGCCGCTCGAAGCGTGCGGCACGTCCGGCATGAAGAGCGCGCTCAACGGTGGACTCAACCTGTCCATCCGCGACGGCTGGTGGGACGAGATGTACGACGGGGCCAACGGCTGGGCCATCCCGACCGCGGCCGAAGGCACCGACCCCGAGGTGCGCGACGCGCAGGAGGCGGGCGCTCTCTACGACCTCGTCGAGAACCAGGTGCGCGGCCGGTTCTATGACGTCGACCGGGACAAGCTGCCACGGCGCTGGATCGAGATGGTGCGGCACACGTTGCAGTCACTTGGCCCGCAGGTGCTGGCCAGCCGCATGGTGCGCGACTACGCCGTGCAGCTCTACGCGCCCGCCGCTGCGTCGTCCAAGTCGATGGCGGTCGACGACTACGCCGGCGCACGCGACCTCTCGGCCTGGATCGACCGGGTCCGCGGTGCCTGGCCGTCAGTGCGTGTCAGCCACGTCGAGGCGGGCGGCGTCGATGACGCTCCGGAGCTGGGACAGGAACTCGAGCTGCGCGCGGTCGTCGACCTCGGTCAGCTCGGACCCGACGACGTCACCGTGCAGGTGGCGTTCGGCGCGGTCGACGAGCACGACGACATCCGGGATCCCGAGCTGCGCGAGCTGCGACCGGTCGAGCGGATGGAGGAGCGCTCGACCGGTGTGTGGCGCTACGAGGGCACCATCCCGCTGGACCGGCGCGGCGCCTTCGGCTACACCGTTCGCGTTCTGCCCAACCACGCGGGGCTCGCGTCGCCGGCCGAGCTCGCGCTGATCGCGCTGCCGGTCGAGGCGACGGCCTACACCGCGATCTGAGTCGCGCCCAAATCAAGTCGCACGTAGCACGACCGCTGAACGTGGCGGCATCGTCAGGTCCTTGCCTGCGTCCAAATGGACGTGCCGACATTCATCGGTCGCGGTGTCGACCTCGACGACGTAGCCGTCCGCCCACGGTGTGCCCGGAAGCCGGAAGCTGATCTCGTCGCCGCCGGCGTGCAGCAGCAGCAGGAACGAGTCGTCCACGATCCGCTCGCCGCGCGGCCCGCGGGTGCGGATGCCGCGACCGGACAGATACATGCCGATTGTTCGGGCCGTTCGTGACGACCAGTCGGCGTCGTTCATCTCGACGCCTTCACTGGTGAACCAGGCGAGGTCCTTGGTGCCGTCTTCGAGACGGTGCCCTTCGAAGAACGCGCGTTGCCGGAATACCGGGTGTTTGCGCCGCAGAGCGATCAGGTGCGCCACCAGATCGACGTACGACGGGAACGCGTCGTCGCTCGTCCAGTCCAGCCAGGACAGCTCGTTGTCCTGGCAGTAAACGTTGTTGTTGCCGCGTTGCGTCTGCGCGAGCTCGTCGCCCATGCGCAGCATCGGAACACCGGTGGACAGCACGAGCGTGGTGAGGAAGTTGCGTATCTGCCGTGCCCGCAGCGACAGCACCTGCGGGTCGTCGGTGTCGCCTTCGACGCCGCAGTTCCACGACCGGTTGTCGTTGTTGCCGTCGTTGTTGCCTTCGCCGTTGGCCTGGTTGTGCTTGGTGTCGTAGGAGACAAGGTCGCGCAGAGTGAACCCGTCGTGGCAGGTGACGAAGTTGATGCTCGCGTAGGGCTTGCGACCATCGTCCTGATAGAGGTCGCTCGAGCCGGACAACCGGAAGCCGAGCTCGGCGACGCCGGTCTCGCCACCGCGCCAGAAGTCGCGCACCGTGTCGCGGTACTTCCCGTTCCACTCGGTCCACAGCGGCGGGAACTCGCCGACCAGGTAGCCGCCGGGTCCGAGATCCCACGGCTCCGCGATCAGCTTCACCCGCGACAGCACCGGGTCCTGCTGGATGATGTCGAAGAACGCGGACAGCTTGTCGACGTCGTGAAAGGACCGCGCCAGCGCGGCCGCCAGGTCGAACCGGAAACCGTCGACATGCATCTCATCGACCCAGTAGCGCAGCGAGTCCATGACCAGCTGCAGCACATGCGGTTGTCGCGCGTTGAACGTGTTGCCAGTGCCGGTGTAGTCGAGGTAGAGGCGCGGGTTGTCGTCGCGCAACCGGTAGTAGGTCGGGTTGTCGATGCCGCGAAACGACAGCGTCGGGCCGCGTTCGTCGCTCTCGGCGGTGTGGTTGTAGACGACGTCGAGGATGACCTCGATGCCCGCGCTGTGCAGCGCGCGCACCATGGCCTTGAACTCCCGCACCTGCTCGCCGCGCGACCCGCTGGACGAGTAGCGCGCGTGCGGCGCGAAGAAGCCGAGCGTGTTGTAGCCCCAGTAGTTCGTCAGGCCTCGGCGCAGCAGTGCAGGTTCGCTGACGAAGTGGTGCACCGGCATCAACTCGACGGCGGTGACGCCGAGCCGCTTCAGGTGCTCAATGGCGGCCGGATGCGCGAGCCCGGCGTAGGTGCCGCGGATCGGCGGCGGCACCTCCGGGTGTCGCTGGGTGAACCCCCTGACGTGCAGCTCGTAGATGACGGTGTCCGCCCAGGGCGTGTGCGGGCGGTGGTGGTCCTCGCCCCACGGGAACACGTCGTGCACGACGACCGACTTCGGGACGTACGCCGCGGAGTCGCGGTGGTCCTGGGTCGTGTCGTCGCGCCCGGCCTGGTAGCCGAAGACCGCGTCGTCGAGCTGGAACTCGCCGTCGAGCGCCCGTGCGTAAGGGTCGATCAGCAGCTTGCTCGGGTTCCACCGAAACCCGCGGCCGGCGTCGTACGGCCCGTCGACCCGGAAGCCGTAGCGCTGGCGCGGACCGATCCGCGGCAGGTAGGCGTGCCAGACGTGGTAGGTGACCTCCTGGAGCTCGACCCGCGTCTCGCTGTCCGCGTCGAAGAGACACAGCGCGACCGACTCCGCCGCCGGGGCGTAGAGGGCGAAGTTGGTGCCCTCGCCGTCCCATGTCGCGCCCAGCGGAAAGGGCAAACCAGGCCAAGAGGTCGCGATCGGGTCCGTCATTGCGGTCCTACCTTGGCACGACTCGGTCGCTACGCTCCGGCGCATGTCCGAGTTCGTGACTCTCGAGGTCGATGGCGCGGTGGGCACGATCAGGCTCGACCGGCCGCCGATGAACGCGTTGAACGCCCAGGTCCAGGAGGAGCTGAGGGCCGCCGCGCACGAGGCGTCGGCGCGTGACGACGTGCGCGCGGTGGTCGTCTACGGCGGCCCGAAGGTGTTCGCCGCCGGCGCCGACATCAAGGAGATGGCGACGATGTCCTACACGGACATGGTCGACCGCTCCGCCGCCCTGCAGTCGGCCTTCACCGCGGTCGCACGCATTCCGAAGCCCGTCGTCGCCGCGGTGACCGGTTATGCGCTCGGCGGAGGCTGCGAGCTCACGCTGTGCGCGGACTACCGGGTCGCCGCCGACAACGCGCGGATCGGTCAGCCGGAGATCCTGCTCGGCATCATCCCGGGCGCTGGCGGCACCCAGCGGCTGCCGCGGCTGATCGGCCCATCGAAGGCAAAGGACCTATGCTTCACCGGCCGCTTCGTCGAGGCCGAGGAGGCGTTGCGCATCGGCCTGGTCGACAAGGTCGTGCCGGCCGACGACGTGTACGACGCGGCGCGCGCGTGGGCCGGGCAGTTCGCGAACGGCCCGTCGTACGCCTTGCGGGCGGCCAAGGAGGCGATCGACGAGGGACTCTCGGTCGACCTCGACACCGGCCTGACGATCGAGCGTCAGCTGTTCGCCGCGCTGTTCGCGACCGAGGACCGCGGCGTCGGGATGGAGTCGTTCATCGCCAACGGCCCCGGCAAGGCTGCATTCAAGGGCCGCTGACAACGACAATTGCGCCTTATCGGCGCGTAGGCGGCGATCACACGCAATTGCCTTCGAAAATTCTCGGCGGTCGCGAGTAATCTCCTGCTCCATGCCCAGCCCGGCCCCGCTTGTCGCTGCCGCCGGACTGACGAAGCGTTTCGGCGACCGGGTGGCGGTCGACGGCATCGACTTCTCCGTCGAGCCGGGCGAGTCGTTCGGCTTCCTCGGCCCCAACGGCGCCGGCAAGTCGTCGACCATGCGGATGATCGGGTGCGTCTCGCCTCCGTCGGCCGGCTCGCTCACCGTCTTCGGTCGCGACGTCACTCGCGACGGAGCGTCCATCCGGGCCCGGCTCGGCGTGGTCCCGCAGGAGGACAACCTCGACACCGAGCTGTCGGTGCTCGACAACCTCATCATCTACGGGCGCTACTTCGGCATCCCGCACAAGACGATCCGCGAGCGGGCCGCGTCGTTGCTCGAGTTCATGCAGCTCGCCGACCGGGCCGACGCGCGGGTCGACCCGCTGTCCGGCGGCATGAAGCGCCGGCTGACCATCGCGCGGGCGCTGATCAACACCCCCGAGCTGCTCATCCTCGACGAGCCGACAACGGGCCTCGACCCGCAGGCACGCCACTTGCTGTGGGACCGGCTCTACCAGCTCCGTCGCGACAGCGGGGTCTCGCTCATCCTCACCACGCACTACATGGACGAGGCCGAGCAGCTCTGCGACCGGTTGGTCATCATGGATGGCGGGCGCATCGTCGCCGAAGGCACGCCCGCCGCGCTGATCACTCAGCACGCTGCCCGCGACGTGGTCGAGCTCCGCTTCCCCGACGACGGCGAACGCGTCCGCGCTGCCGACGTGCTGCAACGCGCCGGCAGGGTCGAGCCGGCCGGCGACCGGTCGCTGGTCTACACCGACGCGGCCGACATCGTGCTCAAGGTGATCCAGGACGAGGACATCGCGACCGACTCCGTCATCGTCCGGCGCGGCTCGCTCGAGGACGTCTTCCTCATCCTCACCGGCCGCTCGCTCGAGGACTGACGTCATGACCGTCATGGAGCTTCCGGCCACCCGCATCGTCGAACGCGAGGCTCGCGCGTTCTCCAAGCTGTGGCGGGGCAGCGTCTTCTCGTCCGTGATGATGCCGGTGCTCTACCTCGGCGCGATGGGCCTCGGCCTCGGCGGCCTCGTCGACGCGCGGCACGGGAGTGTGTCCGGCACCTCCTACCTCGTGTTCGTCACGCCCGGCTTGCTCGCCGCCGGCACGTCGATGAGCGCGGCCGGCGAAGCGATGTGGCCGGTCATGGGCGGCTTCAAGTGGATGCGGCACTACCACGCGATGGCGGCCGCGGTGCCATCCGCGTCCGACATCTACGACGGCGTCGTCGCATGGCGGGGGTGCTTGGTCGCGATGTCGGCGACGGTGTTCCTCGTCGTCGCGTCGTTGCTCGGTGGTGTGCAGTCGGCCTGGGGGATCCTGGCGCTGCCGGCCGCGGTGCTCGGTGCGCTGGCGATCACCGCCCCGCTCGCGGCGTTCGTCGCCACCCGCGAGAGCGACATGAGCTTCATCCTGATCTTCCGGCTGGCGGTCTTCCCGCTGTTCCTCTTTTCCGGCACCTTCTTCCCGGTCGCGCTGCTTCCCGCATCGATCCGCTGGGCAGTCGTCTTCTCCCCGCTGTGGCACACCGTCGAGCTCTGCCGCGCGGCCACGACCGGCCACGGCAGCTGGGTCGACGTCGTGCACATCGGCGTGCTCGCGGCGTGCATCGGCGTCGGTCGCTGGTGGGGCCACCGCACGTTCGCCGAACGGCTCGCACCATGACGACGACCACGTCGACGGCGGCGTCGTACGTTCCGCGCATCGCGCCGGTGCCGACGCGCCGGCCGCTGCGCATCGTCGAGCGGCAGGTGCTCGTCTACCGGCGGCTCTGGCCGATGTTCCTGACCGGCTTCCTCGAGCCGCTGCTGTTCCTCGGCTCGATCGGCCTCGGTGTCGGCAAGCTGGTGCAGACGCTTCCCGGGCCGTTCGGCGAACCGGTCAGCTACGCATCGTTTGTTGCCCCGGGGCTGCTCGCGACCTCGGCGATGAACGGCGCGGTCATCGACGTGACGTTCGGCTTCTTCGTCAACTTCAAATACCGCCACACCTACGACGCGATCCTCGCCACCCCGCTGCGTGTCGTCGACGTGGCCGTCGGCGAGGTGATGTGGGCGCTGATGCGGGGCGCGGTCTACAGCTGCGTCTTCCTCGCCACGATGGCCGGTCTCGGCTACGTCCACTCGCCGTGGGCGATCTTGTGTGCACCGGTCGCCGTGCTCATCGGCTTGGCGTTCGGCTCCGCCGGGCTGGCCGCGACCACCTGGATGCGCTCGTTCATCGACTTCGACCTGGTGACGCTGGCGCTGGTGCCGCTGTTCCTCTTCTCGGCGGTGTTCTTCCCGCTCACGCGCTACCCCGACTGGCTGGCCGCGATCATCAAGATCACTCCGCTCTACCAGGGCGTGGCGGTCACCCGACGGCTGTGCTTCGGCCCGCCCGACCTGGCCACCCTCGGTCACGTCGTCTACCTGGCGATCATGGCCGCGGTCGGCATCGTCATCGCCAGTCGCCGGCTCCGCCGCCTGCTCCAGCCCTAGCTGACCCGTGCCGGTTTCGCTCCGGGCGATAACGAGTGGGAACTGTCGGCGCGGCCCACTAGTGTCAGGCCAGTGAGTGATATGACACGTAGCCGACCGATTGGTCGCTACGTGTCGCTCTGGCGGTTACGGAGTTATCTCGCGGGCTACGGCTGGCAGCTCTGGGTCATGTTCCTGGCCGCGTTCTTCATGGTCGCCGCGAGCACCCTGGTCCCGCTGGTCCTCGAAGCCGTGGTCAACGGGCCGATCAAGAGCCGCGACCGCAGCGCGCTCGTGCCGATGTTCTTCGCGGCGTTCGGGCTCGGACTGCTCGAGGTCGCCTGCATCTTCATCCGGCGATGGGTGCAGTCGATCGCGGTCCTGCGGGTCGAGACCGACATCCGCGACACGATCTACGAGCATCTGCAGCGGCTCGCCGTCGCCTTCCACGACCAGTGGCAGACCGGCCAGCTGCTGTCCCGGGCCACGACCGACCTGTCCTCGGTGCGGCGGTTCATGGGCTTCGGCGCGATCTTCCTCGTCGTCAACGTCACGCAGTACGTCGTCGTGATGGTGTTGCTGATCGTCACCTACGCGCCGCTCGGAGTGCTCGTCGCCTGCATGACGTTCCCGGTCGTGATCTTGTCGCGCCGGTTCGGCAGCCGCTACTCGACGCTGTCCCGCCGCATGCAGGACCAGCAGGGCGACCTGGCCACGCTGGCCGAAGAGGCCGCGAGCGGCATCCGGGTCAGCAAGGCGTTCGGGCGCGGGCCGCTGCTGCACGCCGGCTTCGTCACCACCGCCGAGACCGTCCGGGGGTCGTCACTGGAAATGGTCGCGCTGCGCGGCCGGTTCTGGGCGCTGCTCGAGCTGATCCCCAACATCGCGATGGCCCTGGTGCTCCTCGTCGGTGGCATCGCGGTCGCGCACGGCGCGCTGACCCTGGGTGCGCTGGTGGCGTTCACCACCCTGCTGGTGCTCCTGCAGTGGCCGATCATCGACATCGGCTGGATTCTGTCGATGGCGCACGAAGCCGCGACGGCAGCGGACCGGATCTACGAGGTTCTCGACACAGTGCCGGCGATCACCGATCCGCCGCACCCCGTCCCGCTGGTCAACCCGCGCGGCCGGCTGGTGTTCGACAACGTGTCGTTTACGTTCCCGGACGCCGACGGTCCGACGCTGCACGACGTCAACCTCGTCCTCGAGCCGGGGGAGACGGTCGCGATCGTCGGCGCCACCGGGTCGGGCAAGACGGTGCTGACCGCGCTCCCTGCTCGGCTCTACGACGTCACGGCGGGGCGCGTCACCCTGGACGGCGTCGACGTGCGCGATCTGTCACTCGCCGACTTGCGGGCGCGGGTCGCGACGGCGTTCGAGGACCCGGTGCTGTTCTCGATGAGCGTCCGGGAGAACCTCACCCTCGGCCGGCCGGAGGCCACCGAAGAAGAGGTGCAGGCCGCGCTGGAGTTGGCCCAGGCCGACTTCGTCTACCGGCTGCCCTGGGGCTTGGACACCCGCATCGGTGAGCAGGGCCTGTCGCTGTCCGGCGGGCAGCGGCAACGTCTCGCGCTCGCCCGCGCTGTGCTCGCGCAGCCGTCGGTGATCGTGCTCGATGACCCGTTGTCCGCGCTCGACGTGCACACCGAAGCCCGGGTCGAGGCGGCGCTTGCCCGCGTGCTTCGGGACACGACCGGGCTCCTCGTCGTACACCGTCCGTCAACGGTCGCCCTGGCCGACCGCGTCGCGCTGCTGCAGGACGGTCGCATCACCGCGGTCGGCACGCACAGCGAGCTGATGCAGCTGCCCGACTACGCGCACATCCTGTCGATGGCCGAAGAGGAAGAGTCGGTCGCATGACCGCGTCCGTCGAACAGTGGCGCGGTGTCGCGGCAGAGACCACCGACGACGTCCCGGCGAGTCTGTCGGCGTTGCTGCGCCGGCGCACGCGCCGGCTGCTCGGCGAGCTGGCGGCGCCGCACAAGGCCAAGCTGGCGCTCTACTCCCTGGCGATCGTCGTCAGCGTCGCCGCTTCGATGGCGATCCCCGCCCTGGTCGGCGTCGGCATCGACCGCGGCATACCCGGGGTGCAGCGTGGTGACTACGAGCCGATCGCCCTGACCGCCGGGCTCATCATCGTCTGCGCGCTGTTGCAGGCGGTCCTCTACCGCACCTTCGTACTGGGCACCGGGCGGATCGGCCAGGACATCCTGCTCGAGCTGCGGCAGCGCGTGTTCGTGCACTTCCAACGGCTGTCGCTCGCGTTTCACGAGCGCTACACGTCGGGGCGCATGATCTCCCGGCTCACCTCGGACATGGACGCGATCAGCGCCATGCTCGACGCCGGCCTCGACACCCTCGTCACGGCGGTGCTCTCGATCGTGACGGTCGGGGTGGTGCTGCTCGTCCTCGACGTGCCTCTCGGGTTGGTTGCGCTGGCGTCGTTCATTCCGCTGTTCGCGCTGTCCCGGTGGTATCAGCTCAACTCGACGGTCGCCTACCGGCGCACTCGCGAGTCGATCGCGCTCGTCATCGTGCATTTCACCGAGTCGCTGCGCGGCATTCGCGCGGTGCATGCGTTCCGCCGCGAGCCGCGCAACAACGAGATCTTCGGCGACCTGAACGAGGGCTACCGCCAGACGATGACGCGCTCGTTCCAGCTGCTCACGGTGTTCTGGCCGGGCATCCGCTTCATCGGCAACACGACTACCGCGGTCGTGCTGCTCGTCGGCGGACTGCGGGTCATCGACGGTGACATGAAGGTCGGTGTCCTCGCCTCGTTCGTGCTCTACCTGCGCCGGTTCTTCGAACCGATCGCCGACGTCAGCCAGTTCTACGACTCGTTCCAGGGTGCCGCCGCCGCGGTCGAGAAGCTTGCCGGCGTGCTCGAGGAGGACCCCTCGGTACCGATGCCGGTGCAGTCGCTGCGGCTGCCGACCGGCGACTGGCGCGGTGACGTGCGGTTCGACGACGTCAGCTTCGCCTACCGCGACGACCTTCCGGTGCTGCAGCACTTCCACCTCGAGATTCCTGCGGGGCAGACCGTCGCGCTGCTCGGCAAGACCGGAGCGGGCAAGAGCACGATCGCGCGGCTGCTGGCGCACTTCTACGACCCGCAGAGCGGCGAGGTCAGTGTCGACGGCATCTCCCTGCGCGACCTGGCTGAGGTCGACCTGCGCCACGCGGTCGCGATGGTGACCCAGGAGTCCTTCCTGTTCACCGGCACCGTGGCCGACAACGTCGCGTTCGGCCGGCCGGACGCGACCCGGGCAGAGATCGAGGCCGCGGCCGAGGCGGTGGGGCTCGACCTCGTCGTACGCCGGTTGCCCGGCGGCTATGAGGCCGAGGTCGGCAAGAACGGAGCCCGGCTGTCCGCGGGCCAGCGGCAGCTGATCGCGCTGGCCCGGGTGATCCTCGCCGACCCCGCGGTCATCGTGCTCGACGAGGCGTCGTCGTCACTCGACGTGCCCACCGAGCGGCTGGTGCAGCGGGCGCTGCGCACCGTGCTGGCCGGCCGGACCGCGCTCATCATCGCCCACCGGCTGTCCACCGTCGGCATCGCCGACAGGGTCCTCGTCCTGGAAGACGGCGTCATCGTCGAGGACGGGACACCGGACGAGCTGCTCGTGGCCGAGAACGGCGAATACGCCAAGCTCCACCAGGCGTGGCGCGACTCGCTCGTCTAGCGGCTAGCGCTTCGCCTGCTGGATGAGCACGTCCAGCTCGCCCATGTGCCGGAACTGATGCGAGATCGCCGGCCGCAGCAACAGCACGCCGATCGGGAAATCGCCGAACCCGGGGATCTCCGCGAGCGCCTCGGGGCGGGCGTAGGCGGGCCGCCTGTGCTGTCGCTCATCGAAACCGGGGGCCGGCACGTCGAGGTCGGTGTCGGACAGCGTCGCGAGCCACTCGTCGGCGACGGCATGGACAGCCGTCGAATACGCCAGCAGACAGGTGCGGTCGACCGACGCGGCGACGGTTGCGGCGTCGTCGGCCGACAGGCCGGTGCCGAAGCCGTAGCGGTCCGGGTC
>Ga0070658_10001238_pt1 | contig 21886 bp, 15 predicted proteins | sample KBSC13metaG_FD_64664 | JGI IMG/M metagenome (GOLD analysis project Ga0070658, IMG submission 64664) | Corn rhizosphere microbial communities from Kellogg Biological Station, Michigan, USA - KBS C1-3 metaG | ecosystem: Host-associated > Plants > Roots > Rhizosphere > Soil ...
CTGAACCCGCCCGGATACCTCAACAACCTGTCGGCCCTCAGCGAGCCGAACTTCGGCGCGCAGAACAGCATCCGCGTCCCCTCGTTCTATCAACTGGACGCGCGCCTGGAGAAGTCGTTCACCCTGCGACGCGCGAAGGTCAGCGCCTTCCTGGACGTTCAGAACGTCACCAACCGCAAGAACCCCGAAGAGATCTTCTACAACGAGACGTACACCAGGCGGGGCTACATCACCGGGCTGCCCACGCTGGCCATCGTGGGCGCCCGGCTGGACTTCTGAGGGCGGCGGAACATGCGCGGCGCAAACAGACGACAGGTTCGGCGGGCACGACAGGCGGCGGGCGCGCTGCTGCTGTGGGCGGCCCTGGCCGCCGGGTGCAAGCCGGACATCGGCAGTCCCCCCTCGCTGGTGGCGGCACCGCAGCTGCTGGCCATCCGCCAGACGCCGCCCGAGGTGACCCCCGGCGCGAGGGCGACGTTCGAGGCGCTGGTCGGCGACGTGGGCGGCACGCTGCCCATCGACATCGCCTGGACCCTGTGCACGACACCCAAGCCGCCCGCCGAGACGAACAACGTCAGCCAGGCGTGCGTCACCATGCCCGACAGCGAGCTCCTCGCGCCGGGTCAGGTGATGCTGTCGATCCCAGCGAACGCCTGCTCGCTGTTCGGGCCCGATCCGCCGCCCGTGACGCCCCCCGTGCGCCCGCGCGATCCGGACGCCACGGGTGGTTACTACGTGCCGGTGCGGGCCGACACGCAGGCCTCCGACGGGACCGACCTGCTGGCGTTCGCGTTCGAGCGCATCCAGTGCAACCTGGCGAACGCGCCCGCGGACGTGGCGCGTATGTACAACATGACGTACCTGCCCAACGTGGCGCCCGTGATCGCCGACGTGGTCCTCGATCCCGACGGCGCGCCGGTCACCCTGCTGGCGGCGAACGGGGCCTCGCCCGACGGGCTGGTGGTGCCCAGCGGGGTCGCCGTGACGCTGCGGCTCGCCTGGACGCCCCAGTCGGCGGAGACGTACGTCCGCTACGACGCCGGCAGTCGCGCGCTGATCACGCCGCGCGAGGCGCTGCGCGTGTCCTGGTTCACGACGGCCGGCGCGTACGCGCACGATCGCACCGGGCGCACCGGAGACGAACCGGACGTCACCACCGACAACGTGTGGACGGCGCCCGTGGTCGCCACGCCGGCGCTGGTCCACTTCTGGGTCGTGCTGCGGGACGAGCGCGGCGGCGTCGACTTCACGTCGTTCGAGCTGACCGTCGCCCCTTAAGGGGCCCCATCGTCGCGTCGGGGGAGGTCGGGCTCTGCCCGGCCGAGCCCATCGCCGGAGGGTTTGGGAACCCTCCCAGGGTTCCCATCCTCACTCTTCGGCGTCTTCGCGAGAATGTAACGATCGGCCGCGGTTGGCGTCGAGTATCGTCCCCGCCGGGATGCAGATTCTGGTTGTCGAAGACGATCCTGACATCAGGCTGACCCTGGAGCAGAACCTGGGCGACGCCGGCTACGTCGTCTGCGCGACCGGCACGGCCAGCGACGCCCTTCGCCTGGCCGCGGCCTCCCGCCCCGATCTGGTGCTGCTGGACCTGATGCTGCCCGATCGCCCCGGCACCGAGGTCTGTCGCGTCCTGCGCGCGAACCCGGTCACGCGTACGGTGCCGGTCATCATGGTGACCGCGCGCGCGGGTGAGGACGACCGCATCGCCGGCCTGGAGCACGGCGCGGACGACTACGTTCAGAAGCCGTTCAGCATGCGCGAGCTGCTGCTGCGGGTGGAGGCGGTGCTGAAGCGCAACCGCGGCCGCGAGCCCGAGGTGCGCGTGGATGCGCAGTACGCGGCCGCCCGCGAGCAGATCCGCGTGTGGGACGGCTTCTCGGCCAACCACTTCGACCGCGGCGAATGGAGGGAATGCCAGGAGATCTGCCGCACCATCCTGCGCCGCTACGCCGGCCAGCTGACCCCGCCCGAGATGACGCTTTTTCACGAGCGCATCCGGCAGTGTGCTGACAAGGTGGACGCCGTGCCCGCCCGGGGCGCCGGTTCAGGTGATCCCCGGTAGCCGCGCAGGGCAGAAGAGACGGGCAGGAAGCTCGGCGATTCAGCCCGGAGGTGGTCCCATGAAGAACGAAAAGAAGCCGCAGTCCAGTCGCCCGCGCGCCAGCCGCCGCGTCCCTGTGAAGCCGGCGGTGGCAACCGCGGCGGGCGTGGGCCCGCAGCGCATGGTGGCCCGCAACATCTTCGGCCGGCTGGACGAGGGACACCGGCGGCGGCTGGTGCTGTTCGTCGGGCCGGCGAACAGCGGCCTGGCGCCGGCAGCCGCGCTGTGGTTCGGCGCCCTGGCCACCGAGGGCAAGGCCACCGTCGTGCTGGCCTACCCCGATGGCGCGCCGGCGATGCTCTCGCCCGAGCTGATGCTCGCCCTGTCCGAGGACGGACTGGAGCCACGGCGCCTGCTGGCGCGCCCGCTGACTCCCGAGCTGGTGGCCGCGGCTGATCTGGTGGTGACGATGTCCGGCGGCGCGCGCTCGAGGATGAAGCTTCCGCCCACGACCCGCCGGCGCGAGCACTGGACGATCTCCCAGGCCCGCGCGAAGGCGAAGGCGGCGAAGGGACCGAGGGCCGTGTCCGCCCAGGCCGCGACGCCAGACCCGCTGGCCGAGGCCCGTGCCTTGCGCGATCTGCTACGCGCCCGGGTGGCCATGCTGGTGTTCTCGGAAGGGTGGGGACGCCCGGAGATCTCACGCGAGGATGCCCGGGTGACGCGCACGCGCGCCGGTGGCGCGGACGACAGCAGGGACCAGTTTCTTCCCATGCAGCCGTTCGTCAGCCGCGCCGGCTCGTTCGGCCCCGGCCTGGTTCCCGAGATCACGCCGGCGTGGTGCCCGCAACCATCGCTGTCGCCCCCCTCGCTGCGCTGAGCGGATCACGAAGCGGCCGCTGCGCCGCCGGCGTTGACCGGCAGCGCGCAGCGCGGACCTACTTGCTACTGGCCAGGGCGGCCGAGCTCATCGCGGGGGCCTTGCCTCCAAGCGCGCTCGCCTCGCCGTGCGGCGCGGCCAGGGTGGAGATTACGTACTCCGGATAGGCCGAGATTCCGTGCTGATCGAGATCCATGCCCTCCAGTTCGCCCTCCTTCGACAGGCGCAACAGCTTCACCTGGTTCAACACCCAGAACATGGCCATTGAGCTGACAAACGTGGCCGTGCAGACGATGGCACTGCCCACGATCTGCGCACCCAGCACCTTGAACCCGCCGCCGTAGAACAGCCCGGTCAGGGCGTCCGCCGACTTCGGCACGATGTTCGGAACGCCGTAGGGGCTGGAGCCAGCGGCCGAGTACCGCCCATCGGCGAACAACCCCAGCGACAGCGTGCCCCAGATTCCGCACACACCGTGAACCGGCCACGCGCCGACAGGATCGTCGATGCGCAGGTGCTCGAGCAGGTCCATGGCCAGAATGACCAGAACGCCGGCCACCGCGCCCAGCATACAGGCGCCCACGTCACTGACCCAGTAGCAGGGGCAGGTGATGGCCACCAGGCCGGCCAGGAAGCCGTTCACCATGGCTGCGGGATCCCACTTCTTCACCCGGGCGACCACCAGGAAGACCGCCGCGATGCCGCCAGTGCACGCCGCCAGAGTCGTATTCATGGCCACGCGTCCCACTCCGGCCGCGTCCATGATCGACAGCGTCGAGCAGGGATTGAAGCCGTACCAGCCGAACCACAGGATCAGGCCGCCCACCACCGCGATCGTCAGATCGTGCGGCATCATCGGCCCACCGCCATCTCTCTTGAACTTGCGTCCTAACCTGGGCCCCAGCGCCAGCGCCCCGGCGATGGCCACCCAGCCGCCGATCGAGTGCACCACCGTCGAGCCGGCGAAGTCGTGGAAGTTCATCCCCAGGCCCGACAGGAAATGGCCCGGGCTGCCCATGGTGGCCAGGAAGCCGTCCGGCCCCCAGCACCAGTGACCGAAGATCGGGTAGATGAGGCCCGACACGCCGATCGAGTAGATGACGTCGCCGATGAACCGCGTGCGGCCCACCATGGCGCCCGAGCAGATCGTCGAAGCGCAGTCGGCGAACGCGAACTGGAACAGATAGTGGGCGAACACCGGCACGCCCGACGAGCCGTACAACGTGTAGACGTTGACGTCCTTCATGAAGATGAAGCTCTTGGTCGCGTCATTGGGGTCGTGCCATCCGATGAAGGGATTCCCGGCGCCGAACATGAACGCGAAGCCCCAGCCCCAGTGCAGCAGGCCGCAGACGCAGGTGTCGAACACGCACTCGACCAGGACGTTCACGGTCTCGCGGTTTCGGCAAAAGCCGGCCTCGAGCATGGTGAACCCGGCCTGCATGCCGAACACCAGAAAGGCGCCCAGCAACACCCAGCCGGTGTTCATGGCGTTGATGTGTTCGGACGGCTTGATGGCGGCATAGGGATCGGGCGCCGCGCCCTGGGCAAAGGCAGGCGAACCAAACAGCAACTCGGGAATGCGCGGCCCGATGAAGACGATCGCCGCCAGCGCCGCCAGCCCCAGAAACTTTCCCAGGATCAGCAACTTGCCGTACTGCCTCCACTCGGGCTGCCGCACACGCTCCTTCAGGCGCAGCCACTTCTGGGCGAACGAGAGCTTTACCTCCTCGCTCACGGCGAACCTCATGCGGGATCTCTTCCGAACCCTGGCTTTGAGCATACGTTTCCTCCAGCAACGTTGTTTCCGTCGAGCCGCCGCGAAATCGGCGCCCGTCATGGTGTCGGGCGGGCACCGCCGGCCCTCCGATCATTCGGGCCGTCGTACGTGCTCCCCTCGAACACGCACTATCTCCCAACGGTGTTGCGCAGGCATTTCGCATCAGTCTGTTCGCCGTAAATTCACGACGAGCACGCCTCGACGCGGCGTTCGCTCTGCGCGACACCATTCCACGAACCCGGCCCGCCTCACCTTTGTCGATCTTGATCTCGCTCGCGTCGTCGATGAAAAACCTAGTCGTTCTCGGCTGGAGGACCGAGGGCGCCACCATGGCGCTCGAATTGATTTTTCATCGCCGACTCACACGCGACTCACGACCCTGGCGAGTTGCCGTTTTCGATGGGTTGCATTCTGCCGAATGCTTGTTTCCCAAAAATTTCGACTACGCATGCGTATCGTAAATTCGTCGGGGCAGCGTCGAGATCTTGCAGATTGCAGAGCACCGACCTGCGAAGTCCAACGCCGGGCGGCCAGCGCCGGCCAGACCTTGAAGGGCCGTTACGCGCGCTTCTGCTTGTCGCGGCGGTACAGCGTGGACACGTCGATACCCAGGATCGTAGCGGCGCTCGCCTTGTTGCCGCGCGTGTGTCTCAACACGGCGTCCACGTAGCGTTGCTCCAGCTCGCCCAGCGACAAGGATGCGCCCGCCAGCAGCTCGACCGGATCGACCGGCGAGACCGGCGCCACGGCCCACCGCACCGCCTCGGCCGGGATCTCGGCCGTGGTGCACGTCAGCACCAGACGCTCGACCAGGTTCTCCAGCTCGCGCACGTTGCCGGGCCAGGCGTAGCTCTCCAGCAAGCGCAGCGCTTCCCGGCTGAACGTGCGCGGCGATGATCCCTCCGCTGCCTCCCCCTGGTCCGCGCGGCGCGCCAGGAAGTAGCTGACCAGCAACGCCACATCCTCACGGCGCTCGCGCAGCGGCGTCAGGCGCAGGGGCAAGACGTTCAACCGGAAGAAGAGGTCCTCCCGGAACTTCCCTTCCTTGACCAGGCCGTACAGATCCCGCTGCGTGGCCGCGATGCAACGGACGTCCACACGTCGCGACTCCTCCCCGCCCAGCGGGCGCAGCTCGCCCGCCTGCAGGATGCGGAGAAACTTGGCCTGCAGCGGCAGCGGCAGGTCGCCCACTTCGTCCAGGAACAACGTTCCCCCGTCCGCCTCCACGAACAGTCCCCGCCGCGGACCGGCCGCGCCGGGGAAGGCCCCCTTCGTATGCCCGAACAGCTCGCTGTCCAGCAACATCTCTGGCAGCGCCGCGCAGTTCACGGCCACGAACGAGGCATCGCGGCGCTCGCTCTCCACGTGGATGGCGCGGGCCACCGTCTCCTTGCCCGTCCCCGTCTCACCCGTTATCAGAACGGCGCTGGGTGCGTTCGCGACGCGCTCGATCAGACGCTTCAGCTCGTTCACGGCCGCGCTCTGTCCCACCAGGCCGAGCGACCGGAAACGCTCCCTGAAAGCCGCGCGCAACTGGCGGTTTTGCTCCCGCGCCAGCCGCTCGTGCCCGGCCCGCTCCAGCAACACCCGGACCGTGGCCAGCTTGAACGGCTTCGTCACGTAGTGGTAGGCACCGCGCTGGATGGCATCGACCGCGCTCTCGATGTTGCCGAACGCGGTCATGATGACGACCGGCAGCTCGGGATCGACCTTCTGGATCCCCTCCAGCAAGTCCAGGCCGTCGCCGTCCTGCATGCGCAGGTCCGTCAGGACGACGTCGCAGCTCGCCTGCTCCAGCTTTCGCAACGCCAGCGCGCCACTGGTGGCCGGTTCGACGTGAAAGCCGTGGTCTCCCAGATAGCGCCCCAGCGTGTCGACCATGTCGGCGCTGTCGTCGACCACCATGACCGCAGGTTTACGCAACGGCCGCCGCCTTGGTTTCCACCGTAGGCCAGAGCAACGTCACCGTGGTGCCCGTACCCGGCGCGCTGCGCAGGCCGATCTCGGCGCCATGGATACGCACCACGCGCGCCACCACCGCCAATCCCAGCCCGGTGCCCTCCCCGCGCTCCTTCGTGGTGAAATACGGGTCGAACACGGCGTCCACGTGCTCGGGAGCGATCCCCACCCCGTGGTCGCGCAGCTCGATGCGCAACCGATCGGGTCGTGTCGTATCGACGGCCAGCGTCACCTCGATGACCCCGCCTCGCGGGGACGCGTCGCAGGAGTTCATCAGCAGGTTCACCAGCACGCGCTCGAACTGCTGGGGGTTGGCGGCGATGGCGGGCAAGCCCGGCTGAAAGTCTCGCTCCACGCGCAGGCTGCGGCGGACCAGCCGCATCTCCAGCAACTCCAGGACGCGCGTCACCGCCGTCGGGGCGTCGGCGTGGGCCAGCTCGACAGCCTGCGTTCGTGGCAGTTCCAGCACCTGCTTGATGGTCGAGGCGATGCGATCGATCTGGCTGACGATCGCCTGCAGATCCTCGCCGGCGGGTCCGTCACCGATCTTCTCCAGCAGATGCTCGGCGCGCCCGCGGATCACCGACAGCGGCGTTCCCACGTCATGGGCGATGCCAGCAGACAGGACGCCCACGGTCACCAGCTTCTCTGCCCTCAGCAGGTCGCGCCGCAGGGCCGCCACTTCCTCGGCTGCTTGCAGTCTCGCCGCCAGCGCGGCGGCGGCCGAGCGCTGGCGAACGATGAAGAACCCCGCCGTCAGCATCGTGGTGATGACACCGGCGCTGGTCAGGATCAGCTGCCACACCAGCGTGCGCTCCCGGGTCTCGATCTCTCCCGCGGACGTCGTCATCGACACGGACCAGCGGCCAAGCGGTGACTCCGTGGGTGGGGACTGCCCGACCACTGCCCGCGTGGGCAGGAAGAAACGCGGCGGGCCGGGATCTCGCAGCGGTGATGCGCCGCTCAGGACGCGCCGCAAGGCGGCGTGCGCGGACTCTCCCGGCCTCAGCAACAGGCAGGTGGCCGCGTTCTCGCAGCCAATCCAGATGGCGTCGCTAGGATCCGTCACCACCATGACGTGCTGGTCGCCGCGCCCGCGGGCCACGATCTGTAGCATGAGGTTGGCGTCCGCGCTGACCACCACCGCGTCGGTTGACGAGGCGGGGGCGCCGTAAAGATAGAAGGAGCGATCGCCGAGCGTGAGGGGACCGCGCAGGCCTGCGTGCCCGGATTGTGCAACGGCGTGCGCGAGCTCGGCGCTCGCCTGGAGCAGTGCCGGGATCACGTGCGTCTGCTCTTCGGTGGGATCGACGGCGGCGATGGTCCGCCGACGGGACGAGCCTTCCAGGACGAGGGTCCGGTAATGCGGGATGATGACCGCCAGCGCTTCGAAGGCTTCGCGCACGACCTGGTCCTGCGCCGGCTCGTCGATCGTCTTCTGGGCACGGGCACGGGCCGCCAGAGCCGCCAGCAGGCGCGCGTCCCGATCGAACGAGTTGAGGTACCCGAGTAGCTCGCCGGCGGCCTCCTTCGCCACGCGGGCCTCGCTGGCCTGGAAGTCGCGCAGGATGATGCGGCGCTCGCGCCGCAGGATCCCCAGCGAGACGGCCAGGACGCCGCCAACGCCGGCCAGCATCAGAACGAAAAGACGGCCCCGGCCCATCGTGATGGTTCGTGCTCCATCTCGAAGATTATCGAGGCCTCGTATACGCCAGGTTTCCGATGGATCCGAACTCTGTAAACGCCGGTGCGTTCTGGCAGAACGTCGAGGGCGAGACGAGCGGGCGCCCGGCGTCCCCTCTAAGGACCACCGGAACAAGCTGTATGTGGCGGCGGTCCTCTCGACGCCGGTGCTGGTCTACCTGTTCTCATCATGGGCGTGGGCGCCGCGGCGGCGGTGCTGCACGTGGTCCTCGACTACGCCACCTTCGTGGCGCTTCTCGGCGCCCTGTTCACGGCCTCGGGCGGCATCGCCTTGCGCGGGTGACTCCCGGGATCACCGCCTGTTCAAGGAATGGGCGCTGGCAATGGCTGGGCGCCTCCTATCTCCGCTCCATCGTCCAACTCGCCGGTCTGCTGGCCCTGGGTTCGCTCTCGTACGCCACCACGCCGGCCGCGATGCGCGAGCGAAATCTGCACGAATGGTCGCCGTTGCTGGAGGTCGCGGCGGTCTTCGTCGGCGTCTTCATCATCATGACGCCGGCGCCCTGTCCAGCGTCCTCGACAACGCGCCCACGTACCTCGCCTTCACATCCCTGGCCCTGGCCGTGGCGAGCGGCGGAACGGTCGCGCCGTCGGGAAACAGCCTGGGCGTCCTGGCGGCGCACCCTGTCGGTGAGAAGCTCCTCATCGCGGTCTCCTGCGGGTCGGTGATGATGGGCGCCCTCACGTACATCGGCAACGGGCCAAGTTTCATCGTCAAGGCGATCGCCGAGCAGCACCGCGTTCGCATGCCGGGATTCTTCGGCTACCTGCGTTGGTCAGTGCTGATCCTGATTCCCGTCTTCACGGTCGTGTCGCTCCTGTTCTTCTGAGTCGACCGCAAGAGCCCGCGGCGCCAATACGCCGCGGGCCTTCTCGATCTTCTTCGTGTCGAACTGCCCGGGAGCGTCGCCGCCGCCCGGGCTTGTTTCGTGGGTCGCTCGGACGGTGCTGCTACTTGGCCTCCGCAAGCGAACCCATCGCCACCTTGCCGCCGCGGGCCTCGGCGCTGCTGATGCCGTGGACGCTGCCGAAGGCCTGCTCCGGGTACGCCTCGCCGCCGTGCTCGTGCAGATCCAGACCCTCCTCCTCGCCCTCCTTCGAGACGCGCAGGGTACCGGTCGCCTTCACCGCGTACATCAGCGCGAAGCCGACCACCAGCGTGGCGGCCGTGACCACCGCGCTGCCGATGGCCTGACCGATCAGCTGGTTCACGCCGCCGCCGTAGAACAGACCGGTGACGACCGCGCCGGCCGAGTTGTCGGCGCCCGTCGGGCCGGACGCGCCGTACTGACCGGTCGCGAACAGGCCCAGGGACAGGGTGCCCCAGATGCCGCACACGCCGTGCACCGGCACCGCGCCGATCGGATCGTCGATGCGGAGGTACTCGAGCAGGTCGACCGCTAGCACGCACAGCACGCCGGCCACGCCGCCAAGGACGATGGAGCCGAACGGTGACACCCAGTAGCAGGGGCAGGTGATGGCGACCAGGCCCGCCAGGAAGCCGTTCACCGTGATGCCGCAGTCCCACACCTTCGAGCGGGGATAGACGAAGAACAGCGCCGACAGACCGCCTGCGCAGGCGGCCAGGGTGGTGTTCGCCGCCACGCGGCCGATGCCCTGGATGTCCATGGCGGACAGGGTGCTGCCCGGGTTGAAGCCGTACCAGCCGAACCACAGGATGACGCCGCCCACCGAGGCGATGGTCATGTTGTGGCCGACCATGGGGCCGCCGCCGTCACGCTTGAACTTGCGGCCCAGCCTGGGCCCCAGCGCGATGGCGCCGCACAGCGCGACCATGCCGCCGATGGTGTGGACCACCGTCGAGCCCGCGAAGTCGTGGAAGGCGGCGGGCTTGATGGTGTTCAGCCAGCCGTCCGGACCCCAGGCCCAGTGGCCGATGATCGGGTAGATGAAGCCGCTGACGCCGAAGCTGTACAGCAGGTCGCCCACGAAGCCGGTGCGGCCGACCATGGCGCCCGAGGTGATGGTGCTGCAGGTGTCGGCGAACGCGAACTGGAACAACCAGAACGCCAGGATGGCCACGCCGGTCGAGCCGTAGGTCTCGGGCGCGCCGTGCAGGAAGAAGAACTCGTGGCCGATGAAGCCGTTGCCCGAGCCGAACATGAACGCGAAGCCGAAGGCCCAGAACAGGATGCCGCACAGGCAGGTGTCGACGATGCCTTCCAGCAGGATGTTGACGGTCTCACGCGTCCGCGCGAAGCCCGCCTCCAGCGCCATGAAGCCCGCCTGCATGAAGAAGACGAGAAAGGCCGCGATCAGCGTCCACATCGTGTTGATCGGATTGATGTAGGCCGGGGGGGGCGGCGCCGCTGCGTCCGCATAGGCCTTCGACCCCAGGTACCAGGGCACTCCGACAAGCACCACCGCCAGGATCCCCAGCGCGATGCCCTTGGCGCCGAGGACGGCGTAGAACACCCTCCGCCGATCTGGGTCCCGGAACCGTTCCAGTAGCTTCTTCATCCGATCTCCTCCTCGTGTTTCGTTCAGGGCCGGCTCGAGATGGTCGTTTTGCGAAATGCAATTCAGCCAGCTCATGGACAGGCAGAATGCAAGGAGATCGGTTTCCGGAATGCTTCGAGCACGTACAATCGGCGTAACATGAACCTGATTTTTTCGCCCGCGGCCTGACAAGCTGCTGAAATGTAATGGGAAACCTGGTTCCCTGGACCAGGCTAACCTTCCTGACACTTCGAACAGGAACCTGGGCGTAGGTCGACGACTGTCTCCTCGCCGAGAAGCCGACGGGCCCTCAACCAGCCCTCACCGCTCGACGGTCACCGTCGGAACCGGCGTCCCCTCCGCCGGCGCCTCCTCTGCCTTCAGCAACGAGCGCAGCAGCACGGGCAGCACGGTCAGTCCCAGGAGCGTCGACGACAGGATGCCGCCGATGACCACGGTCGCCAGGGGGCGTTGCACCTCGGCGCCGGCGCTGGTGGAGATGGCCATGGGGATGAAGCCCACCGCGGCCACCAGCGCCGTCGTCAGCACGGGACGCAACACCGTCAGCGCGCTGCGCTTGATCGTGTCGCTGCCGAACTGGCCCCGCTCCAGGAAGACGTGGACCTCGCTGGTCATCACCACGCCGTTCAAGACGGCCACCCCCGCCACGGCGATGAAGCCGACCGCGGCCGGGATCGAGAACGGCAGGCCCCGCAAGGCCAGCGACACGATGCCGCCCACGATGGCGAACGGCGCGCCGGCGAACACGGCCACCGCCGAGCGCAGATCACCGAACATCAAGAACAGCATCGTGAAGATCAGGCCCAGCGCGATGGGTACCACCACCGCCAGCCGCGCGCTGGCCCGTTTGAAGTTCTCGAACTGCCCGCCCCACTCCACGGTCACCCCGTGGGGCAGCTTCACCTCGGCGGCGACGCGCTGCCGCGCCTCGTTCACGAAGCTGACCAGGTCGCGCCCGCGCACGTTGGCCTCGACCAGCACGCGCCGCTGCAGCTCCTCGCGGTTGATGACGGCCGGCCCCTCCGTCTCCTGGATGGTGGCCACGGACGCCATGGGCACCAGCGCGCCGTTCTCTCCGCCCACCAGCAGCTCGCCGAAGGCATCCGGGGTCAGGGTGGCCGGCGGCAACAGCAGCATCAGATCGAAGCGCCGCGACCCCTCGAATATCTTCCCGGCCAGGCGGCCCACCCGCGAGGCCTCGACCACCTCCAGCACGTGATCGGCGCTGATCCCGTAGCGGGCCAGCCGGGCCCGGTCCGGCGTCACCTGCAACAGCGGCAGCCCCAGCACCCGCTGCACGCGCAGATCGCCCCGCCCCGGGACCTCCTTCACCACGGCGCCGATCTTGTCGGCGGTGTCCTTGAGGACGGTCAGATCCTCGCCGAACACCTTGATGACCACGTCGGCGCGCGAGCCGGCCAGCAGCTGGTTCACCCGATCCTCGATGGGCTGCGACACCGAGACGAACGTCGCCGGCACCTCGGCCTCCACGGCGGTCTTGATGTGCTCGCCCAGGTCGTCGAGGTCGTGGGCGGTCGTCCACTCTTTCTTGGGGCGCAGCTTGACCATCACCTCGGTCTCGTCCGGGCCCACCGGATCGGTGGCCACCTCGGCCCGTCCGGTGCGGGTCACGATCGAGGTGATCTCGGGGAAGCGCGCCAGCACGTCCTCGACCTGCACGCCCAGCCGCTGCGCCTCCGTGATCGAGACGGAGGGCAGCCGCTTCACGTCCAGCGACAGCTCCCCCTCGTCCAGGCGGGGGACGAACTCCGCACCAAGCGTGCGTCCCACGAACACCGCCCCCACCAGCGTCAGCGCCGACAGGGCCAGCGCCGTCTTGCGACGCTGCAGCGTCCAGTCGAGGACCCGGCTGTAGGCGCGCCGGGCGCGCGCGAACAACCCCTTCTCGGGGTCGTGGGCGTGCACGGGCGATGACAGCACGTAGGCGGCCAGCGCCGGGAACGCCGTCAGCGTGAACAGCATCGCCGCCCCCAGCGCCAGCGCCACGGTGATGGCCATGGGCTGGAACATGCGCCCCTCCACGCCCTCCAGCGCCATCAGCGGCAGATAGACCATCAAGATGATGGCCAGCGCGAACGTCACCGGGCGCGCCACCTTGCGCATCGCCTCGGCGATGGCGCTGGCCACGTCCAGCCTGTCCCGGGGACGGCGCGCCGCCAGCTGCACCAGCGCCGCTTCCAGCATCACGATGGCGCCGTCGACCAGCAACCCGAAGTCGATGGCCCCCAGCGACATCAGGTTCGCGGTCACCCCCAGGCGGACCATCCCGATGACGGCGATCCCCATGGCCAGCGGGATGGCCAGCGCCGCGATCACGGCCCCGCGGATGTTTCCCAGCGTCAGGAACAGCACCACCACCACCAGGCCCGCCCCCTCGGCCAGGTTCACGAACACCGTCTTCAGCATGCGGCTGATGAACTCGGCCCGATCGTAGTAGGAGCGGATCTCGATGCCCGCCGGAAGCTCGGCCTGGATCTCGGCCAGCTTCTTCTTCACCGCATGAACGACGTCGCGCGAGTTGGCGCCCGTCAGCATCATCACCGTGCCGGCGACGATCTCGCCCTCGCCGTGTTTCGTGACGACGCCGAAGCGCAGGGCGGCGCCGATCTGCACCTTGCCCAGGTGCTTCAACAGCACCGGCGTTCCGTCGTGGTCCGAGGTGACGACGGTGTTCTCGATGTCCTCGACGCTGCGGAACTGCGCCGCGCCACGGATGACGAACGACTCCCCGTTCTTCTCGATGTACCCGCCGCCCACCGCCGCGTTGTTGCGCTCGAGGATGTTCTGGATCTGCCCCAGCGACAGCCGGTACGCGGCCAGCCGCTTCGGCTCGATGACCACCTGGTACTGCTTGGCCTCGCCGCCCATGCCGTTCACCTCGATGACCCCCGGCACCGCCCGCAGCTTGTAGGCCACCACCCAGTCCAGGATGGTGCGCAGCTCCATCGGGGTGTGCTTCTTCGACACCAGGTAGAACTCGTAGATCTCGCCCAGCCCCGTCGACACCGGCCCCAGCTCGGGCCGGCCGTAGCCGGGGGGGATGTCGTTCTCGGCCAGCTTCAGGCGCTCGCTGACCAGCTGCCGCGCGAACCAGGGGTCCGTGCCGTCCTTGAACACCACCGTCACGGCGGAGACGGCGGTGCGGCTGATGGAGCGGATCTCCGCCACGTTGGGCAGGCCGTTCATGGCCGTCTCGACCGGGAACGTCAGGTACTGCTCCACCTCCAGCGGCGACAGGCCGGGGGCGCTGGTCAGCACCGACACCTGCACGTTCGTGACGTCGGGGACCGCGTCCACCGACAGCTTGGGGATCGACAGCAGCGCGGTCACCAGGATGGCCGCCCAGGCGACCAGCACCAGGCCGCGCCGCTGCACCGACAGCTCGACGATTCGGCCCAGCATCAGCGCAACAGCTCGCTCTTGAGGAGGAACGCGCCCTTGGCGGCGACGACGTCGCCTTCCTTCACGCCGGCGCGCACTTCGACCAGATCACCGCCCGACATGCCCAGCTCGACGGACCGCCGTTCGAAGGCATCGCCCTCGCCTTTGCCGGCGCCGGGCCGCTTCACGAACACGGCGGTCTTGCCCTCGATCCGCTGCACCGCCGAGACCGGGACGGCCAGCACGGCCGACGTGGCGTGGGCAGGGTCGCCGATCATCTTGGCCGTGACCAGCTGCCCGATGCGCAGCTTGCCGGCCGGGTTCGCGATCTCGACGCGCACCTTGCCGGCGCGCGTGGCCTCGTCGATGACGGGAACGATGTAGGCGACCCGTCCCGGGAACAGCTCGCCTGGCATCGCATCGGTGCGCAGCTCGACGCTCTGCCCGACGTGAACGCGGGCCAGATCCTTCTCGTACAGATCCAGCAGCACCCACACCTTCGCCAGGTCGGCGATCTTGAAGGCGTCGCTGGCGCGCTCCACCGCCTGGCCCAGCGTCACGAAGCGCTCGATCACGGTGCCGGCCAGCGGGGACCGCAGCGGCACGCGGCCCCCATCGTCGCGCACCTCGACCGCGTCGATCTCCGCCCGCGACAGGCCGATGGCGCGCAGCCGCTGCTGGGCGGCGCGCACGGCCGCCTTCTCCCCCGCCCACTGCGCCTCGGCCACCTCGCGTTCGCGCGCCGACGAGATCTGCTTGTCGGCCAGCTCGCGCTCGCGGCGCAGGTTCGCCTCGGCGGCGGCGAAGCGGGCCGACGCGGCGATCAGCGAGGCGCGCGCCTCGCCCACGTCGGCGCTCTCGATCTCGGCCAGCACCTGGCCCCGCTCGACGTGGGCGCCGATGCTGGCGGCGATCCGCGCCACCCGCCCCGACACCAGCGGCCCCACGATGGCCACCTGATCGGCGCCGTAGGAGACGTTGCCGATCACGTGCAGGTCGCCAGCCAGCCGCGCCCGCTGCACGACGGCGGTCTCGATGGCGTTGTTGTGCGCAGCGCCCGGACGCAACGCCACGCCACCGCTCGCCGCCGCCTCCGCGGAGGACGAAGGGGCGGCCGGCGCGGCAGGCGGCTCGTGCGATGCCCCGGCGCGGGAGACGATCAAGCCCACGGCGGCCGCGGCCACCAGCAACACCACCGCCGCCACGCCCCGGCGCTTGCGTGGCGTGGCGGCGTCCCGCCGCTCCCCTCCCGCGTCCACCGCCGGTGGCGGGGAGGTGCCGCCCGCCTGCGTGGACACGGCGTCCGTTGTCGTTCGACTGTTCTGGTCCGCGGTCTTGGTCATGGTGTCCCCGTTGCTCGGTCGACGGCGATGGCGGCGTTCCACAGCTCGCCCAGGCTCTCCAGTTGATTGCGACGCGCGTCGCTGGCCTCGCGCGACGCCTGAATGACGCGAAAGAGATCGAACTTTCCGGCCCGCCAGCCCTCGGTCGTCAGCTCGACGGCGGCCTCCGCGGCGGGCAGCACGTCATTCTCCAGCGTCTGCACGATCTGCACGTTGGTGGCCAGCCCCTGGTAGGCGGCGGCCACCTCCGCCTCGATCTCGCGCTCCGTCGCGTCGCTCTCGGTGTCCAGGCGCGTCCGTTCCGCCCGTGCCACCGCCAGCTCGCCCTGGTTGCGACGCCAGAACGGCAGCGGCAGCGCGACGCCGCCGCCGACATATAGCTGGCCCGGCAGATCACGCTGCACGTCCAGGAACAACGTCGGGCTGGGCACGGCTTCGCGCTTCAGCCGCACGATGGCGGCGTCCAGCTCGTCGTGACTGGCCGCCAGGACCTTCAGCTCGCCGCGCTGGGCGCGCGCCAGCACCAGCAACTTCCCCAGGGGCGCGGGCTGCGACGGCTGCCCGACCTGCGCTGTCACCTCCAGCGGCCGCTCCGGCGCAGCGCCGATCAGCAGGCGCAGCTCGGCCAGGGCGCTGGCCTTGGCCAGCTCGGCCGACAGGCGCTCGCGCACCGCCCGCCCGCGCTCGATGCGCGCCAGCTGCAGATCGACGCTGGACGCCGCCCCGGTCTGCACCCGCGTCTGCACGCCGTCGACCAGCCGCTGCACCAGCTCGACCCGGCGGCGCGCCGCCTGGATCTGCGCCTCCGCCAGCTGCGCCCCCACGTAGGCCGCGCGGACGCGCGCGTGGATCTCGGCGCGCGCCAGGACCTCGCGCCAGCGCGCCACCTCGACGGCGCGCGCCACCTCGGCCCGCCGGGCGCCCCGCTGGCCGGCGATCTCGACCTGCTGTTCCAGGTGGAACGCGTACGACGTTCCCGCCAGCCGGCCGCCCGGGTCGTTCTCGTGGCGGGGGCCGGCGCTGCCCGACAGCACCGGGTTCGTCGGCAAGAGCAGGCTCGCCCCCACGTCTCGCGCCGCCACCACCTCTCGTTCGGCGCGCGTGCGCCGGACCAGGCCGCTGGCGTCCTCGGCCCGGGTCAACGCCTGCTCGAGGCTCACGGTCGAATCCGGTCCCTGGACCGTCGCGGCCCATACGCCGCACGGCAACGCCAGCACCGCCAGGAAGGTGGTCACGGCCAGGCGGCCGGCGCCGCGCGGTCCCACGCGGCTGGCAGATGAAGCAAAGAAATGTCGTACTCGCGAAGACGTGCGACGGGCGCGAGCAGCCGCCCCGGCGCATTCCAGACCATCAATCATCGTTCTCCCCACGCGCGTTCCATGGCCCCGCGCGCGGCCGCCCCCGCAATCGGAAGTCGGCGCGCCCCGCGCGTAGCCCCAATCGACGTGCCCGCGCTATGCGCAGGCCGCCAAGGACGAGAAGACCCGGACTACGCCGCGGTGGGAGGGCGGAACAGCTCCGCGCTCACACGACGTCCGGAATTGTTCTCGACGGACAGGGGAAGTGCCCGCTGACTGACTGCCGGAGGCTCCAGCGCCACGCTGTCGCCCTCGGTGAGGACCAGATCGTCCATGCCACAGCAGACGACCTTGTCGGAGCCGCTTGCCTTCACGTCATCGGCCGCCCGTGTCTTCGCGGCGTACGCGAGGCACATCGCGAACACCATCAGCAGCGGCGCTATGACGAGAAACTTCCTCACGTAGGACAGCAATCTACCATGCCCGGATGTGACCGCGACTACATCCGCGCGGTCCGGCCATGAAAAACCGGGCTCGGGCATGTGCGTAGGCGAAACCGCGGCCCAAGGCGCGACATTCCCCGCTGAAAACAAAAATGCCAGGAGCCCGAAAGCTCCCGGCACATTTCCCAGCGGTGAAAGGGGCCAACCGCCCCCCGGCTCACGCCGCGGACGAAAGGTTCTGCTGCGCGAAGTCCCAGTTCGCCAGATGCCCCAGGAACGTCTCGATGTACTTCGGGCGCGCGTTGCGGAAATCGATGTAGTACGCGTGCTCCCACACATCGATGGTCAGCAGCGCCTTCTTGCCGTGCTTCATGGGCAGATCGGCGTTCGGGGTGGCCATCACCGCCAGCTTACCGTGATCCTGCACCAGCCAGGCCCAGCCGCTGCCGAACTGGCCGGCGGCCGCGTCCGAGAACGCCGTGGCGAACTTCTCGAACGAGCCGAAGTCGCGCGTGATGGCCTCGGCCAGCGCGCCCGTGGGCTGACCGCCGCCGCCGCGCTTCATGCAGCTCCAGTAGAAGGTGTGGTTCCACACCTGGGCGGCGTTGTTGAACACCTTTCCGTCGGAGGACATGATGACCTCCTCCAGCGACTTGTTCGCCTCGGGCTTGCCGTCGAGCAGCTTGTTCAGATTGTCGACGTAGGCCTTGTGATGCTTGCCGTGGTGGTACTCCAGCGTCTCGGCGCTGATGTGGGGGGCCAGGGCGTCCTTCGAATACGGCAGTTCGGGAAGTGTGAATGCCACGGGAGATCTCCTCGCTACGGGTTTGGTGAACGTCAGGTGCGCGCCGCCGCGAGGACGATGCGCAGGAAAAACCAGCCCATCTTGACCACTTCACCCCACTTTGGAAAGTGGCATCACCGGGGCATCGCCTCCTTGATGCCGCCGTCGATGGTGATCACCGTGCCCGTGGTGTAACCGGCGCGCGGCGACACCAGAAACAGCGCCGCCTCGGCCACGGCCGCGGGTGGGATCGGTCCCAGGCCCAGCACGTTGCGCCGCCGGTAGTCCGCCGTCTGCGCCTCGACCGAGACGCCGCGCAGGGCCGCCCGCTGCGCGATCAGCCGGCGCATCAGCGCCGTGTCGACGAAGTCGGCGTTGATGTAGTTCACGCGGATGCCGTTCGGCCCCAGCTCGGTGGCCAGGTTCCGCGCCAGCGCCGCCACCGCCGCCTTCGAGCTGGCGTAGGCGGCGTTGTCGGCGGTGGGCGCGAACGCGCCCTTCGACGCGTTGAACAGCACCGAGCCCCGTCCGGCGGCCTTCATCACGGCCACCGCCTCGCGGACGATCAGGAACGTGCCGCCCACGTTGACGGTGAAGTGACGGGTGAACGCCTCCTCGTCGATCTGATCGATGGGCCCCGCCTGCAGGAAGCCCGCGTTGCACACCAGGATGTCCAGCCCGCCGAACGCCATCACGGCGTCGGTCACCGCACGGCCCGCCTCGGCGGCGCTGGTCACGTCCGCGGTCACCGCCACCACGCGGTGCGGATCGCGGCACGACTTCACCAGCGCGGCCGCCGTCTCGCGCAGCGACGCCTCGTCGACGTCGGCCAGCACGACGTGCGCGCCCTCGGCCAGGAAGCGCTCGGCGATGGCGCGCCCGATGCCGCCAGCCGCGCCCGTCACCAGCGCCACCTGGCGCGACAGCTCCCGCTCGGGGGCGTTCAGCTTCGCCAGCTCCAGCGGCCAGTACTCGAACTCGACCGCGTCGGGCTCGTCCAGGAATCGAAAACCGCCCAGCGCCTCCGACGCCTCCATCACGCGCATGACATGGCGGTAGCAGGCGTTGCCCACCAGCGCGTTCGCCTTGTCCTTCATGGCGGTGATCAGCCCCAGCCCGGGCGCCAGCACCACCCGCGGCGACGCCTCCAGCATCGCCGGCCCGGCCACCGCCCGGTGGCGCTGGTAGGCGGCCTCGTGCGCGGTGGCGAAGCTCTTCATCGCCTCGGCGATCACGGTGGCGGCCTCCTGGATGGTCCCCAGGGGGCGCCCCTCGGGCAGCGCCAGCGGCAGCCGGCCGCAGCGCAGGATGTGCTCGGGCGTGGACATGCCGCGTGCCGACAGCTCCAGCGCGCGCCCCGACCCCACGAACGCCAGCGCCTCGGGGCTGTCGTCCAGGTGCAGGATGGGCGCCCGGGGCGGCGCGGCGGGCGCCGGCGGCCGGGGCGCCAGCGCGGCCCGCAGCACGGGCAGCATCACGCTGGCGCGCGCGCGGCGTTCGGCCGCCGTCAGCCCGTCGCGCATCGGCTCGACGAACATTCGGTCGCCGCGGTCGCTCTGACGCCGCGTGACGAAGTCCTCGGCCTGGCTGATCAGCGCGACCAGGTTCAGGTAGCAATCCTTGGCGGTGTCGCCCCAGGCGATCAGCCCGTGCCGCCCCAGCACCAGCCCGCGCGCCTGGCCAGGCGGGGGCCCCAGGTCCATCACCGCCCGCGCCAGCGGGAACCCCGGACGCACATAATCGATGTAGGACACCGCGGCACCGAGCGCCTCCGCCACCAGCTCGCGGGGGCGCGGCGTATCCGTCAGCGCCTGCGTCGCGAAGTCGTGCGTGTGCACGACGAAGCGGTACGGCAAGACCGAGTGCAGCGGCGTCTCGACGGAGGGGGCGGGCTCGCGCGTGTCCAGCATCGACGCGCGCATGAACGCCATCATCTCCTCGTCCGTCATGGTGGCGCGCCGCTGCAACTCGGACAGATCGGCGCTGCGCAGGCCCGCGAAGCCGGCCACGCCGATGGTGCGCAGGTCGGTGCCGCTGCCCTTCACGCGCAGCACGTCGACCGGCCGGCCCGCGAAGTCGACCTCGCGCCGCTTCAGCGAGCTGTTGCCGCCCCCCGGCTGCGTCAACGAGGGATCGCTGCCCACCAGGTTGGACAGATAGATGAGCTGCTCCAGGTCGTCTTCCAGGCCGGCAGCGACGGAGTCATCCCAGCGGTTCTGCACGCCGCGGAAAAATAACACGGCGCGCGCGGCGGGGCGGACCAGGCCCTCAAGCTCCGTCAAACCTCTGACGATAGGGGGGGTGAACATGAAAACCCCGGGGAAGGACGACTCCGCCAAGCGCTTCATAACGATCGGCGGTGGCAAGGGCGGCGTCGGCAAGAGCCTGGTTGCCTCGAACCTGGCCATGGCCATGGCGCAGGCCGGATCGCGCGTGGTGCTGGTCGACTGCGATCTCGGCGCCGCGAACCAACACGTGCTGTTCGGCATCGACCGCCCCAAGCCGGGGATCCAGGGTCTGCTGGACAAGAAGATCAGCTCCCTGGAAGAGGGCCTGACCCCCACCCAGCACCCCAACCTGCACCTGGTGGCCGGCACCGGCGCCTCGGTGGGCGCGGCCAACATCAATCACGGCGAGAAGCAGCGGATCATCCGCCGCATCCGCGCGCTGAAGGCCGACGTCGTCATCGTCGACGTGGGCGCGGGCGTCAGCTACAACGTGCTCGATTTCTTCGAGATCGGCGGGCAGCGGCTGCTGGTCATCACGCCCCAGGTCACCTCGATCCAGACCGCTTACTCGTTCCTGAAGGGCGCCGTGATGCGCAGCCTTCACCACCTGGCCGAGAAGGCGTCCGAGCTGGAGCTGCTGGCACCCGCCACCAAGAGCGGCGAGAACGAGAAGGTCAGCCAGATCCTGACGCGCATTCGCGAGCAGGACGCCACGCTGGGCGCCGCCATCGACAAGGCGCTGTCGCAGTTCGGCGCGCAGATCGTCGGCAATCAGGTCTTCGACGCCAACCAGACGGGCATCTTTCACGCCATCACGCGCATGATCCAGGACTTCCTGGGGATCAGCGTGCCCATCCTGGGCACCGTGCGCGCCAGCCGCCGCATCCGCGAGTCGGTCAACCTGCGCAAGCCGATGATGCTGGGACCGCGCGACGACGACAGTCGCGCCTTCGAGCAGATGGCCGAGGCGCTGCTGGCCGAGGACGTCGCCATCGACGATCTGCTGGCGGGCGAGGACATCGGGCTGGACGACGACCCCTACGAGATCAAGACCAGCCCCGCCACCGCCGGCACCACCGCCACCGTCACCTCTCCTGGCGTCGACGGCGTGACCGAGGATCCGTTCGAGCGGACGCCGATCACGGCGCCCGACGCGCGTCCCGCGGCATCGCCGCAGGTAGTGGCCGGCCCGGCCACGGCCACCAGCGCGGACGCCCCCCTGGACAGCACCGGCGCGGCCGGGCGAGCGGCCGTCCCGGCGCTGATCGATCCCTACATGCGCAGGTCGCCCCGCTTCGAGGTCGACTGGATGGGCAGTCTGCACGGCCCCGAGGGCATCCGCCCGGTGCGCATCTTCGAGGTCGCGGAGGGCGGCGCCGTGGTGCAGACCCCGGAAGAGCTGCGGATCGGCGACGAGCTGACGCTGGTATTCGAGCAGATCCCCATGCAGCCGCAGATCGCGGTGAAGGTGTCACGCCGGGCCACGCTGGGCTTCGTCGTCGAGGGGGAGATCCCGGCGGCCGTGATGAACGTCGCGGCC
>Ga0070658_10001239_pt1 | contig 21882 bp, 22 predicted proteins | sample KBSC13metaG_FD_64664 | JGI IMG/M metagenome (GOLD analysis project Ga0070658, IMG submission 64664) | Corn rhizosphere microbial communities from Kellogg Biological Station, Michigan, USA - KBS C1-3 metaG | ecosystem: Host-associated > Plants > Roots > Rhizosphere > Soil ...
ATCCGGAGCGTGTATCCACCCAATTTGAACTCGCGGCCGAACGGGGTCAGCTGCGGACCGAACCCGCCGACATGGCAGGCGGCGCAATTCTGCCCGGTTTGCTCCGCGAATGCAGGGACTGCCGCTGCGGGCCGGGGAACCGTTAGTGCGACTCCCGCCAGAAGCAGCCCTGGAACGATCGACCATCCGCTCGCGATTCGTATGTCCGCCATGGGTCATCCCCCGAAGTCGACGATTTTCAGCTTTTCGGTTGATACAACATGCACCAGCCCGCCGGGCTGATCGGCCCGTCGACGGACGAGCACGAATTCGGCGCCAGCCACAGGCTGCATGTCTGGCAGCGCTGCCCTGACTTCGGGATAGACTGGTAGTGTACCTTGGCCTGCGGGAATTTGTGCTGCTCAGCCGACGCTGACTTGCTCAGTCCAACGGCAATTACGGCACCGCCGCCCGCCACCGCCACGGTCCGGATGAAACGCCGCCTCGAAATCTGTTCGCTGTGGTTCAACATGACCGATCTCCTTCAGGAGCCTTCGGTAGTTAACCTCAGGAACGTACGATCACGCCAAGCGGCAAAACATAAGTAATGCTCCTTAGCCTTCCGCGAGGAGCTAGCGGTCTGCTGCAATGGGTCTGCGTTCAGCTCTTTGCTGACCGGGAGCGAACGTGTCGCCGAAATAATCGCCTTGGTACCACAGCGGACGCTGGTCGGCGTCGGCCAGCGCTCTCGAGATCCGGTAGTTGAGTTCGGCGTAGCGCGCGCCCTGGTCCCACAGGATGTGCTGCGACAGGTCGTCATTCACCTTGTGATAGGTGTTCGCCAGGAAATCCTTCCAGATCGGTGCCCCGCCGTTGGCGAAGCCGGTCATCAGAAGAATCGCGGGGACGCCGCGGGTGACGAAGCGATAATGGTCGGAACGGACGAAGATTGCTTCTTCCGGCATCGGGTCGGGCGAGACCTTCACGCCCATCGATGCCGCCGCATCGGCAATTGTCCGCGCAACCGTCGAATGGTCGCCGCCAAAGGCGATGACGTCGGTGAACGGGTAAAGCAGAAGCGGCATGTCGAGATCGACGACGCTGACAATCCGATCTTCCGGAACCGTCGGGTGTGCCGCGAAATAGTCGGCGCCGCGAAGACCCTTCTCCTCGCCCGTGTTGGCAATGAACAGCACGGAGCGGCGGGGTGCCTTGCCGGAGGCCGTGAACTCGCGCGCTGCCTCCAGCATGGTTGCGACGCCGGCCGCGTTGTCGAGTGCGCCGTTGTAGATCGCATCCTGGCCGGGCTTCGCATCAGCCTTGACGCCGAGATGGTCCAGGTGGCCCATGAGCACCACATATTGGTCCTTGAGCACCGGGTTGGAGCCGGGGAGCACGCCGATGACTTCGGGGCTGGTGAAGTCCTTCCACTCCATCTGGTCGGCGATCCGGAATCGCGCCGGAATGTCGAAACCCTTGAGAGCACCGGGCTTCTCCGAGGCCGCGAAGATCTGCGAAGCGTCCTTGCCCGCCGCCCTGAACATTTGCGCGGCAACGTCCCTGGAGACGGTCGCAACCAGCGCGATATCGGTTGACTGGCTCTTCGTCTTGCCGGTCGAATCGACCCAGTCCACGACCGGCCGGTCGTAATAAGCGAGCAGGTTGAAATTGGGCCGCGAACCGGTGCCCGAGACCTGGATCAAGCCGGCCGCGCCTTTCTGGCCCGCGATCACCTGCTTGTAGGAATTCAGATGCGCGGAGATTTCGCTCGGGAGGCCGGGCGGGGTGCCGTCGAGCACGACCGCGATCTTTCCGCGAACGTCGAGCCCGGCATAATCGTCGATCCCGAGCCGCGCATCGCTGATGCCGTGCCCGGCGAAGACGAGCGGCGCCTCGATCGAGCGCTGCTGCTGGGTCAGGCTCGGCCGAGCCGCGAAGTCGCTTCCCGAGCGAAGCGCTTTCGAAGCGTTGCCGGTGACGATGGCGGCAACCGGAGTACCGCTATGGACGGCGCGGCGGAACGGCACCTCGACATACCAGCCGCCGTCCCTGCCGCCCGGTGTCAGCCCGATCGCGCGGAATCGCGACGCGACGTAGGACGCGCCGATATCATAGCCCCTCGATCCGGTGTCGCGGCCTTCGAGGAGGTCGCTCGCAAGGAATTCGACGTCTGCGCGAACCCGCTGCGCCGCTGCCGTGTCAGCTTGCGGCGCGGGAGCAGCGGCCGTGGCGAGAAGCGCCAGCGGCCCGAGGACGAACTTCAGTGCTTTCACGCGAGTTGGAGCCCCTGCAGCTTGCGCTCCCATTGAAGCGCGTGGGTTACAATCACATCGATGTCGGCAAAGCGCGGAACCCAGTCGAGTGTTTCGACCAGCCGGCGGTTGGAAGCGACCAGCACTGGCGCATCGCCGGCGCGGCGCGGCTTCATCTCGCGCCGGACCGGCCGCTCGGCAACCCGGTCGACCGAATCCAGCACCTCCAGAACCGACAGGCCTTTGCCGTAGCCGCAATTGAGGACGAGATTCTCGTCCCGCCTCGCAATCAGCCGGTCCAGCGCCAGGACATGCGCAGCGGCAAGGTCGCTGACATGGACATAGTCGCGGATGCAGGTGCCATCGGGCGTCGGATAATCGCTTCCGAACACATCGATATGGTCGCGTTTTCCGATCGCCGCCTCGACCGCAATCTTGATGAGGTGGGTCGATCCGCGGCCGATTTGACCCGCGCGCAGCTCCGGGTCCGCGCCGGCCACGTTGAAGTAGCGCAGCGCGCCGTAATTGAGATCATGGGCTGCCGAACTGTCGGACAGCATCCGCTCGGTCATCAGCTTCGATGCGCCATAGGGGTTGATCGGCTGCTTCCGATCCTCTTCGTCGATCGGAACGCGCTCCGGCTCCCCGTAAGTCGCCGCGGTCGAGGAAAAGAGGATATGTTTCACGCCCGAAGCCACGGCGGCCGAAATCAATGCGTGAGTCGCGATGGTGTTGTTGCCGTAATAGAGGAGGGGCTTCTCAACGCTTTCCGGGACGACGATCGATCCGGCGAAATGCATGATTGCGCCGATGCCCTGCTCCGCGAAGATGCGCTCCGCCAGCGCCCGGTCGGCGATGTTGCCTTCGTAAAAGGGCACATCGTCCGGTACGACTGCGCGAGTCCCGTTCGACAGGTCGTCGATGACGGCGACCGGCCAGTCGCCGTCCTTGAGCGCTAGAACGGCATGGCTGCCGATGTAACCGGCGCCACCGGTGACGAGGACTGGGATTTTCGCCATCGGTTCAGGGCGCTAGCGAAGGCCGCGGTCGATTGCCAGAGGTCCTTCCGTTTCGTGTGTTACGGGATTGTTGCAGAATTATTGCGACGCCACCCTGTGTCCGTTAAGCGCGAGACGCACGACAGGGGGCTTTCATGTTCAATTGGTTTCAACGGCTGCTCCCGCGGACCGGCGACTTTTTCGGGATGTTCGAAGCGCACGTGGCGACGCTCGTCGCAGCCGCAAAGGCACTCGAGGAACTGATTGACGGCCAACAGCCCGCCGAGGATCGGATCCGCGAGATCGACGAACGCGAGCACGAGGCGGACGACATCATCCGCCAGGTTCTTCGATCGGTCAGGCAGACGTTCCTGACACCGTTCGACCGCGGCGCGATCACTTCGCTGATCGGCGCGATGGACGACACGATCGATGAGATGGAATCGACCGCTCGCGCGATCACACTTTACGAACTGACAATGTTCGAACCCGAAATGAAGCAGATGGCGAAGATGATCGTCGATGCCGCCGCGCTGACCGCCCAGGCGATTCCAATGCTTCGCAACATCAGCCGAAGCGGCGCCCGAATTCATGTCATCACGGAAAAGATCGTGCGCCTGGAAGGCGATGCCGACGACGTCCACGCGATCGGCCTCAAGCGCGCGTTCCAGCAACATCACGACCAGCCGATGCAGTTCATCATCTCCCGCGAAATCTACAAGCATCTCGAGCGGATCACCGATGCGTTCGAGGATGTCGCGAACGAGATCGACGGCATCGTCATCGATCACACCTGAGCGCGCGAAGTGTACGAACTCGCTCTCCCGCTGCTGGTCGGACTCATCGCCGTTGCGTTGATGTTCGACTTCCTCAACGGGCTCCATGACGCCGCGAACTCCATCGCGACCGTAGTGGCAACGAGGGTCCTTCCTCCCGTGATCGCGGTCGGTTTCGCCGCCTTCTTCAATTTCGCCGCCTATTTTCTCGCGCTGAAATGGCCGGAACTTCACAATGTCGCCGATACGATCGGCAAAGGCCTGGTCGACAAGGACGTGATCACGCCCGCGGTCGTCTTCGGGGCCCTCATCGGCGCGATGTTCTGGAACGTGCTGACTTGGGTGAAGGGCATTCCCTCCTCCTCCAGCCACGCGCTCGTCGGCGGAATCGTCGGCGCGGGAGTTGCGCATGCCGGATTCCCGAGCATCCAGTGGCTCGGCCTCAACAAGACGCTGATCGCGATCGTCGCCTCGCCGACCCTGGGGTTGATGCTGGCAATGGCGATCATGCTTCTGACCAGTTGGCTGGGGGTTCGCGCCAGCGCGCGCGGGTCCGAGCGGACGTTCCGCGGCCTTCACCTGGTTTCGTCGGGGACTCTTTCGCTTAGCCACGGCCTCAACGACGCCCAGAAGACGATGGGACTGATCACCGTGCTTCTCTACTCGACCGGGCATTTGAACGGGCAATTTCACGTGCCCAATTGGGTGGCGCTGAGCTGCTACGTCGCGATGGGTCTGGGTACTCTGACTGGCGGCTGGCGGATCATCGAGACGATGGGAACCCGGATTACGAAGTTGAACCAGCACCAGGGCTTCTCAGCATCGATGGGCGGTTCCATCGTGCTGTTCACCGCGTCCTATCTCGGCATTCCCGTTTCGACGACGCACACGATGACCGGCTGCGTGATCGGCGCCGGCGCGGCGCGCAGGGCATCCGCGGTCCGCTGGGGGATCGCCGGCAACGTCGCGGTCGCGTGGGTAATCACCATCCCCTGCTCGGCCATTGTCGCCGCGATGTTCTATTGGCTGATCAGCGGTTCGTTCATGCTGGACCTCATCGCGATCGGTATCATCGCGATCTTCGCTGTCGCGGTCGCAAGTCTGCGCAAGCGCCGCCAGCAGGACCCGATCGCCTGATCCCGGCCCGGGCCCGGCCCTCCGGTTCGGTTTGCCTGTTGGGCGGTGGCGCACTATCAGCGTGGGCGATTTTCCATCTTTGCCCAGGACCCCGATGACCCTCACCATCTCGAGCGCGTTCGACGCCGGCAACATCCGTGTCGTGAAGCAGGACGGCAGCAGCGCCGACCTGGAGATCGTCAAGGATCACATGTCCGATTTCTACCAGTGGTTCTATTTCCGGCTGGCCGGCGGGAAGGGCCGCGAGATCACGCTTCGGATCACCAATTGCGCGGGATCGGCTTATCCCAACGGCTGGCCCGATTATCGTGCCTGCGTGTCAGCCGACCGCGACGACTGGGTTCGGGTCGAGGGCACCAGCTATGCCGACGGGACTCTCACGATCCGCTTCACGCCGACCGAAGATGTCGTGTGGCTCGCCTATTTCGCGCCTTACTCGATGGAGCGGCACCACGACCTCGTGACGTCGGTCGCCGCGCTTCCGGGAGTGTCCTACTCTTCGCTCGGCAAATCGCTTGACGGGCAGGACATCGACTGTCTGACCATGGGCGAAGGGCCACTCAACGTCTGGCTCTATGCGCGCCAGCACCCGGGCGAATCGATGGCCGAATGGTGGATGGAAGGGGCGCTCGAAAAGCTTACCGATCTCGAGGATCCGGTCACCCGGGTGCTTCGCGAAAAGTGCACCTTCCGGGTGGTCCCCAACATGAACCCCGACGGATCGCGTCGCGGTCATCTTCGCACCAACGCGGTCGGCGTGAACCTCAACCGCGAATGGCACGCTCCAAGCGCCGAAAAAAGCCCCGAAGTCCTGTGCGTGCGAAACGCCATGGACGCGACCGGCGTCGATTTCGCAATGGACGTCCACGGGGACGAGGCGATTCCGGCGAACTTCCTTGCCGGCTTCGAGGGAATCCCGTCCTTCACCGACCGGCAGGCGCGGCTGTTCAAGCTGTTCAGCGAAACCCTGGAGCGGGTCTCGCCGGACTTCCAGACCCGCAAGGGCTACGAGATTTCCAAGCCCGGCGAAGCGAACATGTCGATGTCCACGACGCAGCTGGCCGAGCGCTACGGCTGCCTGTCGATGACCCTCGAAATGCCGTTCAAGGACAATTTCGATCTCCCCGATCCGGTCTACGGCTGGTCGCCTGAGCGATCGAAGCACCTCGCTCGCGCCTGTCTCGATTCGCTGCATGCGATCCTTCCGGAGCTATCCAGGGCGAAGGCCGGCGCGGCGAAGGCAGACAAGGTCGATGCCTAGGCTGGTCCTGCTCCGTCACGGCCAGTCGCAATGGAATCTCGAGAACCGTTTCACCGGCTGGTGGGACGTCGGCCTGTCTGAAAAGGGTGTCGCCGAGGCCATCGCCGCGGGCGAGCTGATGAAAGCCCGGGGCTTCGACTTCGATACATGTTTCAGCAGCGTGCTCGCCCGCGCGATCAAGACGCTCGACCTCGCGCTGGAGCCGATGGAGCGGCTGTGGCTCCCGGTCCGCAAGCACTGGCGTTTGAACGAGCGTCACTATGGCGGCCTCACCGGCCTCAACAAGCAGGAGACGCGGGACAAGGTCGGCGACGAGCAGGTCAAGATCTGGCGCCGCTCGTTCGACGTTCCGCCGCCGCCGCTCGCGCCTGACAGCCCCTACAGCGTTGCCGATGACCGTCGGTACTCGGGAGTCGACGTCCCGGCGACCGAGAGCCTGAAAGACACGATCGAGCGCGTCCTTCCCTATTGGGATGAAGCCATCGCCCCAGCGTTGAAGTCGGGCGAGCGAGTGCTCGTCGTGGCGCACGGCAATTCGATCCGCGCCCTCGTCAAGCTCCTGTCGAATATCGGTGATGATGAGATCGTCGGAGTCGAAATCCCGACCGGACAGCCTCTCGTCTATGAGCTCGACGGCGATCTGACGGCCCGCGAAAGCTACTATCTGAGCGAGCGCTAGGCCCCGTCGGCCGCTTAGGCGCCGCTGTAACGGCTAGGCGGCCGATTTTTCCCGGTACATCGCCCGATCGGCGCGGCCGATGACCGAATCCGGCGTGTCGTTGGCGACGATTGCGGTTACTCCGATCGCCACTCCAAGCGGCAGGCGATTGCCGTCGCAATGGCTTTCATGATCGTCGATCAGCGACGTCAGCCGTGCCGCGGTCTCGCGCGCACTGTTCTCGTCGACGTGGGCCAGAAGGATCCCGAACTCATCGCCGCCGAGGCGTGCGACGCAATCGCTCGTTCGAACGGCGCTGGCCAGCACGCCGGCGACCTGGATCAGCGCCTCGTCGCCGGCCCGGTGACCGTAGCTGTCGTTGATCCGCTTGAGGCCGTCGATGTCGACGAACAGCATCGCCGCGCTCTCTCCGTAACGGCTGACCCGGCCGATCAGGGATTCGAGCTCGCGCATGAAGCCGCGGCGGTTGGGGAGAGGGATCAGCACATCCTGGTGGGCCAGCGCGTCGAGCGCCTTCACGCGCTCTTCCAGCCTCGCGATCGTCTCGCGCAGTCGTTCGATCTCGGCGAGCGGATCGCCAGCCGACTCTGATTCCGCCTGGTCCACGGCGACGAAATACCCCGATTCCGGAAGCCGCGAAATGCGCTCGAATAGACTGTCCCGATTGCGAACAGGCAAATCGCTTTCTAAACGGCGGCTTCGGCGACAGGCGAGGATTGCAAAGAGTGGCGGGTCCCAGGATCGGAATCATCATGGGCAGCAAGTCCGACTGGGAGACGATGCGCCATGCCGCCGAGATGCTCGATTCGCTCGGAGTGACCCATGAAACGAAGATCGTCTCCGCGCATCGCACCCCGAAGCGTCTTTACGATTATGCCCATTCGGCCCGCGAGCGGGGCCTCAAGGTCATCATCGCCGGTGCCGGCGGAGCGGCACATCTTCCCGGGATGACGGCGTCGATGACGACTCTCCCGGTCCTCGGCGTACCGGTCGAAACGCAATCCCTGAAGGGCATGGATAGCCTGCTTTCGATCGTCCAGATGCCCGCCGGCGTACCCGTCGGAACGCTCGCCATCGGCAAGGCCGGAGCAGCCAACGCGGCGCTCTTCGCGGCATCGATCCTCGCCATCGGCGATCCGGCGCTCGCGGAGCGGCTCGAGAAATATCGCGTGGAGCAAACAGCCTCGGTCGCCGAAACGCCCGAATGACGATCGAACCGGGCTCACCCATCGGAATCATCGGCGGCGGCCAGCTTGGCAAGATGCTCGCCGTCGCGGCCGCCCAGCTGGGCTATCGCTGCCATATTTTCGAACCCGGAGAAAAGCCTTGCGCCGCGGCCGTCGCCGCCGAGTTCACGCGCGCCGCCTACGACGATCTCGACGCCCTGAAGCGTTTCGCCGACAGTGTCGCGGTCGCGACTTACGAGTTCGAGAATGCGCCGGCCGCGGCGCTCGCGACGATCGCATCGAAACTCCGTCCGGGCGTGGCCTCGCTGGAGGTCGGACAGGAGCGCGGGCTCGAAAAGGAATTCATCGAATCGACCGGCGCTCGAGTCGGCGCATGGATGCGGGTCGACAGCGAGGCGGACGCCCTCGAGGCGGAACGCCGCCTTGGAACGCCGCTCGTCCTCAAGACGCGCCGCCTGGGTTACGACGGCAAGGGCCAGGCCTGGGCGACGGAGCCTGGATCCGCGATCGCCGCCTGGGATGCGATCGGCCGCGCGCCGGCGGTCGCGGAAGCCGCAATCCCCTTCGATTGCGAATTTTCGATCGTCCTCGCGCGCGGGGCCGACGGCTCAATCGCGACCTGGGACCCGCCGCTCAACGATCACGACAACGGCATTCTTCGCCGCTCGACTGTCCCCGCGCCCGAGACGGTCGAGCGCCACCGGGACGAGGCGGTCAGGGTCGCCACGGCAATCGCCGAAGCGCTGGGGCACATAGGCGTCCTCACCGTTGAATTCTTCGCGACCGCACAAGGCCCGATCGTCAACGAGATCGCGCCGCGCGTTCACAACAGCGGTCACTGGACGATCGAGGGCGCCGTCACTTCGCAGTTCGAGCAGCACATCCGCGCCATCTGCGGCCTCCCGCTCGGCTCGACAGCCCGAGTCGGCGCATCGGCTATGATGGAAAATCTGCTTGGGCCGGAAATTACCGGCTGGCGGCGACTCGTCGCGGAGCCCGGCACCCATGTCCACAATTACGGGAAGGGCGAGCCCCGACCCGGGCGCAAGATGGGGCATTTCACGAGAGTGACGCTGCGCAGCTGAGCAGTCCGCTGGACACGCTACAAATTTAGCGCTACAAATGTAGCGCATCTGTAGCCCGAAAGGTCCCGCCATGCGCAGCCTGATTGTCCTCCTGCCACTCGCCGTCGCAGCCGTTCCCGCCATCGCTGCCGAGACCGTCCCGGTCCCTGCGTTCCAGTCGGTCGAGCTTCGCGGTGGCGGCGGCGTCGTCTATCGCCGCGGCCCGGTCCAGCGCGTCATCCTGGTCAGCGGCAGCACGCAGTTCACCGCTTTTCATGTCGACGGCCGACACAAGCTCGCAATCGACGCCTGCGACAATCGCTGCCCGCAGCATTACGACCTGCGGATCGAGATCGAATCGCCCACGATTCCGGACTCCGCTGTTCAGGGCGGCGGAGCGATCACCGCCGCGCCGGGCTTCGCGTCGCAGGCCGACGTCGCGGTCGCCGTTGATGGCGGAGGCCAGATCGATCTCCGCTCCGTTCGAATCGCGGACGTCGCCGCGTCCGTGGAGGGCGGCGGCAAGCTCCTCATCGGTCCATCTGCGAGCCTGGCGGCGGCCGTCAACGGCGGCGGCGAGATCCGCTACGCCGGCAACCCGCAAGTCACCACCGCAATCAACGGCGGCGGCACGGTCCGCCAAGTGGACTGAACAGTCGCTGGATAATCAGCGCGCCGGCACTTCCTCAACCGGAAGGCCGAGCTTCGCCAACTGCGGCTTGACTGTCTTGGCATCGCCGACGACGACCCAGATGAAGCTCGCCGGGTTCACCGCTTCGCGAAGCGACGCGTCGAGACTCGTCTTCGTCTGGGCCCGGTACTTGTCGGACAGCAGCTCGTAATAATTGTCCGGCCGACCGAGCAGAGCGTTGGTCTCCATCGCCGAAAGCACCGAGTCCGACGTTTCGAACTGACCCGGCAGCGCCTTGATCCGGTTCGCGATCGTCCGCTGCAGCTCCTCGTCGGTGACGCCCTTGGTCGACAGGAAGTCGCGGATGTCCTTGCGCATCGCCTGGATCGAATCGCCCGTCCGGTCGGACTGGACCGGGGCGACGACGATATAGGGCACGACCTTGGCGTTGAGCTGCACCGTGCCGCGAACGCCGTAGGACCAGCCCTTGTCCTCGCGGATGTCCATGTTGAGGCGCGACAGGAAGGTGCCGCCCAGAATGTCGTTGGCCGGTCCGACCCCGGTCACGTCGCCGCGCGGGTCGATCGGCGTCACCTGTCCGGCCATGATGAGCGACTGGGGCGATCCCGGCCGGTCGACCAGGACGATTCTCTCCGCCTTCGGTCGCGCCGGGACCGTGCCGAAATTCTTCACGCCCTTGGGCGCGCTCGGCGCGGTCCACGATCCGAACTTATGCTCGAGCTGCTGCTGAACCTGCGCCAACGGCAGGTCCGAGACCACGAAAATCTCGAGATTGTCGGGCCGCAGCCAGTGCTGGCGGAAGCTTTCAAGATAGGGCCGGGTGAAACGCTTAACGGCGTCCGGATCGCCCAGGCTCGTCGTCCCGTAAGGGTGGGATGCGCCATAGAGGAGCGGCGGGAGCGTGCGCGAAGCAATCCCTTGCGGATCCTTCTCCGCTTGCGAGATCGCGGTCAGCACCTGCGTCCGGACGCGGTCGACGTCGGTCGGGTCGAACGTTGGCCGCTCGACGATATCGGCTAGCAGATCGAGCGACGGAGCGAGATTGGCCGACAGCGCCGACAGGGTGACGTCGCTTCGGTCGGCATCGCCGCCGGTCGCGATGATTGCGCCCAGCCTCTCCTTGGCCTCGGCGATCTGCTGCGAGTTCATGCCTGCCGCGCCCTCGTCGAGCATCGCCATGGTGAAGCTCTGCAAGCCGCGGTCGCCCGGCTGGTCCGCCGAGAAGCCGGCATCGAACACCAGGCCGATCTGGGTGACGGGAACAGCGGTGCGCTGCGCGTAGGCGACCTTGACCCCGTTCGACAGGGTCACGTGAGTTATGTCGGGGAAATCGAGCGGTGCCGGTTCGCCGACCGGCGGGATCGGCCGCTTGACGATGGGCGTGGCGATGTCCGCGCTCTTGCCCTTTTTCGGAGCGAAGGCCGATTCCTCGTAAGGCGGCCGCTCGCCTGGCTCGAGCCGGATCTTGAGCACCGGGCGGCTCAGCCACTGCTGCATCGCCGCCTTGACCTCGGACGGCGTCACCGCCGCATATTCGCCGAGCGTCTTCTTGTAATAATCGGAGTCGCCCGCGAAGACTTGGCCCTCGGCAAGCGCGACGGCCTTGCCGCCGAACCCACCGACCTGCTCAAGCCCGCGAATCCGCCCGGCGACTTCGCGCGTCGTTGCACGGGTCACCTCGTCCTGGGTCGGCCCGTTCGCGACATAATCGGCGATGATCTCGTCGAGCCTCTTGGCGACGACATCGGGATCGACCCCGGGCTTCACCGTCGCATCGACCTCGAACAGGCCAATGCGCTGGAACGGCTGGTACCCCGCGCTGACCGACACCGCGAGCTTTTCGTCGCGCACCAGAATCTTGTCCAGCCGCGAGCTGGCTAGCCCGCCGAGAACCGACGCGCCGACGTCGAGCGCGGCGAGCTGCGGCGAAAGCATGCCCGGAACCGCCCAGTGGCGCTGGATCTCGGTCGTCGCGACATGATCCTTCATGACGACCGTCTTCGGCGCCGCCATCGTCGGCACGTCCGCAGCGGCGGGGACGTTCACCGGCCCGGCCTTGATCGCCCCGAAATATTTCTCGACCAGCGGCCTGGCTTCGGCGGCGGTGATATCGCCCGCGAGCACCAGGGTCGCATTGTTCGGGCCGTATTTGTCGAGGAACCATTCCTTGACCGTTGCGAGGCTCGCCGCGTCGAGGTCGCTCATCGATCCGATGGTGGAATGCTGGTAGGGGTGCCCCGCCGGAAACAGGTCGCCGAGCACTTCATATTCGACCAGCCCGCCCGGCTGGTTGTCGCCCTGCCTCTTCTCGTTCTGGACGACCCCGCGCTGGTTATCCAGCTTCTGTTGGTCCATCACGCCGAGCAGATAGCCCATGCGGTCGCTTTCCATGAACAGCGCCTTCTCAAGCGCCGACTTCGGGACCGTCTCGAAATAATTGGTGCGATCGAACCAGGTGGTGCCGTTGTAATCGGTCGCGCCGATCTGCTGCAGGTAGGTGAAGTAATCGCCCGGCAGATTGTCGGAGCCGTTGAACATCAGATGCTCGAACAGATGCGCGAAGCCGGTCTTTCCCGGCGGCTCGTCCTTCGACCCGACATTGTACCAGGTGCTGACCGCGACGACGGGCGCCTTGTGGTCTTCGTGGACGATAACGGTGAGGCCGTTCGCGAGCTTGAACTGCGTGTGCGGGATCGAAACATCGCTGACCAGTTCGGAGACCGGTGCCGGCTGCTGCGTTGCCGCTGCAACTGCGGGCGCCGGTGCCGGCGCGGTCGCTACCTGGGCACTCGCCGACACGGCCAGCGCGGACGTGGCCAGCAGGAATGCAAGACGCTTCAACTTCAGCATGAGATTCGATCTCCCCGGGCGTTGCCTGAGAGCTTTAGCCGCGTGCTCGACGCTGACAACCGCCCGGCCGCTGAACTGCCTCAACATTCGACGGATGGCGGTTCAGTCGAGGGTCGTCCGATATTCCTTCACCGCGATCCCCGCCACGATCGCCACGAACAGCGCCAGCGCCCCGAGGCTCGGCAGAGCCTCGGCGATTCCGACTCCTTTGAGCATGGACCCGCGCACGACCCGCAGCATGTGCGTGACCGGGAGCGCCGTTCCGATCCATTGCGCCCACATGGGCATTCCACGGAACGGGAAGAGGAAGCCCGACAGCAGGATCGAGGGCAGGAAGTAGAAGAACGACATCTGCATCGCCTGCAGCTGGTTGCGGGCAAGGGTCGAAATGAGGAATCCAAGGCTCAAGGATCCCACGATGAACAGCAACATTCCGAGGCCCAGCGCGGCCCAACCGCCTTCCACCGGAACGCCGAAAAGAAGGCGCGCGAGGGTCATGATGATTGCAGCCTGAAGGATGCCGACGACCACGTAAGGCGTAAGCTTGCCGACCATGACTTCGAGCGGCCGAACGGGCGTCGAAAGCAGCATTTCCATCGTCCCGCGCTCGGTTTCTCGGGTCATCGCAAGCGACGTCATCATCACCAGCGTCATGGTGAGGATCGTCGCCACCAGTCCGGGCACGATATTGTAGGAGGTGATGCTTTCCGGATTATAGCGGCGCTGCACCACGACCTGGAACGGCTGCCCATTGTCTTTCACCGGCATCGCGACCGGCCCCTTTAGATCGTGCATCAGGGCGTAGGACGGCAGCTGGAGCAGCGCTGCCACCGCGCCCCCGGTAGCGGCCGGGTCTGAGGCGTCCGCTTCCACCAGGATCTGCGGATTGTCCTTCCGGACCACGCGCCGGGTGAAATCTCCCGGGATGGTGACCGCGAACTGGACCGAGCCGCGCTCGACCAACCTGTCCATCTCCGCGGGGGAACGCGCGGAATAGCGGATGTCGAAATAGTTGCTTCGCTCCAGTGCCCCGATCACGGAGCGCGAGAATTGGCCATTGTCCTGGACGAGCACCGCGGTGGGCAGATGCTTCGGATCCGAATTGATCGCATAGCCGAACAGCAGCAGCTGGATGACCGGGATTCCGATGATCATCGCATAGGTCAGCCGGTCGCGCACGAGCTGGATGAACTCTTTCGAGAGGATCGCCACGATCCGGCTGAGCGACAGGTCCATCATGCGGCCTCCCGCGCTTTGCCGCCGCCTTGCTCGCGCATCAGGTGGATGAAGACGTCCTCGAGACTTGGCTCGACCTCAACCCATCGCCACGGCTCGCGGCGGAATGGCTCGATCGCCTGCTCCAGCGCCTTGCGGTCGGTGCTGCTGACGTGGAGCGCAGCCCCGAACGGCGCCACCATTTCGACTCCGGGTTTGCTGGCGACTTCGTTCGCCAGCCGGTCGGCGCGCGGCCCGTTCGCTTCGAACGTGACGAGGCCGCTCTGCGCAATCACCTGTTCGCCTGTGCCGCGGGCTATCAAAGCTCCATTGGAGATATAGGCGATCTGGTGGCAGCGCTCGGCTTCGTCCATGTAGTGGGTCGACACCAGAACCGTGATGCCTTCCTCGGCGAGGCGGTGGATTTCGTCCCAGAAATCGCGACGCGCCTGTGGGTCGACACCCGCCGTCGGCTCGTCGAGGAGGAGCAGCCTGGGCTCGTGGATGACGGCTGCCGCAAGCGCCAGCCGCTGCTTCCAGCCGCCGGACAAATGACCCGCGAGCTGGTCGCGCCTCTTCGTCAGCCCGAGCTTGTCGAGTGACTGGTCGACCCTTCCGGCGACGTCGTCTAGGCCATAGACCCTGGCGACGAAGGCCAGGTTTTCATCGATCGATAGATCTTCGTAGAGCGAGAAGCGCTGGGTCATGTACCCCGTCTGGCGCTTGATTGCCTCGGCCTCGCGCGGGAATTCGAGCCCCAGGACCGTGCCATGGCCGCTGTCCGGCGTCAGCAGCCCGCACAGCATCCGCAGGGTGGTGGTTTTTCCTGAACCGTTCGGGCCGAGAAAGCCGGTGATGTGCCCCTGCTCGATCTCGATCGAAATATGATCGACGGCCCGGAGCGCGCCGAAGCTCTTGCTCAGGTCCTGGACGTCGATTGCCAGGGTCACGGCAAGGGCTCTACGTCGACCGGCAGGCCGGGTTGGAGATTGGCGGGCTTGTCGGGATAGGCCTCGACCATGAACACCAATCGGTCGCGGGAATCGCGGCTGAAAATGATCGGCGGCGTGAATTCAGGCCGCGGGCTGACATAGCGGATGGTCGCGGCGAGCCCGCTGGCGCAACTGTCGCACGCGAACCGGACCTTTTTGCCCGGTTTGTAGCGGGCGACCTGTTGCTCTGGAACGAAGAAGCGGACCTTGACCTTGGCGTCGGGCAACAGGCTGACCACCGGCTGGTTCGCGGAAACCCATTCGCCCGGTTGGAAGAAGACCTCATCCACTCGCGCAGCCGCTGGTGCGACCGGGGTAAGTTGATTGACCCGGATCTGGACTTCGCGCTGTCCGCCGAGCGCTTCGGCTGCCTGCGCTCGCGCCGCCCCGATTTGTGCCCTCCGGGCATCGGCCGTCTTCCGCGCGGCGGCGACTCGCGCCTCGGCAGCTTTCAAGCCGGCACGGGCGGAGTCCACGTCCTTGCCGGCGACCGCTGCCGGATCGTCGTTCCTGACCGAAAGCAGCCGTGCAAGGTCGCGTCGGGCGCGGTCGCTGTCGGCGGACGCCGCCGCGATTTCGGCATCGGCCTGCCGGGCATTGGCTTCCGCCGTGGCGATTTGGGTTCGCGCGGCCGCTACGCCGGCCTGGGCCTGCTGCCCCTGCGCCGTCAAGGTCGCCGGATCGACGCTGAACAGCGGCTGCCCGGCGGCCACGCGCGTCCCTTCCACCGCGGCGATCGATGCCACCGTTCCGGCGACCGGCGACGCCAGGTACAGGTTTTCGCCTTCGATATAGCCGGACAGCATCCGCTCCCGGCTGGAGCCGCCGAACAACATCCAGGCTGCAAGCGCGACCACGACGATCGCAGCAATGACGATGGCAGGGCGGAAGCCGGTCATTGCTCGCCTCCCGCCTGAGTAAGTTCCGGCCAGCCTCCGCCCATCGCCTTGAACAATCCGGCGCTGTCCCGCGCGAGCGCGCCCTTGGTGTCGATCACTTGCCCCTCCAGCGAAAGTCGGCGCGCCTGTGCGGCAAGCACGTCGGAATAGGTCACGAGCCCGCCGCGATAGCGGGTGCGCGCAATGTCTTCGGCACGCGCCGAGCGCCCCAGCGCCGCCTCGAATGCGGCAAGCTGCTCGCGGTCGGCTTCGGTTCGGCTCAGCGAATCCTCGACATCCTGGAGCGCCCGAAGGACCGTCCTGCGATAGGCGATCAGCGCCTGCTCCTGCCGCGCATTGGCAACCGCGATATTGCCGCGAGTTCGTCCGCCATTGAACAGCGGCCAGCTCACCGCCGCTCCGACGCTGAAGCTCCGGCTGCCCCATGCGAGCAGCGACCCGAGTGCGGTGCTGACCAGCGCCGGCGCCGCCGTCAGCGAAAAGCGAGGATAAAGATCGGCGACGGCCACCCCGATATCGGCGGTGGAAGCCGCGAGCTCGCGCTCGGCCGACCGGATGTCCGGACGGCGCCGCAGCAGGTCCGAAGGAAGGCCTGCCGGGATTATTGGCGCGGTGGGCAAGGCTTTCGGCACCGCCAGCTGCGCGATGAGCGACTCCGGCGTATCGCCGGTGAGCACGCCGAGAGCATGAATTTGAACTTCGGCCCGCCCTTGCAAGGCTTCGAGTGCCGCCGCCGCGGCCGAGACTTCGCTCGCCTGCTGCTCGAGATCCTGGCCGCTCACCAGGCCCCCGCGGACGCGCGCGGCGACAATCTGTTCGAAGCGCTTCTGCCGGGCCATCTCGCCTTGCGCATTCGCGATCCGCGCCTGCAGCGTCCGAAGCTCGAAATAGGTCGTCGCGACTTCCGCCGCGACGCTGACCTGAACTGCGCGTCGGGTCCAGGTCGCGGCGCCGGTGCGCGCCCGCGCGGCTTCGACGCTGCGGCGGGTCCTGCCGAACAGATCGATTTCCCAACTCGCATCGATTCCCGGTCGCCATGTCGTGAACTCGGCGCCGGGGAGGCCGAAGGCCCCGCCTTGCTGACCGCCGCTTCCGGGTGGGACCGGGATCGCATTTTCACTGATCCGCTGCCGGGTCACGGACGCCTGCGCCCCGACCTGGGGCTGTGCCGCTGCGCCCGCAACCTGTTCGCGCGCGCGGGCTTCGCTGATTCGTGCCGCAGCCGTTTCGACGTCGAGATTCTGCGCCAGCGCCCGATTGACCAGATCACTCAGCTGCGGGTCGCCGAATCCTGTCCACCAGGTTGCAACTTCGGCATCGCTGCCGCCGGTCTGCGACTCGGCTTCGGCAAATTGCCCTGGAACCGAAAGCTGCGGACGCTGGTAATTCGGGCCGACGGTGCAGCCGGCGAGCAGCACCGCCCCGATGGCGACGGCCCGCCTCATTCGAGCATCCCCGCCAGGATCGTTTGGCAATGCTGCCTGGCCATGACTTCGATATCGATTGGTGCGGCGCCCGCGGGCTGCAAGGTTTCGCGCCACAGGACACCAATCATCATCGGGCCCATCAGGCTGAAGGCGTAAAGCCGCGCATCGCCGGGCCGGACTTCGCCGCGCTCCTGGGCATCTTCGATCAGCGAAACGAGCAGCCCGATCGCCTTCGACACGACCTCGTCGTACCACACCTTCGCGAGCGCCGGGAAATTGCGCGATTCGCCGATGACCATCTTCGCGACCGGGCCGACCGGAACCTTGAGCGTCATTTCGGCGAAGCGTTGAAGGAGTATCGGGGCGCATTGGGAGAAGCGGAGGTTCGAAGCGGCGACAAGCCCGCTGATCCCCTCGATGTCCGGCGCGATCGTGTCGCGCACCACCGCTCGGAACAGCTCGTCCTTATCCTTGAAATACAGATAGAGCGTGCCCTTCGAGACCCCGGCGCGGCGGGCGATTTCATCCAGCTTGGCGGCCGCGAACCCCTTTTCGGTGAATACGCCCAGGGCCGCCGCGCAGATTTCACCGGGACGCTCCTCAGCTCGCCTTTTCCAACGTGGCCGGGCCATGGTTTTTCCTAACTGACCAGCCAGTCATATATGCGCCGCGCGGATCGGTCAATTCATTCGATATACAGACGCCGGGTCGCAGCTTATCGTCGCGAACGGGCTGATCGCTGAACTGTGGAGCGCATTATGAAGAGCCTTCTCGCATTCGCCTCGATCGCACTCGTCGCGCCATCGGCGCTCGCCCAGACACCGCAGCCTGCGGCGGTCACTGTGGCGATGGAAAATTTCAAGTTCGAACCTGCCGCGATCCAGTTGCGCGCCGGTGCCCCCACCATCCTTCACCTCGTCAACAATGCGGGCGGCGGCCACAGCTTCTCGGCGCCGCAATTCTTCGCCGCGGCGCGGCTGGCGCCGGCCTCCCAGGCGCTTGTCCACGACGGCACGGTCGAAGTCCCGAAGCATTCCAGCGTCGATGTCGCGCTGACTCCCGCCGCCGGGCAGTACCCGCTCAAGTGCAGCCATACCCTGCACGCTGCCTTCGGCATGAAGGGCACGATTACGGTCCGTTGAGCGTGGTTCTCGCAGCATTGCTCGCGGCCAGCGCGCCTTCGGCCGCCGTCGAGGGCGACTGGCTCACCGCCGACCGTGCCGCGATCGTCCGCATCGGCTCCTGCGGAGCGCATCTGTGCGGGGCCGTGGCGCGCATTCTGGCACGCGGCCCCAAGGTCCCGCGCACCGACGTCCACAACCCCGATCCAACGCTCCGCTCGCGCCCGCTCGTAGGCCTGCCGGTCCTGATCGGCTTCGCCCGCGACGGCGCCCAGTGGACCGGCGGCCGCGCCTATGACGCGAAGACCGGCCGCACCTACAAGGCGAGGCTGACGCCCAATCTCGACGGTTCGCTGACCGTCACCGGCTGCATCCTCTTTCTCTGCAAGTCGCAGCGCTGGACGCGGGTTCACTAAGCGCACCGCACGTCATCCGCGGTAGCGAAGCGCCTCTACCAGCAATGCGAAGGCCGGCGATTGGTGGCGGCGGCTCGGGTAATAAAGATGGTAGCCCGGAAACGGCGGTGACCAGTCGGCGAGCACGCGCGTGAGGCGGCCGTCGTCAATTCGGGACCGCACATAATCTTCGGGCAAATAGGCGATTCCCGAGCCGTCGAGCGCCGCCTGCAGCGCAAGCTCGATGTCGTTGACGATCAGCTGCCCCTCGACGCGGACGTTGACCGCGCGGCCCGCCTTTTCGAACTCCCAGGCATAAAGGCCTCCGAGCGTGGGGAAACGCAGGTTGATGCAATTGTGACCCGCGAGCTCGTGCGGCGTCTTGGGTGGTTTGTTAACCGCGAAATAGGACGGCGATGCGACGGCGGCCATGCGCATGTCCGGGCCGATGCGCACGGCGACCATGTCCTGCGCGACCGTCTCGCCCAGCCGCACGCCGGCATCGAAGCGCTCGGCGACGATGTCGACGAACCCGGCGTTTACGCTCAGCTCTACGTGAACGTCGGGATATTCCGACAGAAGCCTTGCCACCGCCGGCCAGAGGATCGTCCGCGCGGCATCGACGCCTGTGGTGATGCGGATGGTTCCGGCCGGCTTGTCGCGGAACTCGCTCAGCGCGGCGATCTCGGCTTCGATTCCATCGAAATGCGGACCGATGGCGGCGAGAAATCGTTCTCCTGCTTCGGTCGGGGCGACGCTGCGCGTGGTACGGGTCAGCAGGCGGACGCCAAGCCGCTCTTCGAGGCCGCGGATCGTATGGCTGAGCGCCGAAGGCGAGACGCCAATCCGGGCCGCGGCGCGGGTGAAGCTCCGCTCCCGCGCGACAGCGCGAAAGGCGAGCAGGTCATTGATGTTCCGGCGCGGCATTATTGAGCTGGATTCAAAGGTTCATGCCGATTGTCCGACCTAATCGCAAGCTTCCGCGGAGACTAAATCGGCGACCAGAAGGAGAAATATCATGGCAAACACCCAGACGCCGATGCGCGCGCCGTGGGGCGACATTGCTCCGCGCCTGACCGAGATCACCGACAAGGTGCTGTTCGGCGACGTTTGGCAGCGCCCGGGGCTATCCCCGCGCGACCGCAGCCTGATCACCGTCGCCGCGCTGGTCGCCGGCTATCGCACCAACGAACTGCCGTTCCATCTCAAGAGGGCTCTGGAGAACGGGGTTACTCGCGACGAGATCGTCGAGGTGATTACGCACCTCGCCTTCTACTCGGGATGGCCGACAGCGGGCACCGCCGTCGGAATTGCGCGGCAGGTCTTCGCCGAAAGCGAACAGGATCAAACCACTTCGAAGGAGCATGACAATGCAGACGCGTGAACTCGGCCGCAGCGGCCTCAATGTGTCGGCCATCGGCCTCGGCTGCATGGGGATCAGCTTCGGCTATGCCGACAAGCTGTCGAAGGACGATGGCGTCAAGCTCATCCGCGACGCGGCCGAGCGCGGGGTGACGTTTTTCGACACCGCTGAGGTTTACGGACCGTTCGAGAACGAGGAGGTTGTTGGCGAGGCGCTCCAGCCCTTCCGCGACCAGGTCGTGATCGCCACCAAGTTCGGCTTCAACTTCGTCGACGGCAAACAGGAGCCGGGGATGAACAGCCGGCCCGAGCGCATCCGCGAGGCGGTCAAGGGCTCGCTGAAACGGCTGCGCACCGACACGATCGACCTGCTCTACCAGCACCGCGTCGATCCGAACGTCCCGATCGAAGACGTCGCCGGCACCGTCCGCGACCTGATCGCCGAGGGAAAGGTCAAGCATTTCGGTCTCTCGGAGCCGGGCGTGCAGACGCTTCGCCGGGCGCATGCCGTCCAGCCGGTCACCGCAATCCAAAACGAATATTCGCTGTGGTGGCGGGCCGTGGAAACTAACGGGATCCTCGAGGCGTGCGACGAGCTCGGCATCGGCTTCGTGCCGTATAGCCCACTCGGAAAGGGCTTTCTGACTGGCGCGCTCAAGAATGAGCTGCCGGCCGGAGACTTCCGTGCAAGCACGCCGCGCTTTCAACCGGAGGCAATGGAAAAGAACCAGGCGTTCGTCGACTTGCTGAAGCGCGTCGCGGATGAGAAAAAGGCTACGCCGGCCCAGATCGCGCTCGCATGGTTGCTCGCGCAGCGAGAGTACATCGTGCCGATCCCCGGCACGACCAAGCTCCACCGGCTGGAAGAGAATATCGGGGCGGCGGCTGTCGAGCTGACCGAAAGCGATTTGCGCGAGATCGACGAGGGCGCGTCCCAAATCCAGCCCGAAGGCGACCGCTACGCCCCGGCGCAGATGGCGATGGTCGGCCGCGAAGCGCCGGTGAAAGAGGAGGCATAAGCATGCGCGCAACGATCATGCCGGGCGTTCGCGATGTCCGCATCGACCATGTCCCCGACGCAGCGATTCAGGAGCCGACCGACGCGGTGATCCGGATCACCCGCGCCTGCATCTGCGGAAGCGACCTGTGGCCCTACAACGGCGGGCCCAATGTCGAGGGCCAGCGCATGGGGCACGAGGCGATCGGGGTTGTCGAGGACGTCGGCCGCGACGTCCGCCACATCCGCCGCGGCCAGGTCGTCATCATGCCGTTCGCCGACTCCGACGGCACCTGCCTGTTCTGCGAGGAAGGGCTCCCCACGGCCTGCGTCCATGTCGGCTTCTTCGGAACCGGCGGCGAGCTGGACGGCGCCCAGGCCGAGGCGGTTCGAATTCCGAACGCCGACGGCACGCTCTACCCGCTCGATGTTACAGAGGACGATGCGCTCATGCCCTCGCTCCTGACGCTGTCGGACGTGATGGGCACCGGGCATCACGCCGCGGTCACCGCTCGCGTGCGCCCCGGCGGCACGGTCGCGGTCGTCGGCGACGGCGCTGTCGGCTTGTGCGGAGTGATCGCCGCGAAGCGTCTCGGCGCCGAGCAGGTCATCATCATGGGCCGCCACCCCGACAGGATC
>Ga0070658_10001240_pt1 | contig 21882 bp, 18 predicted proteins | sample KBSC13metaG_FD_64664 | JGI IMG/M metagenome (GOLD analysis project Ga0070658, IMG submission 64664) | Corn rhizosphere microbial communities from Kellogg Biological Station, Michigan, USA - KBS C1-3 metaG | ecosystem: Host-associated > Plants > Roots > Rhizosphere > Soil ...
AGTCGCTGTCGAGTCCATAGAGCGTGGGACCATCGAAAGCCGTGCTCAGCCGGATGCTGCGCTGCTGGCGGGTGAGAAAGTGAAAACGCTCGTTGGTGTCCTCCGCGAGGCCGAGCCCGGCGAAGAGCCGGGTCGGTTCCTCCACCGGAGGGCCCGGGTTTGCGGATTGCGAATACAGATTCCGGTACGTTCCGTTGACGAATGGGAATGCGCCGGGGAGACCTTCGGCGAAAAGGAAGCGGGCGATCTCGCCCGGGTCATCGGTCGTGGGGAGGGCGAGAGCGGGGAGTTCGAGGCCGGTCGGCGTGCGTACGGTGCCGACTTCCCGGCGAATGGCCTTCCAACGTTTGAGCAGGCTGGCACGGAACGCGGCATCCTCGCGGGCGCGCCGAACCTGTTGCGCGACCGCGCGCGCATGCGCCTCCACACTCCCGCAGATTCGCGCCAGGGTGCTCATGGACGGATCTCCTGGAAGAGCCGGTCCACGCCGGCGTCGCGATGTATTTTCGCCACGGTTGTGATGAGACGCTGGCCGCGCTGGTTGGCCCGCAATCGTTCCTCGATTTCGGCCGCGGCCGTGGAGGCCCCGGCGAGATCGGCTTTATTCACCACCAGGATGTCCGCCGCGTCGAGCATGGCGATCTTTTGCAATTGCAACCGGCTGCCGTAACTCGATCCCGTGACGAAGACCGCTTTGTCCACGAGCCCACGGCGAAACGGCAGCGCCTCCTGCCCGACCCCGACGGTCTCGACGAAGATGACATCGAAATCGCCGTTCTTCATCGCGCGCAGCCAGCGTGTGCTTTCGGGCGAGAGTCCACCGGCACGCCCGCGTGTGGCGAGGCTGCGCATGAAGACCCGATCGTCCTGGGAATAGATCATCGCCGCGCGGTCGCCGAGGAGCGCGCCCTGCCCGGGGAGGCTCGGGTCGTGGGAGAGGATAGCGATCTGGGCGTTTGGCTGGGCATTCAGCCAGCGCAGGACGAGCTCGTCGATGAGCGTCGTCTTGCCCGCCCCGCCCGGACCCGTGAAGCCGATGCAGCGGGTTGTTCGCTGATTCCTCGCTGACGATCGGGGAATGCCTGACGACGCGGGGCGCCGGCGTCTGCCGTAATGTTTCCGGACAAAGGACGTCAGTTCGTCAAGCGGACTCCCGGCGAAGAAAATCCGGTCCACGCCTTTGCGCTGCATGATCGCGGCGTCGGTCTTCGTGATCGTGCCTCCACCGCCGCCGAAAACGCCAATGTGGGCGGCGCCTCGTTTCTTAAGCAGGTCGATCACCTCGGCAAAAAACTCGACGTGACCGCCGTTGTAACTGGAGATGCCGATGGCGCGCACATCTTCCTGGATGGCGGCGCGGACGATGTCGCGCGCGGGCCGGTGATAGCCGAGATACACGACTTCGATCCCATGGCGGATGAATTCCAGGTTGATCGTATTGATGGCGCTATCGTGGCCATCGCAGATGGGGACGGCGGTCAGGATGCGAATGGGTTCGGCCATGGAAGAACTCCGCCTGGAACGTAATGCACAATGGGTTGGCGGGCAACGAGCTCCGCGTTAAGCTGCGGAATGCCCTACGATTTTTCCGGCAAAGTGGTGCTGGTCACCGGCAGTTCGCGCGGGATTGGCGCGGGCATGGTCCAGGCGTTCGCGGAACGAGGCGCCCGGTGCGTGGTCAACTATGTCGCCGATCCCGACGGAAGAAATCGATCGGACGCCGAAGCGGTGGTGGCATCGCTACCCAACGGATTGCTGTTCGAATGCGACGTGGGCGACGCCGCGCGGGTGCTGGCCATGATGCAGCGGATCGGGAGCGAATGCGGAGGACTCGACATCCTCGTGAACAACGCCGGTATCCTGCGCGACCGCACGATTCGGAAGATGACCGACGACGAATGGGAGAGTGTCCTGCGGGTCAATCTAAGCGGGGCCCTTCATTGCATCCAGCACGCGCTGCCGATCCTGCGCGCCGGAGGCCGGATCGTGAACATGTCGTCGGTCAGCGCGCAGTTGGGAATGTTTGGTCAGGCCAACTATGCCGCCAGCAAGGCAGGCCTCATCGCGCTCACCAAGGTCACGGCCCGGGAGGTGGCCCGGCAGCAGATTACCGTCAACGCCATCGCGCCGGGCTTTATCGAGACGGAGATGACGAGCCATCTGCCGGAAGAAGTCGTGGAGCGTGCCCTCGTAGCGCTCCCGCTGGGGCATTTTGGCGAAATCGCCGACATCGTGAACGCGGCCCTGTTCCTATGCTCTGCGGAGGCCGGCTACATCACCGGCCAGGTGCTGAATGTGAACGGTGGCTTTGCGATGTGATTCGTCACACGCTTTCCCAGATCGTCACCACTGTGGTGGTGAAGGTGCCGCCGATGTTGCACGTCAGGAATCTACTCGCTCCCGTGATCTGCCGGCTCCCGGCGCGGCTGGTGAGCTGGGTGTAGGCCTCGACGATTTGCCGCACCCCGGTCGCGCCCACGGGATGACCGTCGCCGATCAATCCGCCGCCGGCGTTGACCGGCAGGTTCTGGAATTTGGTCTTCGAGTTCTTGATTTGCACGGAATCCCGCACGGAGGGCAGCGACGTCGCCCCGCTTTCGAGCAACTCCGCGCCTCGTCCCGGCGGCGCGAATCCGAGCAGTTCGTATTGAAGGATCTCCGATATCGAAAAGCAGTCGTGCAACTCCGCTCCATGCAAGCCGCCCGGGCCGATTCCGGCCATGGCATAGGCTTGGGTCGCTGCCTGCGTGGCGAAGGGGAAGACCGGCGCTTCCTTGTGTTCCAGGCGGAGATGGTCGGTGGTGTGCCCGTAGCCAAGCAGGCGGACCGCATGATCGGGATTGAATCGATCGAGGAAACGCTGGGAGCAGAGGACCAGCGCGGCGGCGCCATCGGTGATGGGAGAGCAATCGCTCCGCTTGAACGGTGCGGCGATGAGCGGATTGCCGTCGCCCCCGGCGATGGCTTCCTCCATCGTCAGGGTCGTGTCGCGCATTTGGGCGAAGGGATTGAACTGGGCGTGGGCGCGGTTTTTCACGGCCACCCGGGCCAGTTGCGTTTCCTCCAGGCCATGGCGTTTCTCGTAGAGTTGGGCGATGCGCGCAAAGAGCTTGGGAAAAAGGTAGTCGCCGTAGCGCGCGCGTTCCTCGGCGTAGTCGGCGGCGGCGCCGAGCACATCGCCGCCATCGAGGGGCGTCATTGTTTTCTGCTGCTCGGCGCCGACGACGAGCACCACATCGTGGAGCCCGCCCATGATCTGCTGCGCGGCCATGACCACGGCAGCGCCGCCGGAGGCACACGCCGCTTCCACGTGCACGGTCGGTATGCCCCGCAACGCGGGATCGATTTCCGTGACGAACGCCCCGAGGTGGAGCTGCCGTGTGAAAAGACCGGCGGCGAAGTTCCCGACCACTGCGGCCTGCACATCGCGGGGCTCGATCCCGGCATCGGTGAGGGCCACCGTGCCGGCCTTCACGATGAGGTGGCGCAGCGTTTTTCCTTCCTTGCGGAGGTTGCGTTGGAAATCCGTGCGCCCGGCGCCGATGATGTAGACAGGCTCCTTCATCCGCTTAATAGCGTTCGAATTCCCCGGCGCTGATGCTGCCGGTGGGCCAGCGACTGCCGCTCTCCTGGTCGAGCGTGACCTCATAGGAGGGATATTCCGAACCCGTTGCCGTGGGCCTTCGCGCGACCTCGAAATGGTCTTCGAATTCGGCGAATTCCCCAGCCGAGGCGAATTGATCGGTCCCGGTGAGCACCGAGTCGCCGTGGGCATAGATGACACGATAGGTCCCATGCGGAATGCCGATGAGGTAGTAGCTGCTCCTGGCCAGGACGACGAAGGTGAAGACCTTCACTCCGATCTTGAGATCGATGAGTTTGCAGATGGCATTGCGATCGCCGCTATTCGCCACGCGCAGATTTCCGGGACCCGCGCCTCCAGGATACAGCTCGTAGAGAATCCCGCTGGCCGCGGGCCGGTAGGTGACCTCCGGGGCCGTGCCCATGAGCGAGGCGGACGGGATGGTGCCGGCGGAGGACAACCCGTGGCGGCCCAGGAATCGGTCACAGGTCTGGGCCAGGGTCATCGGCCAATCAGGGCTTTCGAAAAACCCGGGAGACTTGCTGCGGAGTTGATGATACTCGGAAACAAAGAGGGTATTGAACGGCGAGCCCTTGATCGGGAGCATGGGAAATGCGCGTGCCGCTTCCCGCTTCGACTCCTCTTCGGTCGGTAACTGGCCGATGGGTCGGAAGGTCCCGGGTGTTGGCTTTCCGGTCGCAGTCTGCGAAACCCGGACGAGTTTTCCGTTGCGAAGATTGGAATCTGCCGCCCCGGGTCCGGCAGTGGGAGCGGGTGATGAAATTGGACCCGGCTGACCGGTGATCGATGTCGTCTGAAACACCTTTTCCGGCGCGGCATCCCTGAGTCGCAAGACGGCTTCGCGGCTTGCTTCCGAGGATGAAACAGCCGCTGATCGCGTGGTGAACGAGGAATGGAAGATCACGGCGACGGCCACGATGACGGCTGCGGCCAGTGCGCTGAGGGCGCCCGCCAGGCCGTAGGATGGATGCCGGGGACGCGGCGGGGCTGCGGGTGATTCCGACGGCTTCCCGGCAGCCTCTGCGCCGCTGCCATTGGCATGCGCGTGCCGGCAGGCCGAACTGGCAATGACTAAAGCCTGCGAGGCGGAAAAGCCGTTTCGACGCAGCATCTCGGCGATGACTTCCTCCGGTGCATGACCGATGGCCATGGCGCGAGCGTGTATCACGGCTCGGGCCTGGTTATGATCGAAGCCTGCGGCGCGCAGCTTCTGCATCTCCTCACTGTCGGTCGGCATGGGCGAAAATTGCCTTCGGCCCGCCCGGATGCCAGTACTATTTGCCCCCGAAGCACATCCCGATGATCGCCCCCGCCAGCACCAGCCACGCGGAGTTGATGCGAAATTGGAGCAGGAACACGGCGGCCAGCAGCCCGACGGTCAGTGTTTTGCCGTCGACCAGTGCGCTGCTGGCAAGTTGAAAAGTGACAACCGCCATGAGGGCGAGGGACGCGATGTTGAGGCCGTCGAGCAGCGCGCCCGCCGTGGGCGATGCGCGCAGTTTGGGCAGCAGCGGCGCGCTGAAGGCGACAAAGACGAAGGCGGGCAGGAAGATCCCGAGTGTCGCGGTGAGCGATCCCGGAACGCCGCCGAGGAGATAGCCGATGAAAGTCGCCGTGGTGAATACGGGACCGGGCGTAATCTGGCCCACGGCGATGGCGTCGAGGAGTTGGCTCTTGCTCAGCCAGTGCCAACGTTCCACCAGGTCCGCGCGCAGAAAGGCGAGCAGCACATAGCCGCTCCCAAAGAGCACGGACCCCACCTTGAGGAAGAATAGAAACAGGGGCCACAGTCCAAAGGGCAACGGCGACGCGGCGGCGAGCACCGCGACCGGCGTGGCGCCAGGACGGAGGGCGGTTCCCGCCAGGGCCCTGACCCGGGAGAATGAGAAAAACCCCAGGATCGCCGCGCTGGCACAGGAGCGGGACGCCCGACCCTGGCAGAGGAGCGCCAGCACTGCGCCGCCGAGCAGGAGCAATAGTTCGTGCACCCCGAGCAGGTTGCCCGCGGCGACCCCGATGCCGATCAAGGCGAGCGGAATGGTTTTGATCGCCGATTTCCCGAGCCCCCACAGCGCCTGGAGGACGATGGCGATGATCACCGGTTTTACACCATAAAGCAGCGCCGTGGCCTGCGGCAGAGCGCCGAATTTCACGTAAGCCGACGCGCATCCCATGACGATCAGCATTGCCGGCAGGATGAAACAGCTTCCGGCGACGATCAGGCCCCACGTGCCGGCCCGCAGCCGGCCGATATGGATGGCCATCTCGGTGGAGTTCGGGCCCGGGATGAGATTGGTGGCCCCGACCATGTCGAGGAAGGCTTGGTGATCGAGCCAGCCTCGGCGCCGCACTACTTCATCCTCCATCAGCGCAATGTGCGCCGCGGGTCCGCCGAATCCAATGACCCCAAGCTTGAGAAAGAGGAACGCCAGTTCGCGCAGGCGCGCCACGCGATCCGTATTCATGTTTCGATCGTGTATGGCACATTCGGAGCGGTCGTGCGAAGAGGAAAACGGAACCGCTTTTGGATGCAATCCGGCATCGCCAGCACTCATCCTAAATCCTATTTTCGTTTCCGGCTAAAGGAGCAATCGTGATCGCGGACGAATCAGGACTTGCTCATTTTTCCGGAGGAACCACGTGCGGTGCTTTGGCCGCAGCCTCCTTTAGTTTTGCCTCTGCGATGGCGACATCGCTCTTCGCTTTCTCATGCTCCGCCGCAGGCAGGCGGCCGGCCTCGAAAAGACTTTCCGCCAATTCCAATTGGCGCCGCGCCGCGGTCAGTCGCACGGAGGCCACTCGGACTTCATCCCCGGTCATCTCGGCTTCCAGGATTGCGACTTTGTCCTTCGATGCCTGATACTCCGAGGCGGCGACCATCCCTGCTTTGTAGGCATTCTCCTGCAGCGACGCCTCAATCCTCGCTTGTCGCAGTTCCGCCTCGATGACGCCGCGATGCGCATCCGCCGGCGAGCCAGTGCCAGCACCGACGGCCGGCGCGCCCGGCCCGGAGGCAGGGTTTGGTGCGGCGGCCATGCCCGGCGGTCTCGCTTGGGTGGACACGTTGGGAAATTCCACCATCTTGATCGGTCGCGTGGAGAGTTGAAAAGAGGCAATGTCCGCCAGCGGGGAGGCAAAGCCAAACTGCTGCACCTGCACGGCTTCGCCGACTCCGCCCCCCGTGCTGCCGCCCGAGGTCTGCACTTCACGCCCGTCCCTGGTCATGGCGACGACGCCGAATTGCCGGTCGGGGTCTTGCTTCCTGTCGATCGAAATGGAAAAGAAAGCCCGTCCTTTGGCGTCCTGTCCCATCGCGTTGAACTGGCTGCCGCCACCGAGGGCGACGCTCACCTGCTCATCCGGTTTGAACTGCCGCACGCCCTCCCACGGGCCAGCCGTGTAGCGCAGCCGCACGGTCAGCGTTGACGGCGGGTTCGCCGGGCACAAAGTTCGGGTCGCCCAACCTTGCCCTCCTGTGTTGGTGTCGGGCGCCCAGAAGGCTGAACCCGACAAGCCGTTCGCGCCCAGTGGAATTGGCTTCCCATCGGCATCGACCAACGTCACTTCATTGAAGCCCTGCTTGTCGAAAAGAGGATGCGAGAACCAAAGGTAGAGGAATGACGGATTGCGTGAGTCGGCCCCTGTTGTGTGATCGCCGCACCGCGTCGGCGGGATGGCCGCCAGAAGGTGCAATTCGGATGGGTCGCTGACGGGTGTGCCATCGGGATGGAAAGCGCCCCGTGGTTCAGATCGTTCGTGAGGATCCCACTCGTCCTGCCACGCGAGGAAGCGCAACCGCGGTTTTTCGGCGAGCAATTCAGGGGTGGCGTCGCGAATGGTACCGGTGCGCACCGAAACGGCCGTCACCATGGGATCCGGAGCGGACTTGCCGGCCGTCTTGAGCAACTTGTAACGGATCTTCACTCCCGGTGGATTGCTGGTCACGCCCAGCACTTGCAGCAGGCCCAATTCTTCGAATCGAGTTTGAAAGGCAAATGTGGATTTGCCCCGCAGACGTCCACGGCTGATTTCTGATTGTTCCTGGGGACGAAATCCGGAGGCAATGCCGCCCTTCAACGCGACGTGATGCGCCAACTGCCAGGGAGTAAGGCGGTCGAAATCCTCCTCATTGAGTTGGGTCTGAACCATATCCGCCATGACGATGGTCGGCTTGCCGTTCACCTGGCGCGAGAACAGATCGACCTGATGATCGGTGTTCCATTTCCAAAGTTGCTGGTTCGAATCTAAATGCGCGGGGTCAAATCCGGTGGGACTGCCCACGAATCCTCGATCGAAATTGAAGAACGATTGGTCGGTTGCCCCGACCGCAATCACCTGCTCCTTCACCGGGCCGAATGAAAGCGACGGGTCGAAAGGCGTGAGCGGATTGCTGATGATCGCGAAGTGTCCTGCGATGAAAAATAGCATCCAGATGGAAAAATTGATGCCGCCGATGACGAGTGCCTGCTTCTGTTGCCAGCACTTTCTCGACGCCAGGGCGAGACCGATGGCCAGGATGGCCGCCACCAGCGTCAGCCAGAGCATGACCTGTTTTCCTTCCGGCGAGAGCCACGGTGCCAGCCATGGAGCGAGCCAGTAGAAGATCGTCGGAATCACCCCGCTCATGCAACCACAGAAAAACGCCGCCTGGGCCATGATCGAAGTTCCCTCCCGCGCCGGGGTCGCCGGCGCGCCTGGCACGCGGTTTGTTTGTGGATTTAGCCGGCGCCAGACGCGGACAACAATCGACCAGTCGACGAAAGCCGAGGTCAGCACGGTCAAGACGATCCAGATCGTGGTCAACAGGTTGTCGAATGTGCTTTCCTCCGTCACTTCATTCACAGTGTGGGCCAGCACGACGAGGACTGAGTACCAGGCACCTCCGATCAAGGGACCATCCAGCACGAGCAGCGGGAGCGCCAGCGCGGCGAACATGGCCACGCCAAGACCGCACAGTTCTCCTCCCGACCGTTGGATCCGAGAGACGGCGATCCAGCCCAGCACAGTGGCGAGACTGAACAGCACCAGGAGCGGCAGGAGGAGGCTGCTGCCGGCGATGAGTTCCCATGTCTTGGAAGGTGAGTGTGAGAAGGTGCGGACCAGTCCGAAACCCGTCACCGCGAGTCCCAGTCCGGCACAGCAGGCGGCCACGATGGCTATGAGCGGGAAGCTTGGCGTGATGGGCGAGCTCGTGTCCGCGGGCGAGTTTGGAGCCGGCGCGGGATTTGCGCCGCCTTGAGTGGCGATCACCGTTTGTACCTGCGTACGAAACTCTCCGGCCGTTTGGTAACGCAGCTCCGGCTTTGCCTCCAGGGCGCGCAGGACGATCTCATCCAGGCGGACGTCGATTTGCACACCGCGGGCGCGCGAGGAAGGCGGCTGCAACCGGTCCGCGGGAAGCTCGCCCGTGAGCAGTTCGTAAAGCACCACACCCAGCGAGTAGATGTCGACTCGGTGATCGGCGCGCTGGTGCGCCTTTTGTTCCGGAGCCATGTATTGCGGCGTGCCGGCGGGCTGGGATTCCGCCAGGCCGATCTCCGGGGTTTCGGCGTGGAGCATCCGCGCGATCCCGAAGTCCGCGATTTTTACCCGCCCGTCCTTGTCGAGGAGCAAGTTCTCGGGCTTGATGTCGCGGTGCACGATCCCGTGCTCGTGCGCAAATTGCAGCGCCTCACAGACCGGCGGCACGATGGCCAGCGCCTGCTCCGGAGAAAAACGGCCCGCTTTCATGGCCTGCCGCAAGTTTACCCCGTCCACGAACTCCATGAGCAGGTAGTAGAACCCGCCCGCCTGACCGAAATCGTAAACAGTGACGATGTGCGGATGGTTCAGCGCCGCGAGCGCGTGGGCTTCATTTTGAAACCGCTCCGCGAAGCGCGCATCCTCCACGCGCTCGGGGGCCAGCAGTTTCAAAGCGGCCAGCCGGTTGAGCGACTTTTGCCGCACTTTGTAGACGACGCCCATGCCGCCGCGTCCGAGCACTTCCAGGACTTCGAGCTGTGGAAAATGCGGCGCGAGGTCCTGTGGGGCCGGCGTGGCAAAGATGGGCGCGTCGCCGACCACGGTGGCGCCGGTCGCGGTGCCGAAGCCCGCGCGGAGAAGGCAATCGGGACACAGCGCCATCAAGGCGTGGGGCGACACGGGTTTGCCGCAGTTGGGGCAGGTGGCTGGTTCGGTGTTCATGGTCTCTTCACCGATACTCAGACGGAACCGCGGACCGTTGTTACCGGGGAGGACGCCCTTTTTTACGCAACCGGCCTCAGGATGAAAAGACCCGCCGCAGGTAATCGAGTTCGCCGGCGACCTCGGATTCCTCGGTCACGGTGTGGGCGATCTCATCCCGCAGCATCTGGCGGTATCGCTTTCGCAGCCGGTGCACCGCCACGCGTAGCGCCTCTTCGCTCATCGCGAGGCGGGCGGCGATCTCGGGATAGGGCGCTTCGCGGCCTTCCATCGCGATGGTGAAGCGCAATTCCAGAAACAGGGCGCCACGCCCAGTGGACTCGTATTCGCGGTGCAGGCGCTGCACCACCGTCTCCAGCAAAGTCATGGCCCATTGCCGTTCATAGATGCTTTCCGGGCTGCGCTCATCCACCGGCTCGTGCAGATAGCGGTGCTCCGCGGCCTCGGCATCGAGCGAGATGGTGCGATTGATGTCCCGCTTCTGTGCCGTCGCCCGTTCGTGCTCCGCCGCCAGGTAATGGTTCATGGAGCCGAGGAGGAAGGCGCGGAATTTCCCTTTCTCGCGTGTGACCGCAGACAACGATTTCAATTCCAGCAGGCGTTCGAAAAAGCCCTGCGTGATATCCTCGGCGTCGTGCGGCCCGTGGCCCCGCCGGCGGGCATAGGCATACAGCGGGAACCAATAGGTCTGGCACAATTCCGCGAGCGCCCGGCGCGCGCGCGTGGTTTCCGAGCGGCCGGCGGTCAGCACGGCTGTCCAGCGCGTCGTTGCGAAGATGTCGGGTGGATGCTCAGCCATGCCAGGGTTCCACCAGCGTATCGCCACAAACGGCCCGGCTCAATGCCAGGCAATCCGGGCGCGTTCGACAAAATCCGTGCGATCAAACTCCAGCCACGCGCCTCCGCCGTGATATTCCACCCCCACCTGGCCATTGGCGAGCTTCATGACGCGAGTTTCCGCGCCTGCCGGCGCGCGCAATTTGCCCACGACCTTGCCATCGACTACCGCCGGGAAGTCCACAGCGGCCTTGAGTCGCACGGTTTTTGGCCATCGTGCCGGGTCGGCGCAAACCTTGTCGAGATCGAAGGGGCTGGCGACTGCCATGGAAGTGCTGGGCGCCGGATTTGGAGTCGACGCGGGCAGGGGAGGCGGGGGCGGCGGCGGAGGGGCCGCGGTCGCCATTCGATTCGGCACTGCTTGCGAATATGCAATGTCGGCGGGAACCGCTGCCGGGACAGGAGTGGCCTTCGTGATTTGCACTTCGAACGGCGGCGCGTACTTCCCCACCGTTTGTTTCACCCATGGGCAATTGCGGTCGATGAAGTCGCGGGCTGCCGGTCGCTTGATATAAAGCGCGGCAGCGAGGAGGGCCAGGGAGAGAGGAAACGCCACAATCCACAGCCGATTGGATGTTTGGTTCATAGGTCGTTCTTGAGTTGCTCGGAGGCGCCGATGCGGCTCCGGCTATTCTTTACTGAAGGAATGAGACCGAAACGTTACGGGGAATCTGCGAGTTTCTTTCCACGTAGAACGCGGGTCTCCCAAAATGAGCAAACGATCGCAATCTTTGCCTCTCCCTATCCGTGGACTTTGGGACTGGTGACCGGGCCGGTGTTCGGATTGAGTGCACGTCGCCCATGAATCCTTCGATCCCGCCGGCCGTTCCCCTCGCTCCCGCACCAAAAAAGAATACCAATTGGTGGCTGATCGGGGGGTGCGGTTGTCTGGCCCTGATCGCCCTCGCTTGCGTTGCCGGCGGACTCCTCGTCTTTGGCGTCATGAAGGTGGTCAAGGGGACCGAGCCCTACCAGACGGCAGTGAACACAGCCGCCAACTCGGCGGAGGTACAGGCGGAACTCGGCACGCCCGTCGAGGAGGGCTTCATGCCCCAGGGGAATGTGAACTCGAATACTTTCAATGGCGTCACTGTCGAGACGGCCAATCTGACTGTTCCGCTGAAGGGACCGAAGGGCACGGGCCATGTGCACTATGCGGCCACGAAGACCGGGAACACATGGCAAGTGAGCGACTTCACCGTCACCATCGACGGCAAGGATAAGAAGATAGATCTCAAGCCGACAGTGAAGTGATCGATGCGAACCATGAAAACGTTACCCCCTCTCAACGCCCTCCTCGCGAGCACCGCGCTGATTGCGCTCGTGCTCAATTCGGTCCCGGCCGGATCTGCCGAGCCCGCGGTCGCCGGCCAGGTTCACACACCCGAGAAAGGCAGCGCGGAACGCAAAGACGTTCTTGATGCCCTTCACAAGGTCTACACGACGGGCTCCGGCAGCGCGGCCAGGTTTGTCGTTCACCATTTCAAAGTTCAGAATGGCTGGGCCTGGATCAACGTGGTGCCGCTGGACAAAAACGAAACGCCGGAAGGAGACGAGTGGCCCTCGTTGCTGCACCTGGAAAATGGCCATTGGGTGATTATAGATCTGATCGCGATTGCCAACGCGATCGATGATCCTGTGGGCCCTGCGGACCCGAGTTCCAAGTTCATTCGGGCGGTGCAGAAGAAATATCCGAGCGTGCCGAGTGAAATCATCCCGAAGGGGGCGAGGTAAGGTACACATCCCTGTTAGAACCCCTCCCATTTTCGCACGATCGTTTGCAATCGACAGCTCAGGCCATTTACATCATTTCCTGCCTCTTCCATGAACAGACACACTGCCCCGACCAGAATATCTTCCGGTAAAAATCTGCTGAACACCCTGGCCATCGCCGCCATGGTGGCATTGGTGTCGTTCTCCCTTTCCGCGTGCGGAAAGCAGAAGTCCTGGGCCACGCGCGACGTGACGGATATCACCGTCGACACACCCTATAATCTCGGTCCCGGTCCCGACGTGAGCGGCAGCCTTCCTCCACAGGTTCGCAATGCGCTGGAATATTTCGAAGTCGTGGACACTGGGGAAGCGACCAATCCTCGGATCACCGTTTCCCGGATCGCCTACAAACCGGGCCTGCAGGTCAGCCTCGAAGGGGCCATGAATGGCGCGATGAACGGAGCGCTGGTGCCATTGACCAAAGCGGGCGGCGAGGCCAATCCTAAATTTACCTCCAGTTCGCTGGTGATCGACGGATTACAGGCCAGGAAATCAACTTATACCGGAAGCGTCAAAGGACGCAGCATCCACCTGGACGGAGTCTTCGTCCAAAACGGGCAGAAGATTTGGCAGGTCCAGGTGACCACTGACGGCGATTCTTCGGCAACCGATATCGCCCGCATTGTCGACTCCGTGCACATCAAGCCTGAGGCCACGAAATAGGCGCGGCTCGGAGGAGCCGGCTAATGGCTCAATCCTTTGGGTTCGCGCGGTGATATGTCCATTTTTATTGGCAAAATCGACGATGAGTAGCCAGGCGAGGGTGTCTGCTCCTGGAAACGTAAAACGAGCGGGGGAGAGTTCAGCAATGCTACCGCCGCGAGCAGTGGTTTAGCCCGACAAGGCAGGCAAACCTCCATCTGACAGGGGGGACGTCAGGCGCGCGCTGCTTTATGCGTTAAAATCGTCGAGCAGCAGGGGCCGCCGCCCGCTGTTCCAAAAGTTAGATAGCGCGATGAAAATTGAGAAGATGATTTCCATGCTTCGCAATCCGACTGTGCCGGAGCGCGATTTTCCCGGCTCCTCCTGGATCGCCTCGATCCTGGAGGGGAGTCGACTATTGCGCTCGATTGAAACACGGATCGGCGCTGGCAGGTCGATGGATAGAATCAGCATCCTGGAAGCGTCCGTTGAGGAGCCCTTGGTCTCTCTTTGTTTGGATGCGGAAGAGGACGAATTGCATATTTGTCTTCGGCGCCGAAGCGAACGCGGGTCTGTCCCGCAATCCTGGGAAGAAAGTGTCTAAGCGAATGCTCCCAGCGACCTTGCCCTTGGTGGAACGATAGAAAAGCAACCGATAGCGTTCTTTTGACCTGCGCATCGTGATCTTTGGACTCATGTCAGTCCGGCCCGCACCGCCCGCTACTCGTTCCTGGCCCGCTCGGTTTTCGGCTTCGGGGTGATGACGACCAACGCGTAGGGTTCCTCGGCGACCTCGAGGCCCGCCAATTGCGCGGCGTAGCGCAGTGCCTCGCCGAGCGGCACGCTGCGCAAGCTCAGGGTGATCTTTGCCTCGCGCTTTTCCGGAGGGGCGTCGAGGACGACGTTCACGCCCTGCTTTTTGGGGTCGAGCGCCCGGCTGCGCATGACGAGAAAATCGAGGGCCTCCGGCAATGTCGACTCACGAAATTCCACCTGCGGCAGGATGATCCCGGATGCGGCCTGGGCGGCAGGGCTGGCCTTGAATCCTGAGGGGCCGGAATCGCCGCCACCGGGGGCGAGGAGGAGGGCATTGGGACCCGCTGTCAGACGCATCCCTGACAACCGCGCGACATAGCGCACCGCTTCTCGAAGCGGCACGTTGGTAAGCCGGAGGTTCAGCCTGGTCTCGGTGGGGATCGGGGCCATGCAGACGATGTTCACACCCTGATGCGACGGATCGAGTTCCCGGCTTTTGTTCGCGAGCATGCGGATGCTTTCCTCCACGGTGGCGTCCCGCAATTCGAGTTGGGGCAATTGAATCGCCCAAGCCTTGCCTTCGACGCTCTGGCCGGGCGCGACCAGGGGCAGGCTGAGGGTGAAGGTCGCAGCCGCGAAAATAGAGAGCAGGGGGAACGCTTTCATACCATAACGACTAGCAGTTTTTACGTTTGTTGACGAATAATTCCGTGACAATGACGAAGACTTTCGTCATTGTCACGAATCATGGCGCGAAAATCCTCCATGAAGCCGACCAATTCCGAGCACGTGATCCTGCGCGTGCTCTGGGAGAAAGGGCCGAGCACCGTCCGGCAGGTGCATCAAACCTTTGGCCCGGATGTGGGTTACACCACGGTGCTGAAGATGCTGCAGATCATGCACGAGAAAGGCTTGGTGGCGCGCGACGAGAGCCAGCGTCCGCAGGTCTATCGCGCGATCCAGTCCGAGGAGCAGACGCAGCGGCAAATCGTGCGCGGGTTGCTTGATCGCGTATTTGGCGGATCGGCCAAGACGCTCGTCATGCAGGCGCTCTCGTCGCAAAAAGCATCCGCCGCGGATCTCTCGGAAATCCGTCAACTGCTTGATGAATTGGAGAAAAGGAAAGGCAAGCCATGAGAGCCCTGACCGAAATCGCACAGATGCCGGTCGTCCAGCGCCTCGGCTGGGTGCTGGTGCATTCATTTTGGCAGATCGCTATTCTTGGGCTGCTGCTCGTGCTCGTGCGATCCGTCATGCGTCGGGCCTCTTCGCAATCCCGCTACGTTGCGGCATGCGTGGGTTTGGTGCTCAGCGCTGCCATCCCGCTTCTCACTTATGTGATGCAGTCCGGAGGGCCGCAAACCACGCCGCCCGTCGCGATCGCGACCCCTGCTCCAGGAACCGTACAGCAGCCGGGGGCGCGGCGGGAAAACCAAGACGAAATGGCGGCATTCTCGAGCACCACCGGCCGATCGGTAATGGTGGGGGCGCCACCCCTCCGCGAGAGGCTGTTTGTTTTGTGCCGGAATGGTTCCACGAAAATCGGACGGGTTGCGCCCTGGTTGGTCACCGGTTGGATGCTTGGCATCACGATCCTGTCATTAAGTTTGATGGCCGGTTGGTTTCAGGTGCAGGCGATGAAGAGGCGCCGGATCATCGAAGTCTCAGCGGAGTGGCAGCAGCGCTTTGCGGGTGTGGCGCGGAAGATCGGGGTGAGCCGGCCGGTCCGACTGGTGCAATCCAGACTGGCCGAAGTGCCGATGGTGATCGGTTGGCTGCGCCCCGTCATCCTGCTGCCGGTGAGTGTCCTCAGCGGGTTGAGTTCAGAACAACTCGAAGCGGTCCTCGCCCACGAACTGGCGCACATCCGGCGTCATGACTATCTCGTGAACCTGCTGCAAAGCGCAATCGAGACGGCGCTCTTTTATCATCCCGTCGTATGGTGGATCGGGCGCCGGATTCGCGAGGAGCGGGAGAACGCGTGCGACGATCTGGCGGTCGAGGCGTGTGGGGACCGAATCATCTATGCGCGGGCGCTGACCCAACTGGAGACGATGCGCGGGGTGCCGGAAGCGCTGGCGCCGGCGGCCAGCGGCGGATCGCTGCTGCTTCGCGTGAGGCGGCTCGCCGGACGAGGAGCCAATCGCGAACCGTTGTCTTCCTGGTGGGCGGCCGGATTTGTCGTGGCGTTTCTCGCGCTGGCCGTCGTGGCGGGCATCGTGGCACCGGTGCGTGCCGGGGATAAAGCGCCTCAGGCCCGCATCATTCAGGGGATGGTGGTGAGTCCGGCCGGGGGCGCAGTGCCCGAAGCGCGTGTGACGTTGGTCGTGCGCTCATTCGTCGGGGGAAAGGAGCCGGCGAGCATGGAAACGAAAACCGACCAGACGGGGCGATTCCGGTTTGAGGCGCCCGAGTCCGCCAAGAACACGGCGACATTCATGTGCGTGGAAGCACCGGGCTTCGCGCTCACGGCACAGGACGTCGATACGGCGGTGGATCGACCGATGCGAATCGCGCTGGAGGAGCCGGTGATTGTTGAGGTGAAGACGGTGAATGAAGCGGGCGAGCCGTTGCCTGGGATTTTCGTCCAGCCCGATTTCCTGCTCGCACCTCCTTTTGGCTATCATCCCTTCCCAAAACCCATGGCCGAGCGACTGACTCAAGCGACCGATGCCGCCGGACAGGCGCGCTTTCCGGATATGCCGCGCTTTCCGCAGTTGCGGGTGAAGATTGCCGATTCGCGGTATGCGCACGCGACCAATCAAGAGCAGACGAATCGTGTCATCATAAACGGAACGACGGGATTTACGCTGAGACTGCTTCCTGCCAGCGCGATTCGTGGAAGAGTTCGCATCGGCGCGACGGGAGAGCCGGTGCCCAACGTACCTTTGGGCTCAGAACGTGGACGGGGAGGAATCGACCGGAGGGACCGCCACGACGGACGCCGAGGGCCGCTACCAGATCGGCCAACTGCGCCCGGGTGTCGTGAATGTCACACTCGCCCTCGAAGACCCCCTGGCGCAATCGTGGACGGCGGTCGCGAGGGAAAAGGTGCGATTGGCGGAGGGGGAGCTGGTCGAGGGTGCGGACTTCGACATGGTTCACGGTGCGCTGATCAAGGGGCAAGTGACCGCCGCGGACAATGGTGACCCCATCCCCGACGTCCAGGTGGGCGTTTACGGACCGGCGCGTCCACGCTCCGGCGCGGCGGTGCAGAGTGCCCATACGGACGCGGTGGGGCGCTATTCGCTCCGCGTGCCGGAAGGCGGGCAATATGTTTACCCGATGAGCCGCGCGCCTGGCTTCGGTAATCCAACGCCAGGTTCCGAGACCGTCACGGTGCGCGACGGCGAGACGCGGGAGATCAACTTCAAATTCGACCGCATCCCGGCTTCAACCCAAATAGCACCTGGGGACGCAGGGAGAAGGTGAATAAGTCAGATTGGCACTGAGAAGACTTCCTGATGGCGGCTGGAATGCGGTATTCACAGGTGGCGTTGTGATACGCCATATGTATGTCCCCCAGTACCCCCATTACGATCCGGCGGGCGGACCTCGCCGACGCCGCGGCGATCGCCGGTATCTACAACGAGGCCATTCGAACGACGACGGCGACGTTTGATACCGAGCCGAAGAGCGAGGAGGATCGCACCCAGTGGTTGCAGGCGCACGACGAGCGGCATCCCGTCCTTGTCGCAGTCTTGGATGGAAGGGTGGTGGGCTGGAGTTCGTTGACCCGGTGGGCGGATCGCAGCGCCTACGATGATACCGCCGAGACTTCGTTCTACGTCCATTCGGCCCATCGGGGCCGCGGCGTAGGGCGGATGCTCAAGGAGGGGATCATCGCAGAGGCGAAGCGGCTGAAGTTTCATACCATCATTGCCCGGGTCGCCGACGGAAGTGAGGAGAGCATTCACCTCAACAAGAGTGCTGGATTTTTTTACGTCGGCACACTCAAGGAAGTGGGACACAAGTTCGGACGGCTGATTGACGTCCACATTTTCCAGAAGCTCCTTTGAAGCGCATGACCATCGAGGTGATTCCTTACGCGGACGGCTCCCATCGCGGGCAGGTGGTGGGGCTCTGGAAAACCGTCTTTGGCTACGAAACGGCGCACAACGATCCCAACCTTTCCCTCGATCGCAAGCTCGCCGCGGGGGACGGGCTTCTCTTCGTCGCGCTCTCGGGCGGCACTGTCGTCGGGACGATCATGGCGGGATACGACGGGCATCGCGGGTGGATTTATTCCGTGGCGGTCGAGCCCACGCATCGCCACCAGGGGATCGGCACGCAACTGGTCGCGCATGCGGAGGAGGCGCTCGTGAAAAGGGGATGCGTGAAAATCAACCTCCAGATTCTGGAGGGGAATGAAGGGACTGTGGCATTTTATGAAACTTTGGGCTTTGTCGTCGAACCACGCATCAGCATGGGAAAACGGCATCCGGAAAATATTCCGCAAGGGTGACGCCCCGGTGGCCGTAGGGGAAGGTGGCGGTTCCAGTTTCCCCGGTCACCGCCGAATTAAGTTGCCGTGAGTGGCCGGAGGAAACTGTTATCTCCCTGCCGGTCCATCTCCATCATGTCGCCAAGGTTCCTTTGCCCACTGCTGCTCGTTGCGTTTGCCTCCCATGGCCTGACGCAGGAGGAGGAGCCGATTGTCTTGAAGGCCATGCCGGGGCTGCGCTTCGACCCGCCGCGCTTCGTGGTGAAGCCGGGGGCGAAGGTGAAACTGGATATCGAGAACCTCGACGACATGGCGCACAACTTCGTGCTCGTCGCCCCCGGGGCGCGCGCGGAGGTCGTGAAAGCGGCGGCGGCCCTGCCGGCGACCGCGGAGCAGACCTACGTGCCGGAGAGCAAAGACATCGTCGCGCAATCACCCCCGCTGATGTCCGGGAAATCCGAGACGTTGGGGTTCACGGCTCCCGCCGACCAGGGCATCTATCCGTACGTGTGCACGTATCCGGGGCAAGGGGCCGTCATGTATGGAGTCATGTACGTGACCTCGAAAGACGCGCCGCTCCTGCCGCCCGTGGCGGATGATGAGAACCTGCCGGACGCCGTCCGCGGCCTCGGCGATGGCTCGCCGCTGCATGGCTACATGACCGAGCCTCCCTACTGGTATCGCATCTTCATGCGCGATAGCGGGCCCGCTTCCATGGCCGTGGCGCTGCCCGATGGGCAGAACTATTGCTGGGACACCGGCGCCTGCCGCTTGCGCTACGCATGGCGGGGCGCATTCCTCGATCCTACGCCCTACTGGCGCGGAGCGGGCGACGCCTTTGCCGAGGTGAAAGGCATCATTTACTATCGGCCGGCGGCCTTCTCGTTGCGATTCGGCGATCCCAGGAAGGCACCGGCGGAGCTTCGTTTCCGGGGCTTCAATGTGGTGGAGAAATTTCCGGAATTTCACTATCAAGTGGGCGACGTGGACGTGCGCGAACTCATCCGGTCGACGCAACATGGACTGGAGACGACCTTCAAGATCACGGGTACGAAAGCGCCGGTGTTCTTTGTCACCGAGCCGGGAAACGGCGTGGATTTTGCGTCTCCGGCGGGCAAATTTGTCGATGGCGTGCTGAAGATTCCGGCCGACAAGGCGAAGCAGTTCACCGTTTCCTACACCGAAATTCCCAACAAGGAGCCGGTTGGATATTGGGCGATGAATGACACCCTGACGGACAAGAGGCCGCTGCCGGTGGAGGGGATCAAAGGGCGGGCCCTGGTCTTCGATGGCCGGCAGTCGGAATATTCCACCGGGATCAAAACGGATGCGGTGAGCCACGGAGCCACATTTGCCATCTGGGCCCAGTTGAGCGATCCGCCCGCGCCAGAGCAGGCCTACATCGGAGCGAAAAAGGGAGACGAGGTGTTTGCGCTCGGGGCGAATCTCGCGGGCGTTCCCGGCTACGGCGTGAGGGTGAAAAATGCGAAAACCGAATCCAAGATCGTGGCCGTGGTTCCGGCGGAGGCGGATTCCAACTGGCATCATCTGGCGGCGACCGTGGATGGCGCGAAAGGGGTGCGCTTTTTCCTGGACGGAAAACCCTCTGGGAATGCCGCGGCGGCGGCGCTTCCGGAAAATGCGGAGTTCTTCCTGGGCTCCTGTGGTGCGGCGAATTTCGCCGGCGGGACGCTGGATGAGGCGCGAATCTACGGACGAGTGCTGGATCCGAAGGAGATCGCTGCGCTCTACGAGAGTGAACGCTCGAAAAATCCGCCGAAGCCGCTGGTCAAACCGAAGCCGGTGCCCGCGCCGGCCGCGACACCGGCCCCGACGCCCGCAGCCACGCCGCCGCCAAAACCGGCGAACACCCCCAAGCCCGCGTCCAGGCCTGCGCCCGCTCCCAAGCCGGCAGCCACGCCGGCACCCAAGCCCACGGCGACCCCGAAGCCCACGGGAAAGAACCCCGCGAAACCGGCCTGATGAAACGCGCTCCCTTTCTCCTATTCCTCGTGGCGGCGCGCGCTGTCCTCGCCGCCTCCGATCCGGTCCCGGGGCAGCCCGATAAATCCGCCAGTGAATATTACACGGTCGAGGATATTGCCACGCCGCCCGGTCTTTCGGCGGAAGTCGGCGGGCTCGCCTTCATGCCCGGCGGGAAGCTTGTCGCCTGTTTTCATCGCGGGGAGGTCTATACCTTCGACACCGAGGCCAAGGAATGGAAGCTCTTCGCCCAGGGCTTGCAAGATCCGCTCGGGCTCATCGCTCCCAAGGATGGCGAGGTCCTCGTCATGCAGCGCTCCGAGCTCACGCGCTTGCGCGACACCGATGGCGATGGGGTGGCCGACAGTTACGAGACAATCTGCGACGCCTTTGGCATGTCGGGCAACTATCACGAGTTTGCCTTCGGCCCAGTGGCGGCGCCGGATGGAGGGTGGTACGCGGCCCTGAACCTGGCCTCGAACGGCTCGGGGGTGCGTTACGAAGTGCGCGGAGAGTACCGTGACCGCGGGCGGGCCGGCCTGATGTTTTCCGCGGTCCCGTGGCGGGGGTGGGTGGTAAAAATCGCGCCCGATGGAAAGCTCACCCCGTGGGCGGATGGGTTTCGATCTCCCAATGGCCTGGGGCTCGACGCCAAGGGCCGCCTCTTCGTCTCTGACAATGGAGGCGACTGGGTCGGAGCCAGCGCAATCTATCAGGTGGAGAAAGGCAAGTTTTACGGGCACCCCGCGAGCCTGGCCTGGAAGCCCAAGGAGATGCGGCCACCGCAGACGATTCCACTCCTGGAACTCGACAAGGATCGCGTGCGCGGCGCGGTCTGCCTCCCCGCCAATATCATGGCGAATTCGCCGACCCAGCCGCTGGCCGATTCGACCGCCGGAAAATTCGGCCCGTTTGCCGGGCAATGGGTGATCGGTGAGATGATCCAGCCGCGCCTGATCCGCGCCGCGCTCGAGGAAGTCGGCGGCCAGGTGCAAGGCATGGTGGCGCCCTTGCTCGACGGCCACGGATTGCGGACGGGCAACAATCGCCTCGCCTTCGCGCCCGACGGCAGTCTGTGGGTCGGCCAGACCGACCACGGATGGCCTGGCTCGAGGGGCCTCCAGCGCATCTCGTGGACGAATAAAGTGCCGCTGGATGTCAAAGAGATGCACCTCACCAAGTCGGGATTTGACCTTGTCTTTACGCGCGCGCTGGAGGCCGACTCCGCCGGTCAGGCCGCATCCTATCCCGCCCAGCGCTACTACTACGAATACCACGCCGCGCCGGGCGCGAAGCAGCTCGAGTTGGAAAATATCACGCCGTCGACCGTCACGGTTTCGGAGGATCGCACGAAGGTGACGATCGAGTTTGACCCGCTGACGCCGTGGAGGCTCTACCAGTTCGATCTCAAGGCGCTGAAGTCGGAGGACGGCGCCCCCATCGCCAACCCGCTGGTCATTTACACGTTGAACCATCTGTTGGAGCGCACCCCGCCGCCGCCGCCCCCCGAGGCCGTGCCGGAGGGTGAGAAAAAGCCGCCGGAGCAAAAGCCGCCCCCGGCAAAGAAAGGGACGGAGAAGAAGACGGATCCCTCGGACAAGCCTGAACCGGCGGCAACCCCCAAGGCCGCGGACACCACTCCTGCGAAACCGGCGGGAAA
>Ga0070658_10001243_pt1 | contig 21837 bp, 19 predicted proteins | sample KBSC13metaG_FD_64664 | JGI IMG/M metagenome (GOLD analysis project Ga0070658, IMG submission 64664) | Corn rhizosphere microbial communities from Kellogg Biological Station, Michigan, USA - KBS C1-3 metaG | ecosystem: Host-associated > Plants > Roots > Rhizosphere > Soil ...
CGCACCCGCCCGATCCAGGGCCGCAGCCCGACCATCGCATCATCCATCCAGCCCATCGCCGTGTCCTCTTCATCCTGCGGACCGCGGGCTTCCAGCCCGCTCGGGATCATGAGCGCGCAGGATGCGCGCGGTCCAATGAGAAGAGTGTCCGACAAAAGCAGGGCGCGCGACAGCGGCCCCTTCCATGATCCGAAAATCATTATTAAAAGTCGGCGGATGTTCAGGAACGCGAACCGCGAATATGAGGTGTCATTGCGCGATGGGACCAGAGGCAAGCTCGGCTTCGCGCTGGGCGATCTCGCTTTGGACAACGCGTTCACCCGTCATGCGCGTTCGCTGAACGCACTCGGATTCGGGATTGTCAGCTTCGCGGGACTCGCGGGCGCGCCGGAACGGTCGATGCTGTGGACGCAGACGCCGACGGACACGGCGATGACCCTGGCGGATGGCGATCGGCAGCCCGATACCGAACTACAGCATCTGATCGCCAAGTATCTCGCAATCTACTTTTCAGACATAGCGACAATCGCGCCCGAGTTGGGTGATCCGCGCGTTCGTCCGATGGAGGGTTGAGGCACATCCTCGGGGTGAGGCTTCGAGTGACGAATCAAAAAGGCCGCCCGTCGGGGCGGCCTTTCCGTTTGCTGTCCGAGCGTCTGGCTCAGATCGAGTAGTACATCTTGTACTCGACTGGGGCCGGCTGGTGTTCCCAGTTGTAGACCTCTTCCCACTTGAGCTCCATGTAGGCGTCGATCTGGTCGTCGGTGAACACGCCGCCCTTGGTGAGGAAGGTGCGGTCGGCGTCGAGGCAGTTCAGCGCCTCGCGCAGGCTGCCGGCGACGGTCGGGACCTTCGACAGCTCTTCCGGCGGCAGGTCGTAGAGGTTCTTGTCCATCGGGTCGCCCGGATGGATCTTGTTCTGGATGCCGTCGAGGCCGGCCATCAGCATCGCCGAGAAGGCGAGGTACGGGTTGGCCGACGGATCGGGGAAGCGGACCTCGACCCTCTTGCCCTTGGGCGACGACACGTAGGGGATGCGGCACGACGCCGAGCGGTTGCGCGACGAGTAGGCCAGCAGCACCGGCGCCTCGAAGCCCGGGATCACGCGCTTGTAGGAGTTGGTGCTGGCGTTGCAGAAGGCGTTCAGCGCCTTGGCGTGCTTGATGATGCCGCCGATGTAGTAGAGCGCCGTCTCCGAGAGGTCGGCATAGCCCGAGCCGGCGAACAGCGGCTTGCCGTCCTTCCAGATCGACTGGTGGCAGTGCATGCCCGAGCCGTTGTCGCCGTAGAGCGGCTTCGGCATGAAGGTCAGCGTCTTGCCATAGCTATGGGCGACGTTGTGCAGGGTGTACTTGTACTTCTGCACGTTGTCCGCGGTCTTCACCAGCGTGTCGAAGCGGAAGCCGAGCTCGTTCTGGCTGGGCGCCACCTCGTGATGGTGGATTTCCATCGTCAGGCCCATGTCGGTGCACACCGTCATCATCTCGGCGCGCAGATCGTTCATGCTGTCGACCGGCTGGACGGGGAAGTAGCCGCCCTTGACGCCGGGACGGTGGCCCATGTTGCCGCCTTCGTACTCGGTGTTCGAGTTCCACGGCGACTCGCTCGAGGTGATCGAGAACGAGCTGCCCGACATGTCGACCTTGAAGCGGACGTCATCGAACACGAAGAACTCGAGCTCGGGTCCGAACACGGCGGTGTCGCCGATGCCGGCCGACTTCATGTAGGCCTCGGCGCGCTTGGCCGTCGAGCGCGGGCAGCGGGCGTAGAGCTGGCCGGTCGAGGGCTCGACGACGTCGCAGGTGACGATCAGCGTGGTCTGCGCGGTGAAGGGATCGAGCACGGCGGTCGAAGGATCCGGCATCAGGATCATGTCGGACTCGTTGATGGCCTTCCAGCCGGAGATCGACGAGCCGTCGAACATCACGCCGTCGGTGAAGGAATCTTCCTCGGTGGCGGAGGCCATGCGGGCCGTGTGCTGCCACTTGCCGCGCGGATCGGTGAAACGGAAGTCCACGAACTTCACGTCCTTTTCCTTGATCATCGCGAGAACTGCTTTGGCGTCCATTTGTCGATCGTCCCTCTTTTATAGTCCTGGTGATCCTGCCCCCGGGGGCCGTTTGTCATACGGCGGCGTCACCACGCTCGCCAGTACGAATTCGAATGGCTTCCTCGATCCCCGACACGAAGATCTTGCCGTCGCCGATGCGGCCGGTGTGCGCCGAGCTGCGGATCGCCTCGACGGCCTTCTCGACCATCTCGTCCTCGATGATCAGCTCGATCTTCACCTTGGGCAGGAAATCGACGACGTATTCGGCGCCGCGATAGAGCTCGGTGTGGCCCTTCTGGCGGCCGAAGCCCTTGGCCTCGAGCACGGTGATGCCCTTGAGGCCGATCTGGTTGAGGGCGTCTTTCACCTCGTCGAGCTTGAAGGGCTTGATGATCGCTTCGATCTTCTTCATTTGCTTGCGATACTCCAGACACCAGTTTCGGCGCCGCCGTTGACGGTAGCTCCGAGCCCTCCTGAGGAAGCAGTTTCCATGCCAAAGATCTCCACAGCGCCAAACCGGAAGATCGCGAATTTTCTGTCCGGAAATTAAGCGAAACGCTGAATCTTTAGGCAAGAAACAGCTCAAAAACAGATCACGACTGGAAAGACCCATGAAGTCCGCCAATTCGCTGATGTCCGGCCTCGGAACGACGGTATTCGAAGTGATGTCGGGGCTTGCCCGCCAGCACCAGTCGGTCAACCTGGGTCAGGGCTTCCCCGACGACAAAGGACCGGAGGAGGTGCGGCGGGCGGCGGCCGAGTACCTGATGGACGGCCACAACCAGTATCCGCCGATGATGGGCATCCCCGAACTGCGCCAGGCCGTGGCCGAGCACGCCAAGCGCTTCCAGGGCCTCGACGTCGACTGGCAGACCGAGGTCATGGTGACCTCGGGCGCGACCGAGGCGCTGGGTGACTGCCTGTTCGGCCTGATCGAGCCCGGCGATGAGGTCGTGCTGATCGAGCCGCTCTACGATTCCTACCTGCCGATCGTGCGCCGCGCCGGCGGTATTCCGAAGCTGGTGCGGCTGGAGCCGCCGAACTGGACCTTGCCGCGTCAGGAACTGGCTGACGCGTTCAGCGACCGGACCAAGCTGATCCTGTTCAACACGCCGATGAACCCGTGCTCGAAGGTGTTCGACCGCGAGGAACTGGAGTTCATCGCCGGGCTCTGCCTCAAGCACGATGCTTATGCCGTCTGCGACGAGGTCTACGAGCACATCATCTTCGACGGCGCCAAGCACCAGTCGATCATGACCTTGCCCGGCATGCGCGAACGCACCGCGCGCATCGGCTCGGCCGGCAAGAGCTTCAGCGTGACCGGCTGGAAGGTGGGCTACGTCACCGCGCCGCCCGAGATGATGCGCGCGATCGCCAAGACCCATCAGTTCATGACCTTCACCACGCCGCCCAACCTGCAGTGGGGGGCGGCGACGGGGCTGCGGCTGGGCGACGCCTATTATTCGACCCTGGCGGGCGGCCTGCAGCGCAAGCGCGACCGGCTGGCCGAGGCGCTGGCCGGGATCGGCTTCGCGGTCCTGCCGGCACACGGCACGTACTTCGTGACGACCGACTTCCGGCCGCTGGGCTTCAACGGCACCGACGAGGACTTCTGCCGCCACATCACCGTCGAGGCGGGGGTGACGGCAGTGCCGGTGAGCGCCTTCTACAACGAGCCGGGCAGGGCGCCGCGTCACTTCGCGCGGTTCTGCTTCTGCAAGCACGACGCCACCCTCGACGCCGCGATCGATCGGCTGGGCCGGCATTTCAAGCGCTGAGGGCATTACCCTTATTATTCCTGAGGAATTGCAGTTTACTCGCGAATCTTGGGGACTCGGTGCATTTCCTGACCTATGTTACTGCAGTCTCATGGCAATATAAGTTTCTGCAGTCATGAGCAGTGCTTGAACGTCGCGACCAGGAAACCGCCGAACCAGGATCGATGGAAACCGTCACGCCAACACCGCCTGTCCTCCGCAAGCCGGGACGGATCGATGGTCGACGCCTGCGCAGCGAGCGGACGAAGCAGTTGATCATCGAGGCGTTCCTCGCGCTGCTGCGCGATGCGCCCGTCATGCCGACAGCGGTGCAGATCGCCGAGCGGGCGGGCTATTCCGTGCGCTCGATCTTCGAGCGCTTTCCCGACCTCGTGGCGCTGCGCGTGGCGGCGTCGGACTATGCGCTGGCGCAGGCCGCGGCGCTGGCGCCGGCACGTCACGTCAACGCCGATCGTGCGACGCGAATCAAATCCCAGGTCGAGACCCGGGCGGGCACGTGCGACCGCGGCATCGCGCTGTGGCGCGTGCTGCTGTCGTCGGAGGACACATCGGGCGAACTGGCGCTGCGCATCTCGCGCTCGCGCGAGGAAGCGATGGCCCGGCTGCAGCTGATGTACCGGCCCGAGCTCGCGACGCTGGCGGAGACCCAGCGCCGGCACCTGCTGATCGCGCTCGAGGCGCTGACCGACATCGAGAGCTGGGCCCGCATGCGCGAGATGTTCGGCCTGTCGTTCGACGAGGCCTGCGCCGTCTGGATCACCGCGATCGACCGGCTGCTGCCGCCGACACCCGCGTCAGCACCCGCGTCCATGCCGGCAGCAGGCTGAGGCGGGCCGCAACGATGAGCGACGCGATCAGCCCGACCCCTCCCGCGCCGCCGCGCAAGCCCGGCCGTATCGACGGCCGCCGCCTGCGCAGCGAGCGCACCAAGCAGCTGATCGTCGAGGCCTATCTGGCGCTGCTGCGCGACGGCAGCCGAAATCCGACGGCGGCGCAGACCGCCGAACGCGCCGGTTATTCGGTGCGCTCGGTGTTCGAGCGCTTCCCCGACCTGCACGCGTTGCGCGTCATGGCCACCGACTATTCGATGTCGCAGGCGGCGGCGCTGGCGCCGGCGCGCCACGTCGACGGCGACCGGCCGACGCGCATCCGCTCGCAGGTCGAGACCCGGGCCGGCACCTGCGAGCGCGGCCTGCTGCTGTGGCGCATGCTGATGGTGTTCCAGCAGGACTCCGTCGAGCTGCAGAAGCGCGTGAAGCTCGGCCGTGAGCGCACCATCGCCCGCATGGAGCAGATGTACGCACCCGAGCTGGCGGGCATGGACGCGGCGGCGCGCAAGCAGCTCCTGGTGGCGCTCGAGGCGCTGACCGACTTCGAGAGCTGGGCGCGCATGCGCGAGTTCTACGGCCTGTCCTTCGAGGAGGCCTGCGGACTGTGGATCGGCGCAATCGACCGCCTGCTGCCGCCAGCACAGCCGTCGCCACCACCATCGCGGTGACCATGCCGCCGAAGTCCGGCATCGACGGCCGGCGGTTGCGCAGCGAGCGGACCCGGCAGCTCATCATCGACGCCTATGTGGCGCTCGTGCGCGACAGCGGCCATGCGCCGACGGCGGCCCAGGTCGCCGAGCGCGCCGGCTATTCCGTGCGCTCGGTGTTCGAGCGCTTCCCCGACCTCGAGGCGCTGCGCCTCGCCGTGGTCGACCAGGCGCTGGCCGAGGGCCGCTCGGACGCGGCGCTCCAGGCGATCGACCAGGATCGGGCGACTCGCCTGCGGATCCAGGTCCACTCGCGCGCCCACAACCGCGAGCGCTGGCTGCCGCTGTGGCAGGCCATGGCCAAGCAACCGGAGTTGTCGGCCGAGATGGTGGCGCGCATTGAGAAGGTCCGGGAGCTGTCGATGCGGCGCATCGAGGCGGTATTCGCGCGGGAACTGTCGACGGTCGACGACAGGGAGCGCCGCAATGCGCTGATCGCGGTCGAGGCGCTGACCGAGTTCGAGAGCTGGGAGCGCCTGCGGCAGATGTTCGGCCTGTCCTTCGAGGAGGGCTGTGCCACCTGGGTCACGGCGTTCGACCGCCTGCTGCCGCCGACCCCGCCGATCCCGGCTGTTTCTTGACGCTTCGCGCGGCCCGGCGTAGACAGGCGCGCTTCGCGGGAGCGATCCACGATGGCGGCCGTAGCTCAGTTGGTTAGAGCGCCAGATTGTGATTCTGGATGTCGCCGGTTCAATTCCGGTCGGCCGCCCCAATCGCCCTTGTTTTTTCCCTTCTGCGAAGTTCCCGTGCGAATTCCCCATGACTGAAAATGCTCCCCATCTCGATGTCGTCCTGCGCGACGAGTACGCGCTGCTGAGTTGCGCGGAGATGGCCAAGGCGGACGCCGCGGCCATTGCCGGCGGCGCCTACGGCACCGAGCTGATGGAAGCGGCGGGACGGGCCGTGGTGGCCGCCATCACCGACCACTACCGTCCGCAGCCCGTGATCGTGATCTGCGGCCCCGGCAACAACGGCGGCGACGGCTTCGTCGTGGCCCGCCTGCTGAAGTCGGCCGGCTGGTCGGTGAGGGTGGCGCTGATGGGCACGCCCGACACGCTCCAGGGCGACGCGGCGTGGGCGGCGCGTCTGTGGAAGGGCCCGATGGGCGATCTCGCCACGACGTCGCTGGCCGGACGGCCGCTGATCGTCGATGCGCTGTTCGGCGCCGGGCTCAACCGCCCGATCGAGGGCGCGGCGGCAGGGCTGATCGGCCGGGTCAACGCCGAGCGGCTGACGGTGATCTCGGTCGACATCCCCAGCGGCGTCAACGGCGACAGCGGTGCCGTGATGGGCACGGCGTTCTCGGCGGCACTCACCGTCACCTTCTTCCGTGCCAAGCTCGGCCACTATTCGGTCGAGGGCCTCAGGCGCTGCGGCTCGCTGCGCGTGGCCGACATCGGCATTCCCAGCAGGGTGCTCGACGCGATCGTGCCGCGGGCCTGGCGCAACGATCCGATCCTGTGGTCGGCGCTGCTGCGGCGCGAGGGCGCGGATCACAAGTACGCGCGCGGCCATGTGACGATCCTGGGCGGCGCCACGGCGACCGGCGCGGCGCGCCTGGCCGCCATCTCGGCACGCCGCGTGGGCGCGGGCCTGGCCACCATCGCGGCCCCGCGCGAGGCCATGGCGATCTACCAGATGGCCGAGGCCGGCAACCTGGTGGCCGAGGCCGAGGACTACGCCGCCTTCGCCCACCTGCTGGCCGACGAGCGTCGCAACGCGTTCGTCATCGGCCCGGGCGCGGGCGTGAACGACCGCACGCGCGGCTCGGTGCTGGCGGCACTGGCGTCGCGCCGTTCGGTTGTGCTCGACGCCGATGCCATCACCGCCTTCGCCGACCAGCCGGCGGTGCTGTTCGGCTCGATCGCAGGGCCGGTGCTGCTGACGCCGCACGAGGGCGAGTTCCGCCGTCTGTTCCCCGACCTCGCGGGAATCCCCTCGAAGGTCGAGCGTGCCAAGCAGGCCGCCCAGCGCAGCAATGCCACGGTGCTGCTGAAGGGGCCCGACACTGTGATCGCCGCGCCCGATGGCCGGGCCGTGATCAATGGCCATGCCCCGCCGGCGCTGGCGACCGCGGGCTCGGGCGATGTGCTGGCCGGCATGGCGGGCGGGCTGATGGCGCAGGGGCTGGCGCCGATGGCCGCCGGCGCCGCGGCCGCCTGGCTGCACGGCGAGAGCGCGTACCGGTTCCGCCGGCCGGGCTTGATCGCCGAGGATCTTCCGGGTCTGATTCCGGAGGCGCTGGAGCGGGCGATTTCACCGCCGCAGCCCGACAATAAATAGCGTTGATTGACCGCCCCGCGGGTGCGGGCTAAGACCGCCGCGATTCGGCCCTGACGGCACGGCCCGAAGGCTCCCGAACAAGGAGGCCTGTGTCGGGCGGGCGTGGTGAAATTGGTAGACACGCGAGATTTAGGTTCTCGTGCCGCAAGGCGTGGGGGTTCAAGTCCCTCCGCCCGCACCAGACGAAATGAATGGAAGTGAGCAGATGCAAGTTACGGAATTGTCGGCCGAGGGCCTGAAGCGCCAGTTCAAGATCGTCGTCCCCGCCGCCGAGCTGACGGGCAAGGTCGAGGAGCGCCTGAAGGAGCTCGCCCAGACTGCGTCGATGCCGGGCTTCCGCCCCGGCAAGGTGCCGGTCGGCCTGCTGAAGAAGCAGTACGGCCAGGCGTTGTATGGCGAGGCGCTGGAGGCTGCGGTCAACCAGAGCACGGCCAAGGCGATCGAGGATCGTGGCCTGAAGCCCGCGCTGCAGCCCAAGGTCGACCTCAAGACCCTGGAAGAGGGCAAGGACGTCGAGTTCGAGGTCGCGATCGAAGTCCTGCCGGAGATCGGCAAGGTCGACTTCTCGGGCATCGAGCTCGAGCGGCTGAAGGCCGACGTGCCGGCGAAGGACGTCGACGAGGCGCTCGACCGCATCGCCAAGGCCAACCGTGACCAGAAGCCCGTCGATCCGCCGCGTCCGGCGCAGAAGGGCGACGCGCTCAAGATCGACTTCGCGGGTTCGGTCGACGGTGTCGAGTTCCCCGGCGGCAAGGCCGAGGACTACGTGCTGGAACTGGGCTCGGGCTCGTTCATCCCGGGCTTCGAGGACCAGCTGGTCGGCGCCGAGGTCGGCAAGCCGCTCGACGTCAAGGTGACGTTCCCCGCCGAATACGGCGCCAAGGAGCTCGCCGGCAAGGACGCCGTGTTCAAGTGCACGGTCAAGGAAATCCGCGAGTACGTCGACAAGCCCGCCGACGACGAGCTGGCGAAGAAGAACAACTTCGAGAATCTCGATGCCATGCGCAAGGCCGTGTCCGACCGCATCGGCCAGGACTACGCCCAGGTCTCGCGCTCGATGGTCAAGCGCCAGCTGCTCGACAAGCTGGCCGACACCCACAAGTTCGAGGTGCCGGAGGGCCTGGTCGAGAACGAGTTCAACGCGATCTGGCAGCGCATCGAGGAGGCCAAGAAGAACGGCGAGAAGCTCGAGGACGACGAGGAGAAGATGAAGAAGGACTACCGCGAGATCGCGGTGCGCCGGATTCGCCTTGGTCTCCTGCTGGCCGACGTCGGCCGCTCGAACTCGATCGACGTCACCCCGGAGGAGCTCAACCAGGCGGTGATGCGCGAGGCGATGCGCTATCCCGGCCAGGAGCGCCAGGTGCTCGAGTTCTACGGCAAGAACGCCGAGCTGAAGGAACAGCTCCGTGCGCCGATCTTCGAGGAGAAGACCGTCGATTTCATCCTCGAGCTGTCCAAGGTCAACGAGAAGTCGGTTACGCCCGAGGAACTGCTCAAGGCCGCCCGCGAGGCGGACGAAGAGAAGCCCGCGGAAGCCGCCTAATTAACGATACAGAGGCGGTGGCCTTGAACCGGGCCGCCGTCGCTGCCACTTTCCAGCGAGACATCACGAAAGGGCCACGCGATGAGTCGCGACCGCGATCCGCTTGAAGTTTACAACAACTACTACGTTCCCATGGTCGTCGAGCAGTCGGCCCGCGGCGAGCGCGGCTACGACATCTGGTCGAGGCTGCTGAAGGAACGCATCATCTTCCTGAACGGCCCGATCGAGGACAACGTGGCCGGCCTGGTGAGCGCGCAGCTCCTCTATCTCGAGGCGGAAAACCCGACCAAGGACATCTCTTTCTACATCAATTCGCCGGGTGGCGTGGTGACGTCGGGCCTGGCGATCTACGACACCATGCAGTACGTGCGCCCGCAGATCTCGACCCTGGTGTTCGGCCAGGCGGCGTCGGCCGGTTCGCTGCTGCTGATGGCCGGGGCCAAGGGCAAGCGCTTCTCGCTGCCGAATTCGCGGATCATGATCCACCAGCCCTCGGGCGGCGCCCAGGGCCAGGCGACGGACATCGAAATCCACGCCAAGGAAATCCTGCTGACCCGGTCTCGGCTGAACCAGCTCTATGTCCACCACACCGGCCGGACGATCGAGGAGATCGAGAAGGGCATGGAGCGCGACCGCTTCTTCTCGCCGCCGGAGGCCAAGGAATTCGGCCTGATCGACGATGTGCTCGAGAATCGGCCGGTTCCGACGGTCCAGGCGGCCGCCTCCTAGGGGCCCCTTGCGACCAATTGTTTGCCGTTCGCAGGCCGACACACCATATTTTGATGTTGTCGCCATCCGTAAGGCGCGTTTAACATAGTCTTGCGTGCGGGCCCGCCCGGTAGCGGGCCCCCCAAGCGGAGGTACGTTACTGACATGCCAGCCGCCAAATCCGGGGGCGACTCCCGTAATACCCTCTACTGCAGCTTTTGCGGGAAGAGCCAGCACGAGGTGCGTAAGCTTATTGCCGGTCCCACCGTGTTCATCTGCGATGAATGCGTGGAACTCTGCATGGACATCATCCGGGAGGAGAGCAAAACCACCCTGGTGAAGTCCAAGGACGGCGTGCCGTCGCCCAAGGAAATCCGCCAGATCCTCGACGACTACGTGATCGGGCAGGAGCGCGCCAAGCGCATCCTCGCGGTTGCGGTGCACAACCACTACAAGCGGTTGAGCCACGGCGGGAAGGCCAACGACGTCGAGATCGCCAAGTCGAACATCATGCTCATCGGGCCGACGGGCTGCGGCAAGACCCTGCTCGCCCAGACCCTGGCGCGCATGCTCGACGTGCCGTTCACGATGGCCGACGCCACGACGCTCACCGAAGCGGGCTATGTCGGCGAGGATGTGGAAAACATCATCCTGAAGCTGCTGCAGTCGGCCGACTACAACGTCGAGCGCGCCCAGCGCGGCATCGTCTACATCGACGAGGTCGACAAGATCAGCCGCAAGTCCGACAACCCGTCGATCACGCGCGACGTGTCGGGCGAGGGCGTGCAGCAGGCGCTGCTGAAGATCATGGAAGGCACGGTTGCGTCGGTTCCGCCGCAGGGCGGCCGCAAGCATCCGCAGCAGGAGTTCCTCCAGGTCGACACGACCAACATCCTGTTCATCTGCGGCGGCGCCTTCTCGGGCCTCGACAAGATCATCTCGATGCGCCGCCAGGGCACGTCGATCGGCTTCGGCGCCGAGGTGCGCGGTCCGGAAGACCGCCGCACCGGCGAGATCCTGCGCGACCTCGAGCCGGAAGACCTGCTGCGCTACGGCCTGATCCCCGAGTTCGTCGGCCGCCTGCCGGTGGTCGCCACGCTCGAGGACCTCGACGAGGGCGCGCTGGTCGAGATCCTGTCCCGTCCGAAGAACGCGCTGGTCAAGCAGTACCAGCGCCTGTTCGACATGGAGAACGTGAAGCTCAAGTTCTCCGATGACGCGCTGAAGGCGGTCGCCCAGAAGGCGATCCTGCGCAAGACCGGTGCCCGTGGCCTGCGCTCGATCCTCGAGATCGTGCTGCTCGACACGATGTACGACCTGCCGTCGCTCGACGGCGTCGAAGAGGTCGTCATCAACCGGGAAGTCATCGAAGGACGCGCTCAGCCGCTCTATGTGCACGGGGAGCGCAAGGAAGGAATCGCCGCATCTCCGGCGTAGTTTTTGCTGTGCCGGCGGCGCCCTCCGCCACCGGCATCCCCCCGCAGGTCTTGAACAAACCCCTGTTCAAGCCAATCTTTGCAATTGAGTGCACGTGGTTCTAGGACGCGGATCGCCCGAGCGTGGGGTCCCGGCCGGGATGCGAGGCAGCTCTAACAGCGTATTGCGAGGCATCAAATGAACGCCCCCATCCAAGGAACCGTCTATCCCGTCCTGCCGTTGCGCGACATCGTCGTGTTCCCCGGCATGATCGTTCCGCTGTTCGTCGGCCGCGAGAAGAGCGTGAAGGCTCTCGAAGAGGTCATGAAGGACGACAAGCAGATCCTGCTGATCGCCCAGAAGAACGCCAGCCAGGACGACCCGGGCCCCGAGGACATCTACACCGTCGGCACGCTCGGCACCGTGCTGCAGCTGCTCAAGCTGCCCGACGACACCGTCAAGGTGCTGGTCGAGGGCGGCAAGCGCGTGCGCATCACCGGCTACACCGACAAGACCGAGTTCTTCGAGGCGCGCGCCATGGAGATGGAGGAGGCCGCCGGCGATTCCGCCGAGATGCAGGCCGCCGCCCGCACCGTGGTCTCGGAGTTCGAGAACTACGTGAAGCTCAACAAGAAGGTGCCGCCCGAGGTCGTCGTCTCGATCAACAAGATCGAGGAGCCGGCCAAGCTCGCCGACACGATCTCCGCGCACCTGGCGCTCAAGGTCGCCGAGAAGCAGCAGCTGCTCGAGCTCGACTCGGTGTCGAAGCGGCTGGAGCGGATCCTCGGCCTGATGGAAGGCGAGATCGGCGTCCTGCAGGTCGAGAAGAAGATCCGCAACCGCGTCAAGCGCCAGATGGAGAAGACGCAGCGCGAGTACTATCTCAACGAGCAGATGAAGGCGATCCAGAAGGAGCTTGGCGAGACCGAGGACGGTCGCGACGAGGTCTCCGAGCTGGAGAAGCGCATCAAGAAGACGCGTCTCAGCAAGGAAGCGCGCGAGAAGGCGCACGGCGAGCTGAAGAAGATCAAGACCATGAGCCCGATGTCGGCCGAGGCGACGGTGGTGCGCAACTACCTCGACTGGCTGCTGTCGATCCCGTGGAGGAAGCCCACGAAGATCATCAAGGACCTGAAGTACGCCGAGGAGATCCTGAACGCGGACCATCATGGCCTGGAGAAGGTCAAGGAACGCATCCTGGAGTACCTCGCCGTGCAGCAGCGCGTCGACAAGATGAAGGGCCCGATCCTGTGCCTCGTCGGCCCGCCGGGCGTCGGCAAGACCTCGCTGGGCAAATCGGTCGCCAAGGCCACGGGGCGCAACTTCGTGCGCATGTCGCTGGGCGGCGTGCGTGACGAGGCCGAGATCCGCGGCCATCGCCGGACCTACATCGGCTCGCTGCCGGGCAAGATCATCCAGAGCATGAAGAAGGCGAAGTCGTCGAACCCGCTGTTCCTGCTCGACGAGATCGACAAGCTCGGCGCGGATTTCCGCGGCGACCCGTCGTCGGCGCTGCTCGAGGTCCTCGACCCCGAGCAGAACAGCGCGTTCAACGATCACTACCTCGAGGTCGACTACGACCTGTCGAACGTGATGTTCATCACCACGGCGAACTCGCTGCGCATGGCGCAGCCGCTGATGGACCGCATGGAGATCATCCGGCTGGCCGGCTACACCGAGGACGAGAAGATCGCCATCGCCCGCAAGCACCTGATCATCAAGCAGATCGAGGCGAACGGGTTGAAGGAGAGCGAGCTCGACATCCACGACGACGCCGTGCGCGATCTCGTGCGCTACTACACGCGCGAGGCCGGCGTCCGCAACCTCGAGCGCGAGATCGCCAACCTCGCGCGCAAGTCGGTCAAGGAAATCCTCATGAAGGGGACTTCCAAGGTCAAGATCACGGCCAAGAACCTCGACAAGTATGCCGGCGTCCGCCGCTTCCGCTACGGCGAGGCCGAGCTCGAGGACCTGGTCGGCATCACGACGGGCCTGGCGTGGACCGAGGTCGGCGGCGAACTGCTGCAGATCGAGGCCGTGCTGGTTCCGGGCCGTGGCCGCGTGACCGTGACCGGCAAGCTGGGCGACGTGATGCAGGAGTCGGTGCAGGCGGCCAACGCCTATGTCCGCTCCCGCGCCGCGGGCTTCGGCATCCGGCAGACGATCTTCGAGAAGCGCGACATCCACGTGCACGTTCCCGAAGGCGCCACGCCCAAGGACGGCCCGTCCGCCGGCGTCGGCATGATCACCTCGATCGTGTCGGCGCTCACCGGCATCGCGGTGCGCAAGGATGTCGCCATGACCGGCGAGATCAGCCTGCGCGGCCGGGTCATGCCGATCGGCGGCCTCAAGGAGAAGCTGCTGGCGGCGTTGCGCGGCGGTCTCAAGACCGTGCTCATTCCGAAGGAGAACGAGCGCGATCTGCCGGAGATCCCCGACAACGTGAAGAAGGGCCTGGAGATCATCCCGGTGTCGACCGTGGACGAGGTCCTGGCCCGGGCGCTGGTGAAGCCGCTGGTGCCGATCGAGTGGACCAACGACCTCGAGCCGGTGGTGAAGAAGCCGGAAGGCCCGGAGGCCGTCGTCGCCCACTGATCACGGCGCCAAACGACCCTGAAATCAGGCAAAGCCCCGGAGAGATCCGGGGCTTTGTCGCGTCATGACCCTACCTGCAGCAGGGAGGAGGGGGCTTTGGACACAAAATCTGGTGATCGTCGTTGACGCCGTTTTCCTGCCGCCCCTACACTTGAGCCTGCAGGATTCATGTTGGGGACTACCCGTGAACAAGAACGATCTGATCGCCGCCGTTGCCGCTTCGACCAACCTCTCCAAGTCCGATGCGGCAAACGCGATCGATTCAATCCTGACCGTGATCACCAAGTCGCTGAAGAAGAAGGACAAGGTCCTGCTGGTCGGCTTCGGCACCTTCCAGGTGTCGCGCCGCAAGGCCGGTGAAGGCCGCAATCCGCAGACCGGCGAGAAGATCAAGATCCCTGCGGCCAATGTGCCGCGCTTCAAGGCCAGCAAGGCCCTCAAGGACGCCCTCAACTAGCCGGGCGATTGACTGGCGATGCTGGATGGTGGGCGATGACGGGATCGAACCGCCGACCAGTCCCGTGTAAAGGGAATGCTCTACCGCTGAGCTAATCGCCCGCCGCGCGTGGTAGCACGCAGCGACAATGCCGCGCCACCATTTCGCAGGTCGTGGGAAAGCTCTGATTTTTCGGGCACTTACGAACCGTTCGCGACTGCGGCAAGCTTGACACCCCATAGGGGGTCCTTTATCTCTCCGCGCGCCGTTTGGGGCTATTGCGGGCGTAGTTCAGTTGGTTAGAACGCCGGCCTGTCACGCCGGAGGTCGCGGGTTCGAGTCCCGTCGCTCGCGCCAGCCCAAACGCTGGCAACCCACGGAAGGGAAGGGGTGACGATGGAAGCTCTTCTAAGCGAATACCTTCCGATCCTGATCTTCCTCGGCCTGGCGATCGGTCTTTGCTGCGCCATGCTGGGCGGCTCCTACCTGATCGCCAAGCAGCACCCGAATTCGGAGAAGCTGTCGCCGTTCGAGTGCGGTTTCGCCCCGTTCGACGACGCGCGCGGCCAGTTCGACGTCCGCTTCTACCTGGTGGCCATCCTCTTCATCATCTTCGACCTCGAGGTCGCCTTCCTGTTCCCGTGGGCGGTGGCGCTGGGCGACATCGGCCTGTTCGGCTTCTGGTCGATGATGTTGTTCCTGGGCGTCCTGACCGTCGGGTTCATCTACGAATGGCGCAAGGGAGCCCTGGAATGGGAGTGATCCAGCCCAAGCCGGACACGGCCGCGGAAGCAGCCCTGTCGCGGGCGCTGAACGACGAACTGGCCGACAAGGGCTTCGTCGTGGCCCAGCTCGACAAGCTGATCACCTGGGCGCGCACCGGCTCGATGTGGGGCCTGACCTTCGGCCTGGCGTGCTGCGGCGTCGAGATGATCCATTGCTGGATGAGCCGCTACGACCTCGACCGTTTCGGCTTCGCGCCGATGCCGAGCCCACGCTCGGCCGACGTCATGATCGTGGCCGGCACGCTCACCAACAAGATGGCTCCGGCGCTGCGCAAGGTCTACGACCAGATGGCCGAGCCGCGCTACGTGATCTCGATGGGATCCTGCGCCAACGGCGGCGGCTACTATCACTACAGCTACTCCGTCGTGCGCGGCTGCGACCGCATCGTGCCCGTCGACATCTACGTTCCGGGCTGCCCGCCGACCGCCGAAGCGCTGCTCTACGGCGTGCTGCAGCTCCAGAAGAAGGTCCGCCGCACCGGAACGCTGGTTCGGTAATGGAAGATCTCGGCAAGCATATCGTCGAAGCAAGCAACGCCACGACCGGCATGTCGGTCCGATTCGGCGAGCTGATGATCGAGACGACGCCCGACAGGGCGATCGCGCTGCTGACGTTCCTGCGCGACGATCCGAAGTGCCTGTTCAAGCAGCTGATCGACATCTGCGGCGTCGACTGGCCGGAGCGGGCCAAGCGCTTCGACGTCGTCTACAACCTGCTCAGCCTGAAGAACAACATCCGCGTCCGCGTGAAGCTGCAGACCGACGAGACGACGCCGGTGCCGTCGGCCGAGCCGGTGTTCAAGTCGGCCGGCTGGTTCGAGCGCGAGGCCTACGATCTCTATGGCATCTGGTTCGCCGATCATCCCGACCTGCGCCGCATCCTCACCGACTACGGGTTCGAGGGGCATCCGATGCGCAAGGACTTCCCGCTGACCGGCTTCGTCGAGCTGCGCTGGGACGACACCCAGAAGCGCGTGGTCTACGAACCGGTGAAGCTGCAGCAGGAGTTCCGCCGCTTCGACTTCCTCAGCCCGTGGGAAGGCGGCATTCCGCACGAGCTGCCCGGTGATGAAAAAGCCACCGGCGGAAAAGCGACCAAGAGCTGACATGTCCGACGTCGAAATCAAGACACTGACGATGAACTTCGGGCCGCAGCATCCCGCGGCCCACGGCGTGCTGCGCCTGGTCGTCGAGATGAACGGCGAGATCGTCGAGCGCTGCGACCCGCACATCGGCCTGCTGCACCGCGGCACCGAGAAGCTGATCGAGTACAAGAGCTACCTGCAGGCGGTGCCGTACTTCGACCGGCTCGACTACGTCTCGCCGATGAACCAGGAGCACGCCTACGCGCTGGCGGTCGAGAAGCTGCTGGGCATCACGGCGCCCGAGCGCGGCCAGTACATTCGCGTGCTGTTCTCGGAGATCACGCGCATCCTCAACCACCTGCTGAACGTGACCACGTTCGCGATGGACGTCGGTGCGCTGACGCCGCCGCTGTGGGGCTTCGAGCAGCGCGAGCTGCTGATGGAATACTACGAGGGCGTGTCGGGTTCGCGCATGCACGCGGCCTACTTCCGTCCGGGCGGCGTCCACCAGGACCTGCCGGCGGGGATGCTCGATTCCATGGAAGCGTGGATCAAGCAGTTCTACCCGTTCCTCAAGGACATCGAGACGCTGCTCGAGGACAACCGCATCTTCCGCATGCGCACCGTCGACATCGGCACGGTGAGCGCCGAGGACGCGATCGCCTGGGGCTTCTCCGGTCCGATGATCCGCGCCTCGGGCCTGGCGTGGGACCTGCGCAAGTCGCAGCCCTACGACGTCTACGAGCGCATGGATTTCGACATTCCGATCGGCCACACCGGCGACTGCTTCGCGCGCTACCTCGTGCGCATCGAGGAGATGTACCAGAGCGCCCGCATCATGGAGCAGTGCGTGAAGGCGCTGCGCACCGTGGGCGGCCCGGTCCGCGTCGACGACCGCAAGATCGCGCCGCCGCGCCGCTCGGAGATGAAGGGTTCGATGGAAGCGCTGATCCATCACTTCAAGCTCTATACCGAGGGCTACAAGGTGCCCGCGGGCGAGACCTACACCGCCGTCGAGGCGCCCAAGGGCGAGTTCGGCGTCTACCTGGTGTCCGACGGCACCAACAAGCCTTACCGCTGCAAGATCCGCGCGCCGGGTTTCCCGCACTTGCAGGCGCTCGACATGATGACCAAGGGCCACCAGTTGGCGGACATGTCCGCCAATATCGGGTCGCTCGACATCGTGTTCGGCGAGATCGACCGCTAGGAGACGATGAGATGGCGATGATCACCGCCGATCCGAAGGACGTGCCGCAGGTCGCTTCCTTTGCCTTCACTCCGGAGAACATGGAGAAGGTCAAAGGCTTCGTCGCGAACTACCCGCCGGGCCGGCAGGCCAGCGCCGTGATCAGCGTGCTCGATCTCGCGCAGCGCCAGCAGGGCTGGCTGCCGCGGGTCGCCATGAACGAGGTCGCGCGCATCCTCGATATGGCGCCGATCCGGGTCTACGAGATCGCGACCTTCTATACGATGTTCCAGCTCAGGCCGAAGGGCAAATACCTGCTGCAGGTCTGCACCACGACGCCGTGCTGGCTGCGCGGTTCGGATGCGATCATGAAGGCCTGCCAGCATGCGGCGGACGGCGAGACGTTCAGCGTGCAGGAAGTCGAGTGCCTGGGCGGCTGCGTGAACGCGCCGGTCGTGCAGATCAACGACGATTTCTATGAAGACCTCGACGAGGCCTCGCTCAAGAAGGTGCTCGACGCGTTCAAGCGCGGCGAGACGCCGAAGCCCGGTCCGCAGGTCGATCGCCAGACGTCCGCGCCCGAGGGCGGCGCTCTCACATTGAAGGGTGAGTGAGCATGCTCGCCGACAAAGACCGCATCTTCACCAACCTCTATGGCTTCCACGACTGGCGGCTCGAGGGTGCGCGCAAGCGCGGCGCCTGGGACAACACCAAGGCGATCCTCGACAAGGGCGGCGACTGGATCATCGACGAGATGAAGAAGTCCGGCCTGCGTGGCCGTGGCGGCGCGGGCTTTCCGACCGGCATGAAATGGTCCTTCATGCCCAAGGAAGTGAAGGATCGTCCGCACTACCTCGTCGTCAATGCCGACGAGTCCGAGCCCGGCACCTGCAAGGATCGCGACATCCTGCGCCACGACCCGCATCTGCTGATCGAGGGCTGCCTGATCGCGAGCTTCTCGATGAAGGCGCATGCCGCCTACATCTACGTGCGCGGCGAGTTCTACAACGAGGCGCAGCATCTGATCGAGGCGGTCAAGGAAGCGCGCGCGGCCGGCCTGATCGGCAAGAACGCCTGCGGATCGGGATGGGATTTCGAAGTGTACGTCCATCGCGGCGCCGGCGCCTACATCTGCGGCGAGGAGACGGCACTGCTCGAGAGTCTCGAAGGCAAGAAGGGCATGCCGCGGCTGAAGCCGCCGTTCCCCGCGGGCTCCGGCCTCTATGGCTGCCCCTCGACCGTGAACAACGTCGAGTCGATCGCCGTGGCAGGTACGATCCTGCGCCGTGGCGCCGCCTGGTTCGCCGGTTTTGGCCGGCCCAACAACACCGGGACCAAGCTCTTCTGCATCTCCGGGCACGTCAACAAGCCCTGCAACGTCGAAGAAGCGATGAGCATTCCTCTGAAGGAGCTTATCGAGAAGCATGCCGGCGGCGTGCGCGGCGGTTGGGGCAATCTTCTGGCGGTGATCCCCGGAGGTTCGTCGACGCCACTGCTGCCCAAATCGGTCTGTGACACGGTCCTGATGGATTTTGACGCTCTGAAGGAACAGCAGAGCGGTCTCGGCACGGCGGCTGTGATCGTGATGGACAAGTCGACCGACATCGTGAAGGCGATCGCGCGGCTGGCCTATTTCTACAAGCACGAGAGCTGCGGCCAGTGCACGCCCTGCCGTGAAGGGCTCGGTTGGGTATGGCGCGTAATGGAACGCATGGTCACCGGCAATGCGCGGATCGAGGAGATCGACGCGTTGTACGACGTGACCAAGCAAATCGAGGGTCACACGATTTGCGCTCTGGCCGACGGCGCGGCCTGGCCAGTCCAGGGACTGATCCGGCATTTCCGGCCCGAGATGGAGCGCCGCATCCGCGCGCGCACCGAAAAGCTGGCGGCAGAGTAGGGGCGGGGAGCAGACGATGCCCACGATCAAGATCGACGGTAAGGAGATGGAGGTGCCGGCCGGCATCACCATCCTGCAGGCCTGCGAGATGGCCGGCATCGAGGTGCCGCGCTTCTGCTATCACGAGCGCCTGTCGATCGCCGGCAACTGCCGCATGTGCCTGGTCGAGGTGAAGCCCGGGCCGCCCAAGCCGCAGGCGAGCTGCGCGCTGCCGGTGGCCGACAAGCAGGAGATCTTCACGACGACGCCGATGATCCAGAAGGCGCGCAACGGCGTGATGGAATTCCTGCTGATCAACCATCCGCTCGACTGCCCGATCTGCGACCAGGGCGGCGAGTGCGACCTGCAGGACCAGGCGATGGCCTACGGCTTCGACCGCAGCCGCTTCCACGAGAACAAGCGCGCGGTGCCCGACAAGGAGCTGGGCCCGCTGGTCAAGACGTCGATGAACCGCTGCATCCACTGCACGCGCTGCATCCGTTTTGCCACCGAGGTGGCGGGCGTGGAACAGCTGGGGGCGACGGGCCGCGGCGAGAGCATGGAAGTCACGACCTACGTCGAGCAGGCGCTGCAGACCGAGCTGTCGGGCAACCTGGTCGACCTCTGCCCCGTGGGCGCGCTGACCGCCAAGCCTTACGCCTTCGAGGCGCGCTCGTGGGAGATGCGCAAGACCGAGTCGGTCGACGTGTTCGACGCGCTGGGCGCCAGCATCCGCGTCGACACACGCGGCGGCCAGGTGATGCGCGTATTGCCGCGCCTCAACGACGACGTGAACGAGGAGTGGATCTCCGACAAGACGCGCCATGCGATCGACGGCCTGCGTCACCAGCGGCTCGACCGTCCGTACGTGCGGGTGAAAGGCAAGCTGGTCGCCGCGACGTGGGACGACGCATTCGCGGCCATCGCCGCCAGGCTGAAGCCGCTCGACGGCAAGAAGGTCGCGGCCATCGCCGGCGACCTGTGCGACGCCGAATCGATGGTGGCGCTCAAGGATCTGATGGCAAGCCTCGGATCGCCCAACATCGACTGCCGCCAGGATGGCGCGAAGCTCGAGGCCGGCGTGCGCGGCTCCTACATCTTCAATGCCGGCGTGAAGGGCATCGACCAGGCGGACGCGATCCTGCTGGTCGGCACCAACCCGCGCTGGGAATCGCCGGTGCTGAACGCCCGCCTGCGCAAACGCTACCTGTCGGGCCGCTGCGCCATCGCCAGCGTCGGCCCCGCGGTCGACCACACCTACCCGGTCGAGCGCCTGGGCGCCGGTCCTGCGACCCTGCGCGAGCTGGCCGACGGCAAGCTCGGCTTCTTCGACAAGCTGAAGGCGGCCAAGAACCCGCTGATCATCGTTGGCATGGGCGCGCTGGCCCGCGAGGACGGCGCCGCCGTGCTCGCCCTGGCACGCAGCCTCGCCGACAAGCTTGGGGCGGTTCGCGACGACTGGAACGGCTTTGCCGTGCTGCACACCGCCGCGGCCAGGGTCGGCGGTCTCGATCTCGGCCTGGTACCGGGCGAGGGCGGCCGCGACGTGGCCGGCATCCTGGCCGGGGCGGCGTCGAAGGAGATCGAGGCGGTCTATCTGCTGGCCGCCGACGAGATCGACATGAGCAAGCTCGGCAAGGCCTTCGTGATCTACCAGGGCCACCACGGCGATGCCGGCGCCAACCGCGCCGACGTCATCCTGCCGGGTGCGGCCTACACCGAGAAGCCCGGCACCTATGTGAACACCGAAGGCCGGGTCCAGCAGGGCCAGCGCGCCTCCTATCCGCCGGGCGACGCCCGCGAGGATTGGGCGATCCTGCGCGCGCTGTCGGAGCGCCTGGGCAAGCCGCTGCCGTACGACACGCTCGACCAGGTGCGGGCGCGGCTCGTGGCGGTGAACAGGAATTTCGCGGCACTCGAACGGCAGGCGCCCGGCGCCTGGGGGGCGTTCGGCACGGCGGGCACCGCGGGCGACGCACCGTTCGTCTCGCCGATCGCCAACTTCTACATGACCGACCCGATCAGCCGCGCGTCCAGGACAATGGCGGAGTGCATGGCATCGCGTCAGCAGCTCCAGGCGGCGGAGTAGGGCATGTACGACGTCGTCATGGACTTCCTGCTGCATCACTGGCTGGGCCAGGGGATCGTCATCCTGTTCCAGTGCCTGGCCGTCACCGTGCCGCTGCTCGTGGCCGTGGCCTACATGACCTATGTCGACCGCAAGGTCTGGGGCTCGATCCAGCTCCGCCGCGGCCCCAACGTGGTCGGGCCCTTCGGCCTCCTGCAGCCCTTCGCCGACGGGCTGAAGCTGATGCTGAAGGAGACGATCGTCCCGTCGAGCGCCAACGGCATCCTGTTCCTGATCGCGCCGATCATCACCTTCCTGACCGCGCTGATCGCCTGGGCGGTCGTGCCGTTCAGCGACGGTTGGGTGATCGCCAACATCAACGTCGGCATTCTCTACCTGTTCGCCATCTCCTCGCTCGGCGTCTACGGCGTCATCATCGCCGGCTGGGCGTCGAACTCGAAGTACGCCTTCCTGGGCGCGCTGCG
>Ga0070658_10001245_pt1 | contig 21813 bp, 22 predicted proteins | sample KBSC13metaG_FD_64664 | JGI IMG/M metagenome (GOLD analysis project Ga0070658, IMG submission 64664) | Corn rhizosphere microbial communities from Kellogg Biological Station, Michigan, USA - KBS C1-3 metaG | ecosystem: Host-associated > Plants > Roots > Rhizosphere > Soil ...
GCGTTCAGGAAGCTGCTGGCCTGGCCGCGGATCAGTTGCCACGTGCCCATCTCGGCCAGCCGGCCGTAGATCCCGGGCAGGTGGCTGTTGCCGCAGCGTCCGGTGAGCAGCGCCTGGAGGCGGATCGACAGGCTGGCGAAGGCCTGCGGCGTCGCCGTCGTGTCGGCTGCCGCCGCCTCGATCTTGCCGACCATGTTTTCCAAAGTCTGCCGGCCGGCGTTGTCGGCGCTGCGCGCGAAGCGCCCGGCCGCCATCGCCAGTAGCGCCGCCCGCAGCTCGAAGATGTCGTCGAGGTCGTGCCGCGAGAATTCGGCGATCCGCGCCCCGAAGCGGGGTGTGCGCACGACATGGCCTTGCCGCGCCAGCGCGATCAGCGCCTCGCGGACGGTCGCGCGGCTGACCGCATGGGTCTGCGCCAATTCCTCTTCCTTCAGTCTTTCCCCCGGTGGCAGGCGGCCGGCCTTCACGTCTTGCAGGATCCGTTCCGCCAGTCGCTCGGACAGGGGCTTCACCGACCGGCCGAGAGGAATTTCCGCTGAGGGAGTGGCACTCGCCATGGGCATTCCATTCTTGTCAGACAAAAGACAGTCTACTATAAATTTCTCTCGGAAAACAGCGTCCAAGGGGAAACCGACAGATGAGCACGATCACGGTCACGCCGCTGGGCTTCGCCGCCGGCGCGCAAGTCACGGGCATCGATCTCAGGGCGCCGCTGAGCGAGCTGCAGCAGCGCCAGATCAACAAGGCGTGGCTGGAGCACATCGTGCTGATCTTCCCGGACCAGGAGCTGACGCCCGAGCAGCAGATCGCCTTCACCGGCCGCTTCGGCACGCTCGACCAGCACGAATCCCAGGCGCCGACGACGCTCCATCCGCAGCACCGCGAGATCCTCGTGCTGTCCAACAAGATGGTGAACGGCAAGAAGTCCGGCACCTACAACTCGGGCCGCAACTGGCACACCGACCTCAGCTACACGACGCGGCTGGCGAAGGGCGCGGTGCTTCATTGCAAGGAGAAACCGCCGGTCGGCGGCGACACGATGTGGGCCAACCTCCATCTCGCGCTCGAGACGCTCTCGCCCAGCATCCGCACGCTGATCGACGGGCTGGAGGCGGTGCACGACGTGACGCTGGTGCGCGGTATCGAGCAGCGCGATCCTGTCGTCGTCGCCGAGATGAAGCGGCGCAATCCGCCTGTCATCCATCCGGTGGTGCGCACCCATCCCGAGACCGGACGCAAGTCGCTGCTCGTGAACCAGCGCATCCGCCGCTTCGTCGGCATGTCGGACGAGGAGAGCCAGAGCCTGCTGGCGATGCTGAACGCGCACGCCACGTCGCCGGAGTTCGTCTACCGTCACCGCTGGAGCGTCGGTGACGTGGTGATGTGGGACAACCGCTGCTCTTGTCATGTGGCGCTGGGCGACTTCGACCAGACCAAACCGCGCGTGATGTATCGCTGCTCCCTGGAAGGCGAAGTGGTGAGCGGCCGCCTCGCCGACGACGGCGGTGGCAGCGATCGGCAATCGATGCTGCAGGCGGTTGCGGCGGTGTCATGAGGGCTCGGAACCAACCCCACCCTTCGAGACGCGGCCTTTCAGGCCGCTCCTCAGGGTGAGGTTGGTGAACCAAAGACAAAGAAAAGAGGAGGAGACGACATGACCATCAAGAGGTTCGCGGGCGCGCTTGCGTGCGCTGCCATCGCGCTCATGGCTTCGGCGGTTGCCCAGGCACAGACGTTTCCGGAGCGCTCGATCCGGCTGGTCGTCGCCTTCCCGCCGGGCGGCGCCACCGATGTGCTGGCGCGCATACTGGCGGCGGGCCTGACCGATGAGTTGGGCCAGACCGTGCTGGTCGACAACAAGGGCGGCGCCAGCGGGATCATCGGCTCCGAGGCGGTCGCAAAGGCGCCGGCCGACGGCTACACTCTGCTGTTCGCGCCGTCGTCACATGCGACCTTGAAGGAGCTGTATCCCAACCTGTCGTTCGATCCGCTGAAGGACTTCACGCCGATCGCCACGATGGCGCGCACCGCCTACATCTACGTCGTCTATCCCGGCGTCGGAGCGAAGACCGTGAAGGAATTGCTCGATATCGCGCGCGCCAAGCCGGGGACCATCGCCTATGCCTCGACCGGCATGGGGACAGCCCAACATCTCGCGGGTGAGGCGCTGCGCCGGGCGGCGAACGTCGACATCCTCCACGTTCCCTACAAGGGCAGCGGCGCGGTGCGCGGCGATCTTCTCGCGGGCCGCGTCCAGACCATGTTCGACAATGTGGCGGTGATGCTGCCCTACGTGCAGCGCAAGGAACTCCTCGCGCTGGCCGTCACCAGCGCCAGGCGCAACCCGCTGCTGCCCGAGGTCCCGACCATGCGCGAGCTGGGTCTCGCCGACGTCGAGATCGAGGGCTGGTTCGTCGTGCTGGGTCCTGCCGGCGTGCCGGACCCAGTCGTGAAGCGCCTGAACGCGGCGGTGAACAAGGTGCTGGCGACGAAGGCCACGGCCGACAAGCTGGCCCAGCTCGGCGCCGAACCACTGTCGGGCCCGCCGCAGGACGTCGCCAGGATCATCAGCGACGACCGCGAGCGCTGGGGCAAGGTCATCCGCGAGGCCAACATCAGGCCGGAGTGAGCGCGGGGAGTCCAAGCGGGCCAACGATATAGGGGTGAAGACGACCAGGTTGGGCGTTTCGCGGCGACGCGCCTATGGTGGTCGGATGACCGATTTCCCGTGCCATGCGTGGACGCCTGCGCACACCGACCCGAAGCGCCGCCTCGCAGGAATCTCCGGAGATTCCGGAGGATTGGCCTCCGATCCAGGCAGGCCGGCATTTCAGGCGATTCCTCCAGCGGATGTACTTTTTCTTGGACTCCTCTGGCCGGGAAAGGGCTATCTACCGCGCCTCATTATTTTTCCGTTATTTTAACGGTTACCACACGGTAACTACCCACCCGGAAGCCTGCTGAATGGAAAACAAGCTGCACCTCTCGGCGCTCGACGCCGACGACCTCGGGGTGGTCTCGGCGGCGGTCCAGGACTCGCTGGTGGCGGTGCGCGATTGTGCCTGGTTCGCGGGCGAGAAGCGCTTCGTGCTGCTGCTCAACCGCTTCGCCTGGGAGGCCGATCCCGGGGTCGAGACGCGCTACTGGCGCACCCATTCGGCCCTTGTTTTCAACGAGGTGAAGGCCGTCCACCACCACAAGATCCCGCTCGACCAGCCGGACCGGGTGCTCGATCTGCTGTCGGTCGAACTGGGACAGGACGGTTCCGTCGTCCTGCACTTTGCCGCCGAGCGGTCCATACGGCTGGAAATCGGCCGTCTTGCGTGCCATTTGGGGGATGTCGGGGAGCCTTGGCCCACCCCGTGGAAGCCCGCCCATCCGGTCGACTAGGCCCCGCGGCGGGCATTTGCGTTACTGGAGATGGTCGTGTCGAGGCAAGAGAACGAGAAACTGATTCTGGCGCTGCCCAAGGGCCGCATCCTCAAGGAGGCGGCGCCGCTGCTGGCGCGCGCGGGCATCGCGCCCGAGCCGGCGTTCAGCGATCCCGACTCGCGCCTGCTGCGCTTCACCACCAACCATCCCGACCTCGACATCATCCGCGTGCGCTCCTTCGACGTGGCGACCTTCGTGGCCTTTGGCGCGGCCCACCTCGGCATCGCCGGCTACGACGTGTTGATGGAATTCGACTACGCCGAGATCTACGCGCCGATCGACCTCGGCATCGGCCGCTGCCGCCTGGCCGTCGCCGAGCCGGTCGAGATGGCGGGCAGCGACGATCCCCGGCGCTGGAGCCACGTCCGCATCGCCACCAAGTATCCCGAGGTGACGCGCCGCCACTTCGCCGCGCGCGGCGTGCAGGCCGAGTGCGTGAAACTGTCGGGCGCGATGGAGCTGGCGCCGTCGCTCGGCCTCAGTCACCGCATCGTCGACCTCGTCGATTCCGGCCGCACGCTCAAGGAAAACGGGCTGGTCGAGATCGAGCACATCGCCGACATCACCTCGCGCTTCATCGTCAATCGTGCGGCGCTGAAGACGCAGGCCGGCCGGGTCGGCGGCTGGGTCGACCGCTTCCGCGAGATCTCAGTTGCCGCTTAGGCTCGACGCTTCGGCGCCGGAGTTCGAGAAGGAATTTTCGGCCTTCCTCGGGCGCAATCGCGACACCGACGAAAACGTCGACAGGATCGCGGGCGGGATCGTGGCCGACGTGCGCAAACGCGGCGACGTGGCGCTGGTCGAGTACACCAGGAAGTTCGACCGCTTCGACAGCGACGTCGCTGGCCTGCGTATCGGCGCGGCCGAGATCAAGGCCGCCGCGGCCAAGGTGCCGGCCGTGCAGCGCGAGGCGCTGGCTTTCGCGGCCAGGCGCATCGAGGCCTTTCATCGCGCGCTGCTGCCCCAGGACGTGGCGTTCACCGACTCGACCGGCACGCGGCTGGGCGCGCGCTACCGGCCGCTCGATTCCGTGGGCGTCTATGTGCCCGGCGGCACGGCGGCCTATCCGTCGTCGGTGCTGATGAACATCGTGCCGGCCAAGGTGGCGGGCGTGAAGCGCATCGTCATGGTCGTGCCGACGCCCGACGGCGTGGTGAACCCGTTGGTCATGCTGGCAGCCGACATCGCCGGCGCCGACGAGGTCTGGCGCATCGGCGGTGCGCAGGCGGTGGCGGCGCTGGCCTACGGCACGCAATCGATCGCGCCGGTCGACAAGATCACCGGCCCGGGCAATGCCTATGTCGCCGCCGCCAAGCGCCGGGTCTTCGGCCAGGTCGGCATCGATCTCATTGCCGGCCCGTCGGAAATCCTCGTCGTGGCCGATCGGCAGAACGATCCGGCGTGGATCGCGGCCGATCTCCTGTCGCAGGCCGAGCACGATGCGTCGTCGCAGTCGGTGCTGATCGCCGACGACAAAGCGTTCGCCGACGCGGTGGCCGGGGCCGTCGAGACCGAGCTGAAGACCCTGGCGCGGGCCGCGATCGCGCGCGCGAGCTGGCGCGACAACGGCTGCATCATCCTGGTGAAGGACCTCGCCGACGCCGTCCCCATCGTCGACCGGATCGCGGCCGAGCATGTCGAGCTGGCGATGGAGCCGGCCGCGGCCGAGGCGTTGTGCGAGAGGATCAGCCACGCCGGCGCGATCTTCGTCGGCCGCCACACGCCCGAGGCCATCGGCGACTATGTCGCCGGCACCAACCACGTCCTGCCGACCTCGCGTGCGGCGCGTTTCTCGGGCGGGCTGGGCGTCGCCGACTTCCTCAAGCGCACGTCGATCGTGGCCTGCACGCCCGAGGCGCTGGCGCAGTTGGGTCCGGCGGCGCTGGCGCTGGCCGAGGCCGAGGGCCTCGGCGCGCACGGCCGCTCGGTGTCGATCCGGCTCAACCGCCGGTCCTGAGGCATCGCGTGTCGCCAAAAACCTCAGGGGCGGCACGACGCATCGTCGACATCGTGCTGGATGAGAAGTCCGTCGCGCGACGGTCGCCCGAGGTCGAGCACGAGCGCGCCGTGGCGCTGTTCGACCTGCTGGAGGACAACGACTTCCTGCTCGCCGGCACCGAGACCGGGCCCTACAAGCTGCATCTCGGCGTGTTCGAGCAGCGGCTGGTGTTCGGCGTGCACGACCAGCACGACCGCAAGCTGCGCGACATCGTCCTGTCGCTGACGCCGTTCCGCAAGATCGTGAAGGACTACTTCATGATCTGCGAGAGTTACTACGCCGCCATCAAGAAGCTCGGCACGTCGCAGATCGAGGCGCTCGACATGGGCCGGCGCGGCCTGCACAACGAGGGCTCCGAGCTGCTGCGCGAGCGGCTGGCTGGCAAGATCGAGGTCGACCACGATACCGCCCGCCGGCTGTTCACTTTGATCTGCGCCCTCCACATCAAGGCATGAACGGCGTGCTGCCCCCCAGCGTGCTGTTTGCGTGCAGTCAGAACTCCGTGCGCTCGCCGATGGCCGAGGCGATGGCCAAGCGGCTCTATGGCCAGTCGAGCTACATCGACTCGGTGGGGGTGCGCGCCGCCGAGGTCGACGGCTTCGCCGTGGCCGTGCTCGACGAGATCGGCGTCGACGGCCACCGGCACCACGCCAAGACCTTCGACGACGTCGATCCGGCCTCGTTCGACCTGATCGTCACCCTGTCGCCCGAGGCCCATCACCAGGCGCTCGAGTTCACGCGCGGCACCGCGGCCGAAGTCGAATACTGGCCGGTTCCCGATCCGACCGCGGTCGAGGGCACGCGCGAGGCGCGGCTCGACGCCTATCGCCGCACGCGCGACCTCGTGCTCGCCCGCCTCAAGGCCCGTTTCGGCACGCCGGCGGGGCCGGAGCTGTAAGGGCGTGGTTGACTAACCCCCGTGCGCGGCCCATTTTCCGGCCCGCTTCATTTCCCCGCACACACCAACCGGAGGCCGGATGGCCAAGGAAGACCTGATCGAGTTCAACGGCGTCGTGGACGAGTTGCTGCCGAACGCGATGTTCCGCGTGAAGCTCGACAACGACCACACGATCCTCGCCCACACGTCGGGCAAGATGCGCAAGAACCGCATCCGCGTGCTGGCAGGCGACCGCGTCACCGTCGAGATGACGCCGTACGACCTGACCAAGGGCCGCATCACCTTCCGCTTCAAGTAGGCCGTCCTGCAGCCGCGGCTCGTCCTGGCATCCGCGTCGCCGCGCCGCCTGGATCTCCTGCGGCAGGTCGGGATCGAACCCGCCGCCGTCGACCCCGCCGAGCTCGACGAGACGCCCGGTCCCGACGAGGCGCCGCGCGCCTATGCACTGCGCATGGCGATGGCCAAGCTCGCCGCCGTGGCACCGCGCCATCCGGGCGCCCTGGTACTGGCCGCCGACAGCGTCGTGGCCGTGGGCCGCCGCATCCTGCCCAAGGCCGAGACCGAGCCGCAGGCGCGCGCCTGCCTGGCCCTGATGTCGGGCCGGCGCCATCGCGTGCTGGGTGGCGTGGCGGTCGGCGTGGCGGGGGCCAAGGTCCGCACGCGCCTGGTCGAGACCGTCGTGCGTTTCCGCCGCCTCGAGGCCGCCGACATCGAGGCCTATATCCAGAGTGGCGAATGGCGGGGCAAGGCCGGTGGCTATGCCATTCAGGGCCGCGCCGCCGCCTTCGTGTCCTTCATCTCGGGCTCCTACAGCAACGTGGTCGGCCTGCCGTTGTTCGAGACGGTGCGCCTGGTCAAGGCAGCCGAGACGTGAGCCACATCGATCGCCTGATCTGTCACGCCCTGCCGCGCGCCTTTTTGATGGCGCTGGTGAGCGACGGCCGCCTGGTCGAGTTGCAGGTCGCGCGCCGCGACCGGCCCTCGCGGGTCGAGAGCGTCTTCCTCGGCCGGATCGAGCGGGTGATGCCCGAGCTCGACGCCGCCTTCGTCGACATCGGCACCGGCCGCTCGGGCTTCCTGCGGGCCGCCGACCGCGCCGGCCTCGACGACTGGCCGCCGCCCGGCGCGCCGGTGCTGGTGCAGGTGCGCACGGAGAACGAGGGCGGCGATAAAGGCCCGCGCCTGTCGATGGATGTCGCCGTGTCGGGCCGCTACCTCGTCTATCATCCCATGGGCATCGGCATTTCCTTCTCGCGCCGCATCGAGGGTGAATCCGAGCGCGACCGGCTGGCCGCCCATGTGGCACCGCTGCTCGAGGGCGGGGTCGTGCTGCGCACCGCCGCGGCGGGCGCGACGGCGGCCGTCCTGCAGGCCGACGCCGCCCAGGTCATGGAGCGCTGGGAGAAGATCCGCCGTCACGCGCTCGATGCGCCGCCGCCGGCCGACCTGTCGGCGCGCATTCCCGGCGAGCGCGACCCGATCGCCCGCGCGCTGCGCGACCATGGCGCGGCACTCGAGGAGGTGATCCTCGACGACCGCATGCTGGCGCGCGCGCTGCAGGACGAGATGGACCGCCGCCAGGAGCGCATCCGCGTGCGCTGGCATTCGGGCCCGATGCCGGCCTTCGACATCGACGACGTCTCGGGCCAGGTCGGCACTGCGCTGGCCCAGCGCATCGTGCTGGCGAGCGGTGTCGAGGTGCTGTTCGAGCCGGGCGAGACGCTGACCGCGGTCGACGTCGACAGCGGCTCGGCGGGAAGCCGCCAGGGCCGCGCCCCGCGCCGGCCGGTCGAGGTCAATCTCGACGCCGCGCCGGCGATCGCCCAGCAGCTTCGCCTGCGCAATCTCGCCGGCGCCGTGGTGATCGACTTCGTCACCATGCGCAGCGCCTACGATCGCGACAAGGTGCAGGCCGCGCTGGCCGAGGCGGTGAAGGACGATCCCGTGCCGACCCAGCTCTACGGCTTCACGCGGCTCGGCCTCTTCGAGTTGACGCGCGCCCGGCGCGGCGCGACCTTGGCGGCCCAGCTCGAGGCCCTCGAGAAAGAAGATGACGCCGCCTGACAAAATCCCGCCCGTCCGCGTGGTCCGTATCGAGCCCAAATGCCCGCTGTGCGCAAAACCCGGCGACGCGAAATACAGGCCTTTCTGCTCCAAGCGCTGCGCCGACATCGATCTCGGCCGCTGGCTGAAGGAGAGCTACCGGGTGCCCACGGACGACGCGCCGGAAGAGGGCGAAACACCCCCGGATGGAGCATCTGGACAGGGCGGCTGACCCATCCTATACAGCCCGCCGTCAGCCGGACGATGTGCCCAGGTAGCTCAGCTGGTAGAGCATGCGATTGAAAATCGCAGTGTCGGTGGTTCGACTCCGCCCCTGGGCACCATTCGCCAACTACGCAGTTGAAACTCCAAAACAAAATGGGAGTGGGACACCACTAGCCCGCTTTCATTCCCTTCGCGTCTTCTGTGGGTATTTCGTCTTGATGATCGCTGCCCGGCACAATGACGAAGCCAACGGTGCGCGCGGTTACGCTGCGCTTCGGTCAGTCCACGGGCTGGCCAAAGTGGCCGGACTGTGACTCACCGACTGGTATCGCTAATGGGGCAGGCCAGCGGTGCTGCGATGCTTCTCACAGAGGTTCGCCGAGGATGACAATTGAGACGACAACGACAAGTGGCAATAGGAATAGTCCTCCGGAAAAGCGTCTTGCTCGAAATACCCACGGCAAGATAGCGCCCATCAGACAAAATATCGGCAACAGAAACACGGACACTGCGAGACCGTACAACCTCAAGCTTGTGTCCGAGCCTGGCGCATCGAACATCATCGGCACGAACATCACTGCAAATGCCGACACCAGCCCGACAACAAGCCAGCCACACGTCATCATGATCCAGAAAAAGTTCTTCACTCAGTCAACCTCCGCGCCCGGCCGCTTGAGGAAATGAGCTTTGGGGCACGTTGATCCCGTTTTCGCCGAGCCTAGGAAATAGAAAAACCGACTTTGCCTATTGGTTTGTGAGGCGTACGCCGGGTACCATCGCACTGATCCACTGGTGCACGCCGGCAACGGCGGCGAAAGTCGAGTGATGGCCATATGTGGCATTATTGTCGCCCGTTCCATTTGAATTTAGGCCGACGATAGCCCATCCCACCCCGGTGCGAACCCAGACCGAGCCGCCGCTGTCGCCGGAGCCCAATATTCCCTCGAGGCGCGTGGCTCCCTGTTTCTCGTGTCGCATGGTGACGCTAAACCAGTTGCCAGCGTCCCGGTCACGTGGAGCCGGCGTTACTGGCTGCTCCACTTCATCGATCGTATTTTCAGCGGCCGCTTTATCCGACCCTTCGTGGTAGTTAGGGCGCTGGCCGATCGAGGCGATCCCCCGACTGCCATATCCGATCATGACGATTCGCTGCCCTACGGCGAGTTGTCTGGCGCTGAGAGCGGGCGCTTGGCCGACATTGTTCACTGGGCGTTCGAGAGTGACGATGGCAACGTCGTAACCGGTCCGGTGCTCCAGGTCACCATTGTAGAGCGGGTGTAGAGTCATCGAGGAACCTCGATATACGTTCCCGCCGATGCGGTAGAGATATTCACGCGCTGTAAAGCCATCATCGAAGTTGTGGGCGGCCGTCAGTACGCGGGCTCGTCCGTCGACATTGCCAATCCAGGTTCCTGAAGCCTGCCCCCAGGCCTCACCTTCGTCCGACGAGAAGGCGACTAGGCTGTTGAACTGCGGTTGATTGGCGAGAGCAATGTGGGCACCAAACCCTGCGCTTTCACGGCCGGGGCCCCCTCCCTCTGCTTTCCACGTACTGTCGAGAATGACAACCGCGCCTGTCGGACGGATTGCAGCGGCGAGAGATATGCCGGCAAGCGCGACGAGAGTACGACGGCGACCGAACTTCATCGATTTAGCTCCCCGCTCTGTTCCTCGGATGTCAGAGCCGAAGTCCCGCGCGGGACTGTTACTGGACGTCAATCTCGACGCGATTGCTTGCCATGACACGCACGCCAATGTCGGTGCGGTCGATCATGGAATCATACCCGCGCTGCCTCTGCCCCATCTTAGAAGATGATCGTCGACATGAACGCGCCTGTCCACTGCGACCAGGCTGCCCTCAATGTCCGTTCAGGGTCACTAACGGACATCGGCGGGCCTTAAATTGATGTCCGCTGAATATTCGAAAGCAGACATCCTTCCAGCTCCAGGGATGTGCGGAGTGGGACACTCATGTTTAGAAAGCTATGGAATGCTGTGGGCGGACGTGCAGTCCCACTGCTGGCTAAGTCATTGAAAGATCACTAGGGCAGAAGCCCGCCCCTGGGCACCGCAATAGTGGGGCACTTCGTGCCGCGCAACGGGAGAAGCGCGGCATTGGCCGAGCGGACGGTTGGCAAATGCGCGCCAGCGCGTGGACAGCCGGATCATTCGACGAGGCGATTGCGATAGGGGCGCCGCTTTCCTGAGGACTTTCGGGGCGCCCGGCACCAGAATTCGAATGCATGAGCAAGGAAGCCAGAACCGAGCTGCCAGTACGAAGTTTCGCTTCTGAAGCGGCCTTCGAAAAATGGCTACAGACAAACCATGCGCATTCTCCTGGCCTGTGGTTGCGGTTTTTCAAGAAGTCAGCGACCAGAAAAGCGCTCGCGCACAAGGGCGCGCTCGATGTCGCGCTCTGTTACGGTTGGATCGACGGGCAACTCAAGAAATTCGACGATAGTTCATACCTGCACAAATTCACGCCGCGCGGCGCGAAGAGCGTCTGGTCAAGCCTGAATAGAAAGCATGTCGAGCGCCTGACGAAGGAAAGCAGGATGCGGCCGGCGGGACTTGCGGCTGTCGCCGCTGCCAAGAAGGACGGACGGTGGGACAAGGCCTACGATTCTTCGAGCAGCATGAAGATGCCAACGGACTTTTTGACAGCCCTTGCCAAAGACAAGCAGGCAAAAGCATTTTTCGATACGCTCGATCGGGCGAATCTCTACTCGATCGCGTGGCGGCTGCAAACGGCGAAGAAGCCCGAGACCCGGCAAAGGAGAATGGAGGCGATTGTCACAATGCTCGGGCAAAAAAAGAAGTTCCATTAGCCCCGCCGATTGCTCGCGACGATCGGCGAGCCGCCCTTGGGCACCATTCCCACCCCCAATTCCCCAGGCCAACCATCACCACCCGATGCTTCGGCCGCCACCGTACTAACGGCATGGCGATTGATGCCATGCTCAGGCCTGCCCAAGGTCGACTGGAGACACCCTCGAGATGACGCAAACCCCAGGTGTCGCCGATACGCCGGATTCCCTCAGGGGCTGGCTCGTCGCCCTGTCTGCCTTCATTGCCGGTTTCGTGGTCTTTGGAGTGATGTACAGCTTCGGTGTGTTCTTCACGCCGATGGAGGCGGAGTTCCACGCCAGCCGGACGGCGACTTCCGTCTTTTTCGCGATCACCGGGATGCTCTTCTATTTCTTCGGCTCGATCACGGGGCGGCTGAGCGACCGCTTCGGTCCGCGGCGCGTCGTCCTGGCGGGCGCGATTGCGATGGGAGCCGGGCTGGCGCTCACGGCTGCGGCGACGCGGATGTGGATCGGCTATCTGGCCTATGGTGCCGGCGTCGGCATCGGGGCTTCCTGCGTCTACATCCCGACACTGGCCCTTGTCGGCGGATGGTTCACCCGCCATCGCACGACGGCCCTGGGCCTCGCAGCGGCCGGCACCGGATGCGGGACTTTGCTGATGCCGCCCTTGGCCGCGGTTCTCATCCAGATGCATGGCTGGCGGACGACCTACGCGTTGTTCGGCCTGGGCTCGTTCGTGCTGCTTCTGCTTTGCGCCGGGCTTGCCCGGCGGCCGCCGCACGCCCACGCGAGCCAGACAACGAAGCTGTGGCACGTCGTGCGGTCGCGCCCCTTCGCGCTGCTTTACGCATCCTGGGTGCTGGCCACGACGGGACTCGTGGTGGCGATGGTCTTCCTGACCCCTTTTGCCCACGCCATCGGCGCGAGCCCCGTCGCCGCCTCGGCGCTGATCTCCATCATCGGCGGGATGAGCGTCCTGGGACGCGGAGGGATCGGTTTCATCACCCGCAAGGCGGGCTCCGTGCTGCTGTACAAACTCTCGGTGCTGATGATGGCGGCAAGTTACCTGCTGTGCCTGCCGTTCACCGGCTACGGCTGGCTGGTGGCTTTCGCCGCGACGCTCGGGATTGGCTACGGGGTGCGAATCGCCCTGACGCCCGTCGTATTGATCGAGTTCTTCGGTCTTGGAAACCTCGGCGCAGTGCTGGGCGCCTTCTTTACGGCCTCGAGCATTTCGGCCCTGTGCGGTCCGCTGGTGGCCGCCCTGATCATCGACCTGACCGGGAGCTACAAATGGGGCATGGCATTCGCACTGGCGATGGGAGTTCTGGGCTTCATCGCGATAGCGCCACTGCGTCCCGGCTCTGGCCTTCGGATCGGCGCCACGTCCTCGAGCGTCTGAAGAAAAGGAATTGTCCCAATGGCCGCTGCCCGACGCAAGTGCGGTGATCTTCTCAAATGGTCGTCCTCGATATCCCGAATATCTTCTCAAAGAAGATCGAGAATCACGCTTGGGCCGTGTCGCTGCGCCTGATGCATTGCAACTTCGCGCGCATTCAAAGACGCCGCGGATCACACCGGCGATGGCCGCTGGCGTTGCCGATCACGTCTGGTCGATGGAGCAAACTGCGGACCTCGGAAAGCCGGTCCCCCGGCAAAGCGCGGGCCATATCAGAAGGATAAAAAGGCAGATGCGGCTATCTGGTTTCAAACTGCGCCACTGTCGGCCGCCCTGGGCGCCATTCCCTTTACGCCTTGCCGAAGTCTCCGGTCCCGTTACGCGCTAGTCGCGCGGGTTGGCCGAAACGACCAGCCCGAGAGCCTGGCCGGCAGTGTCCGGCCCGGCCAGCGCGGTCGGGACGTCACGGATCGGCAGGCTGGGCTGGGGCGCCAGTTCGACCTGCAATGAACCGGGCGCGCGCAGGAAGGCAGCCACCGCCCGAGTCGCCGCCGTCCTCTCCGGCGGCTGGTCGCTGGACCCGGCGTCCGGATCCTTGGCCAGGGCCCGCAGCCTGTCCTGAAGCGCGCCGATGTCGGGCTCGTTTGGCGAAAGCTTCATCTCCAGGAACCGTCGGACCAACGAGGCGTCGCTGTAGCGCAGTGTGGCCCGTTCCACCGTCCCTTGCGCCGTCAGTGTCGCCTGCATCGTTCCCGTGCCGAGTTCCTCGACCTGAAGCCTTGCATCCACCACGGCGCGCCCGTCGCTGGACGGCCGGACAAAGGCAATCCGGCCGCTTCCCGTTATGGTGTCGAGCCCCAGTTCCCGGAACCACGGCGCACCAAGCGACTTGGACATCTGTTGCAGCGTGAGCCGAACCGGCTCGATCGACCATGCGCCGGATGCCAGCCTGCCGTTTTCGAAGCGAAGATCGGAGAGCGCCCAATTGCCGAGCGGGAGGGGCGATTGGCCGGGCGGTGTCACCGAAACATCGGCAAATTTCATCACGCCGATTGCCATACGTTCCACCGCCGGGCCGACGGGCTCGCCGGCGATGACAAGTCTCAGCAGTTCGCGAATATCGAAATCCGGCAGGTCGACACGGCGGATGGCGAGCTTGCCGAACCGCTGTCCTTCGATCGTCAAACCATCCAGCATCCCGTGTGTCTGGATGCCCCGTCCATACGACGACTTTAGAGCCGGCGTGAACAGCACAAGCGGCGTCGGCGGGGAGGCCGCGGTGCCCGGCAGCGGCATCGTGAACCGCAGGTGGCGCTCGTCGTAGGTGTCGTACCGGATGCCCAGCACCATGGCGGCAATGATCGGCACGAACGGGTGCGCCTCTCCGGGCGGCGGGCCGCCGGATTTCTGCCAGGCCTGCAGTTTTTCGAACGCGGCACGGCCCTCGTGCAGGAGAACCCACGGATAGAAACTCAGCCGACCGAGGCCGAGCCATTCCGTGGTCGTTGCTATGATGGTGTTGTCGACGTTGAGCCGTATGCCTTTCAGGATCATCGCGTCGGCGATTTCGACCTTGGTCTCGGGGGTGATCGACGCCGGGTCATTGATGAGCCTGGCGAACGCCGCCGCCGCTCCGATCGAGGGACTGTCCAGTTCCAGCGAATCGATCGCGATCGCGAAGCCGTCGGGCTTGCCGCCCTCGGACGCCGAACCGATGATCGTCCAGTGAATGAATAGACCGTCGAACGTCACCTTGTGCGCCAGGACCGAATAATGCGCGCGCTTGTAGGTAAAGGTCGCATTGGGCGGCAGCACTTCGACCATCCGGTCGACGACGTAGCGGAGCAGGTAATTCGGAAGGATCGCTATAGCCAGAAAGGCCGCGGCCACGACGAGCAAGCCGATCGTGCCGATAGTCCTCGTACGACGACGCATCAAGAACCCCCGGTACAATCTCGTTCGACCTTGTTGCGTTCGCATGCTCTTCCGGGCCAGTCAATGAACGCTTCCGGCGCCCGCTGGCGGTTCAGAGGTCATTGCAATGCTTGCAACAGCAGCCTTCCGGGCGGCGGGACAATCCGGTGAGTCGCGTCCTCTCTGGGGTCGAGGATCGCGTCCGTGACCGGCTGAGGCAACTTGCCCACCGCTTGGGCGATACCGATTGGCTCGATGGGGCGTTCAGCGTGGGCTGTGCGCGCGGCAACTTTCTCGCGGTTCTATTCGGCGCCCGCGCTCAAACTCCAGCGGGCGAGGCCGGTCGCAGCCGGCGATCCTTCCACGCCATCAGAAGGGCCACGAACACCAGGCCGCTCAGCGCCGTGCCGAGCGGCAGGCCGAGCATGTGACGGCTGGCGAACCAGTCGCCCACGACGGTGCCGTCGGCGCGGACCGCCACGACGGTCAGCCAGAAGAAGGGCGCCCACCAGAGCGGCCCCCGGCTGCCGACGACGAACAGCAGGGCAAGTGGAATCCCGAGCGCGACCGATGCCACGAGATTGCCCAGCCTGAGATTGTGCGAGACATGGTCGCCGATGACGGTGCCGAGCGCGCCGGCGAGCAGCATGCCGATCCAGTAGAGACCATCGGCAGTCAGCAGCTCGCGCCGGCGATCGGTGCCGGCGCGGCGGCGCCTTTCATGGATCGCCGCGACGACGATCGCCAGCACGACGGCGAGGCCCGCGATCACCCAGGGCCGCGGCCATTTCAGGTCGCCGGCCAGGAGGTCGCCGATGTTGGTGGCCGCGGTGCGTATGACGATGATGGCGAGCCAGTAATAGAGCTCGCGCACGCCGCCTTCGAGATCCCGACGGTCATGACGCTCGGCTGCCAGGATGAGGGCAAATCCCGCGGCCAGGAAAGGCAGGCCCGCGACATGTCCCAGGCCGATGTTGTGGGCGAAGAAATCGCCGAGGTTGGCGCCGAAGATGCTGGCGAGGCAGAGAGCCGCCCAGAAGCGGGCATTCAACAGGGGTAGATGGCGTTCGTTCATTGTCGAGGTCTCTCCTGCCCGGAGGGCGAACGGATTGCACGGGACCGGGGCGCAGATTTGCCACGGGCTCGGTGCGCCATGCCGCCTGTATGATCTTCCTATCGAGGTTCAGCACGACGATGAAGTCGATCCGATGCGCGTTGACGACGCTCCTGGCGCTGATCGGCTGCGCTCGGCCGGCATGGGCCGGACCGCCCTACACGTCGGACGATCCCGAGCCGACGGACTTCCGGCATTTCGAGATCTACGCCTTCACCACCGGCGCGCACACGATCGATGGCACCGGTGGCCAGGCCGGCATCGACTTCAACTACGGCGCGGCGCCCGACCTGCAGCTCACGGCGGTCCTGCCGGCGGGCTTCGGCCAGCCCACCGGCGACGCGTCGCACATCGGCCTCGGCAACTTCCAGATCGCCGCCAAATATCGCTTCCTGCATCAGGACGGCTTCGGCCTCGACGTCAGCTTCTTTCCGCGCCTGTTCCTGCCGAGCAGCTCGAGCACCGTCGGCGACATCCATTCCTCCATCCTGTTGCCGCTCTGGCTGGAGAAGGATTGGGGAGCCTGGACCGTCTTCGGGGGTGGCGGCTGCGTCATCAGCAGCGACAGCAGCGAGAACCATTGCCTTGCCGGAGGCGTGGTGACACGGCAGCTGCTGCCGAAGTTTCGGCTCGGCGTCGAGGTGAGCTACCAGACGGCAGAGGCCAACGGCACACCATCGTCGACGGCGCTGGGCATGGGCGCGCAGTACGATCTCACCGAGCACTATCATCTGATGGGTTACGTCAATCGCGGCGTCCAGAACCCGAACGAGACCGATCAGTATTCCTGGTACGCGGCCCTGCTTTTCACGTTCTAGCTAGTAACCGCCGTTGAACAGGCCGCGCAGGCTCGACTCGAGCTGCTGCATGGCGTTGGCAAGCGGGTTCGAGGCGCCCGACCCCGAAGCGCGCGGCTGCGCACGGGCGGCAACCTGCTCGGGTGTCAGACGCGGAGCAGTGTCCTGCTGCAGCCGGGCGAGCAGCGCGCCGTCGATCGGCACCGGACCGCTGCCGCCGCGATTCTCGTTGTACTGCCGGGCGGCGGCGATCGTGGCGGGACCGGTCTCGCCGTCGGCCGGGCCGGGATCGAAGCCCAGCGCGATCAACTGGCTCTGCACCTCGCGGATGCCGTCATGGCCGAGCGGCAGCGGCGGAAACCCATTGGTCCGATCGCTGGCTTGATCGCTCGCCTGCTGCGGCGCGGGCGGGGCGGTGCCAGGCTGGGGGGCTGCCGCGTCCTGCGGCGTATCGGCCTGGACGGCCGGCGGCAACGGCGGTGGGGTCGGTTCGCCGATGGTCTGCGCCCTCGCCCCCATCGACGCGCCGATCAGGACGATGGCGGCCAAGGGGCCTGCGAGCAACCCGAACGGACGCTGGTGGAACATGGCGGTTACCTCGACGAGGAAACGGCCAGAAGGGCCCCCGAGTTCCCTGTCGGGAATTCGTCGCCGACAGAATATCTAGGCCGTATGGACGACGCGGATGTCGCCGATGCGCGACGTGACGTCGAGCGCCACGTTGCCGCCGGTCCGCCGCAAGGCCACGTCGACCAGCGCGCCCTTGAGCGAGAGGCGGCGCAGGATGATCTCGTCCATGAACTCGGGCAGGACCGGCTGCTCGAAGCCGATCTCGCCGCGCTCGATGTCGAAGCCGAGGCCGAGGCACGACTCGACGAGCGAGAGCGGCGTCGCGGCGGCCCAGGCCTGCGGCGAGCAGGCCACCGGGTAGAAGGTCGGTCCCTGGCCCTGCCGGCGCACGAAGCCGCAAAACAGCTCGGGCAGGCGCCTCAGTTCGATATGGGTCGAGGCCGCGAACAGGCCGCCGAAGATGCGCGCGGCCTCGGTGCGGAAGCCGTAGCGCGCGAAGCCCGCGGCGATGAGGGAGTTGTCGTGCGGCCAGACCGAGCCGTTGTGATAGCTCATCGGATTGTAGCGCGCCTCGTTCGAGGCCAGCGTGCGGATGCCCCAGCCGGTGAAGAAGTTGCTGTCCATCAGCGTGTCGACGACCGCCTTCGCGCGACCGGGCCGGGCAATGCCGGTGAACAGCGCGTGGCCGGCGTTGGACGCGCGCACGCGGCAGGGCTTCTTGGCGCCGTCGAGCGCCAGGACATAGGTGCCCATGTCCTTGTCGAAGAAGGCCAGGTCGAAGCGGTCGCGCAGGGTCTTGGCCTTGGCCATGTAGAGCGCGGACAGCTGGGTGTGGCCGAGTTCGCGCGCGATCTTGGCGGCGGCGCGCCAGGCGGCATAGACGTAGCCCTGGACTTCCACCAGGGCGATCGGACCTTCCGCCAAGGCGCCGCCCGAGTGGAAGATCGAATCCTGGCTGTCCTTCCAGCCCTGGTTGGACAGTCCTGCCGGCGTGCGGCGGTAATATTCGACGAAGCCGTCGCCGTCGCGATCGCCGTCCGTCTCGATCCAGCCCAGGGCGGCCTGGACGTTGGGCCACAGCTTGGCGATCGTCGCGAGATCGCCGGTGCGCTTGAGATAGGCGCCTGCCAGCATGACGAACAGGGGCGTCGAGTCGACGCTGCCGTAGTAGCGCCGGAACGGCACTTCGCCCAGCTCGGCCATTTCACCGTGCCGGACCTCGTGAAGGATCTTGCCCGGCTCGGCGTCGGAGGCGGCGTCCGACGTGGTCGCCTGGTTGGCGGCGAGGTAGCCCAACACGCCGCGCGCGATTTCCGGATCCATCCAGAGCGTCTGCAGGGCGGTGATCAGGGCGTCGCGTCCGAATACCGTGCTGAACCACGGAATGCCGGCGTAGGGGTAGGGACCGTACGGCGTGTCCGTCACCAGCATGTTGAGGTCGGCGACACTGCGCCGTGCCGCTTCGTTGAACGACGTGTTCGACGTCGCCACGGAGGCGGCGCGGGCGGTCGACGTGCGCAAGGCCCGGCGCGCGTCGCGCAGCGCCCCGAGAAACCGGCGCGGCGCCGCCCCCTTGGCGGCATTCGAGTTGCAGATGATCTCGATGAAGATCAGATGGGTCTGTGCCGGCGCCAGGTCGAGCTGGAACAGCGCGCGCCCCGCCGTCAGTTCCGTGGGGGCGGGATCGAAGAGAACCGTGGTCGTGCGCTCTCGGTCGTCCAGGCCGGTGTAGGCGAGGGTGACGCGATTCTCCACGATATTGGCGGGATGCTGCGTGCCGTGCCGCTTGCGTTGCGTGCCGCGCACTTCGAACAGATCGACGAAGTCGGCGGCAAAGCTGAGGTCGATGCGAATGGCGTGCGGCTGGGTATCGAAATTCCGGATGGCGATGCGCTCGAAGCAGCTGCCCTGCCACAGGAAGCGCGAGCGGCGGATGTGGATCAGGTCGTGCTGCAGGACGATGCGGCCATCCGCGGCCGGGAGATCGGGGTTGGCCAGGTCGCAGGTGAGGATCGAATTGTCGTCGCGCAAGGTCGAGCTCAGGAGCACGGGCCAGGCGCCGTTCACGGTCAGGCAGAACTGCGCGAGGTGGCGCGTGTCGTGGTGGTAGAGGCCTTCGGGGCTGGTCGGGCCTCCGATGGCGTCACCGCTGTGATTGAAGACGCCGAACGTGTCGCCCTGCTTCAGGATGCGGGGACGGCTCTGCTGGAAGGACTCGGCTGCCGGGATGACGAACTGCGCCTCGGGTGCATTCGTATTGGCAGCGGCCGCCGGAGCGGCATTGGCTGCATTTGGCATCGACTCTATCCTTATCGGTCTTATGCCGCGACGCGAAGCAGCGGAGGCTCCGGGGTCTGGACGCCCGGTAGCGCACGATAGATCGCGAGATAGTCGCGGGCCATGCGCTCGACGCTGAAGCGCTTGTCGAAGCAGGCACGCACCACGGACCGATCCAGTTCCGGCAGGCGGGCAACGGCCTCGACCGCCTCGCCGATGTTGTGAACGATGAAGCCACTACGCCCCGGTTCGATCACTTCCGGCACCGACGCGGCATGGAAGGCGATCACGGGCGTGCCGCAGGCCATGGCCTCGATCATCACCAGCCCGAACGGTTCGGGCCAGTCGATCGGGAACAGCAGGGCGCTCGCATTGCCGAGGAATTCACCCTTCTGCTGCTCGTTGATCTCGCCGATATATTCGACGTTGGCGTGACGTTCGACCAACGGTGCGATGGTGCTGTCCCAATAGGCGCGGTCCACCGCGTCGATCTTGGCGGCTATCTTGAGCGGCATGCCGGCGCGCACGGCGATCTCGATCGCCCTGTCGGGCCGCTTTTCCGGAGATATCCTGCCCAGAAAGGCCAGATATCCACCCTTGTCTCCACCCTTGGGCGTGGCCGAGAACGGCAGAAACCTGGTGGGCACGCCGTGGTGGACGCAGCCGACCCAGTTGACCGGCGGCATCGGCAGGCGCTGATGGTCCGAGATCGACACCAGCGGAATCTCGGGGAAAGCCCGGTAGAACGGCAGGAGATCGGGCAGGTCCAGGCGGCCGTGCAACGTCGTGACGGTGCGATCGGCGAAGTCGCGGATCAACGGGAAGGGCAGCATATCGATGTGGAAATGAATCACGTCGAACTCGGCGGCCCGTCGGCGGACCTGATCGATCATCATGAGATGATAGGGCAAGTGGTCCCGCACGGCCGGATTGAGCCGCAGCGCCACATCGGTGCAGGCCACCAGTTCCGCCGCGGTCTGGGAGTCGCCGCTGGCGAAGAGCGTCACCTGGTGGCCTTGCCGCACCAGCTCTTCCGTGAGGTTGGAGACGACACGCTCGGTGCCGCCATACAGACGCGGCGGGACGCTTTCGGCCAAGGGGGCGATTTGTGCGATTTTCATGGGGTGCAGCGTAAACGGCGAATGAGGCAGTACGTTGCTGCTCGTCAGCGACATATTAGGGGGTGTTTCGGCCCTTGCGCAGGGATCGGCTGTCAGGCAGCCGGGAAGACGATTCTGAAGCACGCGCCGGCTCCTGTCGGACGCGGACCGGCCGACAGGTCGCCATGCAGCTGATTTGCCAGGGAGCTGATCACCTTGAGGCCGAGGCCAGGGGCCTTCTTGCCCAGGAGCTGGTCGCCGGAGAAAGCCGCCGGCAGTCCGGGTCCATGATCGGCCACGCACAGCTCATACTGATCGTCGGGCCGGGTGAGGAAGGTAACCTCGATCGCGCCATCGCCATGCTTCTTTGCATTGGTCGTGAGTTCATTGAGGATCAGGCCGAGCGCCATGATCTGCTCCTTCGGAACGCTGGCCTCGGTGCCCGTCACCGTGATCGGAACTTCGAGGATGACCGCAAGTTCGCCGCACAGCCGGTGCATGTAGGCCAGGACAGGCACCCGCGCGGCGACCTCGTCGGCCGAGAAGTTGCGGTGCACGCGTGCTACGGCCAGCACGCGATTGGCGGCTGTCGCCAATTGGCGGGCGGCCTCCGGACTCACGATGCGACTCTGAAGGTGCAGAAGGCTCGCCACGAACTGGAGGCTGTTCATGGTGCGATGGTCGATCTCGCTGCTCATGAGATTTGCCCGGGCAAGCGCGAGCAGCTTGGCGAGGCGCTGCTCCAGGAGATCGACCACGATGTCGCCCAGTGTGGCGAGTTGGCGGATCTGGTGGGGCTCGGCCTCGCGGGGCTGATGGTCGATCACGCACAGAGTGCCGAGATCGTGCCCGTCCGGCGCGCGCAGGGGAACACCGACGAAGAAGCCCACGCCGAATTCGCGGCGAATGCGCGCTTCCATGGCCACGGCGGAAGTGTCGGACGCCCAGCTTATGCCGGTGGCGTCGAGACCGTGGTGCGACTTGAACCAGAGCCGGTCGCGGTCGAAGAAGCTGATGATCGCGATCGGTGCGCGGAACAGATCGGCCGCCAGCGCGGTGATGCGATCGAACGCAGGCTCCGGCGGCGTGCCGAGAACGTCGTAGTGCTTCACCGCTGCGACAGGATCGAGCAGGGCGACGGTCGCGATGTCGGGAGAGATTCTCGCCTCGGATTTGACCAGGTTCAACATGACGGTGCCCCTCGCTGGAGCCGCGCGGCCTTCCCCTTTTTGCCC